>Ga0307374_10011925_pt1 | contig 12267 bp, 9 predicted proteins | sample OX3MG_FD_202532 | JGI IMG/M metagenome (GOLD analysis project Ga0307374, IMG submission 202532) | Soil microbial communities from Risofladan, Vaasa, Finland - OX-3 | ecosystem: Environmental > Terrestrial > Soil > Coastal area > Acid sulfate soil | place: Finland: Risofladan, Vaasa | collected...
GTTGCAGTCGGGCCCCAGCTGCGAGGTCCCCGCCTCGCTGGCGAAGTCGGCGGCGTTCTGGGCCCGGCGCAGCTGGTTGAGGCCGAAGCCGCCGTCCACCGCCAGCCCGACCACCGAGAAGATCACGAACAAGGAGATGGCGAAGAGCACCACCACCTGACCGCCCTGGGTCTGGCGGAGCCAGGGGGCGTGGCCCTGGCGGGCGCGCCGGTCGCCGGGCTGCCGGGCCACGTCAGTACGCCGCCGCCGCCGAGGCCTGCAGCGTCAGGCTCGGGAGCAGGGGGACCAGCGGCGCGATCGCCCGGTAGACCGTGACCTCCTCCACCGGCACCGCGGCGGCGCCGGTCGTGGTCTGGGTGACGCTGACGCAGGGAGGGACCACCGGGGTGCAGTAGGCATAGGTGACCGACGGCTCATCGGTGGTGGCGGCGTTGACCGCCTGGGACTCGACCTCGAGCAGGGTCCCGCCGTGGTCGGCGGAGAACGACGCGGCCGTGGCCGAGGCCCGGGCCACCTGGTTGAGGTTGATGCTGCCCACGATGTACTGGCCGACATCGACCACCAGGGCCAGGATCAGCAGGGCGACCGGGAGCACGAGGCTGAACTCCACGATCGACTGGCCGCGCTCGGCGCGCCGCCGTCGCCCACTCCTGCACTGGGCCACCGAATCTCCTCGCGCTCGGCGGCATCGGGGCACACCTCGCGTTCCGCCAGTCTGCGGTCCACCCTAGGTCGGGGTCAACGGGCCTTGGCCCCTGGGGGCAACTTGTGACGAGTTCGCGAGCCGGTGGTGTCCGCCCGCCGGGCGGCCTTCTCCGCCCGCTTGCCCGCCTGATAGGCCAGCAGCTGCTCCCAGCTGGTGACGTCGCCCAGGGTGGGGTGGGACGGGACCAGCGCCTCCCACCCGCTCGGCCGAACCCCGAACTGTCGCCCCAGCAGGGTGGCGAGGGTGCGCACCTTCATCGGGCCGAAGCCCGGCAGCGCCGCCAGACGGCGCCCGAGGTCCGCGCCATCGACCGCCCCGAGCCAGACTCGCTCGGCCCGGCCCCCGTGCTCGCGGGCCACCATCTCCGCCAGCAGGCCGACCCTGGTCGCCATCATCTGGGGGAAGCGGTGGATCGCGGGCGGTCCCGCGAAGGCTAGTCTCAGATCCTCAGCCGGTCGCTGGGCGATCGCGGTGGGATCCAGGGTGCCGAGCCGCTGCCGCAGCAGCCAGGGCCCCCGGAAGGCGGTCTGGAGCGGAACCTGCTGGTCGAGCGCGAAGCCCACCAGCAAGGCGAACGGGTCCCGGGCCAGCAGACGATCCGCCCCCTCGTCCCCGGTGAAGGGGAGCTGCGACGGGGCGGCCCCGGGTGGGTGGACCGCTCCAGGCGAGCCCGTCATCCGCCCCGCCTACCCGGTCTCGCCCACGGGGACGAGCTGCTGGCAGAACTCCAGGATCGCGCGCGCCACCGGGGCCGGCCGCTGCACCGGCAGGTCGTGGACCCCGGCCACCCAGCGGGCCGCGCCGCGGGGGCCGAGCGCCGCCAGCGCCGCCGCCACCGCCCGCTCCCGCTCGAGCTGGCGGGTGGAGCCGCGAGCATCTCGGGCGGGGATCAGCAGCACCGGCTGGCGGGTGCGTCCGAGCAGTGCCGCGCCGTCCAGCTCCCAGAGCGCCCGGGCGATCAGGAGGTGACGGCGACGGTCGAGGCGCGGATGGAGCCGGCCATTGGGCCCGGCCTCGAGGTTGCCCAGCAGGATCTCGGCGGCCAGGGCCGGGTCGGATCCCTCCGCCAGCGCCGACCGGGCCAGGAAGCCGGGGAGGTCGCTGGCGGTGGCGGCCGGGAAGTCAGGCGGCGTCATGGCCGCCTCAGCGCTGGCCCAGGTGGGCCCGAACGCCTGGCGGAGGTCGCCGACCCCGCCGTCGACCAATACGCAGCCCAGCACCTGCTCGGGGGCCGCGGCCGCCAGCCAGAGCGCGACCGAGGCGCCCCAGCTGTGGCCGACGACCACCGCCGGCGGCAGCCCGATCGCGGCGATCAGGGCCAGCAGGTCGCCGGTGACGGTCTCGAAGCCGTAGCCGTCGGGGGGACGGTCGCTGCGGCCGTGGCCGCGCAGGTCGGGCGCCACCACCCGGTGGCTGGGGGCGAGCCGGAGACCGACCAGATCCCACCACCTGGCATTGCTGGCCAGCCCGTGCAGGCACAGGACCGGGGGGAGACCGCCCTGGCGCTCGCGCACCGAGAGCGTCACCGCGCCGGCCGCGACCCGGCGCTCGTGGATCGGGGAGGCTGGGTCCATCGCCCTATCAGTCTGCGGCGCCGAGCAGCCAGGCGCGCCAGAAGGGGTCGGCGACCGCGACCGCGCCGTCGCGGCGGACCACCAGCTCCTGCGCCTCCAGCGCCGCCAGGGCCTTGCGGGCGGCGTTGTCATTGGCGACCTCGATCGCGGTCAGGACCGCGTGCGCGTAGGGGTGGGTGATCGGGCCCTCGGCCACAAGCCGCAGGAGCCGCTGGGCCGACCCTGACAGCCGCTCGTACCGCTCGGCATAGGTGGCCGCCTGGCGGGCCACCGACAGGGCCAGGCCCTGGGAGACCGACTCGTCATCGACGTGGGTGCGGGCGACCTCGAAGGCGGTCTGGGCGAGCCGCTGGATGTCGTTGGGCACCGGCCCGGCGAGCGCGCACACCCGCTGGGCGGTGGCCAGGGCCATCGGGCGCCCGGCCCGCCGCGCCTGGCGCACGAGGTAGGCGGCCATCTGCGCGGGCGGGATCGGGCCCAGCCGAAGCACCTCCCCCATGCCCAGCAGCGGCGCCCCCGGGGCGGTCGTCAGCCGCTCCATCAGGTGCACGTGGGAGCCCGCCAGCACGAAGCACACCCCGGAGGCCTGGTCGAGCACCGCCTTGAAGACCCCCGCCAGGCCCGGATCCACCTGGTTCACCTGCTGGAACTCGTCGAGCACCAGCGCCACCGGCCGGCGGCGGGCCTCCTCCGCCAGCAGCCGGCCACAGTCGGCCACGGTCCCCTCCCAGTCGCGGTCGGCGAGGGCGGGATCGAACCCGAGGCTGACCCTCCCGTCCCCGGAGACCGCCACGGTCGGGCGCACCCGCACCCGCTCCAGCAGGCCGCCCAAGCGGCGGAGCAGGTCGCGGCGGTGCAGCGGACCGGCGAAGGTCGCGCGCACCACCGCCTGGGCGATCTCGCGCCGGGTCGAGCAGCGCAGCAGGTTGGCGTACCCGACCCCGACCCCCCGCTCCTCCGCCCGCCGCGCCGCCCGCCGCACCAAGGAGGTCTTGCCGTAGCGGCGGGGCGCGTGGAGGATCACATTGATCCCCTGGGTCATGCGCGCCTCCAGGGTCGCCAGCTCCGCCTCCCGATCGCAGAAATGCGCGGCCTCGACCGGGGACCCGAAGTGATAGGGCGTGATCTCTCGCACCTTGCGGTATGATACCAACTGGCTAGGTCGCACCCACGAGCGGCGGGCCAAAGGGGCTAGCGTCGCCCCCCCGCCGCGGTCACGGGCGGCGCCAGAGGTCGGCCCCGTCCACCACCCGCGGCGGGCGATCGGTGAGCAGGCGGAACAGGCGGACGGTGGCGGGGGCCGCGCGGGGGGTCACCACCAGCAAGGCTCGCACCCGCCAGCGGCCAAGGTCGGCCCGCATCGCCGCCAGGTCGGGGCGGGGCGATAGCTGGTGATCGGCGTACGCGACCAGGACCCGGCCCAGGGCCGAGGGGTAGGGGAAGTTGGTCACGCTGCCGCTCGCGTCGGGGTGGAGGATGTACCCGAAGGGTTGCGAGTAGCGGAAGTTGTCGAGCGCCTGCCAGAGCATCGGCGACCCGTCGGTGTAGATGGCGATCGGGGCCACCACCATGACGCTGCCCACCGGGAGCCTGGCCAGCTGGGGGCTGTGGAACACCGCCGGGAGGGTGCCGGGGGCGGTCTCGCCGCCGCTGAAGAGCATCGGCGCGGGCACCCAGGGGACGAAGAGGAGCGCCACCAGCAGGCCGGCCGCGAGCGGGGATCGGCGCCGCTGCCCCCAGCTGTCGGCGCCCAGGGCGAGCAGGATCGCCACCCCCAGGTCGACGAAGATCGCGAAGCGGTTGGGCACCGTGTCCGCATAGACCGGCAGGTGGTGGAGCAGCCAGAAGGGGAGCGGCAGCACCGCCACCCCGTAGACGTGGAGCCACTCGCCGCTGGCGAGGCACCCGCCCACCACCGCGATCGCGGCCGCATAGCGCGCGAGCCGCTGCCGCCGGCGCCGGATCAGCGCCCACAGCGCGAAGAGGATCACCGGGGCCCCGAGGTAGCCGACCACCTCCGCCCACCACATGGAATAGGGGAGCAGCCAACGGTCCCCGCCCGGGCCGACCAGCTGGCCGGGCGACGGCAGCACCCAGGAGAGCAGGTCGATGTAGGTGCGGACCGGGGTCAGGCCGGCCGCATGCAGTAGCGAGGGGCGCCGCTGGGTCTGGAGCGCGATCGGCCCGGCGAGGAGCAGGGCCAAGGTGAGCAGGGCGCCCCCCAGCACGGGCGCGGCGCCCCGGAGGGCTGGCACCACCCGGCGTCGGTGGCGCCACAGCGGCCAGGCGCCCACCAGCACCGCCATCAGCAGGATGGTCGCCAGGAACTCTTTGTTGACGACGTACTGGAGCGCGACCGCGGCGCCCGCCGCGACCCCCCACCGCCGCCGGTGGCGCTGGCCGCGCACAGCCGCCACGGCGTGGTCCGCGACCCACCAGCCAAAGGGCAGGGTGGCGATCGTGAGCCAGGTGAGCTGGCCGTCGACCAGCTGGCCCTGGACGAAGGGCGCGAACCCGAAGCCCACCCCGCCGATCCAGGCGGCGAGCGCCGAGCGCAGGTGGCGGCGGAGCTGGGCCGCCATCATCGCGGCCCCAGCGGCGAGCAGCAGCAGGTGGAGCAGGTTGATCGCGCGCACCCACCCCAGCACCACCGCGATCGGCCAGGTCACGACCGCCAGCAGGATGTCGGCGTTGTTCCAGACCAGGCTGATCGTGTGCGGATAGGTGGCGGCGCGGGCGAAGAACGGGATCTGCCCCCGCCCGATCGCGTGGATCATGAAGACGAGGAACCACAGGTGCAGCGCGCTGTCGGCGCTGGCCCCCAGCAGCCCCGGCCGTCGCGTCAGCCAGACGGGAGCGGTGATCGCGAAGGCGATCAGAAGATAGCTGGCGGGCGTGAGCCAGCCGGCGCTCGGCCGCCAGCTCGACAGCGGCGGCTGCCGGCGCGCCCCGTCCCCGCGCGCGGGGACGGGCGAGGACGGTCTCACCGACGCCCGCAGCGGTCGTCCGAACCGGCCGCGCCCAGCCCCCGCGCACAGAGGGGCGCCGGGCGCGGCCGGGCGGCGGCCGCGGGGATCACGCCGGCGCGGGCGCGACCGGCGCCACCGGGGATCCCATCCCGCTCACGGCGACCCATCTCGGGGGGCGGGACCGCCGGGGCGCGCCCGCCGGCGGCCTCCGGCTCCGATCCAGCGGGCCCCGGCGCGTCCCCGATCGGCGCTCACACCGCGTCCGACACCGAGGAGAAGCAGAAGTCCTGGACCCGTATCGGCGGCGCCGAGATCAGGACGTCGCCACCGACCTCGCGGGAGATGGTGGGCTCCCCCCGACCGACCTCGAGGGTGCGGGCGAGAACCCCCATCGGGCTCTCGTTAAAGCGGAAGTTGTTGACCGCGCCCACCACCTCGCCGTGCTCCACCAGGAAAACGCCGTCGCGGGTGAGGCCTGTCAGCAGCATGGTGGTGGGGTCCACCTCCCGGATGTACCAGAGGCTGGTCACCAAAAGCGCCCGCTCGGTGCTCTCGATCATCGCGGCCAGCTCTGGCCCGTCGCCATCCATCAGCAGGTTGTCGGTGGGCGGCCGCACCGGGTGGCCGTGGTCGCGGGCCCACGCCCTCGGGCACATCAGCGGCTGCTGCACCCCGGCGTCCACCCAGGTGGTGGGAGCCACCGCGAGCCCGTTGTCGAAGATCGAGCTGTACTCGCTGGAGGCGGTGGCGCGCACGAACGCCGGAGTCTCCATCCCGTCGGCGCCGGGGTCTCCGCGCAGGCTCACCTCGCGGGCGTAGAGGCGTTCGCCGACCCGGGGGCCAATCGGGCCGGCGAAGGCGGTCTTGCCCTCGTCGGCACCTCGGGCGTGCATCTCCCAGACCAGCCGCAGGATCAGATCGGCGGTGGCCGAGGGCTCCAGGATCACCTGGTAGCGGCCGGCGGGGAGCTCGACCTGGCGCTGCGCCCAGGCCAGCCGCGCGGCCGCGCGGTCGTAGAGGCCAGCCAGGTCGATCCGGCCCAGGTCGGCGGCCACCGCACCCACCCAGGCGCTCCGCCGCAGGTCCTTGGACTTCACGGTCATGGAGACCGTGCCGGCGACCCGGCGCCCGCCGGCGCGCAGCCCGGTGGTGAGTCCCAGCTGCTCGGTCGCCGCCTGGACCTCGGCGTACCCGAAGCAGCACAGCTCATCCCGGCGGGCACGCTCGAGCACCGCCGCCAAGGGGTCGACCAAAGGACGCAGCGACTCCGCCCCGGCCGGCCCGGCTGCCGGCGCCGGGTGAGCGGGCGCGTCGGCGGGGCCGAGCAGAGCGAAGGCGTCGGCGGCCGGGGGCGCCTGGCGGGCCGCCGCCCGCGCCCACTCTGCCGCCCGGCGGCAGTCGTCGAGCGCGGTGACGTCGAGCCCCTCGCTGCCGACCGCGCCGCCCTCGACCGCGATCGCGGTGCAGGAGAGGGCTCGTTCCACGCCATTGGTGGTCAGGGAGTTGTTGGCCCAGCGGCAGTTGGCCGCCGAGGTGGTGGCGGCGATCGCGATGGTGGCGCCGGCCGCGAGGGTGGCCTCGACCACGTCGTGGCCGTCCATCACCGCCCCTGCTGGTGGGTGTTGAGCACGGTCACCTGGCGGAAGAGCGCCGCCGGGACACCGTGGGACACCGGCGCCACCTGGTCCGGCTGGCCCTTGCCGCAGTTGAAGGCGCCCTGGAGCCGCCAGGTGGAGCGCCCGCCCAGGGCGGCGAGCCGCCCCCAGAAGTCGGGGGTGCGCGACTGGTAGGCGACGTCGCGGAGCTGACCCTGGAGCCGACCGTTCTCGATCCGGTAGAAGCGCTGCCCGGTGAACTGGAAGTTGTAGCGCTGCTGGTCGATCGACCAGGACTTGTCGCCCACGATGTAGATCCCGTGCCGCACCTCCGCCAGCAGCTGCTCCAGGCTCACGTCCTCGTCCACGTTGGGCTGCAGCGACACGTTGGGCATCCGCTGGAGCGGGACGTGGGCCCAGCTGTCGGCGAAGGCGCAGCCGTTGGAGCGGGCTTGCTGGAACCGGTGCGCCATCTGGCGGTTGAGCTGGTAGCCGACCAGGATGCCGGCGCGGATGATGTCCCACCGCTGCGCCGCCACCCCCTCGTCGTCGAAGCCCACCGAGGCGAGCCCCTGCGGCTCCAGCCGGTCGCCGGTGACGTGCATCAGCTCGGACCCGTAGCGCAGGCTCCCCACCTGGTCGGGAGTGGCGAAGGTGGTGCCCGCGAAATTGGCCTCGTAGCCCAGGGCGCGGTCGAGCTCGGTGCCGTGCGCGACCGACTCGTGCACGGTCAGCCAGAGGTTGGACGGGTCGATCACCAGGTCCAGCGGCCCGGGATCGACCGAGGGTGCCCGAAGCTTCTCTTGGAGCAGCGCCACCGACCGCTCCGCCTCGCCCAGGAAGTCGTAGGCGCGGACGTACTCCCACCCCTGGCCCACCGGTCGGGAGTCGGAGCGCATCGTCTCCACCAGGCCTGAGCCGGCCCGGTCGCGAATCCCGGCCTGATACACAGGGTGCACCCGGGTTCGCTGCTGACGGATCTCGGCCCCCTCGGTGCTGACGAAGAGCCGGCTCTCCACCACCGCCTCGGTCATGAAGTCGCTGAACTCGGCGCCGGCCCGCAGGAGCCGGTCCGAGACGGTCTGCATGAAGCTGACCTTCTCCTCCAGCGGCACCTCGAACGGGTCGACCAGGGCGGGCGCGATCCAGGTCTGCCGGTGGCAGGGCTCGGGCGCGAGCTCGACCCGCTCCGACTGCAGCGGCCGGAGCAGGGCCGCCAGCTCGGCCGCCTCGCGCACCGCCTGGCGCACCGCCTCGGGGGTGCAGGCCCCGTTCCCGGCGAAACCCCACGCGCCGTCCACGACCAGGCGGACCCCGAAGCCCACCGGGTGGAGCTGCTGGTGGGCCTCCAGCTCGCGCTCTTTGACATGCAGGTACTCGATCCGGTCGCGGTGGAGCCGGAAGTCGCCGTAGTCGAGACCGGGAACCCGCCGCATCGCATCCAGCGCGGCGCCGGCCAGCTCCGCCTGAGGCAGCCGCATGAAGTCGGCGTCGAGCTCGGGCATGATCTGAGGACCTCTGTGGCGGGGGTGCCCCCCTGGTCGAGCCCGACCATTGTCGGGATCCTCGGGGGACGGCCGCCAGGCCCGCCCCCGCCAGGGGCAGGAGCCGCCAGCGGTCATCCACCTCGCAGCGCCGGGATCTCGTTCAGCCGGACCGCGCCGCCACCTAGTCGGGCGAGGCTGATCGCCTCGCCCCCAGGGTGCCGCTCGGCACCCACGAGCACGAGCCCCGCCGTCGGAGAGGCGCCGCTCCAGGGGGCGCCCCGGAGGGTCGCGATCCCGCAAATCGGGCGCCCTCAGGAGAGGAGCGCCCCAGCCCCAGCCGGGGTCCGCCGCGACCCGCGGGCCGCGCCCCCGACCCCGGTTCCGGGGACGGGAGCGTGACCGGCTTCCGCGGGAGCGCGGGTGACACGGTCACTCGCCCGCCCCGCCTCGCCCGCTACCATCGCTGCGACCCATGGCCGTCTCGTCCCGCCGTCGCCCGCCCGCGTCCGACCCGACCCCCGCCGTCCCTGTGCGGTCGGTTGCGATCGAGGAGCACCGCCTTCCCAACGGCCTCCGGGTGGTCTTGAGCAGTGAGCCCGGCAGCGCCGTGGTGGCGCTCGGGGTCTACTACCGGGTCGGATTCCGGCTGGAGCCGAAGGGCCGCACCGGCTTCGCCCATCTCTTCGAGCACCTCATGTTCCAAGGATCGCGCCACCTGGGCAAGATGGCTCACTTCCAGGTGGTCCACGACGCCGGCGGGGTGCTCAACGGCTACACCCGCTACGACTACACGGCCTATTTCGAGGTGCTGCCGGCCTCGGCTTTGGCCGCCGCCTGCTACCTGGAGGCCGACCGGATGGCGGGGCTGGACCTGACCCCTGCCAACCTGCGCAACCAGGTGGACGTGGTCGAGGAGGAGGTCCGTCTCAACGTCCTCAACCAGCCCTACGGAGGCTTCTCCTGGCTGTTCCTGCCCCAGCACGCGTTCCAGCGGTTCGCCAACGCGCACAACGCCTATGGCGAGTTCGAGGACCTGGAGAGCGCCACGGTGGAGGACGCCTCGGAGTTCTTCACCAGCCACTACGCCCCCGGCAACGCGACCCTGGTGGTGGTCGGGGGCTTCGACCCCTCCGAGGCGCTGGCAACGGTGACGCAGCACTTCGGCGCCATCCCGGCGCGCCCCGTCCCGCCCCCGCCCGCCACCGACGAGCCGCTCCCCACCCGGCGCCGGGTGGTCCGCCATGAGGACCCGATGGCACCCGTCCCCCGGCTCGGGGTGGGGTACCGGATGGCGACCTTCGGGTCTCCCGCCCACCTGCCACTGACGCTCGCGGCCGACATCCTCACCGATGGCCGCGGCTCGCGCCTGGACGAGCGCCTGGTGCGGGGCGAGGGGGTCTGCCTGGATGTCACCGCCGGGCCCAACTTCCCGATCGGCGACGCCTTTGACACCGGTGATCCCAGCCTGTGGACCCTGGAGGCGACCCGGCGGCCCGAGGTCCCCACCCCCCGGGTGCTGGAGCTGATCGATGAGGAGCTGGAGCGCCTCGGCCGCGAGGGGCCGAGCCGCCCGGAGCTTCGGCGCGCGCAGCGCAGCTGGCTGGCGCAGCACTGGGCCCAGGTCGACAGCCCCCGCGGCCGGATGGACCGGCTGGGGACCCTGACCGCCGTCCATGGCGACCCCCACCTCCTCAACCTCATCCCCGGACAGATCGCCGCGGTCACCGAGGAGCAGGTGGCCGACTCGGTCCGCACCTGGCTGAGGCCGGAGCGCTCGACCGTGCTGGACTGGGTCCCACCCGGACCTAAGCGGAGGCCGGGGTGACCTCACTGCCCGTGCCCACAGGCGGGGACCGGCCTCCGCTGCCGGCCGACCTGCCCGCGATCGGACCGGTTCCCGACCTGCGCCTGCGCCGTCCGGTCCGGACCCAGTTGGAGGGCGGGACCCGCACCACCATCGTCGCCCACGCGACCGTGCCGCGACTCGAGCTGCGCTTGGCCGTGCCCGCAGGGAGCGCGCACGCGAGCGTTCCCGGCTCGGCCGAGCTGCTGAGCCACACCCTGTTGGCCGGGACCCGGGTGCGGGACGGGGCGACGCTCGCTCAGGACCTGCAGATGATCGGCGCCGACCTGCACGTGAGCCAGGACGGCGACGTGCTGGTGCTCAGCGGCTCGGTCCTCAGCGAGCACGAGCAGGAGCTGTACGAGCTGGTCGCCGAGGTGGTGACCGGGCCTGCCTTCCCCGCCGACGAGCTCCAGCTGGAGCGCGGCCGGATCGCCGAGCAGCTGCGGATGGCCCGCGCCGCGCCTCACTTCCCGGCCCAGGAGGTGGCCCGCGCCGCGGTCTACGGGCCCCACCCGTACGGCGCCGCGACCCCCACCGAGTCCCAGATCCGGCGCTGCGGGGCGGCGGCGATTCGCTCGCTCCATCGGGCCACCTTCGGCGCCCGGGCGGCCCAGCTGACCGTGGTCGGCGACGTCGACCCGCGCCGGACGGCGCGCCGGCTGAGCCGCGCATTCGCCGCCTGGGACGGCCGCCGCGGCAGCTGGCGGCTGCCCCCGGTGCACCACCGGCCGGCCGCCGGGATCACGCTGGTGGACCGCCCGGAGGCGGTTCAGACGGTCTGCATCGTGGCGGCGGGGGCACCCCCCGTCGGCCACCCCGACCATCTCCCCCTCCTGCTCGCCACCGCCATCCTGGGCGGGGGCGGCCCGTCGCGGTTGATGCTCAACATCCGCGAGCGCCACGGCTACACCTACAACCCCTTCGCCATGACCGACAGCCACCTCGGCGACACCCTCCTGCTCGCCGGCGCCGACGTGCGCTGCGAGGTGACCGGGCCGGCCCTCACCGAGATCCTCTACGAGCTGGGCCGGCTGGCCACCGGGGAGGTGACGGCGGCGGAGCTGGAGGGCGCTCAGCGCTACCTCGCCGGCACCCGCGTGATCGCGGTCCAGACCCAGGCGGGGGTGGCCGGCTCGCTGGCGTCGGCCGCGCTGCACGGCCAGGACCACCGCTACCTGGAGACGTTCGCGCGCCGGGTGCGGGCGGTCACCGCCCGCGACGTCCGGGCCGTCGCCGCCCGCTACCTCGCCCCCCGCTCGGTGCACGTGATCCTGGTGGGCCCGGCCGAGCGGATCGCCCGGGAGGTGGCCCCCCTGGGGGTGGTGACGGTGCGGCGGTCCGGGGCACGGCGGGGCCGCCCCCCGGGCTGAGATCGGCGGCCCGACGAGACCGGGCGGCCGCGCGGTGGGGTGCGGATCGCCCCCGCGGGAGCGTCATCCGGCGGGGCACGACGGATGCCGGTCGCCGGGGCAGCACGAGCTCGCACGCGCAGGGGGAGATCGCCCCACGTCCGCCGGAGGACGCGGGCTCGCCGACGGCGGTGCCTGCCCGGGGGCGGGGCCATAGCCGCTCGGGGCGGGCGGAGCTCGCCGGGGCGCTCCCCAGGTCGAGCGCCTCCAGATCGGCGGGGTCCAGCGGCCGGCAGAAGAAGAAGCCCTGGACCCGGCCGTCGTCGCTGAGGGCCGCGACCTCCCTCGCCTGGTCGGCGGTCTCGACTCCCTCCGCCACCATCCGCAGCTGGAGCGCCCGCCCGAGGTCCACCACCGTCTGCACGACCGCGGCGCCGGCCGGGCTGGCGGTGAGCTGGTGCAGGAAGGTGCGGTCGATCTTGAGGATATCCACTGGCAGGCGCCGGAGCTGAGCGAGCGAGGAGTTGCCGGTCCCGAAGTCGTCGATCGCGATCCGCACCCCGAGCCCGCGGAGCTCGCCCAATCGCACGGCCACCGCCTCGATGTCCCGGATGACGGTGGTCTCGGTCACCTCCAGCACCAGCTGACCCGGGGGCAGCCCGGAGTTGCTGAGGGCGGCCTCCACCTCGGCCACGCAGCCGGGGATGGCCAGCTGGCGGGCGGAGACCTTGACGGCGAGGT
>Ga0307374_10011926_pt1 | contig 12267 bp, 8 predicted proteins | sample OX3MG_FD_202532 | JGI IMG/M metagenome (GOLD analysis project Ga0307374, IMG submission 202532) | Soil microbial communities from Risofladan, Vaasa, Finland - OX-3 | ecosystem: Environmental > Terrestrial > Soil > Coastal area > Acid sulfate soil | place: Finland: Risofladan, Vaasa | collected...
ATGGTCGATCACTTCGGGTAGCTTGCCTGCCGGATTGATTCTGGCTCCCAGTACGGGCGTGATTTCCGGCACGCCAACTGGAACGGGTACAAGCAGTTTCACCGTGCAAGTGAGCGACGCCAATTCCCAAACAGCGGTCAGCTCGCTAAGCATTACGATAAATGCGCCGCAGCTTGCGATTACCTCCAGTTCTTTACCTGCTGGAGTTCAGAACACAGCCTATAGCGCCACGGTGGCCGCTAGCGGCGGCACCTCTCCCTATACGTGGTCGATCACTTTGGGCAGCCTGCCTTCCGGGTTGACCCTGGCTCCTACTTCGGGTGTCATCTCCGGCACGCCCACCGGAACGGGTACAAGCAGTTTCACCGTGCAAGTGAGCGATGCCAATTCCCAAACGGCTACGAAAGCCTTAAGTATTACCGTGAATGCGTCGCAGCCGAGCATCACGACCAGTTCTTTGCCTAATGGAGTTCAGAACACAGCCTACAACGCCACGCTGGCTGCGACCGGCGGAACAACTCCTTATACATGGTCGATCACTTCGGGTAGCCTGCCTGCCGGATTGACCCTGGCTCCCAGTACGGGCGTGATTTCCGGCACGCCCACGGGCATGGGTAAAAGCAACTTCACCGTGCAGGTAAGTGATACCAATTTCCAGACCGCCACGCAGGCCCTGAGCATCGCGGTTAGAAAACATTAGGCAGGTTTTCCTGGTGAACTTGAGTCGCTCTTGCCAGAAGCATTCTCCCCTTGTACACACGACTGCCGCGCAAAGCGAAGACGCAGCGGCCGCGCGACCAGCGTTTAACGCGCGCACTCCGGAAGTGGTTAAGTTCACTTCGTTGACTCCCCGGCGCGAATCCCTTAAACTACAGAAAGTAAATCTAAGTTCAGGCGAAGAGAATGATTGCAGAACAATTGAAAGCTTATTCGGAACGATTGAAGAAGTCCCTGGATTCGGTGCCGGTGGACAAGTTCGAAGAGTTGGTACAACTGGTGGAGTCCTCCATCGAGGAGGGGCAGCAGGTCTTTGTGATGGGGAACGGCGGCAGCGGTTCAACCGCCTCACACATGGTCTGTGATTTAAACAAGGGAGTTTCCTTCGGGCTCGAAAAGCGCCTGAGGGTCATTTGTTTGAATGACAATGTGGCGACGATTCTGGCCTATGCCAACGACGTTTCTTACGACGAGGTTTTTGTTGAACAATTAAAGAATTTCCTCCGGCCCGGGGATGTGGTCATCGGCATTTCGGGCAGCGGGAATTCGCTGAATGTTCTGAAAGCCATTCGGTATGCGAACGAAGCGGGCGGCCATACGGTTGGCCTAACAGGATTTGACGGTGGAAAGCTGGCGAAGGAAGTAAAGACCTCTTTGTGGGCGAACGTCCACGACATGCAGCAAGCCGAGGACGTTCATATGATTCTCTTCCATGTGCTCATGCAGGTTCTTTACGAGCGGCTCCATGCCTCGGCGCAAACCGCACGAGCCTGATGTTGAAAATCTTCAAATATTGCTGAAGCAGGGATTTGCGCGCGCCTTAAAATCCCATTGCCACACACAGGGCGGCGATGTCACCGATTTGTTCGCCCAAAATTGCGGGCACAATCTGGCATACGTCTGCCGCTAACGCCTCGCGCTTGACAATCTTCCGGGCGGGCACCAGAAGGGTTTCGCCCAACCGCATGGCTAACCCTCCAATGACGATCCGGTCCGGATTAAAGATATCGACAAGGATCGCCAGCACTTCACCGAGCCTCCGGCCTGTCGACTGAATGATCTGCTTGGCCAAGGTGTCACCCTGCTGGGCCGCCAGACCCACATCACGAGCGGTAATCGTGTGCTGATCCTTCAGGCACGCGGCCAACAAGGTTTTCTTTCCCTTCTTCCTTGCCAATTCCACCGCGCGCAGGGCCACTTGCGCCATGCCGCCTCCGCTCACCCAACCTTCAACCGATCCTGCCTTGTTGTATCCGATAGGACCGCTGCGAGTGAGGCGGACGTGCCCAATTTCCCCTGCCTGGTCTGAGGCGCCGTGATAAAGGCGACCCTCGACAATCAGGCCTGCTCCAAAACCCGTGCCCATGGTTAGAAAGATCATATTCCGGCATCCGCGCCCCGCGCCATAGCGGTGTTCAGCTACGGCTCCCGCATTGGCATCATTCTCAAGCTGACAGTGAGCGTGAAATTCTTTTTCCAGTATTGAGGTGATCGGAACATTGACCCAGGTAGGAAGATTAGGAGGAGATTGAATGATGCCTGCATTATGATCCATGGGGCTGCCACAGCTCACCCCGATTCCGTGAAGGGCGGAATGCGTCAATCCTTGTTCGCTGAGAATTTTGTGAATCCCGGCTTTGATCATTTTCAGAGCGCGTGCCGGACCTCGATCGGGCAGGGTAGGGAACTCCTTCCGCGCAAGGACAACCGGGGGGGATGAAGAAAGCAGAACCGCGGTTTTGGTCCCGCCGATATCGACTCCAACCCAAACTTTTTCTTTCATTGCCAAAATCTCCTTGCCGGGGGATGTAAGGTTTACCCTACAGGGGGCGGCATTTTATTTTTCAAGAAGGTTGACCTCGCGGATTTCCCCGCCTTCTGAGGGGACTCGCAATGTCTTGATTTCAAGGGGACGGAAGTTGCCCGTCCAGGACTGGTGGACAAAGGCCAGATTCAGCGTGGCCTTAGTTGCCCGGCCATCCGTCTCATAGCAGCGGAGTATCAAGTCATTGCCGTCTTCAGCCTTCTTGAGAGCGGACACTATCACATTGCCAGGATTAACAGACAAGAAAGAACCGGACAATGGTTTGGAGCCGCCGTGGATGCCTTGGTAAAGCACAGGAACCGGGGCCGTAAATTCTTCTGCCAACCGGACAACCTTAGCCTCCTGCCAACTTCCGATATGAGGCGCCAGCCACATGCGGAATGTCTGAATGCCTTGGTCCTGCCAGATATATTCCTTATCGGGTTCCACGCGGCGAGGGCGGTGCTGGGCATATACTGCTCCACGGGTGATCGAAATCCGCATGTTGTTATTGAGGACGCTGTACCCGTATTTCGCGTCGTTAATGACGGCCAGACCGTAGTCGCGTCCCGCGCGTTTTCCGGTAAGATCAATCCAACGCTGGCCGGGGTTTTCATCCCCGTTCGTCTTGCGTTCAATATATCCGAAGGCGGTTTCATAAGTGGCGCAGGGATCTTCGACCTGGACCGGAAATGAAAATTTCAGCATCTTCAGGTGCTCGTGCCAGTCGAGGCTGCAACGAGCCTCGATCGTCCGGCTGCCGGCATAGAGAATCCAGTCGGTCTCCAGATTGGATTTGCCATAGTGCGTGCGCATCCGCACCCGGCCACGAAGAGGCCCGGCTTCCAGGACTCGAAATTCCGCACCGCCAAAAGCACCCACCGCATCGCTATATGACACGACGTCGTGGCTCCAGGTGTCGCTCGGATCATCCAGAACAACGGCACGACAGCCCCCCTCGGGTTCCTGAAAGACTTCCTGACGGGCGTCTTTATCAAAGATGGCGATGGTTCCGTCCTGGGAGAAGCTAATGCGCAGATGCTCGTTTTCAAGCGCTTGCGTGCTGGCATGGACTGACGGCACAGAGACGGAGGAGGTTGTCTTTCTCAGGCGAAACTGCTGGTAGCCGAAGGCAGGAAGCGGAGCCTGGAAAAGCAGCGTATGACGGATCCTATCTATCGTTGACCCTTGAACCCACTGGTGCGCGATTCTGTTTCCCCGGTCGTCTGTAAGTTCCGATGGTATTTCAGGTCGCCAGTCGAGGTCGTACTCGACATCCAGGTTCGTGGCCCAGGCGTGCGGGTTAAAGACGACCAGATAATCCGACTGTGGGTCCCGGGTGGGAATTTGCCAGACCAGCCTTTCGAACGACAATAAAGTCGCCTCGTTTGCCACCTCGCGGGCGTAACCGTAAGCCTGGCGGGACTGCACGTAGTGCTCCGGAAGGGAAGTCCCTGCCAGGCTGTCGTGAAACTGTTGGAAGAGCACTTTCTGCCAGGCAGAGTCGAATTCCCGCCGTGGATATTCATAGCCCCACAGAACGGAACCGAGGCTCGCAATCTTCTCAGCCGTCGTCAGCGCCATCTCGGTGATACGGTTGTCCTTTTTTATTCCGGATTCCGCTGTGTAACACCCGACGGCGTGATGCTGCAAATCCTGTCGGACTACCGGTAAATCCAGGCCCTTCAAGCCGCGGATTTCAGAGAAATACTTGTCGGGGGTGCTGTAGACCAGGGCCGGCGCCCCGGCTTCGGCGCGAATTTTCTGAATCGACTTCAGGTTTTCATCCGTTGCTCCGCCACCGTGGTCACCCGCGCCATAAAAGACCATGAGGTCCTTTGTGGGTTCTTTGAGAGCGATGACTTTTTGGATGCGGTTGCGGACCTGGCCGGGATCGGTGTAGCTGAAGGGAATTCTGTAGGTTAGCACCCGGCTTCCATCGGGCGACTCCCACCAGAATATATCCGAGGGCAACGGTTTGGATTTTTCTTCCGGGCGCATGAAAACATAGTCGGTCATCTCCTGCAACCGCAGAATTTGGGGAAGCGTGCCGGTGTGACCGAAGGAGTCCGGATTAAACCCCACCGTGGCCTGGCGGCCGAAAAGATGATTGAAGAACCGTTGGCCGTACAAGCCCTGGCGGGCCAATGATTCGCCATTGGGCATATTGACGTCCGGCTCCACCCACCAGCCGCCTGCGATTTCCCATCGGCCTTCATCGACGCGCTGGCGAATTTCCTGAAGCATTTCAGGGTCAACGTCAGCAACCCATTTGTAGAACACAGCTGAGCTTTCCGTAAATGCAAAATCCGGATTTCGCTTCATATGATCCAGGGCGGAACGGAAAGTGCTTAGAACCACTGACATCGCCTCAGACCACGGCCATAGCCAGACAGCATCGATATGGGCGTAGGCGACCATGTCCACTCGATATTGGCTTGCTCCCGGTGGCCACGGCTCACCCGATTGCCCCGGGGCGGAGTTCAGCGCGTCGTGTACAGGCCCAGTTGCGAAGATGCTCTTCGACGGATGGGAAAGTACGATCGCGGCGGTCCCCAAACCCGATAACTTGATGAAACTTCTCCGGTCCAGATCCTCGCTCATAGTAAGCGCTCCTTTTGAGTCGTTAGCAATGAGTCCGAAATCGAAGTCGTCTGCCAACTCCTTCAAGGTTGGAGAGAAAAGGATATGATAACCGATTTCGAGAGCGCCAAACATAGGGGGATTTATAAGTTAATGTGACCGGCAGGTTATGACTGATAGGCGAGATCGCCGGTGTTTTGATGCCCTCAAGGAGACGCTATGTTGTTCATCTAGTTACTACCCAGCAGTGTGATGGCATATCGTTTCTTACCCAAGTAGGTATTTTTTTTCACTCCCGGTTGAAAGCCGGCCTTGTTTTTTCAATAGGTTGCGATTGGCATGAAGCTTGCACTGAAGTGTGTGCAAGTTCGTGCACATTCTCCTAAGCCGAGGGTTACCCGGGGTCCTCGGCGCTTCTTCTGCGGAGGATTTTCGCCTTGGCGCCGCAGTCATCTCGAATGAACTGTGTCCAAGGCAAAGCTTGCGGTGCCAGGAAGGTGGTGAGATTATGCGAATTGAATACTCTCCAATCAATGATCTTTATGGAGTCGCGCCTAGGCGGCGGCAACCGCGACAAAGGAGCAACGCATGGCTCATCGCGCTGCTGGTCTTCGCCGGCGTGTTTTTCTTTGAGTCGATTCGCCCTGTAAAACGCCTGCGTGCTACCGCTCCATCCGATTTTGTCCACACCCGTCCTGACCTCGGCTCGACGAAGGCGACCGCGCAAGAGCAGGTGGCCCGTTCCTATTGGGATGTTGCTGTAGAGTTCGTTCAGAAGAGCTACCCGTTTGGGTCTAGTCTCCCGAGTACTCCTCCGTCGGATTTCAGGCTCGAAGAAGCGAGCCAATCTGGCGTGCGTACCGTCTACTGGGAGAAACTTCGTGAGATGTGGAATCGCCCAGAGGTTTGGAATACCTCCTTCGAGTGGAGAACCGACTGGGTTCAGGGGGAATACAATTCGTTGGTACTGATTGCGAATAAATAATTATCTACGCCCGTAGTTATGCTTTCGTAAAGTGAACCGCATTCCAGTGGTCCGGGACGGGTTGTCCCGGACGTGGTGCTCACAGCAGTCCGGCCTTATGAAGAGCCTGCCTTCTCGCCTGTTTATCAGACTAAGTTCCCGTCGGAATACGTGATCCCGCGCAGGGAGTTGAAGCATCTCATGCGGGATAGTCGATCGTGGTATATCATATGAGGAGCGCTCTGGGCGTGTAGCTCAGTCGGATAGAGCATCGGATTTCTAATCCGAGGGTCGGGGGTTCGAGTCCCTCCACGCCTGCCACCTTTTTTTTCAGTCTTGTGCGATGCTAGTCACTGGAGTTGTTTGGGTTCGTGTGCCCACCAGGGAAACCTTGCGACTCGCGCTTTGTGCCAATGAAACACAGCGTTCGTAATCGTGGACGGTGATTTGTTTGATGCCGGGAGCGGCTCGGAAACGACTACGACGACATTGGAGCTATTAAGGACGGAACGCTGCTGTCTTCGGGCGGAAGGTCGTTTTCAGGAATAATTTCAAAGGTATTGGTGATCTCAGCTGTTTCCCCGATCATTGCTCCGACGGAGCAGTACTTTGTTTCAGAAAGATGAATCGCTTTTTGGGCGGCCTGTGGGGTGATCTGGCCGTGCAACCGGTGTTTAATGTTGACTCGGGTAAAAACGCAGGGAGGTTCTGTGCGCTGGTCAGCGCTGAGCTCGACTTCGTAGCTGCTGACCCGTTGCCGCATCTTGCGCAGGATCGAGATGACGTCGAAAGCGGTGCAGCCGCCAAGCGCCAGAAGTGCAAACTCGATTGGTCTGGGTCCCGTGTTTCCTTCCGCGTCGTCCATGACGACGCGGTGACCCGAGGCCGATTCCCCGATGAATTGCCGCCTGCTTCCTTGGAATGTTGACAGGTGAAGCTTTGCTTCCAGCATGACATCCTCCGTCCGACGTTTTTCGCGGAGCTGCTTATGGCCTGCATGATCCACGGAGTGCTGACGGACTTGGGTCGGGTAATGGCAGTCCCGAGCGCGCGATTCAGGACCAGTTGCGCGCACATACCAAGAGCTCTCGACACTCCGAATAAGACCGTATAGTAGCCGAACTCCTTCAGCCCAAAAAGATAGAGGAGGGCTCCGGAGCCCGCATCCACATTCGGCCAGGGGTCTTTGATCTTGGCGTGTTCCTTCAGGATTTCGGGTGTCACGCGGAACAGTTGGTCAACGATCCTGAAGATTTCGTCGTCAGGGCAGACGCGGAGGCCGAACTCATGAAAAGCGGTGAAACGCGGATCGGTGACCCGAAGAACCGCATGGCCATAACCCGGAATAACCCGGCCGTCTTCAAGCCTTTCCCGAATGTACTCACTCAACTGGGCGTCTGTTGGCACGCCTTTATACTTCTTGTGAATTTCCAGCACGAAATGGAGGCCCTCCTGGTTCGCAAGCCCATGAAGCGGGCCTGCCAACCCGTTCATTCCTGCTGACACGGCATAGAAAGGATCGGACAACGCTGAACCGACAGTGTGGCAAGTGAAGGCGCTAACATTGCCACCCTCGTGATCGCAGTGCAAGGTCAGGTAGAGCCGGATATAGTTCTTGAATTCCCCATCGGGGTCCTCTAAGTGAAGCATCGAGGCGTAATCGCCTCCCCAGTCGAGGTTGGGATTTGAAGGAAGGGGATTGCCTTTGTGGGCATGCATGCGATAGATTCCGGCAGCGATCTGGGGCAGTCTGGCCAACAAGGTTAAGGAGTCGTCAAGAGCGGCTTCCCAGTACTCCTCCTTGTGCAAGCCTTCCGTGTACCGGCGTCGAAATACCGAGTCACGCTCCATGGCGAGGATGGCTGTGCTGAACATCGCCATCGGGTGAGAATCGGATGGCAGGGCTTTCAGGACATCCCAAACGTAGGAGGGAACCGCGGCGCGCTGCCGGAGATCCCCTTGCAGACTCGCCAATTCCTGGGCATCAGGAAGTGCGCCTGTCAGCAAGAGGTAAAAAATCTCTTCCGGCAATTTCTGGGTCAGCTGGCCAATTGGGATGCCACGAATAATCAGTCCTTGATCCGGCTCGACCACCGAGGTATCACAGACCAAGCCCTTTACACCTCGCATGCCGCCGAACGCCTGGCTGACTGTTACTTCAGAAATGACGGTGCTGCCATGCTCCTTGATGATTGAATGGACCTTTTCCCGCAGGCCAGGAATTTGTTGCGCTAGTTTGTCATGCAATTTCCCCATCTACACCCCCAAGCAAGCAGCTTCCTTATTTTTGAAGTTTAGGCACAATCGAAAGATCGTATCGGTGAGCAAAGTCACCATGGTTTGTGACTGAGATCACAAACTTGCTTTCATTCCTCTCTAAGTGCCACTTATTCCGCACGGCTGCCGAGCCGGCCTGAAGGCGTCGTGAGTGCCGCTTGAAGGTGTTCATTCGAGCGCTATCGAAGGCGGAAGAACTGTGACCTGCCGGGATGCAAGAAGCGCCGGGAAGAGTTGAAGCAAGTATGATTTTGAATAGCTTTTTCGCGCCCATATCTATTAAGCTGGAATTGGCCCATTTTATCGGGGCTCAAGCGCTGTTGCGTGTGGCAACGATAAGCGGAACCTGTTGCCGCCTGCGGTTAACGGGCGGGGCTGCAACAAACTAATCTACCACAAATCCGTTGAGCGGAGTTAGCACTTGCTGGGATTACTCCATGGGGGATCAGACCGTACATTCGGGTGGCAATTTTATTCCGGGCGAAGGTGTGCGCGGCGCGTTGCGCCTTGCATCTAATCAATTTGTGAGCAGCGATGGAAGAACCCATAGTAGAAGCGAGCAATAGATTGGGAGGGACTCGGTCTTTTAGTCTGCCAGTCGCGTGAACAACCATCGTCGAAAATTGAGATCAGTTGCCGGCAAGGAGATCGATATATTCTGCGCCAGCTACGCCGGGAACTCGGTTGTGTTTTCACATCGCCCGGCGTCCAGGGTGGAGTCATATTGATTAACAGAAAACGGGGGATTAGAGGATGAAAGAAGGCCAGGCTATTCATTTCGGTGACATGAAAACCGTAAATCTGAATCACTGTCTTAATCACACATATTACCGATCCACCAAGGAAGCGCTCTTGCCCGTTCTCCTGGTTCTTGCCGTGCTACTGGGGGTAGGATCAAAAAGGGCGAAGGCTGCCGAAGATTCGAGTGTTCTCCGGGCTACCCTTAAAAACGGCATGAAAGTGGTCATCGTGCGTAACCCGCTGGCCCCGGTGGTTACCACGGTAATAAATTATCGCGTCGGTTCAAACGAGGCTCCGGAAGGTTTTCCAGGCATGGCCCACGCTCAGGAACACATGATGTTCCGTGGCAGCCCGGGGCTTTCCGCTGGCCAGTTGGCGAATATTGCGGCGGCCATGGGAGGACAGTTCGACGCTGATACTCAGCAGACGGTCACGCAGTATTTCTTTACGGTGCCGGCCGCGGACATGGATGTTGCACTGCACATCGAAGCGATGCGAATGCGAGGCGTTCTCGACTCGGAAAAACTTTGGGATCAGGAGCGCGGTGCCATCGAACAGGAAGTGGCCCAGGATCTTTCCAATCCCGAATATGTTTTCTATACCAAGCTTCTCGCCGCCATGTTTCGGGGAACTCCCTATGCGCACGACGCCTTGGGAACCCGTCCTTCATTCAACAAAACCACCGGAACGATGCTCCACAAGTTCTATGAAACCTGGTATGCGCCGAACAATGCCATTCTGGTTGTGGTAGGAAATATTAACCCCAAGCAGGCTCTGGGCGAGATCGAGAAGCTCTTTTCGGAGATCCCATCAAGGCGCCTTCCCCAGAAAGCTCCCGTGTCTCTCGAGCCGGTAAAGGCGGAAACGCTCAATTTAAGTACTGACCTGCCCTATGGACTGGCGGTGCTTTCCTTCCGCATGCCGGGTTCAGATAGTCCTGATTTTGCAGCTTCAGAGGTGCTTTCGGACGTCCTCAGCAGCCAGCGTGGCAGCCTCTACGCGCTTGTGCCGGAAGGGAAGGCGCTTTACGCGGGCTTCGCGCTCGATTCCTTGCCCGGCGCTGGATTGGGCTATGCGATGGGAGCATTCCCCAAAGGCGACGACGGGAAGAAACTTCTGGACGAAATTCAGAATGTTCTGGCCTTGGACGTCAAAAACGGAGTTCCGCCTGACCTGGTCGCAGCCGCCAAACGTCATGAACTCGCAAGCGCTGAATTCCAGAAGAACTCTGTTTCAGGGTTGGCCATGGCGTGGTCAACGGCGCTCGCAGTTGAAGGGCGACAGTCGCCGGAGGACGATGTTCGAGCCATCCAGAAGGTTACGGTTGCCGATGTTGATCGCGTGGCCAGAAAGTATCTGCATAAGGCGAATACAATTGCCGCGGTCCTGACGCCGGAGGCCTCCGGCAAACCGATTTCCTCGAAATCGTATGGCGGACAGGAATCCTTTGCTCCCAAGCATGTTGGAAAAGTCGAATTGCCCGCCTGGGCGGAGCGCGCTCTGAAGCAGCTTTCGGTCCCCAAGGCCACCGTGCACCCCACCGTCATGATGTTGCCCAATGGGATCAAGCTGATCGTGCAGCCGGAAAATATCAGCGATACGGTAAGTGTCTACGGGCATATCAAGAACAACTCTGATCTGGAAGTCCCGAAGGGGCAGGAAGGGGTGTCAGGGGAACTCGACAACCTCTTTTCATATGGGACCACGACGCTCAATCGAATTGCCTTCCAGAAGGCGCTGGATGACATCGGGGCCAACGAATCTGCGGGAACGGATTTTTCGCTCCAGGTGCTTAGCGGGCGGCTGGACCAAGGTATTGAACTGCTGGCGGATAACGAACTGCACGCGGCCTTGCCTGAAAGAGCTTTTAAGATTACCCAGAGACAACTGGCCGCGACGGTGGCTGGGCAGCTCCAGAGTCCGGATTACTTAACCAGCCGCGCGCTGCATTCCGCGCTATTTCCGAAAAATGATCCGACCTTGCGGCAGGCGACTCCCGAGACCGTCAACGCCTTGACGCTTCCGGATGTAAAGGATTATTACCATCTCGTCTTCCGTCCGGATTTGACGACGATTGTCGTGATCGGCAAAATATCTTCTGAACAGGCGAAAGCCGTCATCGAGAAATATTTTGGCGGCTGGAACGCCGCAGGACCGAAGCCTGCTACACTCCTTCCTCCCGTGCCCATCAACCAGCCGTCCGTGACTGCCGTCCCGGACAAGAGCCGCGTCCAAGTGAGCGCAACCCTGGCTGAAACGCTGGGTCTCAATCGCTTCAATCCTGATTACTACGCGCTTGATCTGGGCAATCACGTTCTGGGAGGAGGCTTTTACGCAACCCGTCTTTATCATGACTTGCGGGAAAATGCGGGGCTGGTCTATTACGTGTCATCGTCGTTTAATATCGGCAAAACGCGCGGACTTTATGAGGTGAACTACGCTTGTGATCCACCCAACGTTTCTAAAGCTCGCGCCATCGTGATTCGCGATCTGAAAGAGATGCAGACCACGCCCGTTACTGCCGCCGAATTGCAGCAAGCAAAGGCGATGCTGCTGCGGGAGATTCCGCTCGGCGAATCGAGTGTTGGCAGCATTGCCAGCGGGTTGATTTACCGGGCGACGATTGGACTTCCTCTTGATGAACCCATCGTGGCGGCCCGTCGATACATCAAGTTGAATGCCCGTCAGGTTGAGAAAGCTTTTGCGAAGTGGATTCGGCCGAACGATCTGGTCCAGGTGACGGAAGGCCCTGCGCCTCATTAGCAAGCTTAGCGCACTCGATATCGCGGGCTGTTCCGGAAAGGATATTTTAACTCAAAGTGCCGGCTGCAAACTCCAGTGAGAGTAGCGTCGTGAAGGTGTACGGAAAGCTCTTCCTCTCGGAGTTCATTGGCACCGCCTTGCTTATTGCGGCTGGCCTATCCATTGTCATTGTCGACTTTGGAGTTGGAAGCCCGGTGGCTACACTCGTTCCGGACGCAGGAGTCCGGCGGCTGATCACGGGTTTTCTGTTTGGGGCGATCGGGGGCGGCATTGCAGTCTCCCCCGTAGGCAAGGTGAGCGGCGCGCACATCAACCCGGTTGTAACGCTGGCTTTCTGGATAAAGCGGAAGATGACGGGTGGACGTGCCCTCGGTTATTTTTTAGCCCAACTCGGCGGCGGGTTGTTGGGAGCTTTGCC
>Ga0307374_10011927_pt1 | contig 12267 bp, 11 predicted proteins | sample OX3MG_FD_202532 | JGI IMG/M metagenome (GOLD analysis project Ga0307374, IMG submission 202532) | Soil microbial communities from Risofladan, Vaasa, Finland - OX-3 | ecosystem: Environmental > Terrestrial > Soil > Coastal area > Acid sulfate soil | place: Finland: Risofladan, Vaasa | collected...
CAACGTCTCCGGGCTGCCGATCACGTTGTCCGGCGGAAAGCTGGCCGGCATTCTTACCCGACGCGACCTGCGGTTTTTGGAGAGAACCGACCTGCCGATCTCGGAGGTCATGACCCGCGAGCACCTTGTGACGGCTACGGGGAATGTGACGCTTGAGGAAGCTGAGAAGATTTTGATGGTAAATAAGGTCGAGAAACTTTTGCTGGTTGACGAAAATAACAAACTGACCGGCCTGATCACGATCAAGGACATCGATAAGATGCGGCGGTTTCCCAATGCCTGTAAAGACAGGCAAGGGAGGCTGCGAGTGGGAGCGGCGGTCGGAATTCACGAGTACGAGCGGGCTGAAAGTCTGCTCGCCAAAGGGGTCGACGTGCTCGTGGTCGATAGCGCCCACGGCCATTCGGCCAACGTGATGGAGACGGTCAGACAAATCAAGAAACGCTGGGACATCGATGTGGTGGCCGGCAACGTGGCGACCCAGGAAGGATGTGCCGACTTGATCAAATCGGGCGCCGACGCGGTCAAAGTGGGGATCGGGCCGGGCTCGATCTGCACGACGCGCGTCATTTCGGGGGTCGGAGTGCCGCAAATCACGGCCATCCACCAGGCGGCCAAAGCGGCGGCCGCCAGTTCCACGCCCATCATTGCCGACGGGGGAATTCGATACTCGGGAGATTTGACCAAGGCCATCGCCGCGGGGGCCTCGTGCGTAATGATCGGCGGCCTGTTCGCCGGCATGCTCGAAAGCCCCGGCGAACAGATTCTCTACCAGGGACGAACCTACAAACTCTACAGGGGAATGGGCTCCATGGGAGCCATGGTCAAGGGATCGAGCGAACGCTACCGCCAGCGCGGCGGCGAACGCGGGACCGACAAGTTGGTGCCCGAGGGCGTCGAAGGGAGAGTCCCCTTTCGAGGACCCTTGAGCACGTTCGTGTACCAGCTCGTGGGCGGATTGCGGGCTGGTATGGGATATTGCGGCACGCGCAATATCGATGAGCTGCGCGGCGAAGCGCGATTCATCCAAGTTTCACCGGCCAGCGTGCGGGAGAGCCACCCTCATGACATCGCCATTACGCAGGAAGCACCAAACTACAGTGCGGAGCACGCGCTGGGCGACGCCCCCTAAGGGATCAAAGCCCGGCAGTAAGCGCGGCACCGCGGGCCTTGCTCTGATCGTACTAACCGGCGTGGCCCTGATCGCGCCGCCGATTGCGCGGGCCGATGGCGACCTGCCGCAATGGTCCAAGGCGCGCAAAGACCGCGAGCCGGTCGTCGCCACGCGTGGCGAAAAGGCCGCGCCGCCGAACCAACTCAAGTGGCGCAAGGCCCGTCCAGCCGCCGGATTGCCGTCGAGCGCGGTCAAGCGCGCCGATTTCGGCGACGAACCGACTGGCCCGTCGATGATCGTGCTCACCAGCGCCACGGCACCCGTCAAAGAGAAGCCCAGCGAAAACCCCATTCTCGGCGACGAACCGTCGCCAAAGCTGCGGTTGTTGGCCGTCGACGACGAGGGTGAGTTGGTGCCGATCGCGTCGGACGACGAACCAGAAGCCGACGACGCGCCCTCGGACGATTCGTCCAATGAGCTGCCTGCGCTGCGTAGTCGACGCCCGGTGCAGCCGACTGAAATTGACGACGATGGCCCCGATTCATCCTTTGGCGACGAATTCGCGATGGGGCCGACGACTCCAGAGCCCAAGTGTCCGACTGTGAAAGACCTGAAGCCGATCGACGAAATCACCAACAAAATCGACCCGGAGCCTGGCAATTTTCCGCAGGAATGCCCCTTGGGGGGCGACCCGTACGAACCGCGCAACTTCGCGACGACCGACTTCACGTGGAAGGCTTCGGCCTTGTGCCACAAGCCGCTTTACTTCGAGCAGCCGCAGATGGAACGCTACGGTCATACCTTTGGGCCGGTCATCCAGCCGTTTTTCAGCGGGGCCCACTTCTTCGTGAGCGTGGTCGCGCTGCCCTACAAGATGGGCGTCGAACCGCCCTTGGAATGCGTCTATGCCCTGGGTTGGTACCGTCCCGGCAGTTGCGCGCCACGCACCTTGGGACCGGTCCCAATCAGTTTCCGCGGCGCCTTGTCGCAACTGGGCATCAGCACGGGCTTGACTTACCTGTTTCCATGAGAGTCGACGCCGCATGAGGGGCGAACCGCGCGTGGCCGGCCTCGCGAAGCCGGCCTGATTGCCGCAACGCCTCGCGAGTCGCCGTAAGTACGCCGTCGGTGATCTTTTCCAATTGACGTGAGCTTTCGAGCTCGCATTGCAATTGGCGATCAATCTCGCGCTCGATGTGGTTCACCTTGGCCTGGTGACGTGAGCGCAGTCCCACGAGGTATCCGAGCGCCGCCACTGCGGCCAAGGCCACGGACGTCGAGATTCCCTCGAATAGGATTGCGCCGCAGACGGCGAGGCTGGTCATCAGGCACCCTGGAAAGACGAAATTCCGGCTACGATGGTATATAGCTTGAAGAACGCTCGCACGCCAATGGGAAAGGATTTGGTCGGCGCTCGCCCAAGGCGAGCCGACCCGCTGCGCGGGTGCCCCGCCACCCCAGGATTCGCGGCATGCCGCATGGGCGGTTTGCGCCGGCCGCTTCGGAAGTCAGGCCGTAGGGTGGGACAAGACCGCGGAGCGGGCGCCGGCCCACCATCCGTCGCGTTGGGTATCCTGTCAGGCGGTTGGATGCGACAAGTCTCGGGATACCCACGCAGCGGGATGGTGGGCGCCGGCCGACCATTCCCACCAGCAAAATTGGTGGGCCGGCGCTCGCCTATGGCGAGCTTGTCCCGCCCTACATCATTTGCCGCATGCCGCATGGGCGGTTTGCGCCGGCCGCTTCGGAAGGTATCCTGAAGTAAGAGCTGTCCGCGATTTCCGCCGCGCCCGAGGAGTTTTCGGACTCGTCCTGGCGCGAGCGGCCCGCCATTCGCCCCCCATCAAGGAGTGCATGACTTGAAACTGCTTGTCCCACCCCGTCCGACGCGCACCGCATCCGTTCTGCGCACTCTGATCGCGATTTGCCTGGCATGCCCGTTCATCGACACCCCGCGGGCGTCGGCCGACGATCTTGACGCCGGGCAGGCCACGGCGGCCGATACCCTCGAGCTGCCGCCCGGCTTTCGAGCCAAACTGATTTACAGTGTGCCCAAAGGAGAACAGGGTTCGTGGGTCAGTATGACCTTCGACCCCAAAGGACGAATCATCGCCAGCGACCAGAGTGGGCCGCTGTACCGGTTAACGCCGCGCGGCGAGGCGGCGCCGCTGGTCGAACGACTCGACACCCCGTTGGGCGAAGCACAAGGTCTGTTGTGCGCCTTCGACAGTCTCTATGTCGTGGTCAACGGCGGACGGGCCCAGGGGAGCGGCCTTTATCGCCTGCGCGACAGCGATGGCGACGACCAGTACGACGACGTGAAGTTACTCAAGAAGTTCGATGGCGGCGGCGAGCACGGACCACATGGCGTGGTGCTCGGCCCGGACGGCAAGCTCTACGTGATGGCCGGCAACTTCACCAGGCCGCCCGAGGGCCTGGCGGCCGATTCGCCGCACCGCAACTGGGACGAGGACCTTTTGTTGCCGCGGCAGCCCGACGGCAACGGTTTCGCCACGGGAATCATGGCGCCTGGCGGCTGGGTCGCCCGCACCGATCGCGACGGAGTGCAATGGGAGATCTTCTGCGGCGGCTTTCGCAACGCCTACGATCTGGCTTTCAATCAGGAGGGCGAGCTTTTCACCTACGACGCCGACATGGAGTGGGATGTTGCAATGCCGTGGTACCGACCCACGCGCGTCAACCATTGCACCAGCGCGGCCGAATTTGGTTGGCGTTACGGTTCCGGCAAATGGCCGGCCTATTACGCCGACAGCCTGGGCGGCTTCGACATCGGCTTGGGATCGCCCACCGGCGTTGTGTTCGGCACCGGGGCAAAGTTCCCCGCCAAGTACCAGCGGGCGTTCTACGTGCTGGATTGGTCATACGGCAAGATCTACGCCATGCACCTGGCGCCGCAAGGGGCGGGCTACGCCGCCACTTTCGAGCCATTCGTCGTAGGCAAGCCCCTGCCTGTTACCGACGCGGCCGTTGCACCCGACGGGGCGCTCTATTTCACGGTCGGCGGCCGCGGCACTCAGTCGGGGCTGTACCGCGTCAGTTATGTGGGCGAGGAACCAACGGAAGCGGTGGGACCGGTAGCCGACGCACCGGCCGAAAATGCCCGCGCGCTCCGCCGCCGGCTGGAGACTTACCACGTGCGCCGCGATCCCGCGGCGATCGACGCGGCATGGCCGTACCTCGACAGCGACGACCGCGTGCTGCGCTACGCGGCGCGCATGGCGATCGAACACCAGGATCTGGACCTGTGGAGCGCCCGGGCACTGGCCGAAACGCGCACAACCGCCGCCATTTCGTTGTTGGTCGCGCTGGCGCGCGTCGGCAAATCGGACCTTCAGGGCGCGATCGTCGACCGTCTCGGCCGGTTGCCGCTGGCCAAACTGACCGAGGAGCAACAGCTTGATGCGCTGCGTGCTTACGGCCTGGCATTCATTCGACTCGGCACGCCCGGCTCGACGAGTTCTACCCCAGCCGCATCGAAATGGTGAACCGCGAGCTGTGCCAGTTGCTGGTCTACCTCGAATCGCCCGGCGTCGTCGCGAAGTCGATGAAGCTGCTCTACGCCGCCCCGACGCAAGCCGAGCAGATGCAATACGTGTTCGTGTTGCGCAACGCCCGTGCGGGCTGGGACCTCGATTTGCGGAGGGCCTATTACAGTTGGCTCAATCTGGCGAGCGAGAAGTACCAGGGGGGCGCGAGCTTCAAGGGTTACCTGGAAAACACCCGCAAGGACGCCCTCGCGACGCTCAGCGACGAAGAGCGCGTCGCGCTGAAGCCCGTCCTCGACGGTGCGCAGAACGTCAAGGTGGTCGAAAGCGAGCGGCCCAGGAAGTTCGTGCAAGCCTGGCAGGTGGGCGACCTTTCGCCCTCCCTCGGCGAAACCCGGCACGGCAGGTCGTTCGACGTGGGCCAGGCCGCGTTCCACGCCGCGCAGTGCGCCCGCTGTCACCGTTTCCAATCGGAAGGGGGTTCGGTCGGGCACGACCTGACTGGCGTCGGCAACCGGTTCAGCGCCGCCGAGGTGTTGGAATCGGTGCTCTTGCCCTCGAAGGTCATCTCCGACCAATACGCCAGCAAGACGTTGATCCTGGCCGACGGCACGAGCGTGACGGGCGCCGTCTCGCCGGCGGTGGACGGGACCGTGAGCGTGCTGCAATCCAATGGCGAGCAAACGCGAATCCCCCAGAATGAAATCGAAGAGATCGTCCCCAGCAAGCTTTCGATCATGCCTGAGGGGTTGGTGAACATCTTGACCCGGGAGGAGATTCTGGATCTGATCGCCTACTTGCGTTCGGCGGGCAACCGCGACGACCGGGCATTCGCAAAGGAGTAAGGCGCGACATGCCCGACCGCATGCACGTCATTTATACCGCAGCGAACGTGCCACAGGCCCATTTGCTGAAGAACCTCCTCGACGAGGCGGGCATTCCGTCGTCGGTGGTCAACGACTCCTTGCAGGGCGTCGCCGGCGAGGTGCCTTTCGGCTGGGCCACGTCGGCCCGCGTGCTGGTGGCCGAAGAACAGGCCGTCAAGTCGCGGCGGATCGCCGAGGAATTCGACGCCTCGCTCGTCGCCGCGGCCCGAAAGCCGCCGGGCCGGACGATGGAGGAAACGGACGAGGCGGGTGCCGGCGGCGCGCCGGCGCGGGGCGCGTCGTGCCCCGATTGCGACCGGCCGCGAATGGCGATGTGCCCGGTTTGCGATACGGCCGACAGCGATTTTCCGGCGGCCGACCAGCTCGCCAATGATATGGACAACGAGATGGCGGCGCTTTTGATTTGCCCCACCTGCGACGAGCCTTTCGAGCCGGGCTACTTGCGGCGCTGCGAATGGTGCGGTCACGATTTCGGCCGGGGCATCGAGCCGTCGCGACCGGTGGATCGGCCACCGCGCGAACCGATGAATGCCAGGGTGATTGCCGTCCTCCTTTTGATCACCGGCTCCATCGCCGGGCTGTTCGCCTATTTCGCGTTGCTACTGTAGGACACGCGTGCCGCCCGGTGCGGCGGAGGAACGGGGTGTTGGACGTCTGCCCGGCGGGGACGGCTCTTGGAATGCTCCCTCCGCGCGGGCTCCTCGCCCAACTTGCGCGTGCCCGACTCGGCCCAGGCCTCGGCTTCGAGCGTCAAGCGGTTGAGCAGCCGTTCGACCTCCCGCCGGTAGTGCTCGATACCCCCGCGGTCAAGGTCGCCGGGCAGGTTCAAGGCCGGGCTGATCACGCCCCTTGCCCGTGAATACGGCCGCGGAATGGCAAAACGGTCCCAACTCTTCACGCGCCAGGGACGGTCGTAGCCCAGGCCCAACAGCACCAGTGGCATGCCCAGCTTCGAGGCCAGGTAGATTGGTCCCTGCGCGAGCACGCGCCGCGGCCCGCGGGGACCATCGGGCGTGATGGTCAGGTTCATATGCCGGCTTTTGTCGAGGAGCTCGCGCAAGGCCGCCGCGCCGCCGCGGCGCGTCGAGCCGCGGACACAGTCGAAACCCAGGCGGTGGGCGGCAACGGTCAACATCTCGGCGTCGCCATGCTGGCTGACCAACATCGCCAGGTTGCAGTGCCCCCGCATCGCGATGGGGCACAGGATGTACTCGTGCCAGAAAATGTAGAGCTTCTGGCCCGAGAACTCCGGATGGACCGGGTCGACCTTGGGATCGTAGTACGCCACGCGGTAGTCGAGCGACGACATCCATGCCCGAATCGACATCGCGCCCAATGAACCGCCGAGTCTCGTCAGCGTCGAATTGCGAATCTTCATCGTTGGCGTCCGTGCCGGTGGAGGGGGCGATCGGCCTTACGTCAGTTATTATACTTCACGCGGCCCGCAGTGAGACCTTATGTTGTCAGCCACAGACCCCATCCCGCCTTTTGTCCCATCGCGCCGGAAGCCACGTAAAGTGGGACAAGACCGCGGAGCGGGCGCCGGCCCACCATTGCCCGACGATGGTGGGCCGTCACTCGCCAAAGGCGAGCTTGTCCCACCCTACAAGTACGAATTGCAAAAATGTCTCATTCCTCGCCGCCCGAAGCATATCGCCCGGTTCGGTGCTTTCTTGAGCGCATTGGCCTATTTCCTCAAAAACGCGGTTTCCATCTGTACGCTCGTGTCACTTGTCATCGCCCAGTCGCCCGAAAAGACCTCGACGGCGGGCCCGGTCATGTAGACGCGACCATTTCCGGCCCATTCCAATTCCAGGTCGCCGCCGGGCAGATGGGCCACGATTCTCCGCTCGGTGCGCCCCGTGAGCACGCCCGCCACGCAGACGGCGCTGGCGCCGGTACCGCAGGCCAAAGTCTCTCCGGAGCCGCGCTCCCAAACCCGCATCCGAACTTCATTCGGCGCGAGGACCTCGACGAATTCGGCGTTGACGCGGCGTGGAAAGTGCAGGTCGGTTTCGATTTTCGGCCCCAGGCCCAGCACGTAGTCGTCATCCAGGCGATCGACGTAGGTAATCGCGTGCGGGTTGCCCATCGAGACGCAGGTGACTTTGAGCGTGCGGCCTTCTACCACCAATGGCGCGAGCACGACCGGATCGCCGGCGAGCGTCGTTGGAATCTCATCGGCCTTGAGGATTGGCTGCCCCATATCCACTCGCACCCGTTCGACCAGGCCGTCGACCACCTCCAGGTCGAGCGAGAGAACGCCACGCCCGGTCTCGATCGCCAAGGTCTCCTTGTTCGAGATGCCGTGGTCATAGACGTACTTGGCCACGCAACGGATGCCGTTGCCGCACATCTCCGATTCCGATCCGTCGGCGTTGAACATCCGCATCCGGGCGTCGGCCACCTCCGAAGGGCAAATCAGGATCAAGCCGTCGCCCCCGACGCCGAAGTGCCGGTTGGAAATCCTCCGGGCAAGCGCCGCCAGGTTGGACGGCAACGGCTCGGTGAAGCAGTTGACGTAAACGTAGTCGTTGCCCGCCCCCTGCATCTTGGTGAATCGCATTGCGGCTGATCGTTCGTTCCTGAGTGCGTCGTCTCTTGGATCGCTACGATTCTACGGACTTTTCCGCCGCCGGGCAAACGCAGTCGTTGAGGTTCAAGCTGGGCAAGTTCTGTCGAGGGCAGCGTCCGGGGCGCGCGGTACGATGAGAAATCGCTCGTCGGCCACTGGATTGTCGTGGTTTCACGTGCCAAGCTGCCGATGCTATCCGTAATGACCGGTAGCATATCCGGTCGAGGAGGGCCAGGCCCGCACGCCGCGGCGCGCACCGAAAGGCCAACCACGGACCCTGCCTCATCCGGCCGCTGTTGTAGGTGACAGCGGCCTTTTTATTGGCCAAACATCCGAGTGAACTATAATTCTCCGAGATTGTGGCTTTTCAGGACTTCCTTTGGACCGCGGAACGAACCGTGAACGCGCTCATCACCGGGGGCAGCGGGTTCTTGGGCACGCACTTGGCGCGGGCACTCGTCGCTGGGGGGCACCAGGTGACGGCGCTGGTTCGGCCGGCGTCCGACTGCCGCGAGCTGACGGCCCTTGACATCGCACTGGTCCAAGGCGACGTCACCGTGCCGGCCAGTCTCACCCCGGCGGTGGCTGGTTCGGACGTCGTGTTTCATCTCGCCGGCCTGGTCAAGGCCTTCAATCAGGCCGAGTTTCTGCGGGTCAATGAGGAGGGCACGCGAAACGTGGCGGAAGCCGCCGCGTCGCGGACGACGCCACCGGTGTTGGTGGCGGTTTCGTCGTTGGCCGCCGCCGGCCCGTCGCCCAACGGCCGGGCCCGCACCGAACTGGACCCGCCGCTACCGGTTTCGAATTATGGCCGCAGCAAGCACGCCGGCGAGTTGGCCGCCACGGCGTGGGCCGCCCGCGTTCCGCTTTCGATCGTCCGCCCGCCGGTGGTGTTCGGCCCGCGCGATCCGAGCATGGCCTTGGTGTTCCGTGTGATCGCGCGACGCGGAATATTCGCGGTGCCAGGACGCGGGCAGCGCCGACTTTCGCTGATTTACGTGACCGACCTGGTTTCGGCGTTGATTTCGGTGGCCGAGCGCGGCAAGCGCGTCTCGCCGGGCACCGACGGCGACGTCGCTTCGGCGAACGGATATTACTACGTTGCCGACGATGTTCATCCGACGTTCGACGAATTGGGCCAACTCATTGGCCGCGCCGTCGGCCGCGAGCACATCCGCGTGCTGCACCCGCCCCGCCTTCTCAACTACGGCGCCGCCGGCGCGAGCGAGCTCTTTTCGCGGCTGTGTCGTCACCCGAGCATCTTCAACGTCGACAAGATCCGCGAAATGTCGGCCGGGTCGTGGACGTGCGCGGCCGACCGTATCCGCGCCGAGCTGGGATTCGCCGTCACGGCACCGCTCGAGGATCGCCTGAGGGAAACGGGCGATTGGTACCGGCGACAAGGGTGGCTGTAGTGCCCACTACCATCCATTCGCTCGAAGGTCCGAAATCTTCGGCCTCACTCCCACTCGATCGTGGCGGGCGGCTTCGAGCTGATGTCGTACACCACGCGGTTGACCCCTTTCACCTCATTGATGATCCGCGTCGAAATCGTGGCCAGCAAGTCGTATGGCAGCCGGCTCCAGTCGGCGGTCATGAAGTCGTCGCTGTCAATCGAACGAACGGCGATGGTGTCTTCGTAGGTTCGCGCATCGCCCATCACGCCGACGCTTTGCACCGGCAGCAACACGGCGAACGACTGCGACGTTTGCCGGTACAGCCCTGCCCGCTGGATTTCCTCGACCACGATCGCGTCGGCCTCGCGGAGCCGGACCAGCCGCTCGCGCGTCACCTCGCCCAGGCAGCGAACTGCCAAACCCGGACCAGGGAAAGGGTGCCGCCATACGATTTCGTCGGGTAAGCCGAGCTGCGAGCCCAGCCGCCGGACCTCGTCCTTGAACAACTCACGGAGCGGCTCGATCAGCTCGAAGCTGAGATCCTCGGGCAACCCGCCGACGTTGTGGTGCAGCTTGATCGTGGCCGCCGGACCGTCGACGGCTGCGCCGCTTTCGATCACGTCGGGGTAAAGCGTGCCTTGGGCCAGGAACTCGGCCCCATCGATCTTGGCCGCTTCCTCGGTGAAGCACTCGATGAATGCCCGGCCGATACGGCGCCGCTTTTCTTGCGGATCGATCACTCCGGCCAGGGCGTTCAAGAACCTGTCCTCGGCCTTGACCACGTGCAAATCGGTCTGGAAGTGGTTGGAGAATTCGCGGATCACGGCCGCTTCCTCGGCTTTCCGCAACAGGCCGTTGTCGACCAGGATGCACGAGAGTTGCTTGTCGATGGCCTTGGCCAGCAAAGCCGCCACGACCGACGAATCGACGCCGCCCGACAGCCCGCAGATCACCCGGCGTCCGCCCACTTGCTTTCGGATGCGGGCGATCGTCTCTTCGGCGAAATCGCCGAGTCGCCAGCGGCCGGCGCAGTCGCAGACGCCCTTGATATAATTGCTCAGCAACCGCTCGCCCAGCGGCGTGTGCGTGACCTCGGGGTGGAACTGCAAGCCGTAGATGGGCAACGTGTCGTGTTTGATCGCCGCGATCGGGCAGGTCTTGGTGGCGGCCAGCGCGATGAAATCGCCCGCCACGCGCGAGACCTGGTCGCCGTGGCTCATCCAGACTTCCATTTCCGTCGGCAGACCCGCGAACAGTCCAGCAGGTTTCGTCACGCGCAGCATCGCCCGGCCGAACTCGCGTGCAGGCGCGCTTTCGACCTTGCCCCCCAGCGCGTCGCATGCGAGCTGCATGCCGTAGCAGATACCCAGCACGGGGATGCCCAGGCGGAAGATCTCGGTGTCGCACCTCGGCGCGCCGGGCTCGTAGACACTGGCAGGGCCGCCTGAAAGGATCAACCCCTTGGGCGCCAGTTCCCGCACGCGCCGGGCCGTGATATCGTGCCGGACGATCTCGCAGTAGACCTGCTGTTCGCGCACCCGGCGAGCAATGAGTTGGGCGTACTGCGCGCCGAAATCGAGCACCAGAACCTTTTCGTCGGCGACGCGATCGCTCTCGGCGTCGGGCGGCTTCGCGCTGTTCATGGCGAGCGGGCACTCAGGGAAATAAAAAAGGCCCATCCACAGGGACGGGCGGAAAAGGCCGATTATAAGGCCGACCGGCCACCGCGGCTAGTAGTCGAGCGTCGCCTTTCGCTGGAGCGAAAGGGCGTTACTTTAGGACAATACCGAAAGGCGACATTCCTTGACCATCCCGCGCCAGGGGCCTAAGATCGGGGGACTGTCTCCACTTGCGAGTTTCCCCGCATGGCTACCCGTTCCAAGGTCAAAGTCCACGACGCCAACGGCGACGAGCTCGCCGGTGCCTCCCCGGCCGCGCCCGGCGTCGACCAGCAGCGCATCCAAAGGGCCGTCCGCGAAATTCTGGCCGCCATCGGCGAGGATCCGGAGCGTGAGGGATTGCTCGAGACGCCGGCCCGCGTCGGGCGGATGTACGCCGAGCTTTTCAGCGGCCTGCACGACGACCCTCGCCAGCACCTGCAAAAGTCGTTCACCGAGAAGTATGACGAGGTGGTGCTGGTCAAGGACATCAGTTTCAACAGCATGTGCGAGCACCACATGCTGCCGTTCATGGGCCAGGCCCACATCGGCTACCTGCCCGACGGCAAGGTCATCGGCCTCAGCAAGCTGGCCCGGGTGGTGGAGGTCATCGCCCGGCGGCCGCAGGTCCAGGAGCGGATGACCGAGTCGATCGCGGATCTGCTGGTGGACGAGCTTCAAGCCAAAGGTGTTGCGGTGGTCATCGAAGCGACGCACACTTGCATGACGATCCGCGGCATCCGCAAGCCGGGCAGTGTCGCCGTGACTTCGGCCATGCGGGGCGTCTTCCGCTCGCACCTCTCGAGCCGCTCCGAGATCATGACGTTGATCTACGGCGACCGGCGGTAGGGCGGGCTTTTTAGGAAACCAGGTCGCGTTTCGACGAGACTGCGGCACGTGCGAAGAACAATCGCGCGATCTCGGGTTCTCCGAATTCATCCCACGAACGTCCGCGCGCGTAGGACGCCATGTCGAGCGGAATGAATCCTGCTCCCTCGCGAAGTAGATCAAGAACGCGGTCCCAGTCCCGGCCCCAATTGGCGTTCAAATCTTTCGCGAGGTCTTGCGCGAAGCGTTGCATTGAGGGCGCGCCGGCCGGCGGCTCGTCTTCGACCAGAGTGTAGATGTCT
>Ga0307374_10011928_pt1 | contig 12265 bp, 10 predicted proteins | sample OX3MG_FD_202532 | JGI IMG/M metagenome (GOLD analysis project Ga0307374, IMG submission 202532) | Soil microbial communities from Risofladan, Vaasa, Finland - OX-3 | ecosystem: Environmental > Terrestrial > Soil > Coastal area > Acid sulfate soil | place: Finland: Risofladan, Vaasa | collected...
GCCCGCTACCTCGACAACAAGCAGGACTACCTGGACTACGCCACCGCGCTGGCGAAAGGCTGGCCCATCGCCACCGGGATCATAGAAGGAGCGTGCAGGCACATCGTCAAGGACAGAATGGACATAACGGGCGCGAGATGGGGCCTCGAAGGCGCCGAGGCCATCCTGAAACTCCGCGCCCTCATCGCCAACGGCGACTTCGACGACTACTGGCGCTTCCACCTCCGCCGCGAGCACGAACGCATCCACCACGCGAAATACCGCGAGACCTACGTCCTCGCAGCGTAACCAGCTCACCTCAGACGAGCCGCACCCATCACATATGGCCTGGAAGAAGTTACAGGGAATCGGCACGGGCTAAACACAAATCCGCCCAAGGAGCCAACCCTAGAGGTCATTGCGAGATTTGCAGGAGACCGGGATACTATAGGTGGGATTAATTTTACGACGCCCAGCGGAACGCGCGGGAATCATTTTATTTATGCGAGAGAGCCAGTCAATTTTATCTACAGCTACCTGTCCAAGCGCAAGGTGATGACGTTTGATAGGGTGGTTGATCAGACTAAAACGCTGACCGTAAGCCCGAATCTGCATAACCTCGTCTCTAAGGTTGCCCGCCTGTCGAATCCATCACATCCGAAGTTCAGCGAGTACGACGAACTGTGCAAGAAGGTCCTTGGGTTCAGCATAAGCGAGCATCCCGCCCTGGGCGGCCAGCAAGCGGGCATACCGATTGGAAACTTTGACTATATTCCCATCGAGGCCATGGGCGAGGGCGTATCTAGCCTGCTCGGTCTTATTACAGATCTGTGCATGGCGAATAAGAACCTGTTCCTCATCGAGGAACTTGAGAACGATATTCACCCAGAGGGCCTCAAGGCAATTTTGGATGTCATAGTAGAGAAATCGGCAGACAGTCAGTTTATAGTCTCAACTCATTCCAATATTGTTGCCAAATACCTCGGCGCCGCCCCCGGCAGCCGGATCTTCAACGTATCCCTTGACTATGAGCCTGGCACCGTGCCCACTTCCCACATTGAACAGGTAGAGAACACTGCTGCCGCAAGAATCCAGGTACTTCGAGGACTCGGATATGAACTGTACGATTTCGATCTCTGGGAAGGCTGGCTAATCCTGGAGGAGTCTTCCGCCGAGGTTCTTATTCGCGATTACCTTATTCCTTGGTTTGCGCCTAAGATGTCGCGCGTTCGCACGATAGGCGCTGGTGGAACAAGTAAGGTCGGGCCGACGTTCGAGGACTTCCGTCGCCTGTTTCTCTTCGCGCATCTAGAGCCTCAGTATGAACGACGAGCCTGGGTGGTGGCAGATGGCGACGAGTCGGGCCAGAATATAATACGTCACCTGAGAGACAAATATAGCTCCTGGCCAGCGGATCACTTCCGAACCTGGAGCGAGCGCGACATTGAGCGGTATTACCCAGAGAGATTTGAGGAAGCCGGACACAGCGCGCTTAACAGAAAAGGCGACGAGAAGAGGACAGCCAAGAAGGAGCTGCTTGATGAAGTAAGAGAGTGGTGCGATGAGCATCCTGACGATGCCAAGCTAGAGTTTCAGAAGTCCGCTGCCGAGATAATCGGTGTGTTGCGAGACATTGAACGCTCACTTTGACTCAATCTGGCCAAAGAAGACGCTGACGCGTACGCCTCAATCTTATACCGACTCGGGCCGAGCGTGCTGGTCGCCAAGCCGCCTGAGTGCTGCTCGCGTCACATCGCCTGGCACCTCGGTGTAGATCTCCATCGTGATGGAGGTCTGAGCATGGCGATGGATCTGCATTGCCACTGGCGGGTGCACGTCGAGTGCGGCAAGCGCTGGCGCACCGGCTAGGCACTCGGCGTGTCGGCGGCTTGGCCGCCGAGCTGGTCGCCCAACCGCTTGAGCGCTGCGCGGGTCACTTCGTCTGGCACCTCGGTGTAGATCTCCATCGTGATGGCGATCTGCGCGTGCCGGAGAATGGCCATCGCCACGCGTGGGTGGACGCAGGGTGACCCGCAAAGTCGTTTTCCCAGGTCAGGTGTTATCTGGCCGACGGGTGGTCTTCTGGGGCATCAGGCGGGTTGCGCTGGGATCTGAGGCTGCCGCGACCGGATTTCCGTCACTTCAAGTGACCGGCCGGTCCTGGTGCCCGGTCCAGGGACAGCGGCGTTCCTGCACGGACTGTGACGGCCGGTGCGGCGTGTTTGCCACGGTTTCGTCACGTTGCGTGCGTTGCGCGTGTTGCTGCGGGGAATGCAGCGGGGTCCCGGCCAGGACAAGGGATTGCTCATCTCTCTTCTCCGCCGGGAGGCCCCGTTGCCCGTCCAGTCTGCCATGCCCGTGCCCGCCGCCGCTGAGGAAGCCCTCGCCGAGCTGGCCTCCCGTGCCGCCGCGCTGGCCGCGGCGTCCGGCGGGAACCTGCCGGAATGCTTCGCGTCCGTCCCGGATCCGCGGGACCCGCGCGGGATCCGGCATTCCCTGCCGTGCGCGCTGGCCTTGTGCACGGCGGCGGTGCTGTGCGGGAACACCGCGATCGAGGACGTGACCGCGTGGGTGCACGCCGCCCCGCAGGAGGTGCTGGCCGCGGCCAGCGCCCGGCGCAGCGCGCTGGGAGTGCTGGCGGCGGCGCACCCGGACACCGTGGTACGGATCTTCACCGCGCTGGGCGCGCAGGGCCTGGCACAGCATGCCGGGGCGTACCTGGCGGTCCGCGCGCACCCCGGCCCGGTCACGTTCCCCGTGGCAGGCCCCGGCTGGCTGCCCGCGGTCGCCGCGGACGGCAAGGCGGTCCGCGGCGCGGCCGGGGACGACGGCCTGATCCCGTACCTGCTGGCCGCCGTCACCCGCGGCACCGGGGCGGTGCTCGCCGAAAGCCTCATCGGCCCGAAAACGAACGAGGTCCCGGAGCTCGCGCCGCTGCTGCGGGGCCTGAACGAGTACTACTGCCTGGCCGGGCACGTCATCACCGCCGACGCCGGGCACACCGTCCGCGCGCACGCCAGGCTCATCTGCGAGGAGCTCCTGGCGCACTACGTTCTCACGGTGAAGCTGAACACCCCCCGGCTACAGGCGGAACTCGACGCCCTGGACTGGGCATCCGTCCCCGTCCAGCACGCCACCGAGGAGCACGGCCACGGGCGGCGCGAGCGCCGCACCATCCAGGTCATGGACGCCCCCGCGCACATCAAGGCCCGGTTCCCGCACGTCCGGCAGGTGGCCCTGATCGAGCGGTACGTCACCCGCACCGTCCGGGCGAGGAAGGGAAAGCGCTGGGTGCGCAAGCAGGTGAAGTCCGCGATCGCGGTATTCATCATCACCAGCCTGGACGCCCGCGAGGCCGCCCCGGAGCACATCGCCGGGTACGTCCGCGGTCACTGGACCATCGAGAACAAGGTCCACTGGGTCCGGGACGTCACGTTCCGTGAGGACGCGTCCCGGGTCCGGACCGGCCCCCGCCCCCGCATCATGGCCACTCTCCGTAACCTCGCGATCGGGCTCATCCGCCAGGCCGGCTACACCAAGATCGCCGCCACCATCCGCAAGATCAAGTACGACACCGCCCTGCTCCTCACCATCCTCGGCCTGGAAACCCCCTCATGACCAGCACAAAAGACTTTGCGGGACACCCTGGGCCGGGTCGTAGTAGGCGCGGCCGTGCTCGTCGAATATCAGCTCAGCTGCGCGCCCGCTGCTGACGTAGCTGTCGATGACGTCCCGCGGGGCGGCGATCGGCTCGAAGTCGCCCGGCTCGGGGTAGAACTGGGCCGGGAGGCCCTCCGCCTGGCAGGCGTTGAAGACCGGGTACATGCGAGCGAAGCCCTGCTCACGGGGCTCGCCCGTCTCGGGATCAGGCTCAGCGTCCTTCGGCACGAAGGTCTTCCATAGCGTGATCTTGGTGGCGCAGGCGTTGCTCGCGGCGTTCTGGCCCTTGCGGACCATCCCGCCCTGAGCCTTGATCTGCTCGAAGGTGCCCCAGAACGGGCTGGTATAGCCGCGCTCCAGGGCGGTCATCCCGGTCAGCAGCGGGTTAATCCCGTTAGCGCGGATTTCCGCGGAGCCGAATCGGGGCAACTTCCACACTCGATGGCTGGCCGATGATCACGCTGATTAGCTGCTTACCTGGGGAGACGGCCGGCCCTGCGGCGAAGGCCGAGCCGGCTTAGCTGCTCCGATCCTGCTGATGAACTACACGAATGTAGTTCGTTATAATGTTGTTATAAAAACGTGGGCACGCCTGGGCAACGGGCATCGCCCCGGGTGGCGGAGGCATGAGCAGGCAGTTCAGGGCATGTTCCGGGCACGACCGGGATGTGGCCGCGCCCATGCCGCCTCTGGTAGAAGTGTCATGTGGCAGCAGGATCACGGCAACCTGATGAAGCGGCCTGGTTTACCTCCCCCGGCCAGGTGAGTCAGCGCCGGTACGAGGCGCTGCGGGCCTACTTCGTGGACGGGCTGTCCTACGCCGAGGCCGGGGAGCGGCTCGGCTACACCCGCTGGGCGATGATCAACCTGGTCCGGGAACACCGGGCCGGGAAGCTGGAGCTGTTCGCCCCGGCCCGCAAGCCCGGCCCGCCGCCGGGCACCGCCCCGGCCAGGGACGCCGCCCGCGGCCGGGTGATCGAGCTGCGCCGGCAGGGCCTTTCCACCTACGAGATCTCCGCGCGGCTGGCCGCCCGGGGCACCCCGCTCAACCGCACCGGTGTCGGGGAGATCCTCGCCGAGGAAGGGTTCGGCCGGCTGATCCGCCACCCCGAGCCCGCCGAGTCGGTCTCGGCGGCCACTCCCGGCCGGGACACCACCCTGCCCCGCGCGGCAGTGCTGGACCTTGACGCCTGGCCGGAGCGGCTGGACACCGTCCGGGCCGGGCTGCTGCTGGTCCTGCCTGACCTGGCCGCCCTGGACCTGCCCGCCCTGATCAAGGCAGCCGGCTACCCCGGCACAACCGTCATCCCCGCCGTCTCCTGGCTGCTGTCCCTGCTCGCGCTCAAGCTCACCCGCACAAGGCGGGTGAGCCACGTCCATGACCTGCTGTCCGACCCCGCCGCCGCGCTGCTGGCCGGGATGGCGGTCCTGCCGGAGAAGTCCGCGCTCACCGACTACTCCTACCGCCTGTCCCATGACCACCAGCAGCGGTTCCTGGCCGCCCTCGACGCCAAGATGATCGCCTCCGGGCTGGCCGCCAGCGACCAGGCCATCTTCGACCTGGACTTCCACGCCGTCATGCACTGGGGCCGCGACCCGGCGCTGGAGAAGCACTACGTGCCCACCCGCTCCCAGCGGGCCCGCAGCGTGCTGACCTTCTTCGCCCGGGACTCCGGAACGCACAACCTGGTCTACGGCAACGCCGACATCTCCAAGGCCACCCGGGCACGCGAGGTCATCGCGTTCTGCGACCACTGGAAGCAGGTCAGCGGCAAGGACCCCGCGATGCTGGTCATGGACCAGAAAGTCACCACCCAGCCCGTGCTCGGCGAGCTGAGCGAGCGCGGCGTCAAGTTCCTCACCCTGCGGATGCGCTCACCCGCCCTGATCCGCCACATCAGCAGCCTGCAGCCGGCGGACTTCAAGACGATCACCCTGGACCGGCCCGGCCCGCACAACAAGCCGAAGGTGCACGAAGACCCCGCCGCGCAGTGCACCCAGCGGAGCTTGCCCTCGACCCGCAGCCCGGTCTCGTCGAACCCGGCCACGCCAGCGACCGCGACTTCGGCGGCGGCTTGCCCAGGCCGTCCGACGACGGCGGCTTGCTGGAATTCCGCGACGTCTTCGCCAGCCGCTCCTCAAGCTCAGCGATCCGCTCCCGCGCCCCCGCCAGCTCATCCCGCACCCGGGCCAGCTCATCCAGCGCCACGCCCAGATCCCCGCGCAGCGACATCACCAGCGCGGCGAGCACCTCACCGCCAGGACCATCATGAACGCCGGGCACACCCGGACACTACGGGACACAGATCCATTACCACCGGCAATCACCATCGGCCGGCGTGTCGATCCTGCCGCAGAACGTCACACCGCGCATGGCCCACCTGACCAGTTACGTTCAAAGTACGTTGCGATCGGATCTCGCTGCGGTCAGCCATCGTGGTCATGCTCCAGGGGGCGCCAGCTCGGCGTAGCCGCCTGCTCAGAAGACACCACCAGACCGTTTCGGAACGTCGCTCACTTAGACCATCCGTCGAGGCACCCCGATGAGGAAGACATTAAACCCTAAACGCTCACGTGTCCTGGTCGAACACCATACATGCCGCTCCATGACCCTCTAGTATTTGCTAGCGCTACATGGGCCCCGCGCCGAAGCGATGATAAGGGACAAACCGGGAGCTTTACATATGGTTGATCAGCTGGATCCGGAGGACATGAACCTTGAGCTGATTCGCCAGGGCGCCGAGACGTATACGCACCAGGGGAATTTCATGATCGCGGACGACATGGTCATAAAATCCGGTCCGCAGGTCAGGAAGGAAGTCAGCCTCCGGATCTTCCCCGACCTAGAGACCGGCGAGGTCCGCGGTCGAAGCATTAAGCTGCGAGGGTGGCGAGCTCTCCCCCGTCGAGCAGGAGGTGGCTACGATTTCTCGAAGCCAACTTATGAATGGTCCTGCGAAGATCTCGAAATAGACGCTCTCCGAGAATTCCTCAACAACAATATACCGGAGCGCGGGCATTACCGAATTATCCCAGCGGGCGGCGAGTTGAGGGATTTACTCAGCCAGGTAGAGGTTGGAGAGATAGCATCCGCCGATATCATCAGGCTTCTACAGATTGCGAGTAGCAGTCCAGACCTAATATCGGAACTGGCCAATTCACAAAGCGGTGCGCTTCTCGCAGAGGCGGTAGAACTTCGGAGAAGGCGTGATCAGCTGAACGAGCTACGGGCCATTGTCGAGGATTCAGATAGCGGCGAGCGTGCCGATATCCACCCTAAGCTTAAGCAAATGGGATGGGTCTTTGGCGGTCAATATGTCGGAGAATCGGCTAGGAAGCAGCTCACGATTGGCGACGTACTTGACATTCCTCTTCTTCGCGCCGACGGCTCTCTCCATGTCGTAGAACTTAAGAGCGCAAACATTCCGAAAATCATTCAGCGGCATCGAGGACCCGTACATCCCATGGAGGTCTCTGGCATCCAGGAAGAACTTCCGCTCATCGTGGGTTCTGATGTCCACGAAGCCGTCGGGCAGGCGATGAATTATTTGTGCCACCTAGATGAGGAGCGCCATCGCATCCTGGCTAATCTTGCGATCGACACTCGACGGGCTTCGGCGACAGTTCTCATCGGCCATCCAAAATTTTCCGCCTCTTTTACTAAAAAGCAGGTAGACCTGACATTCAGGCTTTACAACAGTCATTATTCGCGAATAGAAGTAAGGCATTATCAAGATCTAATCGAATGTGCCGAGCGGTCACTAGCTCTAGCCGAAAGGACGGCTGAGGACGACCATCAACATGCTAATCCTAGCATAGACGACCCCTGGGCAGATTCAAGCGAAGACTCCTGGAGAGACCCAGACCCAGACGGCTTTTCTGAAGAACCACCATTCTAGTGTCCTGGGTCCTTGATGCCTCACATAAGTGAGGCAGGTCACATACCGTAACGGCGTGTTATTACTGAGTGTAGTGTGCCATGTCAGTAGAGTTACCAGCATGGCGAAGACGGGGCGGCCTAAGGCCGAATTGACGCTTTCCGATGACGAGCGGGCTACCCTTGAAAGGTGGGCGCGGCGGGCGAAATCATCGCACGCTATCGCGCAGCGAGCCAAGATCATCCTGACGTGCGCGGAAGGCTATAATAATAAGGAAACCGCTGCCATGCACCGATGCAACCAGGCAACGGCCGGAAAATGGCGTAAGCGATTTATCGAGCGGCGCCTGGACGGGCTGCATGATGAGCCGCGGCCCGGCCGGCAGCCGACAATAACCGACGAGCAGGTCGAGCAGGTCGTCGTCGAGACATTGGAGGCAACGCCGAAAGATGCCACGCACTGGTCGCGCACATCCATGGCGAAACGCTCCGGTCTGTCACGGTCAACGGTCGGGCGGATCTGGAAGGCTTTCCACCTTAAGCCGCACCTGGCCGATACGTTCAAGCTGTCATCCGATCCGCTGTTCGTGGAGAAGGTCTACGATGTCGTCGGGCTGTACCTGAATCCGCCCGAGCATGCGGTTGTGCTGTGCGCGGACGAGAAGTCCCAGGTTCAGGCTCTTGACCGGTCCCAGCCGGTCCTTCCGATGATGCCCGGCATGCCCGAGAAGCGGACGCACGACTATGTCCGGCACGGCACCGTTAACCTGTTCGCGGCGTTTGACATCGCGACCGGCCTGGTGATCGCGAAAACCTACAAAAGCCACCGGGCGAAGGAATGGATCAAGTTCCTGGAGGAGATCGACAAGCAGGTACCCCGGCTCACTGAACCAGACGAGCCTGGCGGCGAGCCGCATGTGCTGCATATCCACATCGTCGCGGACAATTACGCGACACATAAGACCCCGGCCGTCCAGGAATGGCTGGGAAAGCATCCCCGGTTCCACATGCATTTCACGCCGACCAGCTCGTCCTGGCTCAACCAGGTAGAGCGCTGGTTCGGGCTTCTGACCGGGAAACTCCTGCGCCGCGGCGTCCACAAGTCAGTCAGGCAGCTCGAAAAGGACATCCTTGCCTGGACGGACACATGGAACGACGACCCCAGACCATTCATCTGGACGAAATCTGCGGAAGAAATCCTCGAATCGCTCGGACGACTTCTGCAGCGGATCAAGGACCCAGGACACTAGCCGGCCGCGGCCAGCACATCCCTGCCGCCCTACCCGCGGTATGGGCGGCCCTGGGCCACGACACCCGCGCCCGCGCCCTCGCCGCCTCTATCGCCATCCCAGACCGGCAGGATGACGCCCTTGCACGGGTCGCCGAGGCCACGGCTACGGCCGGGCGCTGCGACCAGGCCGAGACCATCGCCCGCTCCATCACTGACCCGGGCCGGCAGACGGGTGCTCTGGTCCGAGTGGTCGGGGCCATGGCCGCCGCCGGGCACTACGAGCAGGCTGAGGCCACCGCCCTCACAATCACCCGCCCAGGTCGCCGGGGCGAGGCACTTGCCCTGGTCTCGGAATCTCTGGCTAACGCCGGGCACTATGAGCAGGCCGAGGCCACGGCTCGCGTCATCACTGACCCGTACCAGCAGGGGCGTGGCCTGGCCGGCATTGCAGGAGCGCTGGCCGCAGCCGGGCACCAACAGCAGGCCGAGGCCACTGCCCGCGCTGTCACGAGCCCAGAATGGCAGGCGAGAGCCCTGGCCGGCACCGGCCTGTTCCAGCAGGCGGAGGTCGCTACCCGCGCCATCACCGACCCGGACCAGCAGGCGCGTGTCCTGGCCCAGGTCGCTGAAGCGCTGGCCGCAGCCGGCCACCATGAGCAGGCCGAGGCGATAGCCGGGCAGGCCGGCGCTGCCGCCCAGGCCGTGAAGAGCCGCGGCCATCGCGCAGAGGCGCTGACTCAGGTTGCGGGTGCGATGGCCGCTGCCGGGCACTACGAGCAGGCCGAGGCCACCGCCCGCACTATCGCCCGCCCGGACCAGCAGGCGCGTGCTCTGGTTCTGGTCGCAGAAGCGATGGCCGCCGCCGGGCGCTACGAGCGGGCCGAGGCAACCGCCCGGGCCATTGCCGGCAAAGACGGCAGGCAGATGCCCTGGCCCGGGTGGCGAGGATCCTGGCCGCCGCCGGGCTCCGCGAGCACGCCGAGGCCGCCGCCCGGCAGGCCGAGGCCGCCGCCCGGACCATCACCAGCCCGGCCCAGCAGGCAGCAGCACTGTCTCAGGTTGCGGGAGGCCTGGCCGCGGCCGGGCGCTACGAGCAGGCAGAGGCGACCGCCCGGGCCATTACCGGCCGCGGCCAGCAGGCAGGCGCCCTCGTTCAGGTTGCCGGAGGCCTGGCCGCCGCCGGGCACTTCCGTCAGGCTGAGGCCACCGTGCGGGCCATCACCAGCCCGGCCCAGCAGGCAGGCGCCCTGACCAGGGTCGCGGGAGCGCTGGCCGCTGCTGGGCACCATGAGCAGGCCGAGGCCACCGCCCGCGCCATCCCGGACCCGTATCACCAGGCGCGTGCCCTGGCCAGGGTCGCCGAAGCCCTGGCTGCCGCCGGGCTCCGCAGACAGGCCGGGACCGCAGCCCGGCAGGCCGACGTCATCGCCCGTTCCATCACCAGCCCGGCCCAGCAGGCGGATGCCCTGGCTAGGGTCGCGGGAGGCCTGGCCGCGGCCGGGCACTTCCGGCAGGCTGAGGCCACCACCCGTTCCATCACCAGCCCGGCCCAGCAGGCGGATGCCCTGGCTAGGGTCGCGGGAGGCCTGGCCGCGGCCGGGCACTTCCGGCAGGCTGAAGCTACCGCCCGTTCCATCACCCGCTCTGGCCAGCGCGCAGGTGCCCTGGCCAGGGTCGCGGGAAGCCTGGCCGCGGCCGGGCACTTCCGTCAGGCTGAGGCTACCGCTCGGGCCATCACCCGGCCGAGCCAGCGGGCGGATGCCCTGGCCCTAGTTGCGAACGCCCTGGCCGCCGCCGGGCACTACCAGCAGGCCGAGGCCATCGCCCGTTCCATCACCAGCCCAGGCCATCGGGCCGAGGCTCTAGCCCAGATAGCGAACGGGCTCGCCAACTCCCAGGGCGGTGGCGAGGCTCGCCGGGTGGCCGCAGCGTGCTGCGCGGCCGGGCCCTGGGAAGCCGCCGCGGGCGCGGCAATTGCGCTCGACTCCTCCGCATTCCCTGCCCTTGCCCGCATGCTGGCCCAGACCTGGCGCATCCAGATGCCAGGCAACTGAGCCACCGGACAGACGCATGCGGACGCAGACAGGACGATGACAGCGGATTGGCCGCATGCACAGCATGGGCCCCTCCTGCTCTGCAGTTCCCCTGGTCCCAGCCGTGCTCATAAAGGCATGATCTGGGCGCTCATCCGCATATCCGGCGAGAAAGTTTCGTGAGTGCCTATTCGGCGTTATATGGGTGATCGGGTAGGCCGTCAAGGGTGGTTGTTCACTGTCCGTTGCGGTCTCAGTCCTGAGTAGCCGGATGCGATTGTGGAGGTGTCGCGACGGGGCTTGCTGGCGTTCATGCTGCCTGGTTGGGGGTGAGTCCGGTGCTGGCGGCGATGAGGCGTAGCTGGTCATTGGGGAACCGGTGCCCGCGGGCGCGCAGCTTGCGTGCCAGGGCGCGCTGGCTGAGCTGTTCTCCGCGTGCCGCGGCGTCCTGGCAGATGGCGGTCGCGTCGCGCATCATGTCTTCCGCGGCGTGGCCGGGGAAGTGAAGGACGGCGCTAGCCGGGCTGGCGCTGGGGCATGTTCGGCAGCTGCGGGCTGGGTCGGCGGCGGCTGGCTCGGCGGCGAGGGTGACGGCGGGGCGGGATGGCAGGGTTTCGGTGGTGGCGGTGTGGTGGCGGGTCATTTTGAGGACGAGGAGTCCGATGGTGAGGCCGGCGAAGGCGGCGAGGGGGCTGGTGGCGGCGGTGAGGCGGTCGGTGAGGATGACGGGGTGGCCGGGGGTGGCCTGGAGGTGGCCGATGTTCCCGGCGATGCTGACGGTCAGGCCGGTGAGGGCGGTGGCCCATGGCCAGGTTCGCTGGCGGGCGGGCCAGTTGTCGAGGTAGGCGATGTAGAGGGCGAGTTCGCCGATGGCGAGGAAGATGTCGATTTCGGCGGGCCAGGATCTGGCTTGCCAGCCGGTGAGGTGGTGGTGGGTGGCCCAGTCGTAGAGGCCGGCGTAGCTGTGGGCGAGCGCGTTGATGCTGGCGAGGATCGCGATGATTCCGATCGCGTGCAGGGCTGCCTGGCGGGTCCGCGGGTTCATGCAGGCCCCCGCCGTATTTCTGGCTGCGCCAAGGGTTGGGTGATTCCGGTGGCGTGTGCGCTGGCCGTGCGGCCTGCCCGTCGTGGTGTGCACTGCGCGCCGCCGGGATTCTGCCGTGCTAGCTCATCGCGCGCCGCGCTGGCTTCGGATGTGTCAGGCGGTTGCGAGATCAGGGACCTGGCCGTTGTGAGGGCAGCCGGGCTGGTGCTGGCTGGGTGCGGGGCGCGCGGTAGAACGACGTGCCGGGGCAGGCGGCCACTGATGCGAGTAGCGTTTCCCGAAGCCTCGGGTCGTCCCAGGCGGGTTGCCTGGCGGTGCGGTTTGCTGGTTACCGTCCGCGGTGAACGCCCGTGAACCCAGAGGGCCGGCCGCGTATCCCTGGTTACCGAAGTGGTTACCGTCCGCGGTGAACTCTGGTGAACGGATGTGGCCTGTAGTGG
>Ga0307374_10011931_pt1 | contig 12263 bp, 10 predicted proteins | sample OX3MG_FD_202532 | JGI IMG/M metagenome (GOLD analysis project Ga0307374, IMG submission 202532) | Soil microbial communities from Risofladan, Vaasa, Finland - OX-3 | ecosystem: Environmental > Terrestrial > Soil > Coastal area > Acid sulfate soil | place: Finland: Risofladan, Vaasa | collected...
GCCCCACGCTCCCCCGGCACCCGGGTGACCATGGTCTTGCAGATCACCCCGGCGCCGTATCAGCTTCCGTCCGGGATCGCGCGGGAGGTGGTCTTCGCCAGCAGCGGGGGCCTGCTCATCGCTGGCGGGCTCACTCAGCGGTCCACCACCACCGGTGCGCTGTCCCTGCTCGACCCGGTGACCGGGAAGATGACGGCGGCGGGCCGGCTGGCGCAGCCCACCCATGACGCAGCCGGGGCGCTGCTGGCCGGCCAGCCTTATGTGTTCGGCGGCGGGGTGGCGGCCAGCGTGGCGGGCGTGCAGGCGATCGGCACCGGCCGCACCGCCAGCCTTGCCGGCCAGCTGCCGCAGCCACGTTCGGACTCCGCCGCGGTCACCCTCGGCGGGACCGCCTACCTGCTCGGCGGGTATGACGGCGTCAGCTATGACGCCAGCGTGCTCGCCACGACCGACGGCAGGCGTTTCCGGACGGTGGCGGCGCTGCCGGTGCCGGTGCGCTATCCCGCGGTGGCGGGCTCGGGCAGCCGCATCTGGGTGTTCGGCGGGCAGACCGCGGCCGGTCCCACCAGCGTCATCCAGCAGGTCAGCCTCACCACCGGCAAGGCCGCGGTGGTCGGGCACCTGCCAGCACCGCTGACCGGGGCGGTGGCCTTCACCCTGGCCGGCCGGATCTACGTGGCCGGCGGCCAGGCGCCATCACCCAGCGGGGCCGCCAGCGGCCTGGTCACCAGCAGCGCGGTCCTCGCCTTCGACCCCGCCCACCGGGCGCTGACGTACGCCGGGCGCCTTCCGGTGCCAGTGGCGAACGCGGCCGCGGCGGTGCTGGCGAACACCGCCTACCTGATCGGCGGCAACAACGGCCAGCGCCAGGTGCCCACCGTCACGAAGCTGCGCCTGGTCGCCCAGGCCACCGCCCTGCCCCCCGCCAGCAGCCCTAGCACGCTGGCGGTGCGCGCAGGGCCGGCCCCGGTGCGGGCCGCGGGCGTAGCGTTCACCGCCGAGTCCCCCTACACACGCGGCCCGGCCCAGCCGGCGGGCACGGGCACGTTCCTGGCCGATGCTCCGTGGCTGGGGCCCGCCCACGGCAGGGGCCACCTGGCACCCCATTCGGACCCGTCGGTGCTGCCCGGTGACGTCCTGATCGCCGACAACTGGAACAACCGGCTCCTGATCATCGACCCGCATGGCCGGATCCGCTGGCAGTTCCCCCGCCGCGGTGACCTCGCGCACGGCCAGACCTTCCTGCTGCCCGACGATGCGTTCTTCTCGCCCAACGGCAAGGACATCGTCGCGACCGAGGAGGAAGACTCGGTCATCAGCGTGATCAACATCGCCACCCACAGGATCGTCTACCGGTACGGCACCCCGGGTGTGCCGGGGAACTGGGACAACCATCTGGCCAACCCCGACGACGCGATGATGATGCCGAGCGGGACGATCATCACCGCCGATATCGAGAACTGCCGGCTGCTGCTGCTCACGCCGCCCTCCCACCGCCCGCACCGGATCATCGGCCAGACCAGCGTCTGCGCGCACGATCCGCCGCATCTTTTCGCCAGCCCCAACGGGGCGTTCCCCACCACCACCGGCAGGTACCTGGTCACCGAGATCAACGGCGACTGGGCCAGCGAAATCGGCCTGCACGGGCACCTGTTCTGGTCCACCCACCCGCCGGGGGTCTCCTACCCGTCCGATACCAACGAGATCTACCCGGGACGGTTCCTGACCGCCGACTACTCATCCCCGGGGCAGGTGGTGGAGTTCAACTCACACGGCCACCTGCTGTGGCGCTTCGGCGGCCTCAACCACCCGTCGCTGGCGCTGCCCCTGCCCAACGGCGACATCCTGGTCAACGATGACTACAACGACCGGGTCATCGTCATCGACCCGATCACCAACCGGATCGTGTGGCAGTACGGCCACACCGGCGTCCCCGGCGATGCTCCCGGCTTCCTCAACGACCCCGACGGCGTGGACCTGACGCCCCCGAACTCCATGCTCATCGCCCACGCAGCAACGATGGGCCTGCCTTAGGGCAGGTCGTCCGCCCGCTGCCATGCCTCAGGCGAGCGAGCTGTCCGCGCTGGTCTCTAGCTGAGCGAGCAGGTCCCGGGTGGCGGTGCAGATCGATTCCACGGCACGGTTGAAGGCTTCTGCGTTGTCGGGGCTGGGGAGGCGGAAGCCGCCGACCGTCCGCACGTACTGGAGCGCGGCCGCGCGCACGTCCTCATCGGTTACCCCGACGGCGTACGGTGCGCGCAGGGTCTTGATGTTGCGGCACATAAGGCGACGTTACGCCTCGGTTAGCCCTGGCAGGGGGATTAGTTACGGAAAAAAAGTCCCAAATAGGGCATTGCGGACGTCCCGAGTCTTGTACCAGGTCAGCGGTAACTCGGGTACGGCTGATCGGTCGGGACAATCTCCACCCCCAGCGGCATCAGCGAGATGGGGATGATCTTGAAGTTGGCGAGGCCCAGCGGGATGCCGATGATCGTCACGCACAGCGCGATGCCGGTCAGCAGATGACCGAGCGCCAGCCACCAGCCGAACAGGATGATCCAGATGATGTTGCCGATCAGGGAGCCGGCCCCCATCTCCCCCCGCGGGGCGATCGTCCGGCCGAACGGCCACAGCACATAGTTCGCGATCCGGAACGAGGCGATCCCGAACGGGATCGTGATCACCAGGAAGAACAGGACGAAGCAGACCAGCCCGGCCAGCGCGTAAGCGATCGCCATCCACAAGCCACAGAGCACGAACCAGATCACGTTCAGGATGAGCTTCATCCCATCACCGCCCCCGCAGCCGGCTGCCCGCACCCGGGCGACCAGCCTCAAGTCTAGCAACGCGCCCCCGTGCGGCCCGGCGGGCGGCGCGGGCACCCACCCGGGCGCCGGCTCAGTCGCGGCGGCCGGTGAAGGCCAGGGTGATGCCCAGGCCGATCATGGCCAGCCCGCCGAGGCCGCCGACCAGCGCGAGCCGGCGCGGGGAGCGCGCGAACCAGGAGCGCACCGCGCTGGCCGCCAGCCCCCAGGCGCTGTCGCAGATCAGCCCGATCGGCAGCGACACCAGGCTGAGCAGGAGCAACTGGAGCGGGACATGCCCCGCGGCCGGGTTGGCGAACTGCGGGAGCAGCACGCTGGGGCCGGGCATGGCGATGACGATCAGGCATGTGAGCGTGAAGCCGAAGAACTGGCCAGCTGACACCACCGGGTCACCCTACCGCCGTATCCGCAGGTGACCGCTTCCCGCTTGTGGCCAAACTGTGCCATTGCCCACGCCGGCAGGGGTCAACCGCAGCGGCCCAGCCGGCGTCATATCTGTCAGGCGGCTCGCGGAGCCGCCCAGGCACAAGGAACCCCGATGATCTCACCTCTGCACGCAGCCCGGCCCGTGGTCGCCGGAGCAGCACTCACCTGTCTCGCTGTCCTGGCCACCGCCTGCAGCAGCTCCACCCCCACCCCGGCCGCCACGGTCACCGTCACCGCCGGGCCAGCCTCGTCGGCGGCCAGCACCGCCTCCACCGCCCCCGCACCGGCGACCTCGGCGCCGGCCCCGGCCGGGCCTGCTCCCTGCGCAACCCGTGACCTGGGCCTGAAGCTGGGCCTGAGCCAGGGCGCGGCAGGCAGCATCTACCAGGTGATCGACTTCACCAACATCTCGAACGTCTCCTGCACTCTCTACGGCTACCCGGGTGTCTCGCTGGGGGCCGGCCACCCCGTCACCCAGGTCGGCATGGCCGCGGCCGAGAACCCCACGCCGCCCCGGCAACTGGTCACGCTCGCTCCGGGCAAGGTGGCCAACGCGCTGCTGCGGATCGTGAACGCGGGGAACTTCCCGCCCGCCAAGTGCGGCATGGTCACCGCGAAGTGGATGGTGGTCTACCCGCCGAACCAGACCACCCCGGTCTACCTGGCCTACACCACGCAGACCTGCTCCAGGCACATCCGGACGCTGACCGTCAGCGTGGTCCAGCCCGGATCCGGGGGATAGGGCGCACGCCTGCTCGGGCTGGGCTCAGTCCAGCCCGAGCAGGGGGTCCAGGCCGAACGTCAGCCCGGCCGGCAGCGATGCCACGCCGCGGACCCCCAGCAGCACACCCGGCATGAACGAGGCGCGGTCCAGCGAGTCGTGCCGGATGGTCAGGACCTCGCCGTGCCCGCCGAGCAGAACCTCCTGGTGCGCGAGCAGGCCCGCGAGCCGCACCGAGTGCACATGCACCGTGTCCACCACCGTGCCCCGCGATCCCTCCAGCGCGGTGACGGTGGCGTCCGGGGGCGCCCCGAGCCCGGCCGAAGCCCGGGCACCGGCGATCAGCGACGCGGTGCGCGACGCGGTTCCCGACGGCGCGTCCAGCTTGCCCGCGTGGTGCAGCTCGATGACCTCCGCCGACTCGAAGAAGCGGGCCGCTTGCGCCGCGAACCGCATCATCAGCACCGCGCCGATCGAGAAGTTCGGCACGATGAGCGCCCGGGTGCCGGGCGAGGCGGCCAGCCACTCACGCACCTGCGCGGTCCGGGCGTCATCGAAGCCTGACGTGCCGACGACGGTGTCCAGCCCCTGGCCGACACACCAGCGCAGGTTGTCCATCACCACGCCGGGGTGGGTGAAGTCGACCACCACGTCGCAGCCGGCCAGCGCCGCGCGGTCGTCACCCTGGTCCACCTCGGCGGCGACGGTCATGCCGTCGGCTCCGGCGACCGCCTGGCACACCTGCGCGCCCATGCGGCCCTTGGCGCCGAGCACCCCCACCTTGATCATGACTGCCTCCTCGGGCAGGTCCGGGACGGCGGGCCTCAGGACAGTGCCGCCCCGAAGGACGTGGCGTCATCGAACGGCCCGACCACGGCCAGCGCCTTGGGCTGGGCCAGGATGTCGGCGGCGACCTGGCGCACGTCGTCGTGGGTGACCGCCTCGATCGAGGCGAGTATCTCCTCCACCGGCTCCAGCTGGGGGTAGACGAGCTCGGACTTGCCCAGCCGGCTCATCCGCGACGAGGGGTCCTCCAGGCCCAGCACGATGGACCCGCGCAGCTGGCCCTTGCCGCGTGCCAGCTCGGCGTCGGTCAGCCCGCCGGACACGGCCTTGGCGACCTCGTCCTGGCAGATCGCGAGCACCTCGTCGGCCTTGGCCGGCAGGCAGCCCACGTACAGGCCCCACATGCCGGTGTCGGCGTGCTGGGAGGCGAAGCTGTACACCGAGTAGGCCAGCCCCCGCTTCTCCCGCACCTCCTGGAACAGCCGCGAGGACATGCCACCGCCCAGGGCCGCGTTGAGCACCCCGAGCGCGAACCTGCGCTCATCGGTGCGGGACAGCCCTTCACAGCCGAGCACCAGGTTGGCCTGCTCGATGCCGCGCGACACCAGCCGGACGCCCCGCCCCGCGCCGTCTGGCAGGGCCTCCCCCAGGCCGCCGAGCCGCGGCGGAGCCGGTACCGGGTCACCGGCGAGCACCGTGCCGAACGCCTGCCGGACGCAGGCGAGCACCGCCTCGTGATCGACGTTGCCGGCGGCGGCCACCACCAGGTGAGGCGGGGTGTACCTGGCCGCGTAGTGCTCGGCGATCTGCTCACGGGTGATCGCGTTGATCGAGTCCACGGTGCCCAGGATGGGACGGCCGAGCGGGGTGTCACCGAACAGCTGGGCCGCGAACGCCTCGTGCACGGTGTCGGAGGGATCGTCGTCGTTCATGGCGATCTCCTCCAGGATCACGCCCCGCTCGGCGTCGACGTCCCTCTGCTCGATCAGCGAGCTGGTCACCATGTCGGACAGGACGTCGATGGCAAGCGGCAGATCGACGTCCAGCACCCGCGCGTAGTAGCAGGTGTACTCCTTGCCGGTGAACGCGTTCAGCTCGCCGCCGACCGCATCCATCGCTGCCGAGATTTCCAGCGCGGTGCGCCGCCTGGTGCCCTTGAACAGCAGGTGCTCCAGGTAGTGGGTGGCGCCGGCGTGCGCGGTGGACTCGTCACACGAGCCCACGCCCGCCCAGATACCGAACGCTGCCGACCGGACGGCCGGCAGGTGCTCGGTGACGACCCGCAACCCGCCCGGCAGGACCGTGCGGGTCACGTGGTCATCTCCGCCGACGAGCCCGCCGGCGGTCACTGGTCGCGGCGCCGGCGCTCGCGGTGGCGGGTGCGGTGCCCGTCGCGGTCCCCGTCGCGGTCCCCGTCGCCCTGGCCGTCGCCGCGGCTGTCATCGCGGTCGCGGTCCCGGTCACCGGAACTGCTCTCGTCGCTGTCCGGTGCGCCGCCCGCCGCTGCCTCGCGCTCGGCCACCTCCACCGGGACCAGCGACAGCTTGCCGCGGTCGTCGACCTCCCGGATCTCCACCTGGATCTTGTCGCCGACCTTGATCACATCGTCGACGTTCTCGATCCGGGCGCCGCCGTGCAGCTTGCGGATCTGGGTGATGTGCAGCAGGCCGTCCTTGCCGGGCAGCAGCGAGATGAACGCGCCGAACGTGGTGGTCTTCACCACCGTGCCCAGGAACCGCTCCCCGACCTCGGGGATGTGCGGGTTGGCGATCGCGTTGATGGTGGCCCTGGCCGCCTCGGCAGACGGGCCGTCGGTGGCGCCGATGTAGATGGTGCCGTCGTCCTCGATGGTGATCTCGGCGCCGGTGTCCTCCTGGATGGAGTTGATCATCTTGCCCTTGGGGCCGATCACCTCACCGATCTTGTCCACCGGGACCTTGATGGTGATGATCCGCGGCGCGTTCGGGCTCATCTCAGCCGGCGCGTCGATCGCCTCGCGCATGACGCCCAGGATGGTGAGCCGGGCGGCGCGCGCCTGCTTGAGCGCGGCGGCGAGCACCGACGCCGGGATTCCGTCCAGCTTGGTGTCGAGCTGGAGCGCGGTGATCACATCGGTGGTGCCAGCGACCTTGAAGTCCATGTCGCCGAACGCATCCTCGGCGCCGAGGATGTCGGTCAGCGTCACGTACTGCCCACCCTCGTGGATCAGGCCCATGGCGATGCCGGCGACCATGTCCTTGAGCGGCACGCCCGCGTCCATGAGCGCCATGGTGGACGCGCACACCGAGCCCATCGAGGTGGAGCCGTTGGACCCGATCGCCTCCGACACCTGCCGGATCGCGTAGGGGAACTCCTCCCTGGGGGGCAGCACCGGGATCAGCGCCCGCTCGGCGAGCGCGCCGTGGCCGATCTCCCGCCGCTTCGGCGAGCCGACCCGGCCGGTCTCCCCGGTGGAGTAGGGCGGCATGTTGTAGTTGTGCATGTACCGCTTGGTCCGATCGGGGTTGAGCGTGTCGATCATCTGCTCCATCCGGAGCATGTTCAGCGTGGTCACCCCGAGCACCTGGGTCTCGCCACGCTCGAACAGCGCCGAGCCGTGGACCCGCGGCAGCACGTGCGCCTCGGCCGAGAGCTGGCGGATGTCGGCCAGCCCGCGGCCGTCGATGCGCACGCCCTCGCTGATGACCCGCTCCCGGACCAGCTTCTTGGTGAGCGACCGGTAGGCGGCGCTGATCTCCTTCTCGCGGCCCTCGAACTGGCTCGCGAGCTGCTCAGCGGCCAGCGCCTTGACCCGGTCGGTCTCGGTCTCCCGGTCCTGCTTGCCGGCGATGGTCAGCGCCTTGGCGAGCTCGTCGCTGACCGCCGCGGTGAGCGCGTCGTAGACGTCCTGGCCGTAGTCGGCGAAGATCGGGTACTCGGCGGTCTCCTTGGCGGCGTGCGCCGCGACCTGCTGCTGGGCCTCGCAGAGCACCTTGATGAACGGCTTGGCCGCTTCCAGGCCCTCCGCGACCGTCTCCTCGGTCGGGCCCACGGCACCGCTGCCGGGATCGGCGAGCAGCCCGAGGGTGCGCGGGGTGGACTCCGCCTCCACCATCATGATCGCGACATCGCCGTCCGCGAGCACGCGGCCCGCGACCACCATGTCGAAGGTGGCCTCCGCCAGCTGCGGGTGGGTGGGGAAGGCCACCCACTGGCCCTTGATCAGCGCGACCCGGACGCCGCCGATGGGGCCCGAGAACGGCAGCCCGGCGAGCTGGGTGGACAGCGAGGCAGCGTTGATCGCCACCACGTCGTACAGGTGCTCTGGGTGCAGCGCCATGATCGTCTCGACGATCTGGATCTCGTTGCGCAGGCCCTTGACGAAGGACGGCCGCAGCGGCCGGTCGATGAGGCGGCAGGTCAGGATGGCGTCCTCGGACGGGCGGCCCTCCCGGCGGAAGAACGAGCCGGGGATGCGGCCCGCCGCGTACATCCGCTCCTCGACGTCCACGGTGAGCGGGAAGAAGTCCAGCCCTTCCTTGGGCTGCTTGGATGCGGTGGTGGCCGACAGCACCATGGTCTCGTCGTCCAGATAGACGACGGCCGAGCCGTTGGCCAGACGGGCCAGGCGGCCCGTCTCGAATCGGATCGTGTGGGTGCCGAACGGGCCATTGTCAATGATCGCGTCGGCGGTATGCACACCCTGCACGGGTGAGACCTCCTTGGGTGAGGTCCCGCGCCCGCCATTCGCAGGTGACGCTCCGGCTCTGAGCCGGGCTGGCTGCCGGCCGGTCTTCGATCGAAGCTCCCGGCCCGGGGTACCTGACGCCCTCATCGGGGCGTGACCCCGGCCCGAGAACCACTACCGAGGACCGGCTCTGGTGCCCTGTGCGCCCCCGAACCGGGGCGGCGGGACGTAGTTCTCGAGTTGTGTTACCGACCCTACCTGCGCAGGCCCAGCCTCCCGATGAGCGCACGGTAGCGCGCGATGTCCTTGCGCGCGAGGTACTGCAGCAGCCGGCGCCGGCGTCCGACGAGCAGAAGCAGGCCGCGGCGGCTGTGGTGGTCGTGCTTGTGCACCTTGAGGTGCTCGGTCAGATCGTTGATCCGCCGCGTCAGCAGCGCGACCTGGACTTCCGGCGAACCGGTGTCACCCTCATTGGTCGCGTGCCCGGCGATGATCTCCTTCTTCACGGCTGTGTCCAGCGGCACGTGGCATTCCTATCTTGTCTGTTCTGTCCAGCAGGGCTGTTCAGGTGGGCTGGCTATGGGTGCCCGCCCGGGCGATGGACCGCCTGGGCCAAGGACTCACCGCTCTGCGCGACCGCTACGGGAGCCCCCCGGTCAGCCGCTTGAGGGCACAGCTGACCTGATCGGCAAAAGCCGACCGCTCATCACGGTACCACGCCGGCGGTAGGGCTGAGGCCCGACTCACAACCGGCACCCTTCGCCCAGACGCTGGGCTCTCACGGCATTGCGGGCATGTCCGTGCTCCGCGGCGAAGGTCCCGGGAAATCGGGCGTTATGCCTCTGACCGGCCCGCCTGGCCCTCGCGAGCATGGGAGAGCGGGCAGCCCCCCGCGAGGAAGGACCCGCCGCCAGGCAGGAGATGGTCATGAAACAGCGCCCCTCACTCACTGAACTTGGCCTGTCCACAGGCAAGAAGGCCCGGCTGCACCGGATCTTGTTCCGGCACGGCCTGCGCAACGGGACGGCGCTGTTCCTGCCCTACGACCAGGGGCTGGAGCACGGCCCCCGGGACTTCTTCGCCAACCCGGCCGCAAGCGATCCCGGCTACATCGTCCGGCTGGCGCTCGAAGGCGGCTTCAACGGCATCGCCCTGCAGATCGGCCTGGCCGAGAAGTTCTACTGGGACTACGCGGGCGAGGTCCCGCTGATCCTCAAGCTCAACGGCAAGACCGACATCCCCTCCGACGCCAGCGCCCTGTCCCCGCTGCAGGCCAGTGCCGCCGACGCGGTCCGGCTGGGCGCCGACGCCGTCGGCTACACGATGTATGTGGGCACCCCGGCCGCCGAGACCGACTTCGCGCAGTACCGGACGGTCCGCGACGACGCCCAGCGGCTGGGCATGCCGCTGGTCGTCTGGGCCTACCCCCGCGGGTCGGCGATCGAGGCAAAGGGCGGCAAGGACTCCTTCTACGCCGTCGACTACGCGGCCCGCACCGCCAGCGAGCTGGGCGCGGACGTGGTGAAGGTCAACTTCCCGCATCCGGAGAAGCAGTCCGGGGTCAAGGATCAGTACCTGGGTGAGTTCTCCTCCCAGCAGGCGGTCGACGCCGTGGTCCGGTCCGCCAACCGGACGCTGGTGCTGGTGTCCGGCGGCGAGCGGGCTGGGGATGAGGCCATGGCGGAGAAGGCGCGCCAGTCCCTGGAGGCCGGCGCGACCGGGCTCATCTTCGGCCGCAACGTCTGGCAGCGTGACCACGACGAGTCGCTCGGTTTTGTCGCCAGGCTCCGCGAGATCCTCGCCAAGTACCCCAGCGGCGGCGGCCGCTAACGGGCTTGCTCCGCCGTCAGGGCACGTGCCTGGTCGACGTCGCGGCGCATCTGCTCGGCGAGTGCCTCGGGCGAGCCGAAGCGTTCCATGCCCCGCAGCCGGGCTGAGAAGTCCACGGCGACGTGTGCGCCGTACAGGTCGAGGTCGTCCCGGTCGAGCGCGTAGGCCTCCACGACCCGGTCCGTCCCGTCGAAGGTCGGGTTGGAACCGACCGAGATCGCGGCCGGCCAGCGCGCTTGCACCCCTCCTGGGTCTGCCAGGACGGACAGCCATCCCGCGTAGACCCCGTCGGCCGGGATCGCGGTGTGGGGAAACGTCTCCAGGTTGGCGGTGGGGAAGCCGAGCGCCCTGCCGCGCCGGTGCCCGGGCACGACGACACCCTCCACCCGGGGCATCCGCCCGAGATAGCCCGCCGCGCCGGCCACGTCCCCGGCGGCCAGCCGCTGCCGGATGGCACTGGACGACACCGACGTGCCATCCTCGGCCAGCAAGGGCACGCCCTCGGCGGTGAAGTCGTACTTCTCGCCGAGCTCAGCCAGCAGCGCGACGTCGCCGGCCGCCTTGTGCCCGAAGCGGAAGTTCTCGCCCACCACCACCGCGGCCGTGTGCAGCCGGTCCACCAGCACGCTGTGCACGAACTCCTCCGGGCCGAGCCGGGAGAACTCCAGGGTGAACGGGAGCAGGCAGACCGCGTCGGCGCCGAGCGCTGCCAGCAGTCCGGCGCGCCGGCTGGCGGTGCACAGGAACGTGGGGTGGGAGCCGGGCCGGATCACCTCGGCCGGGTGCGGGTCGAAGGTGATCACCACCATGGGCAGCCCCAGCCCGGCGGCGGTCTGCGCGGTGCGGGCGATGATGCGCTGGTGGCCCCGGTGCACCCCGTCGAACACCCCGATGGTCACCACAGACCTGCCCCAGTCCGCGGGCACATCCGCCAGGCCCTGCCACCGGTACACCGCATCTCCCTTGTTCCGTGCCGCCGCGCGGGTAAGCCGGCGATGCCGGCCGCTCTGAGCGTGCTCCCGCCACCCAAGCCTGCCACGTCACCCCGGGTGAGGCCGATCCTCGCAGCTGTTCCGGCCGCGGCCGGAACAGCTGCGGCCGGTCAGGGGACGAAGACGGCCAGGGGGCGGGCGGCGCCGTCCCGCTCCTGCACCAGCGCGACCAGGGTGCCGTCGGGAGCCAGCGCCGCCACCGGCCCGGCGGTGGCTCCCTCCGCGCTCAGGCTGGCGCCGTGCGACAGGGACTGCGTCTCGGCCGCGGTCAGGGCACGGACCGGGAAGGCCGCTGCCGCTGCCTCCGCGAGCGGTATCAGCCGCAGGCCGTCGGCGAGCTCATCCAGGGTGTGCGCGGCGCTCAGCCGGTACGGGCCGACCCTGGTACGGCGCAGCATGGTGAGGTGCCCGCCCACCCCGAGCGACTCCCCGAGGTCGCGGGCAAGGCCGCGGACATAGGTCCCGCTGGAGCACCGCACGGCGGCGGTCACGTCCAGCAGGTCGCCGGCCGGGCGCGGGTCGGTGATGGTGAGCTCGTGCACGGTCACCGTCCGCGGCGCCAGGACCGGGGCCATTCCCTGCCGGGCCAGCTGATAGGCCCGCTTGCCGTCCACCTTGACGGCACTGGTGGCGGGCGGGACCTGCTGGATCGTCCCGGTGAACGCCGCCGCGGCGGTGCGCACCTGGGCCAGGGACAGCCCGCCCGCCGGGGCCGCCGCGGTCACCGTCCCCTCGGCGTCGCCGGTGTCGGTCGCCTGGCCCAGCCGGATGGTGGCCAGATACTCCTTCTCGGTGAGGGTCAGGTGCCCGAGCAGGCGGGTGGCCTTTTCCACCCCGACGACCAGGACACCGGTCGCCATCGGGTCCAGGGTGCCTGCGTGGCCGACCCGGCGCGTGTGGGCCAGCCTGCGGATCCGCGCCACCACGTCATGCGAGGTGCACCCGGGGGGCTTGTCGACGATGACCAGCCCGCTGGCAGCGGTCACCGGCCCAGGTCGCCGGCCGCGCGGGGGCCC
>Ga0307374_10011934_pt1 | contig 12263 bp, 10 predicted proteins | sample OX3MG_FD_202532 | JGI IMG/M metagenome (GOLD analysis project Ga0307374, IMG submission 202532) | Soil microbial communities from Risofladan, Vaasa, Finland - OX-3 | ecosystem: Environmental > Terrestrial > Soil > Coastal area > Acid sulfate soil | place: Finland: Risofladan, Vaasa | collected...
TCAACGAAGCAAAGGCGAAAAAGTGCACGGAATCGCGCGGATGCACGGTCAGGTCGCCATTATCACCGCCGCCGCTTATGGACTTGCGATTCTCTCCGTATCTCTTAAATCGGGTCACGTTTCCAAGACCGCGCACGCGGTACTCGCAACTTTCGATCGGAAGCGTCCTCTGTCCGCAAATGCATCCAGTGGCGGCAGCGCGCAAACAGGCGGCGCGAAAAATGCGGCGGCTCACAGGACTCCGGAAAGTGGATTCTTGAAAGGCTCGACGTTCTATCCCGATTGATTGCGGCGCAACGCCATTGCGTACGTTGCAAAATACTGTACAAGTTTCGCGGTTCAGAAAAATAAAGGATGGGTTCATGAACAAAAAACTTCTGATCGTGTTTTTGCTGTTGGCACTGCCCGGCCTTGCCAGCGGGCAGAGCCAATGGGTTCTTGAGAAATCCACGCTTACGTATCATGTGTCTCATCCGTTGCACGAGTCCGAGGGCACGAGCCATGCGGCGCGCGGCAAGGGCACTTGCCAAGCGGGACAATGTGATTTCTTGATCGCCGTACCCGTCAAATCGTTTAATTCGGGGGATAGCAACCGTGACCTTCACATGCTCCAGGTGACGCGCGGCGCACAATTCCCCATGGTCACTGTGCGCGTCCACTTGCCCGAAGCGGCCCTTACATCAGCGACGATCCATTGCGATCTGGAGATTGATTTTGCCGGTCAGACGGCGAGTTATAAGCAGGTTCCCTTCCAGGCGGTGACTCACGGAAACGAAACGGAGATAACCGGAACGATTCCCACAACAGTATCCGATTTCAAGATCGACCCTCCGAAACTGTTGATGGTCCCGATTAAGAACGAAATACCGGTGCACGTGGACATGACCTGGCGCCGCTCGTAAGTTTCAGAAACACATCGGAGCCGCTCCGGAAGAATCTTGACTGCTCATTGCTGTTTCGCTTCATGATGTTTCGCCTGCATTTGTTCGCGAAATTCTTCGGATTTCGCGCGGGGAATGCTCAATGTTCGCCACTGCGGTCCCGCATAATGTTTCGCAAGCAAAACCATTTGCCCCACGTGTTGCGCCGTGTGCGACAGCGAGCGCTGAATTGCCCGGATGACGGTATGGGGTTCAGAACGGATCAGAACAGTGCGTTCTAGGTCGGCGGGCGTTAACCGTTCCAGAGAGTCGATCACACAGCTCCATCCTTCCTCCCAATAATCGACCAGGCTCTTTCTTGTATCCTTCGCCCCGTGCAAAAACTCCGTGTCTCGATTCCGATTCGATTTTTCTCCGTCCGATGTCAAAAATTTCGTCCAGCGCGATCGCAGGTTTCCCGCGACGTGTTTCAGAATCATCGCTATGCTGTTCGACTCGTCATCAAGCTGCGCAAAAAAATGTTCGCTGCTCACTTGCGCCATCGCGCCCTCCGCAAGCTTCTTGAGTGCGCGAAACTGCTCAGTTGTGGTTTCGAGGAAATCATTTTCGTGCATCTGCGGCTCCTTTCGCGCGGCCCTCTGCTTCCGCCGTTCGCGCCGGCCAAGCTCTTGTCAAATTCCTTCCCAGTCGGAATCAAGCACCAGGTGATATTTCTCAAGCCCCGTGCGAATCCGCACAAAAGCCTCGTCTACCGTGTCCGCGAATTGCAACATGCTGAATTCGCGCTCGCTGATTGTCCCCGCGCGCACCATCGCCCGCCAATCCAGTACTTTGTCCCAATACTTGCGCCCGTAAATCAAAATCAAATGGTGCTCCGGCAATTTGCGCGTTTGCAGCAGCGTCAGCATTTCCCACAGCTCGTCCATCGTCCCGAAGCCGCCGGGAAACGCGATCAGCGCCTTCGCAAGTTGCGCGAACCACAATTTGCGCATAAAAAAATAATGGAAAAATAAGTTCAGCTCCGGCGTGATGTAGCGGTTCGATTCCTGCTCATGGGGCAATTGGATACTCAGTCCGATTGACGACCCTCCCGCCTCCGAAGCGCCTCGATTCGCCGCTTCCATGATGCCCGGTCCTCCGCCCGAGCAAATCACAAATCGTCGCGGATGCTCGCCCAGCGTCAGCGACCACGCCGTAATTCTCCGCGCCAGCTCGCGCGCCTCTTCGTAGTAGCGCGACATCTCCAGATTCGCCTTCGCGGCGCGCACCTCCGCGCGGTGTATCGGATCGTTTTTCTTGAGCTTGTTGCTTTGCAGACGCTTCAACTTTGCCACCGCTCTGTCGTGCGGCAAAATGCGCGCCGAGCCGAACATCACGATGGTGTCCCCGATGTTTTCTCGCCGCAGCCGCGTCAGCGGGTCAAAGTATTCCGCCATCATGCGCATGGGCCGTGCTGGAGGGCTCTCCATGAATTTCGGATCGCGGTACATCAGCTTCGGCGATGGCTTGTGCTTTCTCAGGGTCATTCGTTCTCCTCGGCGCAACAATACGAATCAGCATCTTAATTCCGTTCCCGCCCGAATTCCCCATGAATTATGGGGAGCCGCTTTCATTTTCTCTCTTATCGCGCTCATAACCATTATTTATTGAACTTTTTTCCTGTTACTGAATCAAAATAGGTAGGTGAATGAAACGCCCATGAGACGGTATCTGTTCGCCAGTGATTTTGACCGTACCCTGAGTTTCAACGACTCAGGCTATGTCCTCAGCGAATTGCTGGGGATTCCCACGGCGGAGTTCGAGCGCAAAGCGTCCGGCATGGCGAAACTCAATCTGGTCCAGCAGGGCGCGGAACTCGCCTACCTGCTGCTTCACGACCCGCAATTCAGCTCGCGAGTCCGCAAGGAGCATCTCTATCAGGTCGGCAAACGCATTCGCCTGAAGCAGAATATTTCCCTTTTGTATGAGATTCTCGACCATGGCATCGAGGGCTATCATTTCGAGTTCTATGTTCTCTCCGCCGCTCCCACGGAGGTCATTCAATCGGCGCTCGAGGGAATCGTTCCCGCCGATCATATTTACGGAACGGATTTCCGCTACACCGCAGCGGGCGAAATTGAGGCGCTCGTGCGCGCCACGGCGGGCTACGGGAAGGTCGCTGCTCTCGATCAATTGCAGGCTTCCCTGCAAATTGGCCCCGATCACATTGTCTACGTCGGCGACGGCAGTTCCGATGTCCACGTGATGCTGCATGTAAAAATGCGCGACGGCTTTACGATTGCCGTTTCCGAAACCAAGCATGTTTCGCAAATTGCCAGCCGCACGGTGCTCAGCGACAACGCGATTTCCGTCCTCGTTCCCATCCTTGAAAAAATCGTGGGACTCGAGCGTCCTCAAATCCGCCAGTTCTTCGAATCCCACGGATTGCTCGTGCAGGGCTGGGAAAAAGTGCGCACTGACTGGGTCACCTTCCGCCCCGCCAGCGCTTGAACCGCACCGATTTTCGCGCTCTATCCGCGGCGCGATATCGCTAGAAGTTATCTGGCCTGTTTGACTTCCCACGAGGCAGGGTGAAGCTTCCGTAGCGCCGGCTCGTCCTGAGCACTGGCGAAGGGCGTCCCGCCGGCTCTTTTCTCCTTTTCAACCTTAGTGGAAACCCCAGCGATTGTTCACGGATGCGTGCAACGTCGACCTGCGCCCAGGAATCAGATACAGTGGAGCTATGAGACGCTGCGCCCAGCTCGGTTTCGTTATATTTTTCTCCCTTTGCCTATTCATCGCGTTTCCTGCGTTTGGCCAGGGCCAGCCGCCGGGACCCATTCACGTGAAACCTGGCGCGCAACAGCAGCAGAAAGCGCCAACCTCGCAGAAGCCAACCGTAATTCGCGTTACCCTCGTCACGCTTCCCGTCGCGGTCGCGACAGGCTCCGGCCAGCCAGTTCTGAATCTGACGCGAAAAGATTTTCAGATTTTCGACGATGGCGTGCCGCAGCAAATCACGCACTTCGATCAGGGTGGCGATCCGCTGTCGATTGTTCTCGTCCTGGAAACAAGTTCGCGCGTCGCGCCGCTGCTGCCGGAAATCAGCAAAACGGGAATTATTTTCACGCAAATGGCGATGGCGGGCACCGGCGAAGCGGCGGTGATCGGTTACAACGACGAAGTGGATTTGCTGCGTCCCATGACCACCGATGCGGATCGCGTGCTGAATGCGATTCACCATATTCGCGCGGGACTCAACGGCGCGCGGCTCTTTGACGCGCTCTATCGCGCCGAAGATCTCCTCGAAAAAGAACCCCCGGAGCGCCGCCGCATCATCATCGTGATGGGTGAAAAAAACGACACGGGGAGCACCACCAAGCTCGGACTGGTGCTTCGGCGCGCGCAACTCGCCAATATTTCCATTTACTCAATCGGCTTGAGCAGCACGGCAGCGGAATTTCGCCAAACGCCCCAAGCCGCAAAGCCCGTCGAGGTCAGCCCGCCAGGCACCTATCCCGAGCCGCCGGTGCCGGGGACGGCGCAGACGCCCGATTCGCTAAATGAACAAATGGGCGGGAACGGAGTGTCGCTGCTGCCGCTGATTATCTGGCTTGTGCAGCACGGCGCAAACGCCGTGGGCAAAAATTCGCTCGCCATCGCCAGCCAGGGAACGGGTGGCCTGCACGTGAGCACATTCAAGGATCGCTCCATCGAAAAAGCGATGAACGAAATCGGCAACGATATTCACGGCGAATATCTGCTCGCGTATCATCCGCACGGCAGCGAGCGCTACGGCTATCACACCATCGAAGTGCGCGTCACCAAGCCGAAGCTGAAAATCCGCACCCGCCCCGGCTACTACGTTGCCCCGCCCACCGAGTAGCGCCACAATTTAACGGCCGTCGTCGAACACAACCTTTCGGCTGAGATACTTTCGTGGCCTCGTATAGAGCACCCGGTATTTTGCGCTAATCGGGCACACAGGAATCAAGAGCCACAGCCATATTCGTTTGATTACTGAATGGCAGGTCGCACACGGATGGCCGAAACCCATCAATCGCGTACCGAAGAGAACGTTGAGGGTAAACGTTCCGCCTATATTGCCCTCTGCCGTCTGCGCAAGACATGTCTCACAAAACTTGGGATGCAAGTAGAAATGATGACATTCCTTGGACCAAAAACGGAGATCGCCCTCCTTGGGCCCGCCAACAATGACAGTCGAGCAGTTCGCACATTTCGCAACGATCGACATTTCAGAACCTCCAGGCCCTCAGTCCGCTATGATATTTCTCCTGGCCCAGCGACGGCAGCTTCCTCTTCGAGGATGGTGGCGGCGGCGGCGACGCGGTCGCCTTCGTCCAGGCGCAGCAAGCGGACGCCCTGCGTGGAGCGACCGGCTTCGCGAATTTCCGCAGAGTGGACGCGGATGACTTTGCCCTGGCCGGTGATGATCATCACGTCCGAGTCTTCCTTTACCTGCAAGGCGGCGACGACGGAGCCGTTGCGCTCCGTGGTTTTCAAGTTGATGACGCCCTTGCCGCCGCGCGACGTGACGCGATATTCCGCAAGCGGCGTGCGCTTGCCGTAGCCTTTCTCGGCGACGGTGAGCATCAGCGACGTGAGCGATTCGCGAATCTGATCGCTTTCGAGTTCGTCGAGATTTTGGGTCTCCTGCTTGAATTCCTTCTTGATGATTTCGAAATCGGGCTGGGCCGCGTCCATAGAAACCACGTAGTCGCCCTTGCTCAGGTCCATTCCGTTGACGCCGCCGGCCTGGCGGCCCATGGCGCGCACTTCGGTTTCGCGGAACAGAATCGCCTGTCCTTCGTGGCTGGCGAGAAAAATCATCTGCTTGCCGTCCGTGAGCTTTGCGCCGATCAATTCATCGGTTGGCTCCAGGTTGATGGCGATAATTCCGCTGGGGCGCGGATTGGAAAACTCCGCGAGGCCGGTTTTTTTCACCGTGCCTTGCTTCGTGGCGAGGAAAACGTAGCGGCCCTCTTCCTCGAGATTTCGTGAAGCGACCACGGCCGTCAGTTTCTCGCCTTCCTGGAAATGAACGAGGTTGTTAATGGCCTTGCCGCGTGTTGCTGCGGCGGCTTCGGGGATTTCGTAGACCTTCAGCCAGTAAATTCGTCCTTTCGACGTGAATAGCAAAATGTAGGTGTGCGCCGATGCGACAAAAAAGTGCTCGACGAAATCCTCTTCGCGCGTGCGCGCACCGATGCGGCCCTTGCCGCCGCGCGATTGATGGCGATACACGTCAACGGGCGTGCGCTTCACATAGCCCGCATGGCTGACGGTTATGGCCATCTCTTCGTCTTTGATCAGATCTTCGAGCTTGATTTCCTCGACGCGCTCGACGATTTGCGTGCGCCGGTCGTCGCCATAGTCTTTCAGAATCTCTTTCAGTTCCGCGACGATGACGGCGCGCAGTTTTTTGTCGCTCGCGAGAATTTCCTTCAGCTCCGCGATGCGCACCTGGATTTCCTTCAATTCCTGGATGATTTTCTCGCGCTCCATCTGCGTCAGGCGATGGAGTTGCAAATCCAAAATTGCCTGAGCCTGGCGGTCGGTGAATCCGGCGGCGGCGCTGCGGCGTGTGTCTTCATACGGCTGATGCGCGCCCCGAACATCCATGGCCATCAATGCTTCCTTGGCTTCCTTCGGGGACTTGCTGCGGCGGATCAGCTTGATGATCTCGTCGAGATGATCGAGCGCGATTTTGAAGCCGACCAAAATGTGCTCGCGCTCTTCGGCTTTGCGCAAATCGTATTGCGTGCGGCGGCGCACGACTTCGACGCGGTGCTCGATGAAAAGTTTGATCAACTCGATGAGGCCAAGCTCGCGCGGCTGGCCCGCGACAATGGCCAGCAAAATCATGCCAAACGATTCCTGCATCTGCGTGTGCTTGAACAGGTGATTCAAGATGATCTGCGGCTCTTCGTCGCGCTTCACTTCGATGACGATGCGCATGCCGTCGCGATCGCTTTCGTCGCGAATGTCGCTGATGCCCTGAAGTTTTTTGTTCTGCACCAGGTCCGCAATATGCGCGATTAACCGCGACTTGTTGACCTGGTAGGGCAGCTCGGTGACGACGATGTTTTCGCGGTCTTTGCCCGCTTGTTCGATGGCCGCTTTCGCGCGCACTTGAAAAGTCCCGCGGCCCGTTTTGTACGCCTGCTCGATTCCGTCGCGCCCGTAAATGTATCCGCCGGTGGGAAAATCCGGACCGGGCACGAGCTTCATTATTTTTTTCAGATTCGTTTCGGGATCGTCGATCAGCGTGACGGTGGCTTCGATAATTTCCTTCAAATTATGCGGCGGAATATTGGTGGCCATGCCGACGGCGATGCCGCTGGAACCGTTGACGAGCAGGCAGGGAATTCTGGTGGGCAGGACAGTGGGTTCGCCAGTGCTCTCGTCGAAGTTGGGGACGAAGTTGACCGTATCTTTTTCTATATCCGCGAGCATTTCCTCGGCGATTTTCGAAAGGCGCGCTTCCGTGTACCGCATCGCGGCGGGCGGGTCGCCGTCGATCGAGCCGAAGTTGCCCTGGCCGTCTACGAGCGGGTAGCGCATGTTGAATTCCTGCGCGAGCCGGACGAGGGCGTCGTATACCGGGGCGTCGCCGTGCGGATGAAATTTGCCGAGGACTTCGCCGACGATCTTGGCGCATTTGCGATACGGTTTCGTCGAAGTGAGGCCAAGCTCGTACATGCCGTAAAGAATGCGGCGATGAACGGGTTTCAGGCCGTCGCGCACGTCGGGGAGCGCGCGGCCGATGATTACGCTCATGGCGTAATCGAGGTACGACTTCTTCATTTCCGATTCGATATCAACCGGAGTCAGGATTTGTTGCGATTGCTCGTCGGCCATTCCGTTGCCCCCAAAAGCCAGAATCAAAAAAACGCTGTTTTGTACCGATTAGACTTTCCTGTGCGTACCCCACTCGAGCACATACGCTTTCACCGTTTCAAAGGCGGCGGCGTTGTTCGAAAAGCGCTGCGCGCCGAAGTGGGCTTCGAGGCGCTGCAACAGGCCGGCGTACTCCGCTTCGTTCGAGCATTCGAAGACGACTCCGTGCTCGGCGTCGGGCGACGAAGTGGCGACTGCGCGAAAATTCGAGCAGCTCAGGCCCTTCAGGCCGGGCAATGTTTGCCAACTCAGTTGGTAAAGCAAAATGCAGATCCCTCACTTCGTTCGGGATGACACGAACGGAAATAAGCCGCGACCACAACAAAAGCAAAACCGTTGCCCGCCTAAAAAGGCGGCCTATACAAAAACTGGCGCCCTGTTAAATATCCAGATTCACGACTTCCAGGGCGTTTTCCTGGATGAATTTGCGGCGCTCCTCGACGTTTTCGCCCATGAGCGTGGTGAAAATTTCCTCGGCGGCGACGGCGTCCTCGAGGCGGACTTTCAAGAGCGTGCGGGTCTCGGCATTCATCGTGGTGGCCCAGAGTTGGTCAGGATTCATTTCGCCGAGACCCTTGAAACGCGTGATGGTGAATTCCCTTTTTGCGTCTTCGAGAACGTAGGAGAGAAGCGCGACCGCGCTTTCCTTGGATACTTTGTCCCCATTGTGGGCGACGCTGAAGGGCGGCTTGTCGTGCTCGGAGATGGCCTGGTGCAGCGTGCGGACACGCTTGTATTCCGCCGTGGCGGCGAGCGCCCAATTGATTTTTCTGTCGGCTGTTCCGTTGCGCAGAATGATTTCGTGCAGGCTGTGCTCTTCGTCGAATTCGAGCTTGGCTTCGAGTTTCAGCTTGGCCTTTTCGATTTCCTTAATAAGCTCCTGTAGTTTTTTCTTTTCCGCGAAGTCGGCTTTTTTGTCTAGATCGCTTTCGGCGAGCAGTTCAACGAGCTTCGGATCGCGCAAGCGGCGGCCAAGCTTCGCCGCGACTTGTTCATATTCCTGCACATTGAGAAGAAACGTGGTGAGATCGCCGCCTTCGAGTTGCTTGCCGCCTTTGGCCGTGACGATGTGCTCTTCGGTAGCGCGCTTCATCAGCTCGCGGGAAAAATCGCGCTCGTCGCGGATGTAACGGTCCATTTTGCCGCGCTTGACGCGATAAAGCGGCGGCTGAGCAATGTAGATGTGGCCTTTTTCAATCAACTCGCGCATGTGGCGGAAGAAAAAAGTAAGCAGCAGGGTGCGGATGTGGCTGCCATCGACGTCGGCGTCGGTCATCAGAATTACTTTGTGATAGCGCAACTTCGCGGCGTCGAAATCGTCCTTGCCAATACCCGTGCCGAGCGCGGTGATGATGGCGCGGATTTCCTCGTGGCCGAGCATTTTGTCGTAGCGCGCTTTTTCGACGTTCAAAATTTTGCCCTTGAGGGGCAGAATCGCCTGATATTTACGGTCGCGGCCTTGCTTGGCGGAGCCGCCGGCGGACTCGCCTTCGACGACGAAAAGCTCGCAGCGCGCGGGATCGCGCTCCTGACAATCGGCGAGCTTGCCGGGCAGTCCGCTGGAATCGAGAGCGGATTTGCGGCGCGTCAGCTCGCGGGCCTTGCGGGCGGCTTCGCGGGCGCGCGCGGCGTCGATGCACTTGCCGATGATTTTTCGCGCGATGGAGGAGTGCTTGTCGAAATAGTCGCCGAGTTTTTCGTTGATGAGTTGCTCGACGAGACCTTTGATGTCGCTATTGAGCTTGCCTTTTGTTTGCCCTTCGAATTGCGGCTGCGGCAACTTTACGGAGACGACGGCGACGAGGCCTTCGCGAACGTCGTCGCCGGTGATGGAGATTTCGTCTTTTTGCTCCTTGAGCATGCCGAAGGAGCTGGCCGCGTAGTTGATGGTGCGCGTGAGGGCGGAACGAAAGCCGGAAAGATGCGAGCCGCCGTCCACGGTGTTGATGGTGTTGGCGAAGGAAAAAACATTTTCTGCGTAGCTGTCGTTGTATTGCAGCGCGATTTCCATGTCGACAGTGTCGCGCTTGCCTTCCATGTAAATCGGCGAATCGTGGAGGACTTGCTTGCCGCGATTGAGGTGCTTGACGAATTCCGCGATGCCACCGGTGAAACGAAACTCGGATTTTTTGCTGCTGCGCTCGTCTTCGAGGGTGATTTTCAGGCCTTTGTTGAGGAAGGCGAGTTCGCGCAGGCGTTGCGAAAGGGTGTCGTAACTATAGGTGGCCGCTGCGAAAATCGAAGGGTCGGGATGAAACGTGATTTTTGTTCCCGTTTTTTTCGTTTTTCCGGTGTCTTTCAGCTTCGATGTGGGCTGGCCCTTTTCGTAGCTCTGCTCCCAGACCTGGCCGTCGCGCCAAATTTCGAGATCGAGCCAATCGGAAAGCGCGTTGACGACGGAAACGCCGACGCCGTGCAAGCCGCCGGAAACTTTGTAGGTGTCGCTGTCGAATTTGCCGCCGGCATGGAGGACGGTCATGACGACTTCGGCGGCGGGCTTTTTCTCCGTGGCGTGCATGTCGACGGGAATGCCGCGGCCGTTGTCGGTGACAGCGACGGAATTGTCGTCGTGAACGACGACATTGATTTCGTCGCAGTAGCCGGCAAGAGCTTCGTCGACGGAATTGTCGCAAACCTCCCAGACGAGATGATGCAGGCCGAGTTCGCCAGTCGAGCCGATGTACATCGCGGGGCGTTTGCGGACGGCTTCAATGCCGCCAAGAACTTTGATGGAAGTAGCGTCGTACTTGTGACCCGCGCCTTTGGCAGGCGTATTTTCTTTATCACCCATTCTGCGTGCTCCTAGATTTCGAATCGGGAAGGCGGTGGCGCGGAATAGCTCGACACTTGCCTTGCCCATTGGCTTCAGCCCGGCTTTTTTAGAGCGTGAGCTGGAAGCTCGAAGGGTTTGTCGCTTCATCCCGCGGCGTTCCGGCGGATCCGGTGGCGCGTGGCGAAGACTCGTGAGCCCTTGCGGGCCATTTTCCGGCCCAGACGGCTGGAAGATTTTTCTTGAGCGCGTTCTGGCGCGAACGCAGAAAGATCCGATCCAGCATTGCCTGAACCAAGTGCCGGCGGGGGTCAGCCGGTACACAAATTTGTCGCGAAAAGTGGTGTTTTGTAACTCGAGAATTGTAACGGAAAATGGAGCGTTGGACAAGGCAATTCTTTCTTTTGATTGCAGGCTATCTCTTTCAGGAACTATTAGTTATGGGCAGGTTCGACTTTCGGAGCCCGCAGAGGAAGGGCTACGAAATACACCGCAAAAAACGGGCATTTCCGGCGGTCTTTATCGATATCGGGCCGGACGGGGTTCGCATTGCCGAATGGCTGAAAACCGATGGCGGAATGAGCATAGCGCACAAAGCCGACGGAGACGAAAGTGAAGCATTTCGTGGCGTTGAAATCTTCGAAAGTGTTTTTTATCTCCACGATTGCGGAACTCGTGCCGCAATAAAAAAGATTGTCGTTTCACCGACCGGATGCGCTGTGTCCCCTTGCGTCGCGCGCTCGAAATGTTTCCGCGGCGGAAATTTTCATTATGCGAGAGACGCGCGGAGCAAAATGGAAATTTCAAAAGTCAAATCTTTTCTCGTGCTCGTGGGTGCGGCTTGACGCTGTGGAAAAACTGTGAATCACCTGTGAACGGCGCCACCCTCTTCGTTGAATTTTCTCTTGCTCCTTTCGTCCGGTTTAGGCAGAATCCGCGCTCGCACTTAAACGAGTGCAGAGAGCTTGTACTCCTCGACAGTTTCGGGGCGGCCCCGCGTGGGGCGGAAAATCCGCCGCGAGACTGAATCCTAGGATAGCTCGACAAAACCACCCCTCACGGGGTAGGGTTTTCCACAACATTTCCACCTATGTGGAAATCGACGGGGTTTTATTGCCTGTGAATGCCTGGGACAAAATACTACAGCACATGGAGCGGCGGGTTAACGCTCACAGTTTTTCGACGTGGTTTCGTCCCACGCGGCTGGAAGCCACGGAAGAGGGGCGGCTGCTGATCCGCGTTCCCACGCCGATATTCCGCAAACGGCTGACGCAGACCTATGGCGACCTGTTGCAGGCGGTTCTAGCCGAAGTGGGCACGCCCAACGCGCGGCTGGAATTCATTTGCGCGGAAACGGAGCTCGCGAACAGCTCAGCGGCTGCACCGGCGCAGGCCAAGCTCGATTTCGACTCGGCGAACCATCAGCTTAATCCGCGATACACGTTTGAGACGTTCGTGGTGGGGAGCAGCAACCAGTTCGCCCATGCCGCGGCGCAGGCCGTGGCGGAGCAGCCGTCGAAATCCTATAACCCCCTGTTCCTGTATGGCGGAGTGGGGCTGGGAAAAACTCACCTGATGCATGCCATCGGGCATGTGATCAAGCAACGGAATCCGGCGGCGCGGCTGATGTACGTGAGCGCCGAGAAATTCACCAACGAAGTGATTGCCGCGGTGCGATTTGACCGAATGAGCGCGTTTCGCGACCGCTTCCG
>Ga0307374_10011936_pt1 | contig 12262 bp, 9 predicted proteins | sample OX3MG_FD_202532 | JGI IMG/M metagenome (GOLD analysis project Ga0307374, IMG submission 202532) | Soil microbial communities from Risofladan, Vaasa, Finland - OX-3 | ecosystem: Environmental > Terrestrial > Soil > Coastal area > Acid sulfate soil | place: Finland: Risofladan, Vaasa | collected...
TGATACTCGCGCACCGACAGATCGCTCAGGAAGAACACTGTGAGATCGATTTCGGGGCTGGCCGCCAGGTAACGGTACAGCGGTGCGAAATACTGGATCGGATGCGAATTCAGTACTGCGAGCCGGTACATGGGAAATGCTGATTGCGCACCGCAGCGGCGGTGGCGCCAACGGTTATGGTCTCAGGGCGTAAATCTCGTCGGTCTTCGGCGTGCCCGCGATCTCGTTGCCGGCGAGATCGAACAGGCTGTATTTCAGCGATCGCAAGAGATCGCCGCAGATCTTCTTCTGCTCGTCGCTGTGCAATGCCACGAACACGATCGGGTGATGCCGCTCGAGCATCCGCAGCGCGCCGCGCAGCACCGCACCCTCGGCCCCTTCAACATCCATCTTGATCAGGTCCGGCGGCGGCAGGTCCGCGGAATCAAGCGTGATCGTGTTGATAATCAGTCCGGCACCATCGGGCGCAACGAGCGAATTCTGCGTCCTGCCGCGATCGATCGTGAACCCGTCCAATCCGCACCGGTCGCTGGCCGCGGCGGCAACCACACGAACGTTCGTGAGGTGATTGAGTCGCAAGTGACGCAGCAGCACGGGCACCTCATACACGGAGGGTTCGAACGCGATGACCGTACCGGACGGACCGACCGCGCGCGACATCGTCAGGGTGTAGAATCCCGCCTGCGCGCCAAGGTCGTAGGTAACCATCCCTGGGCGAAGAAATTGCGCGAGTGCTGTCTGCTTGTCGCGCTCGTAAGTTCCAAGCCAGCAGCCGTGGGTGGTAGCTCCCGCAACCCAGCGCATCCCTTGCGCCGCCCCGCCCCTGATCCGCATGACGGAATTATTCGGAATCAGCGCCAGCGGTGCTCTCAACGCACGGCCAAGCAGACTGCGCCGATCGATTGCTGACCAATTGATCGCCTGCATCTTCAATGCTGCGCCGCCGCGGCGCGGGGCGTGCTCACTGCGTTGTCGTGCGCCGTGGCGAGTATCGCGTCGGCGGCCGCGATGGCTTCGGCCGCGGTGACCAGACCGATGCAGCGATTGTCGTACGGGCAGCGGTCCAGAAGACAGGTGTGACACTCCACCCATTTGCGCAGCACGATGTGCTGGTCTCCGTGCGGAAACCATTTTCCCGGAAAATCGCGGCACGAAAATATCGACACGCAGGGCGTTCCGACCGCGGCCGCCAGATGCTGAACCCCCGAATCGTTGCACACCAACATCTCGCAGCGCCGCAGCACCTCGCACGACTCGCGGATCGACGTGATGCCGACAAGGCTGACCGCGCTCGCGCCAATCGACCGAGCGATCGACTGACACACGGGCGCGTCGCCGTCGCCGCCGAGCAGCACGACGGCGCGGCCTGTCGCCGCCAGATGGCGTCCGACCTCGATAAAGCGCATGGCGGGCCAGCGGTTGGGCTCCCGCTTGGCGCCGGGCGCGAGCGCAACCATCGGCGCGTCCTTCACTCCGCGCGCCGCGAAGATCGCATCGACGGCGCGCCGCTCGATATCGCCAAGCTCGAGCGGGAACTCAGGGCGCGCCGCCTCGGGAATCGGAATACCCAGTTCGGCCACCATCGCGAGCAGTCGCACCGTTTCGGTGGGAAAATCGAACACTTCGGACTGCGCGCGCGCAAAGAGCCTCGATCTATCCATGAGCCATCCGCGGCCCCATCGCGCACCGGCCGCGCGCGCCGCCAGTATATTGCGCACCAGAGTGCGGAACGTCGCATTTTCGACCGGCAGCTCGATCCAGGCGTCAAAGCGGCGGCGGCGCAAGCCGCCGATCCAGCGCAGTCTGCCGCGCAAGCCGGAAATGTCCTCGCGATAGTAAACCGCGATATCGCTGAGCCAACTGACGTTGCTCAGCAGCTCGGCAGCTCCCGGCTTCCCGCGTGCTCCGGGCGATGTCACGAGCACTATTTCCGCCGAGGGAAACGCGCGTCGAATCGCATACATCGCGGGAATCGCGCAGGTGGTATCGCCGATATTGCCAATTCGGTAAATGCATACGCGACGCACCTCGGCGGGCATCGCTCGCGCAAACAGGCATCGCCGCAGCGCGGTCAGCGCGGCGTTGCCGATCGCGCAAAGCATCAGCGCGGCACGCGCCTGCATGCACCGCCAGACGGTTGGCGAAGCTGGCGAATAATCGGCAGTCTCAGTCATTCAATCGTCTGAATTCCGCGCAACTGGAGGCGGCGCCATCTGTCGCGGAAGATGCGATCACGCCGGCGCCTCGAACCGCGGTCGGCGCGCGCAAGCAACCGGCTCGGATGAGGTCCTGGTTCGGCAAATTGATGTGTGACAGGAGGGACGCTCGGAATTTGCAAATCAATTATGGATCGCGCGGCGCCGGGGAGTGGGTCCGAAGCGAAAGCGCGGGACGCATCGGTTCCGCCGGCGGCTCGCCAATCGCCGGCTCGGGCGGAGGCTCGAGTCGGCCAAGCGCTAGATATTCTTCGCGCGTTCGTTTGACGAAGTCCCACATCAGGACGCCGGTAGCGAGCAGCACGAAGCTGATCACACCGGCCAGGATCGCGTCGCGGCGCGCCTGCGGCGCGTAGTACTGATCGGGCACCACCGGCGGCTCGATTAGTTTATAGGCAAAGTCCGCCTCGACCTGCGCGAGCATCTCGCGCTGAATTTGCCGCGCGACCAGCTCGTAGAGCTGATTCTGGAGCAATGCGTCGGGCGTCTTGCTGATCTCGGCCTCGAGCGACGCGACCGCGGCGGACGCACTCTGGACTTCCGCGTTGCGGACCTTGTCACGCAGGCTGGTCAGGTAGTGTTCGAGAATTGTTCGTGCGAGTTCCGGATCCGGATCCAGAAAGTAGAGGGTCAAATTGCCGCTCTTGTAGTCGAAGGAGGTCTTGAACCTGCTCGTGATGGTCCGGTGCAACGCCCATGGCGTGAGATGCGGTACGTGTCCATAGCGCATCGGGGCGATTCTGCGGGTCAGGTTGTATTGCTTGATGAGATCCGTGGTGAACGCGTAGCTGTTCATGATCGCCATGTACTGCTCCGCGATCTGCACATTGTCGCTCTGGCCGCCCAGATCGAGCAGCGAAAGAGCGCCGCCGGCCATCCCTGAAATCGAGGAGTTCGCCCCGACCGAGCTTGCAAGGCTCGCGTCGGGAGTCACCGGAGTGATGACCGCCTGTGCGCGATACCATTTCACCGAAAAGTACTTGTCGCGAATCCCGACGATCGCGGTGACTGCTATAGTCAGTCCGATAATCAGTTTCCATCGCGAGGCAAAAATCCGTCCGTAGCGAATCATCTCCAGCACCGCAAGCTGGGAGTCCGTCAGATGAATCGAGCGCGCCGCGCCCAATTCCCGCACGCGCGGCGCCGCACCGTTGGCGATCCCATTGCCTTCAGCCTTGCTCAAAATTCCTCCGGGCTCCCGCCGCTCAATGCCAGACCATGCTGCGCCACGCCGGGGTCAGGCCGAAGCTCAACTGCAGCATCATGCGCAGCGAACTGTGCGTGGAGTAGTTGATATTCTCGACGTATTCGCCCGAAACAGTCCCGCGCGCCTCGCCCAGCGAGCCGCCGAGCTGGTTGATCTGCACCGGCAGATGCCAGAAATCGATTTCGGTGCCGCCGCTGTGTTCCTTGGTCAGGTTAACGCCCTGAATCTCGGGCGCACGCTCGGTATAGAACATGTCGAAATCGATCTTGTACTCGTCCTCGAACCAGCGGCCGACCGCGATGTCGGCGCGCGACGCATTGGGCCCCAGCGCGTTACCCATCAGCATGTTCTGGTAGGTCCAGTAAAGCGAGTCGCTGTGGGTGGAGTAGTTAGGCTCGGTGATCGTGTACTCGAAACCGGCGTCGGTGCGGCCGTCGGCGGTCAACTCGGGCAGGTAAACTCCGCCCTGATAGGACACGGACAGGAACGGCAGGAAACGCCCGATGCCGGGGACTTCGGTGGTCAGGTTGTCCTCGCCCAGAATCTCCTGGTACACGACGAGGTTGCGCAGTCTTGGGATCCGGAACTTCAGGTAAATATCGCCGCGCGAGTTGGTGTTGGCGCCGATCGGATTGCCGGTGTCGAACCCGGTCGCGCGCCCCAGGAACCCGGCCGCACTGTAATTGTCGTTGCCGGTGCCGCCGAACATGATCGCGTGGTTGAGCCCGAACTCGAAGTTGGGCAGCGGCTTGAAGCTCACTTGCTGCAGGCTGATCCACGGGCGCGCGAAGGGCCGCTCGGCGTCGAGCTGACCGAAGATTATCTGATACCGGACGAGCCCCAGGTACCGAAAGAACCACGGCAAGTGGCTCGGATGGATGTTCTGCATGCGCAACGCGGGAAACGGCTGCGCGTTGTTGCTCTGCGAAAGCAGACCATGCATGCCCACGCCCCACGCCATCTCCTCCTGGCCGAACGAGATGGCGGTGTTGCCCAGGCCCACCACCACCGCGCCGGTCAGCAACTGCAGTCGGTTGGCGCTCGGATCATCGTGAGTGAGCGGACCCGCAATCGAGCCCTCGCCGTAGCCGGTGATGAATCCCCCTAGCCCCGTCCATCCCGACCAGCGCGCGACCTCGTTGCTGCCCGACTGGGTTGGGAGATTATCGTTATAGGGCAGCAGCGGCGTGCCTTCGGTGAAATTGACGCCTTGGACTCCCTTGTTGGTATCGAGCGCGCGCCGCGTGCCGGAAGAATAAACGTACTGTGCTTCGAGGCGCTCCACGGGATGAATCATCGTCGGCAGATTGTCCTCGCGATCGTTATCGACCCAGTCTATTTCCTCGCGCAGTTGCGCGCGCAGGGCGTGGACCAGACGCGCCGCGAGCGGGTTGGGACGCTCGCTGTCGAGATTCGATTCGGCTTCCAGGGTCAGCCGTGCGGCCTCGACCCTTGAGATCGGCTTGATTTCGGGCAGATAGCTCTGCAGCAGGCCCAGCCCGTTGAGTGTGTCGAGTTCGCGATAGATCGAGCTGTCCAGCGGAATGTAAACGGCGTAGGTCGATGCGCGCGCGGAGATTGCGGGCGCAATCGCCACGAGGATCAGCGCGCAGAGCGCAGCGCGCAGTATCGCGGGCATCCGGGATTCGCCTCGGATTTTCACTGGCCCACCTCCACCCGAAGACCGGCCGCGCTGTTGCGCGCGCGCTCGATCGCAAGCTCGCGCTGGCGGCGGATTTCGCCCAGCTCTTGAAGCGCATCCTCGTGCTTCAGGGCCGCCGGCTGCGGCGCGGGCGCTGCGCTGCGGATGCGTGCGCCGAGACGGCCGCGGCGGTCTCCCAGCAGGTACATGAGCAGCACGCGGCGGACGTACTCTTGCGTCTCGCGATAGGGCGGCACGCCTCCGAACTTGTCCACCGCGCCGGGGCCGGCGTTATAGGCTGCAAGGACCTCGGTCAGCGTCAGGGGATGAGGCAGCGCCCCGTCCGCCTGGCTGCGATAAGCGCGCAGGTAGCTGAGAAAGCGCGCCGCGCCCAGCGTGTTGGAAACCGGATCGAAGGGCTCGTTGATGCCGAAGCGCAGCGCGGTTGCCGGCATCAACTGCATCAGTCCGATCGCTCCCTGCGGCGACAGAGCGTCCGCATCCCCTCCCGACTCCACCGCTGCGATTGCGGCGAGCAGATCGGGATCGAGGCCGTAGATACGAGCCGCGGCGCGGAAGACGCGGTCGGTGTCGATATCGCCGGCTCTGGCGCGAGCCGGCGGTCCCGCACAAGCCACATCCACCCAAGTCAGCGCGGCAACGAACAGAGCTGCGATGGCTCTGATGCGCAAACTTCCCCCGACGAAACGCTGCTTTCTTTTAGAGGGTCGAGGCCAGGATTCCCAAGGTCGCGATCCCCATCATGGAATTCGCTATAACCTGCGTAATCGAGGAAGCGACCTGAAGCTTGTTTACGTAAACCAGCTTCTCCGGAACGTAAACCGTGTCGCCCGGATCGACCTTCGCCGCCATCAGTCCCCCCGATATCACCGGCAACAAGGGGAACATCGTCGATTCTTTACTCTCGCGGATCCCCTGGTCGGTCTCCACGGCGCCATCGGCCTTGATCACCATGATATGCTCCGGATCCGCGCCCTCGGTGGGACCGCCGGCCATGTCCAGGTAATCGCGCACCATACGCCCAGGCCGGTAAACGATCGCGCTCGGGCTGTACACCTGCCCCAGTACATTGACGCCCGCAGGGCGGGGCGGGATGGTCAAGATGTCCTGATCGACCATCGCGACGTTGTCGGACGAGCTGACCAGCTCGTCGATCGGCTTGAGGTGCACGACCAGACGTCCCTGAGCCTGCTGGTTCTCGGATTGAGATAAAACCTGTTGGAGCATTCCGAGCGTGGCGCCATTGGCGCTGTTGTCGGGCGTGCCGTTCATCGACATGGTCGGGTTCATCTTGACGCGGACGATCGCTTCCTGGAGCCGCGTTCGTGCTTCATTCAATCGCTGCTGTTGCAACTGTTTAACCGACTGCCGGATCAGCACTGTCGCGGGCAGGTAGGCGTCAGGCATGAGCCCGCCGCATCGCTCGAGAACCGACGCGATACGCTCGCCGTCGTGAATCGTGTAAGGACCGGGCCGCGCCACACGTCCGCGCACATAGACGACCCACGGCAAATGCCAATCAGTCGCCCTTTGCACGAACAACTGGTCATTCGCTTCGAGCACGGGGCTCTCCGCGCCGGAACGGTTTAGTACCGAGCGCAGATCAAGGTCGATGAAAGTGTGGCTGGTATGCGCGCCGTTGAGCACTTGTGTTCGCGCCAGCTCGGCCTGCTTCAGGTAAGCGTCGTCCTTGAGCCCGCCGGCGAGGTAGATCAGATCGGACACCCGCATCCCCTCGCTCAGCACGTAGTAACCGGGATTGCGCACCTCTCCCATCACCTGCACCGTCGGCAGATACTTCATGTTCGATTCGCTGAAGATGGTGAGCTGATCCTCGGGCTTGAGCGCGAGGTTGGCCGGCCCGGCCAGATAATCGGATAGTGCCTGTCCGAGATCCACCGGCAGCAGGCGTACCGCTTGCGACGGTCCCTCCTTGCGCCGGATTAGCGCGTACTGGAAGAAGGTGTGCGGCGCCGGACCTTCGGCGGCGGACAGCAGGTCGGATACCCGCATCCCTTCGCGCCACTGATATTTGCCGGGACGGTTGACGTTGCCGACCGCAACCACCACGTCATGTTCAGTCGGCAGAACCGGGTAAATCTTGATCAAGTCGCCGTCGTGAACCGCAAATCCCTGTGAGCGAATGGTGTTGAGGTCAACATCGAGCGCGACCCGCTTCTGATGGTTTTCAACTCGCTCGACCTGCACACGCTGGGAATAGCCAAACGCGCTGATCCCGCCGGCCAGCTTCAGCAGGTTTGCCAGCGAATCGCTCTGCCCCGATAACTCGTAAATCGCCGGGCGCTTGACGTCACCACTGGCCGCGGCGACCGGCCCGATGACGGGCACAAAGATCACGTCGCCGGGCTCGAGCTGATCCTCGGCCGAGTTGCGCCCGTTGAGCAGCAGACCATAAAGATCGATCGTCTTTGAAACCTGGTTTTCGCGTCTGAGCTCGATCCTGCGCAGCGACCCGACCTTGGTAATCCCGCCGCTGGCCTCGAGCGCATTTGCCACGTGCGAAAGCGCGCTCACGCGGTATGCACCGGGACGCGTGACCTCGCCCACGACATACACCTGGATGGAACGCAGGCGTCCCATCGTGACGTCCACGTTGACGCCTGTGATCTGGCCCGCGTGTCCCTCGATCAGTTTCTTGGCCTGTTCGAAGGTTAGCCCGGCGACTTCCAGCGGCCCGATGTCTGGAAGCAGAACCGAGCCGTCGCGCGCCACCTTGAGATCGAATGTTTTGTTGATCCGGCCCCAGAACAGGATCCGCAATTGATCCCCCGGTCCAATGAGATACGTGTTGCCGACCGGAACGTCGTCGTTCGGCGCGGCCGGCGATTGAGAAGCGAACAGCGAGTAGCCGAACTGGCTCAGGTTAGTGTTGCTGGGCGCCTGCGGTGCGGAGCCGGAATCAAGGCCGCGAAATGTCCGCTCAATCGACGAAATCTGGCCCGAATCCGCGGACGCCCCGCCCGCGCTGCTCTGTACTTTCTGCGAGGCGCTCTGCCCGGCGGCATTCTCAGGCTGAGCCAGCTGGGTGCAACTCTTGAGTTGTGCCAGTTCTTCCTCGGTCAGTTTGAGTCCCAATGACGATGTGATTCCCGCGACATCGTTGGGGCCGAGTTGTTTGGACGCAAGATGGAGGCAAAGCTCCTGAAGGTCGTCGGGGCTGAGCGATCCTGATGCGAGCTCGCTCTTGAGGCTTCCAATCTCGTCAGCCGACATACCGAGCCGCTGGATCGTCGTCGAGACTGCTGGTGTGTTGAGCTCGCTGCCAAGTCCGCCGCTCATCTGGCCATTTGCAGACAAACCGCGATTGGCTCCGGTGCCGTTCGTCGCGGTCGAATCTGTCGTCTTCGCCGATGCCGACGACGAGCAGGGTGGAATTCCGGAAGCAGCTTTCGCATCCGCCTGCGGATCGTCCAGGTTGAAACACTCCGGATTGGACGGTTGCGAGCCTTGTGGCGACAGCGAAGTGTCAGAACCCTGCGAGAGAGTCTGGCCCCGATCGAGCCCATCTCCGGCTTGCTGCGCGGCTGTGTCGGGCGGCGCCAAACCTATGAGCATCAACACCGCCAGCGCGGCTATCGCTGTCGTTCTGGCCAAAATAAATCGTGCGATATAAGGGCGCATCATCGTCACCAAGTGCGAGGCCACGCGCCTCGCCGATTGGAGCATGTGCAGAAGTCGCGCAGGAGGTAGAGCAGGAGGTAGAGGTTGACGCGTAGTCAACAAACTAAGCTGTGAGTTTCCACGTCAGGAAGACCATGTCGGGAAGAACAGACGGCAAGCCTGCCGGGACGAAACGCAATGAAGACCTACAGCATGCGTCCGCCATCCCATGCCAGCGACGCATGGCAAAAATCGTCTTCAGCGACCCTTTTTGAACCCCATCGTTTAGTGACCTCGCCTCGATCTAGCGCGACACCAAACAGGGCTCCGCAATCTCGGGTTGCTTTAAGAAACCTCGAGTGCCGCAAATTTGGTATCACCTTGACCAAGTTATGCCAAGTCAACGTAACATATGAATTGTGTCACTGACCTAGTTTTAGCAAATTTTGCTAACAGTTTGTTTTCTGTCCGACATGCTTGAACACACGAAAGGTGCTCATGAGAAGCAATGGCCTAAACCTTCAATCGGATCCGCCGTCGGTCTTGCCGATCGGCACCCACGCACAGATTTGTTGACAATATATGCTATAGCAGGCAGAGTTATTGCCTTCATCATCCGCTACTGGAACATGATACAGATTTACTTTGTCCAATGAATATTAGCATCTAGACTATCTACAACGATGTTTTTTATGCATTAATATGCTGGATGAAGCACATTAATTTCGGCGTATCGCGCCAGTTGCAAGTAAAAGCTATTCGGTTGCCGGAGCTGTTGCGCGCCGCAGGACCAGATCGTGCCTCAATGGCGAGCCGGCCGGCCCGAGCATCTCGACGCGCTTGTCGGGGCCATTAAACGTCACCCGCTCGTTGTGCGGCAATTCCCACCGGGCAATCAATGCGTCAGGGTCTGATGCGCCCGAAACAGGGCGCAGTGCGGTCGGTTCGCCGAGCGCATGCTTGAGCTCCGTCAGGACGGATGCGCCGTCGCCGGGCGCGAACTGCGCGATTGCGAGCTGCATACCCATATTGCCGGAAAACTCGAAGACTACTTCCTGATAGCGCACGCCGCCGGACTCGACGTGCTGCACACGCCAGGCGTCAGCGCCGTAGGGGCTCGTCTCATAGTCGCCATCTGGCAATTTGTCGCGCACGCGGTCGATCGAGGAACCAAAGGGCACGCCCATAAATGAAGTAAGGTTCGGAGTACCAAGGTCAAGCCAGGTCGGCGCCAGTTTACTGGACGAACCCGCGGCCGAGCATCCCCCTGCGGCGACAAATGTCGCGAGCAGCAGGAGCCACCGTCTGGGATTGCGCGCTCGCACTGGCGAACCGCTGTCATCGCCGGGGCCGCGCTCGAGGCTGCGGCGCTTCATACTTTTGCCGCGATCAGATCGGTAACGCGCTGAAACTGGAAATAGATCACGCAGGAACCGATCGCTCGATTTCCAGAGACGATGCCGCGCTTTCGCGGTGCGAAGGCGCTTTCCTCAACTGACACCGCCCGGGCTTGCGGCTCTATCAGCACCGACTCGGCGCCGTAATGCTCATGCCGAAGCCGCTGTCGGCTCCTGCGCGAGTTTTTCGCGCACCTGCTTCTCGATCCAGACGTAGGTGCGTTGGAGCCCCTCTTCGAGCGAGATTTCCGGTTCCCACTTCAGGACCGCGCGCAGGCGAGTGTTGTCGGAGTTGCGGCCGCGCACACCTTGCGGACCGTCGATGTGCTTCTTGGCGACGCGGATCGCCGCAATCTTTGCCACCATGTCGGCGAGTTCGTTGATCGTGACCATCCGATCCTGCCCGAGGTTGAGCGGCTCGCGATGCTCCGAGCGCATCAGCTTGTAGATGCCGAGCACGCAATCATCGATATAGCAGAATGAGCGGGTCTGCTCGCCGTCGCCCCAGATTTCGATTTCGTGATTTCCGGTCAGCTTGGCAACGGCGATCTTGCGGCACATCGCGGCGGGCGCCTTCTCGCGGCCACCCTCCCAGGTGCCCATGGGACCGAAGATATTGTGGAAGCGCACGATGCGCGTCTCGATTCCGTAATCTTCGCGATAGTGCGTGCACAGACGCTCGGTGATGAGCTTCTCCCATCCGTAGGCGTCCTGCGGCATGGCGGGATAGGCGTCTTCCTCGCGCAGCGGCGTGACGTTGGTCTCGGTCTGCTTGAACTCGGGGTAGATGCACGCCGACGAGCTGTAGAGATAGCGCTTGACGTGATTTTGATGCGCGGCTTCGAGGGTTTGGAAATTGATCATCGCGTTGTTGTAGAGAATCTGCGAGTGATGCGCCGAGATGAAGCCCATACCGCCCATATCGGCCGCGAGCGCATAGACTTCTTCCATTCCCTCAGTCGCTTCGAGACAATTCTCCCAGCGCCGCAAGTCGAGCAGCCGAAAGTCGTCGCATGCCGAGCGGCCGAACTCGGGCTTTTTGATATCGACACCACGTACCCAATAACCCTTCGCTTTAAGAAAAGCCGAAAGAAAGCTGCCGATAAAGCCACCAGCACCGGTGACGAGAACTTTTGTCGCCATATATTCCTCTAAGTGCGATGATTCTTTCATTGATGTTTACGAGTGTCAAATTCGCACAGCACGCGTGATAACATATGACCCTGTCCTCAAGGCATCATATTTGCGCGCAAATAGCGGTCCGGCGTCTTTTCACGACGTCCGCACGAGCGGTTCAAGTGGATTTGGCAACCGCAGTCGCCGGCAGGACCATGCGCAGGCCGCCTGATTCCAGCGCGCTCAAGAGAATCGCAACCCGCTCGGCGCCCGACAGATAGCGATCGAAGACCGCCTCGAAGCCGCGAAACGGGCCATCGACGATCGTCACGCGCTGGCCGCTGTCGAATGGTCGTTCGACAATCTCGACGATACCGTCGACCCCGCGCAGGCGAATCTCCGCGACGATCGCTTCAGGCACTGCGAGCGGATCGCTCCCCGCCGAAACGATCCCGCGGACTCCCGCCATATATTTCACATCGAAATAACGCGTTTCGAGATCGAAGCGCGCGAACACGTAGCAGGGAAACAGCGGGCCGACGCTGTTCGTCATCCGGCCCCAGCGCGGAGTCTTCGCGCGCAGCATCGGCAGGAAAACCTCCGCGACCGCAGGTTGCAATTGGTCGCGGACCCAGCGTTCCTTGCCGGGCTTGGTGCGAACCAGGTACCAATTGGACGCGTCCGACAATCCCGTCCTCCGCCCACAGATCCCTTAACGTAATACTGGCGCCCTTGCAAAGCCGATCGTGCACGCCGGCAACGCCCTGGGCGGTCCCAAAAAAACAAAGGCGGCTGTAGCTTACGCCACAGCCGCCCTTTGCGTCCACTTTCGAGATTAGATTTCGTAAGACATCGTGAACTCGAGCAGGCTCTCGCGCTGTGAGCGGCTATACAGGAACGGGTCCGTGTAGCGGCCCGAGCGGCCCAGGAACCACGCGGAGTTAACCCCGAACAGCACGTTGCGCGAATAGCGGTACACGTTGGTGGTGGTCAGCGCACCGCAATTGTCGTCGATATCCCACTGCCACACGTTGGTCGAGGT
>Ga0307374_10011937_pt1 | contig 12261 bp, 11 predicted proteins | sample OX3MG_FD_202532 | JGI IMG/M metagenome (GOLD analysis project Ga0307374, IMG submission 202532) | Soil microbial communities from Risofladan, Vaasa, Finland - OX-3 | ecosystem: Environmental > Terrestrial > Soil > Coastal area > Acid sulfate soil | place: Finland: Risofladan, Vaasa | collected...
ACCTGGAGGCGGGGCGACGCTACGGGATCCCGACCGCCGGCACCGCGGCCCACGCCTTCACCCTCGCCCATCGAAGCGAGGCGGAGGCGTTCGGCACGCAGCTCGACGTGCTCGGGCTCGACACCACTCTCCTCGTCGACACCTACGACGTCGCCGACGCCATCCGCACCGGTGTCGCCGCGGCGAGGCAGCGCGGTGCGAGCGGGCCCGGGGCGATCCGGCTCGACTCGGGCGAGCTCGGGGAGGGGGCGCGCCAGTCGAGGGCCCTCCTCGACGAGCTCGGCGCCACGTCGACGCGCATCGTCGCGAGCTCCGACCTGGACGAGTACGCCCTCGCCGAGCTCCGCGGCGCTCCGATCGACGTCTTCGGGGTGGGCACGCGGGTCGTCACCGGATCCGGCGCTCCGACGGCGGGCTTCGTCTACAAGCTGGTCGCGGTGGCCGACGGCCCGGGAGGCGCGCCGATGCGGCCGGTCGCCAAGCAGTCCGTGCACAAGGAGACGATCGGCGGCCGCAAGCTGGCCTTCCGGCTCGTCGACGCCGAGGGCATCGCCCGGCGGGAGGTCCTCGCACTCGACGGCACGACGTCTCCCGCCGAGGTCGCGCGCACGCTCGCATCACAGGCCGGCACGGCGTGGAGCGCCCGTCCGCTCCAGGTCCGCGTCATCGACGCGGGCCGGCGGGCCCCCGGCGGCGGGCTCGACGAGGCCCGGGCGCGGGCACGCGCCTCGCTCGACGAGCTGCCACCAGCGGCACGCTCGATCGACCCGGGCGAGCCGGCACTGCGCGTCACGCTCGCCGGAGCCTGACCGGCCGGCCGGTCAGGGGGCGACGCCTCAGTCGAGGAAGATGTGGGAGATCCCCCGGAAGAGCTCGTCGGGGACCCGCTTCAGCTCGCCGACCGCGTCGGCGAGCGCCACACGAACGACCCGCTGGCCCTGGAGCCCGACGATCGTGCCGTAGTCGCCGTCATGCACGGCGTCGACGGCGGCGATGCCGAAGCGGGTCGCGAGCATGCGGTCGAAGGCGGAGGGGGTCCCGCCGCGAAGGACGTGGCCGAGCATCGTGACCCGCGCCTCCAGGCCGCTGATCGACTCGATCTCGCGTGCGACTGCCGTGCCGATCCCGCCGAGGCGCTCGTGGTCGTACTCGTCGATCTCGGGAGGGGGCAGCTCCAGCGTGCCCTCCACCGGCTTGGCCCCTTCGGCCACGACGACGATCGAGGCGTAGCGGCCCTTCGCGTGGCGGCGGCTCAGGTGCTCGCAGACGGTCTTCACGTCGAACGGCTCCTCGGGGATGAGGACCACGGCCGCCCCGGCGGCCAGACCGGCATAGAGGGCGATCCAGCCGACATGGCGGCCCATCACCTCGCACACCATCACCCGGTCGTGCGACTCGGCGGTGGTGTGCAGGCGGTCGATCGCCTCGGTCGCCACCTGGACGGCGGTGTTGAAGCCGATCGTGACGTCGGTCCCGTTCACGTCGTTGTCGATCGTCTTCGGGATCCCGACGACGGGCAGGCCGAGCTCCGACAGGCGCCAGGCCGCGCTGAGCGTGCCCTCGCCGCCGATCGCCACCACCGCGTCGATCCCGCGGCGCTCGATCGTCGCGAAGACGCGCTCGACCCCGTCGTCGACCTTGAAGGGGTTCGTCCTGGAGGTGCCGAGGATGGTGCCCCCACGTGGCAGGATGCCGCGGCACCGCTCGATGGTGAGCGGCATGGCGACGTCGTCGATGACGCCGCGCCAGCCGTCCCGGAAGCCGTACACCTCGTCGTCGTGACTGACCTCGGCCTTGCGGACTACGGCGCGGATGGCAGCGTTCAGGCCGGGGCAGTCACCGCCGCCAGTCAGCACTCCCATGCGCATCGCAGCGTCCTTTCTCGATCCGAGTCCTGGTGGCCGACGCTCGGTTCGACGCGCAGGCTCGCCGGCGATCAGGGTGTGCGCCTCCCACTCTATTGCGGCAGGCTGGAAAGACCTTCGAGGGTCCCGGCGCGCCGGTGAGGTCCTGCGGCCGCGCGCCAGCTGCGTCGCCCGGGCGCGGGTCGACGAGCGGGGGAGTGGGGCGCGACCGGTAGTACCATTGCCCCGTCCGACGAGGGACGCGAACCCGCGGGTGTCGCGCCGCTCCGCCCCCTGGAACCGGGAGAATGTCGAATGAGGATGCGCCGCTCGGCTGCTGCCGGAGGGGTCGTTCTCCTCGGTGTGATCATCGCCGGCTGCTCGAGCGCCGACACGGCGACGGCACCGCAGAAGTCCGCGGCCGCGGCGATCACCTCCCTCGACTCGAGCCCCTACCTCCAGCTCACCGAGTCGGTGTCGACCGATGCCGTCACCGGGTCCGGCACGAGCGTGGCGGAGACGCAGGCGATCCTGAAGAACGCGAGGCTCGTGATCTCGGCGAGCTCCGACGACACGAGCAAGAACCTCTCCGCCGCCGGCCAGCAGGAGAGCGTCGACGTCTCTGTCGACTACGGCTCGGCGACGCTCGCCTCGCTCCGGTTGATCGACGGCAAGCAGCTCTACTTCCGCCTCGACATCTCCTCGTGGTCCGTGCTCCCGATCACCTTGAGCCCGTCGACGAAGAGCACGATCTCCGAGCTGCAGACGTTCGTCGGAGACCGTTGGTTCTCGCTGCCGAGCTCCCTGCTCACGAACAAGTCGGTGAAGAACGACCTGAGCAAGACGCAGGCGACCCAGATCGACACCGCCCTGCTCCAGGCGCTGACGAAGAACGCCACGTTCAGCGCCGGCCCGGGCAGGAACGGCGAGACCGAGGTCGACATCTCGGGCTCGCTGAAGAACCTGGTGACGTCGCTGGAGCCGGTCATCGGCCAGCTCCAGCAGCTGGGCGGGGCGGTTCCGGCGGTCGGCGCCGCCAGCACCTCCCTCTCCTCGGTGGGCGGCGACTATCTCGTCAAGCTCTTCACCGACTCGTCGGGCAGCCTAAAGGAGCTCACCGCCTCGGTCGCCTCGAACGGCAAGAACGTGGCCCTCGACATGCTCGTCGGCCATGAGGCGACGCCGATCACGGCGCCCGCCGGTGCGACGCCGTTCTCGAAGAGCCTCATCCAGCAGTTCGTCCAGGGATTCGCCTCCACCTCGACGTGACGCCGGTGGCGTCGCGAGGCGGGTGCGCCCAACGGCGAGCGGTGCCTCGGCCGATTGCGCCCGGCGGGGTCAGCCCTCCTTGCGGCGGTGGACGACGCCGACGCGCGCCTGGTCGCGTGGGCGGATGATCATCTGGTCGATGTCGACGTGGCTCGGGCGGGTCGCCGCGAAGGCGATGCAGTCTGCGACGTCCTCGCCGGTGAGCGGCGTCATCCCGGCGTAGAGGTCTGTCGCCCGGCCCTCGTCGCCGCGGAAGCGGACGAGGGAGAACTCCGTCTCGACCATGCCGGGATCGACCTCGGTCAGCCGAACCGGCTGGCCGAGCAGCTCCAGGCGCAGGACGTCCATCACCGCTCGGACGCCGGCCTTGGCGGCGCAATAGCCGGCCCCGCCGACGTAGGGATCGAACGCGGCGACCGAGCCGAGCGTGACGATCTGGCCGTCACCGGACGCGATGAGCTTGGGCAGCAGCGCCTTGGTCATCCGCATCACGCCGAGGACGTTCGCCTCGTACATCCACGTCCAGTCCGCCTCCTTCGTCTCCTCCAGGCGCTCGAGCCCGATCGCGCCGCCGGCGTTGTTGACGAGCAGCCGGCACTCCTCGACACCGTCGCAGAAACGGACGACGGACTCGGGGTCGGTCACGTCGAGGGCGGCGAAGCTTGCGCCGTCGCCGATGCTCGCCGCCACCTCGGCGAGACGATCGAGCCGGCGTGCGCCGAGCACGATGCGAAAGCCCGCCTCGGCGAGCGCACGCGCCGTTGCCGCGCCGATCCCGCTCGACGCGCCGGTCACCACTGCGACCCCGCGGTCAATCGTTCCCACCGTTGCTGACCTCCCAGTCGGTACGGATGCTCCGGAGCAACCTAGTCAACAAGGCGCGGGCCGCCCCGGGAGGGCGATGACCTTCACCGCCGTCCGTCCCGACGATGGACCGGATGGCTGAGTGCCGAGGATCGTTGCGGGCACTGCACGGGCGTCGCCGCCCTTTGGCGGGTTCCCTCGCCGCGCGGGGCTGGGGAGGCTCCGAGGATCCCTGTCGTCCCCGGCTGGCCCTCCTCCTCCTCCTCCTCCTCCTCCTCCTCGGAGCGCCGCGGAGCGACGGATCTGCTCGTGACGTGCGTCGCGCGCCTCACCGAGCGCGAAACCCCGGCCGGTCGACCCAGCAGGACGCTGCGGCGCGCGCCGTCAGCCCCGAGCATGTCTGGTCGCCCTGGTCGAGCGCGTCGCGAAGGGCCCGGTGGGCACGATGCCGTCGTCCGGTCGCCACGCCGGAGCCGCTAATGACCCTCGGCGAGCAGCAGCCCGACGTCGACGACCGCGACGAGCAGGGTCAGCCGGAAGGGCAGGCGTGAGCGGGGGTCACGTGCCGCTTGCAGCGTCGCGACGGCGAGCACGGCCGAGACGGCGAAGCCCGCCAGCTCGAGCGCGCCCGGTGACCCGCGCCCGAAGGCGAGCAGGCCCGCGCCGCCGAGCAGCAGCAGTGCCGTCGCACCGAGGCTGCGCCGGCGGCCCAGGTGATGGCCGATACCGGCGACGCCGAGCGCCAGGTCGTCGTCGAGATCGGGGAGCACGTTGGCGAGGTGCGCCCCCACGCCGAGCAGGCTCGCGGCGCCGACCGCCCACCAGGGTGGCAGCGGCGAGGCGGGGAGGCCGAGGACGACGAAGCAGGGGAGCAGGCCGAAGGAGAGCGCGAAGGGCACGAACGACAACGGCGTCGCCTTCAGCCCCGCGTTGTAGGCCCACGCCGAGGCGACGGCGGCCAGATGGACGGCGCCGGCGCGCCAGCCCGACGCCAACGAGAGCGGCACGGTCGAGGTCAGCGCCGCCAGGGCTGCCGCACCGACGACGGGCCGAGCCACGAGGCCGACGGCGACCGGCTTGTCGGGGCGGCGGGCCGAGGCGTCGCGCGCCGCGTCGAGGAAGTCGTTGTGCCAGCCGATCGAGAGCTGGCCCGTCAGGACGGCGGCCCCGACCACCGCCATCCCTGCGGCACCACGGCCGACCACCGCGGCGTAGGCGACGCTCACGGCGGTGACGGCGACGACCGGCCCCGGATGGCTCGCACGTGCCAGCGCGAGGGGGAGCGGGGAACGTCGCGCGAGTGCCACGGGCGCAGATTCTTGCGCTCCGCGCGTCACGGTCGCTTGCGCCGCGAGCCGCCTACGCGCCACGTCGTCGACGCCAGCGCCCCGGCGCGCCCTGCCGGACCCGTTGGAGCCTCAGCTGCGCGCGCCGGCGGAGCGCTGGGCCGCCGCGGCCGGACCCCAGATGTCGGCGCACTCCCGGCAGGTCGATGCCGGGACCAGCCCGACCCGCATGCCGAGACTGAACAGCTGGCAGCCGACGCAGTAGCCGAGGGCGGCTTCGAGGAACGCCGGTACGGCGAGGAGGGCGAGCACGACGTAGGCGCCCGTCGCGTGTCCGTCGAGCCAGAGCGAGAGCGCGCCGAGGGTGAAGGCGGCGCCGATCATCTGTGCGAAGCGCTTTGGGGGGCCGGGCACCAGCTTCGCGTGCCCCGGAAGACGGGGTGCCACCAGGCGCGTCGCCAGCTGGCCGAGGGGGCTGAGGCGCGGTCCGGTCAGCACCCGGGCGACGAAGCCGTAGGCGAGGGGGATGGTGAGCCACGGCTGGCGTGCCGCCACCGCCACGACGGCCATCACGACCACCCCGGTCGCGACCGTCCGTGCGGCGACGTCGTTCACCGGGTTCGGGAAGGTGAGGAGGGGTCGGGCCACGGGGCCAGTGTACGCTGCCGCGAGCGAAATGTTGATAGATCGAGTCAGGATTTCCGGCCCGGGCGACGTGGCGGCGTGCACCCTCGGTCGCGACGCGGGATTGGCCGGGCCTTGTCCGAGACCTTGCCTGCGCTTTACCTGATCACCGCCATCATGGCGGTATGGACGCTCCAGCCGTGACGCGCCGGGGCGCGGTGCGTCCTCGGACGGCCCGCCTCTCAACCGGCTCTCGTGACCTTCACATGAGACTCACAACGAGCTTGCCGAGAATGTGGTCGTGACCCCCACCTCCGGCGGCGGCCCCGCGACGACCCCGAACACCGTCCGGGCCCCCCGGCCCGGCCAGGTCCGCCGACCGGCGCTCGCCGCCCACCCGGGCCCTGCTCGCCCGCCGGCGCGGCGGGCGCTGGCGCCGGCGTCGTCGCCGGAGCGCGCCCCGTCGCCGACGCGACGGGCCGCCCGCGCGCCGTCGCGGCGGCTGGCGGACCTCTTCCTCGCGCTCGCCGGCCTCGGGTTCGGGGCGACGCTCGGTCTCGCGGTGACCGCCGAGACCCGTGGCGCCCTCGTGGCGCCCGGCGGGGTCGCGATGGCGCTCGGGCGACTCGCCGGCCTGACGGGCGCCTATCTGATGCTGGTCATGGTCGTGCTGATCGCCAGGATGCCGTTCCTCGAGCGCGCCGTCGGCCAGGACCGGCTGCTGCGCTGGCACCGGCGCATCGGGCCCTGGCCGATCAGCCTGATCGCCGCCCACGGGGCGCTCATCACCCTCGGCTACGCGCAGGCGGCGCGTACGGGCGTGCTCCATCAGCTGTGGATCCTGATCGACTCGTACCCGAACATCCTCGCCGCCGTCGCGGCCTTCGGACTGCTCGTGGCGGCGGGGGTGACCTCGTTCCGCCTCGCCCGGCGCCGCATGCGCTATGAGTCCTGGTGGGCCGTGCACCTCTACACCTACCTCGCGCTCGCCCTCGCCTTCGCGCACCAGATCGGCACGGGCGCCTCGTTCGTCGGCCATCCCTTGACCCGCATCGTCTGGTCCGTCGCGTGGGCGTGCACCGCCGGGCTCGTCCTCGTCTTCCGGATCGCCCTGCCAGTCTGGCGGAGCATGCGGCACCGCCTGCGCGTGGTGCAGGTGCACGAGGAGGGCCCGGGCGTCGTCTCGGTCGTCTGCGAGGGACGGCACCTCGAGCGGCTGGCGGTGTCGGGCGGCCAGTTCTTCCAGTGGCGCTTCTTGAGGCGGGGGATGTGGTGGCAGGCACACCCCTACTCGATCTCCGCGATGCCGCGCCCGCCGTACCTGCGTTTCACCATCAAGGCCCTCGGTGACCAGAGCCGTTCCCTGGCGGCGATCGAGTCCGGCACCAGAGTGGCGATCGAAGGACCGTACGGCACCTTCACCCACCACGTGCGCGAGACGAACGGCGTCGTGCTGATCGGCGCGGGCGTCGGCGTCACCCCCCTCCGGGCCCTGCTCGAGGACCTGCCCGAGTCGGTCGACGCGGTCGTGATCCTGCGTGGGTCCAAGCCGGCAGACCTCGTGCTGCGCGACGAGATGTCCGCCCTCGTCGATGAGCGGGGAGGCCGGCTCCACGAGGTCGTCGGCCAGCGCGGCGACGTCCGCTTCGACGCGAGGGCGATCCGCCACCTCGTCCCCGACATCGCGTCGCGTGACGTCTACGTGTGCGGCCCTGACGGGTTCACCGCGTCCGTGGTCGCCGCGGCGGAGCGGTTGCGCGTGCCGGCGGAGCGGCTCCACACGGAGGCCTTCAGCTTCTGATGAGCGGTACGCGGCTCCTCCTCGCGTCCCCCCCGCGACCGCGTCCCACCTTGCGTGCGGTCGCCCGACGCCGCGCGCACGGACGTCGTCCGGGCGGGACGACGACGTGCACGGACCGGCGCAGGGGCCGGCGATGAGACGTGCCCCCGTGGTCCTCGGCAGCACCGCCGTCGGCCTCGTCGCCATCCTCGGCTTCCACACGCACGGTTCCACCGTCTCACTGGTGCAGCCGGGCGGGACCTCGCCGGCAGCGGGGTCGCAGGGCTCCTCGACCTCGCAGGGCTCCTCGTCGAGCGCGTCCACCGGCGCCGGGTCGTTGAGCTCGGGCACCGGCCCGAGCGGCTCGGTCTCGGGCTCCTCGTCCACGACGCCGACGACGGCCGCGTCGACCGCTGCCGCGCGCTCCGCCGTCGGAGCCGACGAGCAGACCCAGTACGGCGCCGTGCAAGTTAAGGTGACGGTGGTCGGCAGCCGGATCACCGCTATCCAGACCGTGCAGCTGAGCGCGTTCGACCCGCGCTCGGCGCAGATCAACGCTGCGGCCGCGCCGATGTTGCAGCAGGAGGCGCTCTCCGCCCAGAGCGCCAACATCAACGGCGTCTCGGGCGCGTCGTACACCAGCGCTGCGTACATCGCCTCACTGCAGTCGGCGCTGGACCAGCTCGGGTTCAAGTAGTCACCGAGGTCGTCACGCCGTCGTCCGAAGGTGCGGTGCGCCACGTCGAGCACGTGATGGGAACGGTCGTGTCGTTCGACGTCCGCTTCGCCCCGGCCCTGCCCGAGATGCCGTGGGTCGCGCTAGCCCGGGCGCGGGCGGCGCTCAGGCGAGCCGACGCCGTGTTCAGCACGTGGAAGGAGAACAGCCCGATGAGCTGCCTCCGCCGCGGCGAGCTCGAGCTGTCCGAGGCCCCGGAGGTGGTGCGCGACGTGCTCGAGCTCTGCGCCGAGGCGCGGCGGTGGAGCGGCGGCTGGTTCGACCCGTGGGCGATGCCGGGAGGTGTCGACCCGACCGGCCTGGTGAAGGGCTGGGCCGCGCAAAAGGCCCTGGGCGAGCTGGTCGCCGCGGGCGTCTCCGGGGCGCTCGTCAACGCTGCGGGGGATATCGCCTCCCACGGCGGCCCCGAGCCAGGCACTGCCTGGCGCGTCGGGGTCCAGGACCCCTTCGCCGCCGACCGCCTGGCGTGTGTCGTCGAGCTGACCGGCGCGATCGCCACCTCCGGGACCTACGAACGCGGCGCCCACCTCGTCGACCCCCACACCGGCCGGCCGGCCGCGCGGCTCGCGTCGGCGTCGGTCTGCGGGCCCGACCTCGCGCTGGCGGACGCGATGGCGACGGCGCTGATGGTCGCAGGCGAAGGCGGCGTCGACCTCCTCGCGGACCTCCCGGGCTACGAGGCCTACCTGATCCGCCTCGACGGCTCCGTCCGGCCCACCTCGGGCTTCCCGATCGTCGCCGGTGCCGGGACCTGATCGGCGGCGCTAGCGCGAGCCGTCGGCGACCTCGAGGATCGACCGCGACGACTCCCGCGCGTCCGGCCGGAACCCGACCGCCCTCGAAGTCGCCAACACCCGGGCCCGGGCGGGGATCGTCGTCGCCCTGGCGATCTCGGCGGTCGCCGCCGGCGATGTCGTGGGGACGCCCCGGACCCAGGCGAGGACGGATCCCCTGACCGGCCTGCTCAACCGCTCGGCGATCCGGGCGTTCGCCGAGCGTGAGCTCCTCCGCGTCCGGCGCGAGGGTGGTCCGGCCACCCTGGCGGTGTTCGACATCGAGGGGCTGAAGGCCGTGAACGACACCGGCGGCCACCTCGGCGGCGACGCCCTGCTCCGGCGCTTCGCCGCCGGCATCTCCGCCTCGCTCCGCCCGGGCGACGGCGCGGCACGCTACGGCGGGGACGAGTTCCTGCTGCTCCTCCCCGACACCGACGTGGCCGGTGCGGAGCTGGTGATGGAAGGGCTGGGGGAGCGGGACGGCCGGTGGTCCGCGGGGGTCGCCGAACGGCGCGACGGCGAGGACTTCGAGTCCTGGTTCGAGCGGGCGGACGCCGCGCTCTACCGCGCGACGTCAGCGAGGCGAGCGGCCCGGTCGCACCCCGCGTGACGGAGGCGCCGGCCGCCCGGCGATGGTCCGGCGTCGACGACGCCGGCGCCGGTCGTCAGCCCGGGTGTGGGCCCGCCGTCGGGGAAGGGTGGTGGTCATGGCCGTGGTCGTGGTGGTGCTGCTCGCGCACCGCCGGTCCGACGAGGCGGGCGAGGAGGTAGATGCCGAAGCTGATGCTGGTGATGAACACGCTCGCCTTGACGTTGCTCGCCTCGAAGCTGGCGAGCAGCCCGCCGTCGGCGGCGATCACGGCGAAGAGGATCGACAGCGCGGCGACGCGACGTGGGTTGGCCGACAGGCGCTGGGCCGCGGCGGCCGGGGTGATGGCCAGGCTCAGCACGAGCAGCGTGCCGACCACCTGCGCCGCGCCGGTCACGGTGAGGGCGAGCACGAGGAGGAACACGAGGCCGAGGCCGCGGACCGGGACCCCTCGCGCCGCGGCGACCTCGGGGTCGACCGAGGCGAAGAGCAAAGGCCGGTACCAGGTGCCCATGACGGCGACGACGACGGCGCCGATCACCACCAGCACGAGGAGCTGGCTGCCGGAGACCCCGAAGATGTTGCCGAAGAGGATGTTCGTCGCCGCGGTGGCGAAGCCGCGGTAGTAGCCGAGCAGGAGGATGCCGATCCCCATCCCGAACGCCAGGATCGCCCCGATTGCCGAGTCACGCTCGCGCTGGCGGGCGCCGAGCGTGGCGATGAGCGCGGCGACGACGAGCGAGCCGATGAGCGCCCCGGCGACGGGGTTGTTGGCGATCAGCAGGCCTGCCGCGGCGCCGGTGAAGGCGAGCTCGGCGGTGCCGTGGACGGCGAAGGCCATCCCCCGGGTGACGACGAACGGGCCGATGAGACCACTCGTGATCGCTACCAACGTCGCGGCGAGCAGCGCGTGCTGAGCGAAGGGTTGCTGGAGGAAGAAGCCGATGCTCATCGTCGGTGAGGCCCGCCGTGCGGGTGATGGTGGTCGTGGTCGAGGCGGGCGTCGGCCGGCTCGGCGTCGAAATGGTGGGTGCCGATGCCCCCCGGGCCTTCTCCGCCGACGACGACGAGACGGTCGTGCACCCGGATGACGTCGATGTGGGCGCCGTAGAGGGCGCTCAGGGTCTCGGTTGTCATCACGTCCTCGGTGCTGCCCGCCGCCCAGCGGCCGCTCGCCACGTAGAGGACGCGGTCGACCACCCGCACGACCGGGTTGAGCTCGTGGGTGACGAAGACGACGGTGGCGCCGCGCGTCTGGCGGTACTGGTTGATCAGGGACACGACCTCTTGCTGGGAGGAGGGGTCGAGCGACAAGAGCGGCTCGTCGCAGAGCAGAAGGCGCGGCTCGCCGACGAGCGCCTGGGCGATACGGAGCCGCTGCTGCTCCCCGCCCGAGAGCTGCCCGATCGGTGCCCCGGCGTACGCGGTGGCGCCGACGGCTGCGACGGCGGCGTCGACCTGGCGGCTTCGGGTGCGCGGCAGACCCCGGCGGTGACCGTCGAGGCCGAACTGGACGAGGTCCCGGCCCCGGACGGGGAGATCGCGGTCGAACGCGTGCTGCTGGGGGACGTAGCCGACGGCCGGGCTTCCGCGCCGCGGAGGATGGCCGTCGATGCTGACTGCGCCGGCGGTGAGCGGGAGCAGTCCGAGCAGCACCTGCAACAGCGTGGTCTTGCCCGACCCGTTGGGTCCCAGGATGGCGAGGCACTCGCCCGGGGTGACGTCGAGATCGAGGTTCTCCCACACGGCGTGGTGGCCGAAGCGCAACGTGGCGCCCCGGAGTGTGACCGCTGCCCCGTCGCTCATGAGGTCGAGCGTCCGAGGGCGCGGAGGAGGGCGCTCGCCTGGGCGAGCTGCCACGCCTGGTAGCGGGAGTAGGAGGCTGGCATGGTCTCGGTGACCGCCACAATAGGGATGCCGGACGACTTGGCGAGGCTCTTGACGTGCTCGGTCACCGCGGAGGTGGTCTGCGCGTTGTACAGCAGGGCCTTGACCTTGTGGCCGGACATGAGCTGGTCCATGGCGACGCTGTCGGCGGGGCTCGGCTCGTTTCCGTCCTCGATGGCGGCGGCGAACCCGACGGGCGACTTCACGGCGAGCCCGGCGGCCTCGAGCAGGTAGCCGGGGACCCGCTCGGTGTAGGCGACCGGCGCGCGGGGATAGCGCTCGCGGATCTGGGCGATCACCGCCTCGACGGGGCCGAGGGAGCGGTCGAACGCGGCGAGGTTGGCGGCGAAGGACTTGGCGTGGGCCGGTTCGAGCCCGGCGAGCGCCGCCGCGATGGCGCCGGCGACCTTCGGCACCTGCGGGATGTCGTACCAGAAGTGGGGGTTCACGTCTGAGCCGGTCATGCCGAGCACGTCTTGGACGGTGACGACGACGCGCCCTGCGTGTCTGGTGGCGCCGAGCAGCTGGGACAGCCAGGTGTCGTAGCCCGCGCCGTTGGCGATGACGAGGTTCGCCTCGGCGACGGCGATGGCGTTCGCGGCGGAGGATTCGTAGAGGTGGGGGTCGGCGTCGGGGCTGGTGAGGATCGAGGTGACCCGGACGTCG
>Ga0307374_10011939_pt1 | contig 12260 bp, 10 predicted proteins | sample OX3MG_FD_202532 | JGI IMG/M metagenome (GOLD analysis project Ga0307374, IMG submission 202532) | Soil microbial communities from Risofladan, Vaasa, Finland - OX-3 | ecosystem: Environmental > Terrestrial > Soil > Coastal area > Acid sulfate soil | place: Finland: Risofladan, Vaasa | collected...
GGGTGATCAAACGCGCCCCTGGGACGGTCGCCACAATCTGATCGGCTTTCTTCGGAAGGGTCAGGGTGTCGCGCGTCCCGACCATCACGGTGGTCGGGACGTCGATCGTCGCCAGGCCCTCCAGAAGGTCCATGCTGGACATCGAGGTCAAGAAGTCGCCGCGCACGGTGCCATGACAGCCACCGAACAGGTTTCGGGCCAGGTCGACGTGGGCGCGAACCGGGTTCTCGCCGAATGCCGTACGGACAAGGAGGTGTCCGTTCTTCGATTGCATCGCGCGGGACACGAAGGGCGATGCCACCAATGCGGTGGCGACTCGTGCGCTCTGGGCCGAACCACCGCGCAACTGCGTGGCGGCAGTCGACACGAGCACCGTCGCCTTGGCCCGCTCCCGGAGGACGTCCGGTCGATAGGTGGCGAGCGACATGACCGTCATGGCTCCCATGGAGTGCCCCGCCAGCACCGCGTCGCGCACGTCCGTCGCGTCGAGCACCGCTGCCAAGTCGTGCGCCAGCCTCTCGATCGCCAGCGGTGCGGTTCCCCGCGTGCTCGCCCCGTGCCCGCGCTGGTCGTAGAGCACTACACGGAAGCCCTGGGAGCGAAGCCGTCGGGCCACGGGCAACCAGATCTCGTGGCTACAGCCCCAGCAGTGCGGGAGGACCACCACGGGCGCGTCGGGGTGGTCGCCCTCCAGATCCCACAAGGCCAATTCCGCCCCGTCCGGGGTGCGCACAATTGCGTGCTCGGGTCGGCTCACGCCCTCGCCCCAACCCAACGACAGGCTGCCGTCCTCGGGCTCGTCGCCGCCCGCTCCCTGGGCCGCCAGGCGCTTGTAGGCCACACCGGCGGCACCGACTACAGCGATCGCCGCCCCGACGAAGACGAGCCGTGAACTAAGCCTCCTCGATCGGCGACCGGAGGGAGAGCTCGAACGGGGTGAGGGGGACACTGAGCGGGAGTCGGACGGGGGGCGCTGGGTCATACCGTTCGAGCGTATTGGCCGCATATGCAGCCGTGCGACCCCATGGGGAATTGCGCACTCCCAGATCAGCCACCCGAGCCCGCCCCAACCCGCCCAGCTCGGCGCCCCCGAAGCGGCCGAGCCACCATTCCGCCCGCCCCAGGGAATCAGGATTTCACCGAAATGCTTAAAGTCAGAGGCATCCGGGCATAGTCCGCTGCATGGACACGACCACCGAGACGAAGCCCAGGCCACAGACCCAGGAGCGCACCGTCGACCTGCGCATCGACCGCCTCTCCACTGCCTCACTCAAGCGCATCGTGGAGCCCGACACCGAGGTCCCGGGTGAAGTCGGCGACGGCCAGATGCTCCCGGATGAGCTCCTCACCCTGGCCAACGTCCCGGAGCTCTTCGACAAGCTCACCGACGAGCAGAAGCGCACCCTGGCAAGGGAGGAGTTCGCCTCGATCGTGGACACCGGCGTCCGCTTTGAGTCGGTGCTGATGGCTGGATTCAGCATCGAGATCCTCTCCCGCCCCGACCTCACCGATCCCCGCGTGACGTACCTCCTGCACGAGATGGGGGAGGAAACCCGTCACTCCCGCCTCTTCGTGCGCCTGCTCGACCAGGTGAAGCCGCAGGCCAAGAACCCGCTCGACAACCGGCTCGGCCACTTCGCGCTGCAAGCGGTGATGCCGTTCCTCACCGGCATGCCCTCGCTGTTCTGCCTTCTCGTTCTCAGCGGCGAAGAGGTCCCCGACCTCTTGCAGAAGCTGGCCAGCGAGCACCCTGACACCGACCCGATGATCAAGGCGGTCTCCAAGTACCACCGCCAGGAGGAGGCCCGCCACCTCGCCTTCGGCCGCATGCTCTTCCCCGAGCAGTGGGCGGCCGCCGGTCCGATCGAGCGCTTCTTGGTCCGTCACCTGGGCTCGCGCATCGCCAAGACGTTGTTCGACACCATCGTCCACCCCGGGGTCTACGGCGTCGTCGGCCTGCCGACGTGGGCCACCTGGAAAGCCGTCAACCGCTCGGCCGGCCGCACGGCCACGCGCCACCGGGCCCTGCGCCCCCTCCTCACCCCGCTGCTCGAGGCGGGCGTCTTCCGAGGCGGCCGGGTGCCCAAGGGTTGGCAGGTTGCCTGCGGTGTCGACCGCGCCGGTCGCGCCATCGACCCGGGCGCGGTGGCCTGACCCCGTGCCGCCTGACCAAAGCAGCGAACCCGGCGCGCCCGGCGCGCCCAACACGCCCAATACGTCCGCCACGCCCGGCGCCACCAGGGGCGACCGCACCCGCCAGGCCCTCTTGAGCGCTGCCATCGTCCGCTTCGCCCGTGAGGGCTACCGCGGCACATCGGTGTCCGACGTCTGCCGCGACGCGAGGTTCTCGACGACCGCATCGTATCCCTACTTCGCCAATAAGGAGGCGTTGTTCATCGAGGCGGTCGACGAGGACGTCGCCGGCCTCATCGACGACGCCGTCTCGTTCGTCGCCATCGACGAGGACCCCGGGCAATGGGGTCGCGTGATCATGCGTGCCCTGGTGGCCCACGTGGACGCCCACCCGTTGGCGGGCCGCATTTTGCGGGGGCTCGAACCCGACTTCACCATGCGTCTGCTCCACATCCCGGCGTTGCAGGAATTGCGCAAGACGGTCACCGAGCTCATCAGGGCTCAGCAGCTGGAGGGCGGGGTGCGCCAGGACATCCATCCGGGCCAGACCGCCAGCGGCATGGTCGTGATCGTGATCTCGCTGCTGATGGCCACCATGCAGACAGGTGCCGACGACGGGAACTACGACCTCGTGGCGGCCGACGTGGAGTCGGTGCTGCACGCCGCCACCCGCCCATCGAGCTGAGCCCACCTTCGGGCACGGCTCGGTAACCCCCGGGGCCACACTGCCGCCGACCCACTGAACCGCATTTGCAGTCCTAGCGTCTGTCTTCTCATGAAGGCTGCCAACCGCCTCATCGCCATCACCCTCGCGGCCGCGGCCGCTGCACTTGCAGCTCTCCCCGCTGCGCCGGCGCCGGCATCGGCGGCCAACCAGGCCAAAGCGACCACCCGAACGACCATCACCCGCTCGGCCCACATCGTCTTCGAGAACTGCAACGCGCAGGACATCACGCTGAGCGTCACCGCCCCGACCCACCCCTTCACACCGGCACAGCCGGTCGTCGTCAGGGTCCAGCTCCGCAACAGCGGCAGTACCCCGTGTGGCGCGGCGCCGGCCGGCAACGTTCCCGAGGCGCACCACGCCCTGACGGTCGGCCGCTGTGGCCCTCTGTCCCTGACGGTCCGCACGGCCCGCACGGCCCGCACGGCCCGCACGGCCCGCACGGCCCGCACGGCCCGCGGGTTGGCCGTCTACCCCGGCCCGGTGGTCTTTCACTGCCCAGAAGAGACAGGTTTCGTGCTGGCACCGCACAGCACGGCGCGGGCCAGTGCATCGTGGAGCCAGATGGCCTATCCCGCCTCGAGCGCATCCCAGGTGAAGGCGCCGCCGTTCGAACGGGCCCCTCTCGGCAGTTACCGGATCACCGTGGGCGGGACCGTGAGCGTCCCGATCAGGCTGTCCGCTCCCTCAGGCTGAACCCTGAGCAGCCCCGATACAATCGTTCTTTCGCAGCAGCTCCGCACACAAAGCACTCAAGGCCACACGAAGAAGGAACGAGGGCAACACATGTCGGGTCACTCGAAGTGGGCGACCACCAAGTACCGCAAGGGCGCCCAGGACAAAGCCCGCGCCAAGATCTTCGCCAAGTGCATCCGCCTCGTCGAGGTCGCGGCCCGCGAAGGCGGCGGCGACATCGAGACCAACGCCACCCTCAGGACGGCGTACCAGAAGGCGAGAGCGGCCAGCGTCCCGCTGGACACCATTGAGAAGGCCATCAAGCGGGGGACCGGGGACCTCGAAGGCGTCCGCTACGAGGCCATCAACTACGAGGGGTACGGCCCCGGCGGCGTGGCCATCATGGTCGAGACGCTCAGCGACAACCGCAATCGCACCGGCGCCGAGATGCGCAACCTCTTCAGCCGCAACGGCGGCAACATGGCCGAGCCGGGCGCGGTCGGCTGGCAATTCGAGCGCAAGGGGATCGTGACGGTGGCGCTCGACAACGACGAGGACAAGGTCATGGAGATCGCCATGGAGGGCGGGGCGGAGGACATGACGAGCAACGGGTCCGCCTGGGTGGTCACGAGTGCGCCCCATGACGTGGAGTCGGTGCGCCAGTCCCTCGACGACGCCGGCATCACGCCCGAGTCGGTCGACCTCAGCCTGGAGCCCACCCAGCTGGTTCCCGTGCCCGACGAGGGTGAGGCCAAGAAGGTCCTGCGCCTCCTCGAGTCCATCGACGACCACGATGACGTCCAGGCCGTCCACTCCAACGCCGACATCTCCGACGAGGTCCTGGCCGCCTTCGAAGGCTGAGCCCCTCGAGGTCCGGCGTTTCGGGCCCGGCTCGCCGCCCCGGTTCTGCCCGCACCGACGCGGCGGCCTCGACCGGATCCGCCAACTGCGAAGCACCCCCGGCTAACCTACGAACGCATGTTCGTATTGGGCGTCGACCCCGGCCTGTCACGCTGCGGCTACGGGCTGGTGGCCCGGGCCGAGGGCACGTCGGACCTGCGGGCCCACGCGGCCGGGGTGATCGAGACGGACCCGGCGGCGCCCCTGGCCCAGCGGCTGTTGATCCTGCACACGGAGTTGCGGGCGCTGGTCCAGGAGCTGCGGCCGGCCGCCGTGGTGGTCGAGCGGGTCTTCTTCCAGGTGAACGCCAAGACGGCCATGTCGGTGGGCCAGGCCAGCGGGCTGGCGCTCCTCGTGGCGGCCGAAGGTGGCTGCGAGGTCGTCCAGTACACCGCCAACGAGGTCAAGCTCAGCCTCGTCGGGTACGGGGCGGCGACGAAGGACCAGATGCAGCACATGGTTGCGCGGGTGCTGCGGCTGCCGGCGATCGAGGGGCCGCCGGACGTGGCCGACGCCCTCGCCCTGGCGGTGTGCCACCTGACCACGGTGCCGCTGCGTCGGGCCATGGATGCCGCACTGAGTGGAGCCCGGAGCACGGCCGCGAGCACGGCCGCGAGCACGGCCGGGAGTGGAGCCGGGAGTGCGGCCGGGATGACAGCAGGGAGCAAGGAGGGAACAGCGTGATCGGACTGCTGCGTGGCGCGGTTGTGGTGCGGACCGGTGAGGGCGAGGTGATCATCGATGTCGGGGGCGTGGGCTACCGGGTGTCGGTGACGCCCGCGACGGCGGCGGCCTTGGTCGTGGCCGGCAACGGCGGAGAGGTGACGCTCTACGTGCACACCCATGTGCGCGAGGACGCCATTGTGCTCTACGGGTTCGTGCACGACGACGAGCGGCGCTGCTTCGAGGTGCTGTTGGGCTCGCACGGCGTCGGACCCGCATTGGCGTTGGCCATCATGGCCGCGCTCTCGCCGGCCGCACTGTCCACGGCCGTCCTGGAAGAGGACCTCGACACCCTGTGCACGGTGCCCGGGGTGGGCCGCAAGACGGCGGCCCGGTTGCTGATCGAGTTGAAGAGCCGGCTGGACCTGCCGGACCTGTCGTTGTCGGGCGCCGGCGCCGGCGCCGTTGCCGCCGGGAACGCCGGTGGTGCGGGCGCGGGCACCCGCACGTCACGGGCCGAGGCCCGGGCCGCCCTGAGCGAGCTCGGCTACGCCCCCGACGAGATCCGCGGTGCGCTCGACGGCCTACGCGACGATGTCGGGGTGGAAGAGATGCTGCGCCTGGCATTGCGCGAGCTGGCCTCACGGTGATCCTGGTCACGGTGGGCCTGTGAGCCCCCGCGCCCGGCGGGAGGTGCTGGCCGTGGATCCTGAGTCGGGCGAGGAGCCCGATGGCGCCGGCTTCGACGGCCGCGACGGCGACGACGGTTTTGGGCCGCGCGTGGTCGATCCGGCGGCGTCGGACGGTGTCGAAGAAGCGGAGGAGGTCGGGCTCCGTCCTCGGTCGCTCTCAGAGTTCCTGGGGCAGCCGCAGCTGGTCGAGCACCTGGGGATCGTGCTGCAGGCGGCACGCCAGCGGCGCCAGTCGGTCGACCACATCCTGTTCGCCGGGCCGCCCGGATTGGGCAAGACCTCACTGGCCGGGATCGTCGCCGCCGAAATGGGCGCGGGGTTCCGCATCACCTCCGGCCCCGTCCTGACCCGGGCCGGGGACCTGGCCGCGCTCCTCACGGACCTGCAGGACGGCGACGTGCTGTTCATCGACGAGATCCACCGGTTGCACCGGTCCGTGGAGGAGATGCTCTACTCCGCCATGGAGGACGGCCGCCTCGACATCCTGATCGGCAAGGGTCCGACCGCCCGCTCCATCCGGCTGGACCTCCCGAGCTTCACCCTGGTCGGCGCCACGACCCGCACGGGCCTCGTCGCCGGCCCGCTGCGGGACCGCTTCGGCTTCGTCGGCCGGTTGGATCTCTACGAGCCGGCAGATCTGCGGGCCATTGTGGAGCGGTCGGCCCGGATCCTGAAGGTGCGCATCGACGAGGAGGGCGCCATCCGCATTTCGGAGCGCTCCCGGGGCACGCCGCGGGTGGCCAACCGGCTCCTGCGCCGGGTGCGTGACTTCGCCGAGGTGCGCGGCGAGGGATTCATCGACGGTGCCATCGCGAGCGACGGCCTGGAGCTGTTCGGGGTCGACGAGCTGGGCCTGGACAAGGTCGACCGGGCCATCCTGGCCACGCTGTGCGGCCGCTTCGGCGGGCAGCCGGTGGGGCTGACCACGCTGGCGCAGTGCGTCGGCGAGGAGACGGACACCATCGAGGACGCGTACGAGCCCTTCCTGCTCCAGAGCGGACTGATCCAGCGGACCTCCCGGGGTCGCGTGGCCACGCTGCGGGCGTGGGCGCACCTCGGTCTGGAGCGGCCCGCGTCGGCCGCCGACGCAACGAACACGCCTCCGCTCTTCTGACGGGGCGCCCGTGGTGCGTCATTGGCGCGTCAAATCACATTTCTTGCGCCGTTGAGCGTCGCCATGGGCTAGGTTTTCGGGGTTGCACCACAAGACGGAAGCGAGGTGACCACATGGCAGGAACGACTGACTCAGCAGGCTCGACAGGCTCAATGAGCGTGACGCTGACCCCGTTCGCCATCGTGGCCCGGCCGCCCCTCTTGCCCACTGGTGCCGTCGGAGGGAGGTCCCGGATGACCGGGCCCGACCTTTGCCCCGCTGGTCACTGACGCCGACCACGACACCGCCGGGCTGACCGCCCGGACGCAATCCGAGGACCTCCACAGAGTTCCGCCTCCTATCGCCTCCTATCGCATCCCATCGCAGCGCAGCGCGGAGCGATGCGCGATTGCGGCGTTGCTCGTGGCCTCACATCCACCTTGTTCCACCTCCCAACTGGAGATTCCCATGGGTGAACGCACCCTCTTTCCCAACGCTTCGACCAAAGACACGCTGGCCTATTGCTGGACCCAGATGCGGCCTGATCGCGTCGCGTTCACGGGCGCCTGCACGGCCATCGTGTTCGGCACCCTGGCCAACGCCGTCGCCGCGCCGCTGATCTTCGCTGCGCTCCTGAGCCGCATATCGCAGCTCGGGCCGCACTCGAGTGAGGGACTGTGGCAAACCTTCGGCCCCTTGCTGGTGGCCTATGCGCTCGTGCTGGCCGCAGCCACGCTCTTCGGCCGCATCGGCGGCTGGATGAACTGGGGCGTCACCCTGCGCTCGTTCGGCCGCTCCATCACGAGTGGCTACGACCACTTGATGAGCCTCAGCCACTCGTGGCACACGGACAGGCCCTCGGGTGAGGTCATCGCCACATTGGAGACGTCGACGTGGGCCTTCGCCGACATGATCGACGCCACGGTGTGGGGCATCCTGCGCATCAGCGTCACCACGGTCGGGGCCATTGTCGTCCTCGGCGTCGTGGCGTGGCCGGTCGCGCTCGTGATGGCCGGTCTGGTGGGCGTGTTCGGCCTGGTGCTGCAGCGGCGCATGGGGAAGGTCGTGGCGGCCGAGAAGCAGTTCTCCGACGCCCATTCCCGGGCCACAGGCGTGATCGCGGACACGATCGCCAACCTGACCACGGTGCGTTCCCAGGCCGCGGAGGAGAAGGAGATGCAGCACGTGGGCTCGCTGGTGGCCGATTCGATCAGCGCCGACCTGCGGGCACGCAAGGTCTTCACCGCGACGCGTATCCAGATGGAGTCGGCGATGGCCTTCTTCAACTGGGCCGCCATCGTGGTGGGTGTCGTGTTGGCACTGCACCACGTTGCCGCCGCCGGAGCCGTGTACCTGATCCTCTTCTACGCGACCTTTGTCGGCACGAGCCTCGAGGAGTCCTTTGAGTTCATCCGCTTGATCTCACGCGCCATCGGCCGGTGCGCAAAGTTCGCCGGCATCGCCGCCACGCAGCCGGACATCGTCGATCTCCCCGGCGCGCCCGACATGGTGGTGCCAGACGGGCGCGTCGAGTTTCGGGGTCTTCGCTTCGCCTACCGCGGCGGTGCCCCGCTCTTCGAGGGGCTGGACCTGCGCATCGAGCCGGGGGAGCACGTCGGTTTGGTCGGGCCTTCGGGTTCGGGCAAGACGACGCTGACCAAGCTGCTGTTGCGCTACGCGGACCGCAACGGCGGGCTCATCGCGATCGACGGCCAGGACATCGCCCGGGTCACCCAGCATTCGCTGCGGGGCCACATCGCCTATGTCCCACAGGACCCCCAGATGCTGCACCGCACCATCGCCGAGAACATCTGTTACGGCATGGAGGACTGCGACACCCAGGGGGTCGACATGGATCTCGTGCGGGCGGTGGGCACGGCCGCCTACGTGGACGAGTTCGTGGAGCGCCTTCCCGACGGCTACGAGACCATGGTGGGCGAGCGCGGCATGAAGCTGTCCGGTGGGCAGCGCCAACGGGTCGCCATTGCCCAGGCCATGGCCAAGGGGGCCAAGGTGCTCGTGTTGGACGAGGCGACCTCTGCGTTGGACTCCGAGTCGGAGTCTCTCGTCCAAGATGCGCTGTGGCACCTCATGCAGGGCACTACAGCGCTCGTGGTGGCGCACCGTCTGGCCACCATCGCCCGGCTCGACCGGATCGTGGTGCTCGACCGCGGGCGGGTCGTGGAGCAGGGCAAGCACGCCGAGCTGTTGGCGGCGGGGCGCAACGGCGTCTACGGGCGTCTGTGGGCGCACCAGTCGGGTGGCTTCCTGGCCGCCTGACTGGTGCGTGCTCAGCCGGTGCGGACGACGGAGGCCACCGACGCGCCCAGGGGGAGGTACACCCTGAAAGTGGTCGACCAACCGGGGGTGTCGACGATGTCGACGAAGCCTTCGTGGGCCTCGGCCACGGACTTGGCGATGGCCAGGCCGAGCCCCGTCCCGGGCACGCCCATTTCGGTGGACGACGCCAAGCGGTAGAAGCGCTCGAAGAGTTGGTCCCGCTCGTTCTCGGGGATGCCCGGCCCTTCGTCGAGGACCTGTACCCGGGCGTAGGAGTCGACGTTGTCGACGATGACGTGCACGCGGCCGCCCCGAGGGGAGAACTTGATGGCATTCGAGAGGAGGTTCCCCAAGAGCTGGTGCAGGCGGGTGGGGTCACCGAAGATGGGGACCTCATCGCCCGGGTCGATCGTCAGCACGACGCCGGCCACCGTGGCCGAGGTCTGGATGGCATGCACGGCGTCCTCGGCCAGACGACTCAGGTCGAGCTCGGTGAAGGCGACGCGCAGGCCGCGGCCGGCGCCCGGGTCGGCCAGGAGGTCCTCGGCGACGCGCTGGAGGTGCTCGGCGTTACGCTCAATGGTCTGGAGCATGCGCATCTGGCTCTCCGTCAGGTCTGCGGTGGCGTCGAGCAGCAACTCGACGAAGCCCCGGATCGAGGTGATCGGGGTGCGCAGTTCGTGGGAGACCGTGGCCACCACGTCGTCCTTCATCTGTGTCAGCTCGCGCAGGCGGTTGTTCTGCTCGATGAGCGACTGCGTCACCTCCTTCTGAATGGCGTACAGCCGTTCCCGGTCCGCGGCCAGCTCTTCCCGTTCGGTGACGTCGATGGCGACCACGACGTAGCCCCCGTTGGCCGGCGCCAGGTCGTCGCCCGGACTCGTGGAGCCGTTCGGGCGGGAGGCGGCCTCATTGTCGGCGTGCTCGGTGTCGTCGGCCCAGTCCTCGTCGAGCGCGAGATCGGGGGTCGGGACGGGGAGGGCCCGGACCCGCACGACGCAGCGTCGATGCTGGCCGTCCTTGCGGGTGGCGGTCCACGGCACTTCGGCGGCGGTCTCGGCATCGACCGGCTCGAGCGCGGTGCGCATGGCATCGATCGTCTGGCGGCGCTCGTCGATCTGGGCCGGGTCGATGAAGTCGGCGATGGAGTGGAAACCGACCACCTCGGCGGCCCGGTAGCCCAGCAGCTGCTCCGCACCGGCGGAGAAGAAGGTCACGGTGCCCGCCGGGTCGACGCCCAGAATGGCGCTGCCGGTGGCCGCCCGGAGCAGGGTCTCGAGCCGGTCCCGGGCGTAGTCCGCCTCGCGGGCGTTGCGCCGGGCCATGCGGGACTGCTGCGCGAGATCGGCCAGGAATGCCCGGTCGCGCGAGACCATCGTGTACACGGTGGAGGCCACCAGTGTCGTGACCGTGGCCATGACGGCCACCTGGCGCCATTCGAGGGTGGGGTAGTCGGGCGGGCCGACCAGGAATAGCGGGATCAGGAGGGCCAGGTCCATGCAGAAGAGCCCGACCAAGAGGTGCAGACGTCGCCCGTAGAGGGAGAGCCAGACGATGGGGAGGAGGTACACGACCACCAGCCCCGAGTCGGCGCCGCCCTGGGCGTCTCGGATGACGCCGATGACGGCGATGTAGCCGATCGGGATGATGAGCCAGGCCCAGTCGGGCAGGCGTTCCCAGGGCAGGAGGAAGGCGGCGGCGACGAGGCAGAAGAAGATGACGCCGGCAATGGAGATCTCGCGGCGGGCGTCGTGGGGAAAGGGGATGAGGGCGATCAGGATGGTGCCGATCGCCACCAGGGCGAAGACCGGGAGCCGGACCCGCATGGAGCCGGAGAACCCGACAGGGAGGGTGGACCCCGGAAGCTGTGGATCGCGGCGCCGTTCGGCGTCGGGTTGGGACCTGGACGACTCGCTCACCGGGTCCGCGAGCGGTAGCGGTATCCGAAGCCCCGGACGGTCTCAAGGGGGCCCTCGTCGCCCTCGTCCCAGCCCAGCTTGCGGCGGAGCCGCAGCACGGCGTATTTGACCCGGGATGGAGCCAGTCCGCTCGGGTCGTCCCAGGCCAGCTCGATCAGCTGGTCGGAGGAGAGGACCTGGCCCTGGTGGCGGGCCAGCGTGGCGAGCAGGCGGTACTCGGTCGGGGTCAGGATGATCGTCGTCCCGTCGACCGTCACCTCCTGGTGGGCGAAGTCGATGTGCAGGGTGCCATCGTCGAAGGTCGTGACCGGCTCACCCTTGGAGACCTGGCGCCGTCCGACGGCTTGCAGGCGGGCCAGGAGCTCGACGCGGCTGAATGGCTTGGTGAGGTAGTCATCGGCACCGGAATTGAGCCCCCGCACCTTGTCCCTCTCGGTTCCGAGGGCGGTGAGCATGAGCACCGGCACGTCGCTCATGTCCCGGATGCGCTCGAGAACCTGCCACCCGTCCAGGTCGGGGAGCCCGACGTCGAGGATGACGATGTCGGGGTGGCTCTGGTGGAACTGGCGCACCCCGTCGCGGCCCTCGATGGCCTCCGCGACCGAATACCCCTCGCGCTCGAGGAGGGTACGGAGGAGTTGCCGGATGTCCGCCTCATCCTCAATGACCAGCACTGAGATATGACCATCTCGCATCAGGCTGCAACTGTACTGGGCGATTGGGCATTCTGAGTGAATAAGGGACACGCGTCGGCAATTGGAAAACGGCAGCTCAGCCCATCAATTCAGTCGCAGATGGACAAAAGGAAGCCGCCGGCGGTCGTCGGTGGGCACGGTGAGGCGCTGTAGAGCGGATGGACCAGCAGCTTCAGGGAGCGAAAGGTGCGCCGGCCCGGGTCGTCGGTTCCCCCGGAAATCTCCGTCCGACGGGCTCGTGCCGGCGTACCTTTTCGCTGCTCCTGTCGTCCCCCACGGTGCCCCCCCTCGTGGAAGTCCGCCCCCCTCGGTCGGACTTCCACTCGGTCGGCCCCCTCGAACGACCGTCACCGTGCGGTTGCTGTACTGATTGAATCGGTAGGTTGCAGCACGGCTGTGGCAACCTGGGCCCAGATTCGGTTGCAGTCGGGTTGCCCGCCCGGAGGCACGCGCCAGAAGGCCGCCCAGCGTCCGCTGTCCCCGCCC
>Ga0307374_10011940_pt1 | contig 12259 bp, 10 predicted proteins | sample OX3MG_FD_202532 | JGI IMG/M metagenome (GOLD analysis project Ga0307374, IMG submission 202532) | Soil microbial communities from Risofladan, Vaasa, Finland - OX-3 | ecosystem: Environmental > Terrestrial > Soil > Coastal area > Acid sulfate soil | place: Finland: Risofladan, Vaasa | collected...
TGGCCGACGGACCGGCCCACGGCTACGACCTGGTCCAGCGGCTGGCCGAGCGGACGGACGACGCGATCCGATTGCCGGCCGGCCTCGTGTACGCAATCCTCCATGCCCTGGAGCAGGGGGGGCTGGCGCAGGCCGCCTGGGACCAGGGGGCCGGGGATCGGCGCCGTCGGCGCTATACCCTGACGGAACGCGGGCGGACGGTGCTGGCGGAACGGACGGCGCAGTGGCAGCGGCACCGGCGGGCGGTGGACCGGGTCCTGTCTGGAGGCGTGCCGAAGGGGGCCGACAGCCTTGCCTAGCCGCGATGACCAGTGGGAGCAGGGGCTCCAGTGGCAGGCCTTCCTGGAAGAGGTCACCGCCGACATCCGTGACAACGACCGGGCACGCCGCGTCCGCGAGGAGTTGCGGTCACACCTGGAGGACGTGCGCACAGGGCTCGTGGCCGGCGGTGCCCCGGCGGCGGAGGCCGCCGCGCGCGCCCTCGCGGAGATGGGGGACGCTGCGACCGTGCGGGCCGCCCTCGCCGGGGCGTACGGACCCCGCGGCCGGGGCTCTCGCCCGCCGTCGGTCCGGGCAGGGCCGGGCACGCGCCGGTGGAGGCGGGACGCGGTCCAAGCCGATGCCTACCCCCGCCAGGCGCTCGCCGCAGCACAGGCGGCCACCCGCCCCGGCCCCTCCCGGCGGACCTGGAGGCCGCCGGCTGCGCTTCGGCGGGCGTCAGCCTCGTCGTCGTCCGACACGATGACGGGCGCCATGAGCGCGGTTGTGCGAAACAGCAGCTGCGTCACCCCGCCCACGAGCGGGCACCCCTCCACGACGCCGTCCGCGCTGGGGCCCCGCGTCGTGTATGTCTTGCCCCGCGGCCTGGAAGGTCCTGCCGGCGTCCGGCGCAGCGGTGCCGGGCTCGTGACGGGCACGAACTCCATTGCCGGCGCCGTGCACAGCGTTTGCAAGGCGGGGTGCATGGACCCGGGAGCAGGCCGGTCGCCGGTGGCCCGGGATGGCGCTGCAGCTGCCCGGCTCGGAGGACCGGCGATCCCGGGCCCTGTCGCCACCACCCCGGGCGCAGGGCCGGTGAAACCGCCGACGCGCCCCGGGGTGCCTCGGTCCGGAAGGCGTTGGCCCTCAGGCGCCATGCGCGAACGGCCCCGGCGGCCCGCCGCGTCCTGACCTGCCGGGGGGCCTGGCGACCCCCCGCTCCGCCGCAGGGAGTCGCCAGGGTCCGCGCCCTGGACCGGCCCTCCTGCGCTGGAGGCGCCGTGAGCGCCCGGCGGCGGGAGCGGTGAGGGCGCGGGCGAGCCCGGCGGACTCAGGGCCGGCCTCCGGCCCGGCCGGGCGCCTGCCCTCCGAGCGCGGCCCGGACCCGTTCCTCCGGCCGGTGCAGGAAGCCCGCGATGGCGGCCGGGGACCAACCCCGCACGCGGGCCAGGCGCCGGACCAGGGCGTCGTCGGTACGGCCCCACGGCCGGTCTACGGGCTGGGGATGTCCGGCACCTGTGGCCTCCGTTGCGGCCTCTGCCTGGGCTTGCTCTCGCGCCATGCGGCGCCGGGCGACCACGCCCTCCAGGGCGGCGATCTGCTCGTCTGCGGAAGGCGCCGCCGGTGGGCCGACGTGGGGAGGCATGTCGCATCACCGCTGCAGCCTACGCCACCGCAGTGGGCGTCCCCTGCCTGGTGGCCCGGGCACCCCGGGGCCCCTGCATCGGGCCTGGACACGGCGCAGTGCCCTGTCCGTCAGGCGAGAGAGCGGACCGGCCGCAGGCTTCACGAGCACGGCACCGGCCCTCCAACCGTGGACCGGCTCAGGGTCGACAGCCCGACCCATCGCCCCGGCGGCCACAGGCGCCAGCGCTCCGCTGGCGGCCCCGTCCGGCGGCGATCCGCTCGGCGCAGGAGGCGCCGCCGCGTGATCCGCACCGCGACCCCAGCCCCCGGCCGAGCGCGGCCGCCCCGCGGGCCCCGTCTTCCGCTATGCTCGGAGGTATGCACCTGCACTTCCTGGGCGGCGCGTCCGCCGTCGGCGCCAGTTGTCTGCTCCTGGAGGCCGGCGGCCAGCGCGTGCTGATCGATGCTGGCGTGCGCCTGAACGACCCGGATCCCCTGCCCGACCTGGCCCGCCTGCAGGACCTCGGCGGGGTGGACGCCATCGTCATCACCCACGCCCATGCCGACCACATCGGCGCCCTGCCGCTGGCGGCCGGCGCGTTTCCCGCGGCCCCGGTGCTGGCCACGCCTGCCACGGCCGCGCTCATGGCGGTGATGCTGCAGGACGCGGTGCGGGTCGGCCAGATCCGCGCGGCGGAGGGCGGGGATCTTCCGGCCTACGGCCAGGGCCAGGTCGACGCGCTGCTGGGGCGCATCCGCCCGCTGCCCCACGGCGAACTGGCGGCGCTGCTGCCCGGTTGGTCCTGCAGCTTCTGGCCCGCAGGGCACGTGCTCGGGGCGGCCATGGCCTGGCTGGACACGCCCGAAGGGGCGGTGCTGATCAGCGGCGACGTCTCCGTCAGCCCGCAGCGCACCGTGGGCCCCGCGGCGCCGCCGCGGCGCCGCCCGGCCGCCCTGGTGCTGGAGAGCACCTACGGCAACCGCCTGCACAGCCAGCGCGCAGCGGAGGAGGCCCGGCTGATCGAGCAGGTCCGCACGGTGCTGGCCCGCGGCGGGCACTGCCTGATCCCCGCCTTCGCCCTCGGCCGCGCCCAGGAGGTCCTGCTCGTCCTCTCCGACGCCCGCCGCCGGGGGCTGCTGCCCGAGGAGACGGCCGTATACGTGGACGGCCTGGTGCGGGCGGTCTGCGGGGTCTACACGGCGCACGCGGCCAGCGGCACGGCGGCCCTGCGCCGGCTGGCCGCCCGGCAGGGCAACCCGTTCTTCGACGCCGACGGGCCGGTGCAGCCGGTCACCCGGCCCCAGCAGCGTCAGGAGATCCTGCAGGGCCCCCCGGCCGTGATCGTCTCCAGCTCGGGCATGCTGATCGGCGGGCCCAGCCGCTTCTATGCCGCGGCCCTGGCCGGCAACGAGCAGGCCGCCATCCTGATCACCGGCTACCAGGACGAGGAGTCTCCGGGCGGTAGGCCCCCGTCGCCTGAGCCTCGGGGATCAGGAGATCGAACTGCGCTGCGAGGTCAGCCGCTACAACCTCTCCGCGCACGCCGACGGCGACCAGTTGGCGGCCCTGGCCGAACGGCTCCAGCCGCATACCACGCTGCTGGTCCACGGGGAGGCCGAGGCCCGCACCGCCCTGGCGGAGAAGCTGGCCCAGCGCAACCTCCCCGTCCGGCTGCCCGACGACGGGGCCAGCGCGGACCTGCCCTCCCGCCGCGCCGGCCGGCGGGTGGCGGTGGTCGCCCGTCCGGATCCCACGCTGGAGGACCTGGTGGCCCTGGCCCGGGTCGCGGGCCGCCGGCCCTGGACCGCCCTGGATCTGGCCGACCGCCACTATGGGGTGGCCACCGCCGACGGTGTGGCCGCGATCCAGGCCCTGCTGGCCTCCGGCGGGCCGTTCACCCCGGATCGCAGCAGGCCCGGCCATTACCGCCTCGCGGACCGCGAGGCCCCGGCCCCCAGGGCAGCGGAGACCGCCTGGGGCCAGGAGCTGGTGCGCCAGCGCCTGCGGGCAGCCCTGGGCGGGGAGCCGGACTTCGTCCGCGCCTCCCTCTACCCCAAAGAGCACCGCGCCGAGCTGCGCTTCCAGTTCCCGCGCACGGCGGGCCCGCGCCTGGCGGATCCGCTCCGCGCCCTGCAGCAGGAGATGGGTTGGGTCCTCACCCTGCGCACCACGCCCGAGCTCGGCGCCCTGCAGGCCCTCGCCGCGGCCCACCTGCCGCCCGAGGTGCAGCCCCTCGGGCTGCCGGCCCTCCACGACCAGGCCGGGATGGTGGTCGTGCGCGTGCAGGGCCGGGCGCCCCTCGCCCCGGAGGCCGCGGCCTTCCGCGAGCGGACCGGCTACGACCTGGTGCTGCGCGGCACGGTGGACGAGGCGGCCACGGCGCCGGGGCCCGTGCTGCAGCCGCTGGCGGGGGCGGCGGCCGCCGGGCGCCTGCACCAGGCGGCCGCCATCGCCGCGGTCAAGGGCGCCCTGCGGGCGGTGGGGGCCAGCGTCTATCACGTCGCGGTCCGGCAGGGGGCCCTCGAGGTGACGTTCCTGACCCCGGCGCTCGGGCGCCGCTTCGAGCCGGCCATGGCCGAGATCGCCACCCGCATCGGCTGGCCCCTCGGCTGCGCGGCCCACCCGCAGCACGCCCCCCTGATCGGGCTGGTGCGCCAGGTGATCGGCCGGCCCATCCTGCGGGGGCCGGGGCTCCACCCCGGGGAGGAACGGGTGCAGGTCCGGCTCGCCGGCGCACCGAGTCCCGAAGAGCTGGCCGACTGGCAGCGGCGGGTGCTGGAGGCCTCCGGCTACCGCCTGGACGTGGAGGTCGACGCACCGGCCGACTGAAGCGGCGTGGCCGCGGCCGCCTGGGGGGAACCGCCGGCCCCGGCCCCACGTCCATGTGCCGGGGGGGAGCGCATGCGCCGCAGATCCTGGCCCGCCGCCCTGGCGGCCGCGCTGCTCACCGCGGGGTGCGCCGGGGTGGGCCGGCCACCCGCCGCGCCGCCGGCCGGGAGCGCCCCGGCGGGGAGTGCCGCGGGAGCGGCGGCCGCCAGCGCAGCCCCGGCCGGCATCGCGCTGACCAGCGTCCGCATGCTGGACGCGGTGCACGGCTGGGCGGTCACGGCCAGCGGCGAGGGCGTGCTGGCCACCGCCGACGGCGGCCGCACCTGGCAGGACGCGACGCCCGCACCGCTGGCGAGCCCGGGGGCGGGGGCGATCCTGCTGCCGGCGACTCTGGACGCGACCACCGCCTGGCTCGCCGCGGTCACGCCGGGCCAGGCGGCGACGATCTACCGGACCACCGACGGCGGCGCGTCGTGGACGGCCGGGGCGACGTTTCCCGTGGAGTTCGGCGACGGCGGGGGGCAGCTGCTCTTCATCAATGGCAGCGACGGGTGGCTGGAACTGCTCACCGCGGGCAACGGGACGCCCGACGGGCAGCTCTTCCGCACGCAGGACGGCGGCCAGACCTGGACCTGGATCGGGCGCACCGGCCCGGCGACGCAGGGCAACCTGCCCTTCGGCGGCGCGCTGTCCTTCCGCAACGCCACGACCGGCTGGCTGACCGGCGGGCCGCGCGCCAGCGGGGACGCATTCCACGTCTGGCTCTTCCGCACGGGCGACGGCGGCCAGACCTGGGCGCAGCAGGCGCTCCCCCTGCCGCTGGGCCGCTCCGCGGACACCGTCTCGCTGAGCCCGCCGCTGTTCTTCGGCTCGAGCGGGGTCATGCTCGCCCAGTTCTCTGGCGCGGCGCCCGCGGCGGCCACCGCGTTCACGACCGCTGACGGCGGCTCCACCTGGAGCCTGACGGCGCTGGTGCCCGTGGCGGGGGCCCGCATGTCCTTCGCGGACCCGCTGCACGGCTGGATGGCGGGCTCCGGGCCGACGGGCGCGCAGGTGCTCTATGGCACCTCCGACGGCGGCATCCACTGGACCGTGCTGCGGCCGGCCCCGGCAGAGCAGATCGACTTCATCAGCGCGAGCACCGGGTGGGCGGTCGGCCCGGGCAGCCTGTTCCAGACCGTCAACGGCGGCGTGACCTGGACCCGGCTCCCGGACGCCGCCGCCTGAGGCGGCCGGCGCTGGAATCCGCGGGCCCGCCGGGGGCCGCGCGCCCGGCTGGCCTGGTTCCCCCGGCGCACCTGTCCAGCCCAGTAGGCGTCGCGCACCTCGCGCTTGAGGATCTTGCCGGCCCCGGGTCCCAGACGTCGGCCCCTGTAGCCGCCTGGGTTCTGGCAGCGCGGCCAGCCCTTGAGGCTCAGGGCCTGGCCGGAGGCCGAGGGCGGGGGAGGGCACTTGGCGGCTTGGGCCACCGCCCGCGAGTCCGCCGTGGAGCGCCTGCAGCCGAGCGGGGAGCAGGAGGCGCTCTGCCGGGCCACTACCTGGCGCTGGCCGAGGCCGCCGAGCCGCAATTGGGCGGCGCCGCCGCGGACACGTGCATCTCCGCCCTCCGGGCCGACAACCTGCGCGCCGCCTGCGAGTGGAGTCGCGCCACCGACGGGGAACTCGGGTTCCGCCTGGGCGGGGCGCTCTGGGAGTTCTGGCGGGTGCACGGCCCGCGCACGGAGGGCTGCCGCTGGCTCCTCGCGGCGCTCAACTGGGAGGGCGCCGCCGGGCCAAGGCGCTCCTCGCCGCGGCCGACCTCGGCTGGATGCAGCGCGACCCGGGCTGGTCGAGCCCCCTGCTGCACAAGGGCCCGCGCCGCACCGCTCGCTGCAGGCCCCCGTGGGCATCGCCTACGGGCTCGCGCTCTGGGGCCGCCCGCGCCCGGCTCGGCGGCGGCGTTCGAGGTCGCCTGGGCGCAGGGGCGGGCGAGGCCGCTGGAGGAGACCGCCGGGCGCGTCCTGGGCGAGGCGACGCCCCGCCTCTTCGGCGGCGGCGACCGGTGTTCGGAGGCCATGGCCACGGCGCACGGCGCGGTGGCGCCGCGGGCCCGGGCAGGGCCGTGATGTGCTTGCGGCGCAGGGCCGCCGCGATCCCCGCTGCGGCGACTCGCGGGAGGCGGCGCGGCGCATCCTCGACGCCTGCGCGAGCCGGCCCGACGTGGCCGCCGCCGATCTGTTTGGCTCTGCGCTCCGGCTCTGCCGCCCGGACAGCGCGATCGATGTCGGCGTGGTGCGCCCGGCCGTCGGCGAGAGTGCCCAGGACCGGTTCAAGGCGGGCCTGCGGCTGGGGGCAGAGTTGATGGTGGCCCTGGGCGCGCAGGCGGGGCCTCCGTTCGAGGTCAGCGTGCGGCCGCAGGAGCAGCCCCTGTTCTCAATGCCGGTGGTGCGCGACGGGCACCTCTGTTGCGTCGGTCGCCGGGCGAGCCACGCCGACTTCCTGAAGCGTGTGGCGCGGGCCTACGGCGAAGACGCGCCGCGTCACGAGCGGGCTGGGCGTGAGGTCAGGGAGGGGTGGGCGGGCCCCCCCCGTCGGGATTGATGCGGAGTGCGCGGGCTCCGGTGCGTCTCCGAACAACTGGAGGCGCTGCGTGACCTCGTCGCGGCGACGGACGCCCCACGCATCGCATTGGACCGGCACCTGCCGATGGCGGCGCGGCACCGCCTGCAGACCGCGATTGAGGTGCCTACCACCTCTGCGCCCAGGTCGGCGGACGCGCCCCGAACAACGCGCTGGACGCCTTCACCATCCTGGCCGCCCTGGGCGTGCTGCCCTCGGCGCCGCTACCCAGCTACGGCGAAATGGTGCGATTTCGAAACCGGGTGGTCCACGGCGACCTCAACCTCGACGACGCCCGGGTCTTTGCCATGATCTCTGGACCCGCTGTCGCCCACCGCTTTGCAGCGGCGGCGGCAGCCGCCCAGCGCGGGCCAGCTGCGCCGGAGCCGTACGGTCCCGAGGCGGCCGGCGGCGCTCAGAGCCAGCGCCGGAACCAGGCGTAGGAGCGCTCCCGCATATCGCGGCGGAAGATGTGGCCCGCCCCGTAGGCGACGGCCTCATAACGCTCGGCCACATCGAGTTCGGCATAACGGGCACGGGCCCTGGCGTGGGTCTCAAGAAAGCCCGCGTCCCCCTCCCCGGCATCCCCGACGGTCTCGAGGTAGGGCCGCGGGGCGAGCCCGGCCAGGATGTCGTCCATATCGCCCGCCGGGCCGAGGCCGGGCGGCACGAGGGCGCCGAGGCCGGTGATCGGCCGGAGCTCCGGGCCGGCGTAGATCCAGCGCAGACAGGCGCTCGCGCAGGAGGCGGCGCCAACCCGGATGCGGGCATCCAGGAACATGGTCAGCGCACCGTAGAAGCCGCCGGCGGAGTGGCCGATGACGCCGATCCGGGCCGGATCGACCTCGGGCCGTCCCGCCAGCACGTCGACGGCGCGGCGCAGTTCGAACAGGGCGCTGCCGAGCATGGTGCGCCCCTCAAAGAGCAGCCGGTTGGCCAGGCAGCCGGCATAGAGGTCCTCGGTCAGATCCAGTTCGGCGCCCTCGCCGTCGCGGGCGAAGAGGCGGAAGCCGGCGAAGGTCGCCGCGAAGCGGGAGCGCTCCAGGCTCCGGCTCTCGAAGGGGAAGCGGTCGGGACAGAGCACGGCATAGCCCCGCTGGCACAGTTCCCGACCGTAGGCCAGCTCGGGGTCGCCGGCCGCGCCGGCGGGCTCGCTCTTGCCGAGCGCATAGGGCCGGCCCTGACCGTCCGGGTGGATGGCCAGGATGCCTGGCAGCGGCCCGGCGGGGCGCAGCGGCAGCAGGAGCAGGGCCTGGACCCGCTCCCCCGGGGCGACCTGGTAGTCCAGGAGCAGTTGGCGATGGGTGGGCAGGCGCACGTCGATGCGCACCCGCGCCTCGGGCGGGACCTCGGCCGGCGGCCGGCCGAGCAGGGCCGCAAACCTCTCCGGGGTCAGCACCGGCGGGCCCCCCCCACTTCGGGCGGAGGTTCGATCACCGGCCCGGCGAATCCCGTTGCGGGGGCGTCGGAAACTGCACGTGCTCGCGCGCCTGTTGACCACGAGGGCGGAATGGCTGCCCCTCGGCGTCGCGGTGCTCGCCCTGCTCGCGGCCCGGCGGCCGCAGGCGGGGCTGGCCCTTGCGGCCCTGCTCGGGGCGGGGGTCGCGGCCGCGGGGCTGGCCGGCGTGCTCGTCGGCGAGAAGCTCCTGTTTGTGATCAGCATCCCCCAGGCGCACAGCGAGGTCGCCTTCATCGGCCGCTGGCGCTGGCTCCTGCCGCTGCTGGCCGGGGCGGCGTGCCTCCTGCCGGTGCTGCTGCGCTGGTCCGGCTGGCGGCGGCTGCAGCCGGCCGACACCATCCTGGCGGGCGCGGCCCTGCTGCTGCTGGGCGCGGCCTGGTCCCACCCCCTGCTGCCCTGAGCGTTTGACAGGGGCACCCGCCTGGTGATAAGCCTCAGGTACACCGGGCAGGGAGAGGGGGCCGGCACGGGCCAGGGTCCGGCGTCCCGCATCGCATATTCGACCATCTCCATCTTCGCTGAGTCGCGGCTGTGCAAGACGCCGCGAACGGGGGAACCAATTCTTCGGGGCGAGTCGCGGCCCGGCCGGGGGGCATCCCGGTGAGGTCGCGAGGGGTCAACCTTCGATCCCAGCCCGTCAGCTAACCCCGTAAGCGTCGGAGGAGGGGGCGGGTCGAAGAGGCTCCGGCCCACACCGGCCGGAGGACAGCGCTTGCCCGCGGTCTGCCTCCATCGGCCTGCCCCGCGCGTCCGCCCGTGCATGCCTTTGCGGGTGGTCCGCGCCGGGGAGGAAACTCTGCATGTCTACCGTCCTGCCTTCAGCGACCGCCCTGCGCCCTCGGGCGCACGTCCCCACGCTCCGCCCGCCCCTGCGGCGGGCGCGACACCCCGTGGCCGCGCTCGGCGTGCTCGGCGCCGGGCACGGGGGGACCGCCGTCGCCGGCCTGCTGGCCCTGCGCGGCCTGCCCGTGATCCTGTACAACCGGGGCCCCGCGCGCATCTCCGAGCTGCGCGCCGCGGGCCGGCTCACCCTGGAGACGCCGGAGGGCACGGCCATCGCCCGGCCAGCGGGCCTGACCTCCGACCTCCGCCGCGTGGCGGAGGCCCCCGTGCTCCTGATCGCGGTCCCGGCGAGCGCCCACCGCGACCTGGCGGGGGCACTGGCCCCGCTGCTGCGCTCGGGCCAGACGGTCGTGCTGCACCCGGGCCGCACGCTCGGGGCGGTCGAGTTCCTGCATGTCCTGCGCGGCGCGGGCTGCCGGGCAGAGGTCACCGTGGCCGAGACCGATACGCTGCTCTGCGCCGCGCGCTGCGCCGGGGACCGGGTTCATGTCTTCGGCGTCAAGCGCCGCGTGCGGCTCGCCGCCCTGCCCGGCGGGGAGGCGGCCGCGGGGATCATCGGCGGTCTGGCGGGGTTCCTGCCGGAACTCGTGCCGGCGGCCTCCGTGCTGGAGACGGGCCTGTCCAACCTGGGGGCGATCCTGCACCCGGCCCCGGTGCTCTGCAACCTGGCGCGAATCGACGCCGGCTGCCCGTTCGACTACTACCGCGAGGGCATCACGCCCGCCGTGGGGCGCCTCCTGGAGCGGCTGGACGGCGAGCGGCTGGCGGTCGCCGCCGCCTACGGGGCCGAGGTCGTGCCGGCGGGCGAGTGGTTGGCGGAGGCCTACGGCGCGACTGGGCCCGGCCTCTGGGAGGCGGTGCAGTCCAACCCGGCCTACCGCGGCATCCCGTCGCCGCCCCGGGTGGAGTGCCGCTACCTGCGCGAGGAGGTACCGACCGGGCTCGTCCCACTGGCCTGGCTGGCCGGCCTGGCCGGGGTGCCGGCGCCGACGGCCAACGCGCTGATCGACCTCGCGGACGCGGTCTGCGCCACGGATTTCCGGACGGAGGGCCGATCGCCGGAGCGGATGGGCCTGCGCGGCTGGTCCGCGCGCCGCATCCGGCTCTGGCTGCAGGGGGGTGCGTCTCGATGAACGGCAGCAACGGCAGCGGGGAGGCGGAGTCCGGCCGGCGGCCGCGGTTCCTGGCCGCGGCCCTGGGCGACTGCGTCCACGTCGCGGGGATCGCGCGCGTCTGCTACCTCGCCGAGCAGGCGGGGTGGGAGACGGAGTTCCTCGGGCCGGCGGTCGAGCCGGCGGCCGCGGTGGCGGCCATCGCGCGCTGGCGGCCCGACGTGGCGGGCCTCAGCTACCGCCTCAGCCCCGACGCGGGCGAGCGGGTCCTGCGGGAGTTCGCCCGGCTGGAGGCCGCGGCCGGCCTGCACGGCGTGCGGCACTGGTTCGGGGGCACGCCCCCGGTGGCGGCGCGGGCCAGGGGCCTCGGCTTCTTCGAGCGGGTCTTCGACGGCCGCGAGGGCGAGGAGGCCATCGTCGCCGCCCTGCACGGGCGGGAGCCGGCCGGAGGCGAGCTGCGGCCCCCGGACCGGCTGATCGACCGCATCGGCTGGGCCGCGCCGCGGCCGCTGCTGCGCCACCACTACGGCGAGCCTGCGTATGCCCGCACCCTGGCGGGGGTGGCCGCCCTCGCCGAGCGCGGGGTGCTGGACGTCATCTCGCTGGGGGTCGATCAGAACACCCAGGAGCACTTCTTCCGCCCCGCGGAGATGGACGAGCGCCAGCACGGCGCCGGGGGCGTCCCGGTCCGCAGCGCCGCCCAGTTCCGCGAACTCTACGCCGCGAGCCGCCGCGGCAACTTCCCGCTGCTGCGCTCCTACAGCGGGACCCGCGACATGGTGCCGATGGCGCGGCTGCTCCTGGAGACGATCCACCTGGCCTGGGGCGCGGTGCCCCTGACCTGGTACAGCCGCCTCGACGGCCGCAGCGCCGTCCCCCTGCGCGAGCACATCGCCGAGGCGCAGGCCACCATGCGCCTGCTGGCCGGCGCCGGGACCCCGGTGGAGATGAACGAGTCGCATCACTGGAGCCTGCGCGACGCCCCGGATGCCGTCGCGGTGGCCATGGCCTTCCTCGCCGCCTACAACGCCCGCGCCTGCGGGGTGCGCGACTACGTGGCCCAGTACATGTTCAACACCCCGCCCGGCAGCTCGTTCCAGATGGATCTCGCCAAGATGCTGGCCAAGGTCGAGCTGATCGAGGGGCTGCAGCGCGAGGGCCGGGACGGCGAGCCCGGGTACCGCGTCTTCCGCGAGACCCGCACGGGCCTGTCCAGCCTGCCGGCCGATCTGGATGTGGCCAAGGGCCACCTGGCCTCGTCCGTGTTCCTGCAGATGGCCCTGCGGCCCCACATCGTGCACGTCGTCGCGCACGTCGAGGCCGACCACGCGGCGACGGCGGACGATGTGGCGGAGGCGGCGCAGATCGCCCGCGGCGCCATCCGCAACGGCCTCTATGGCCAGCCGAACATGACCGCGGATCCGGAGGTGCAGGCGCGCAGGGCCGAACTGGTGGAGGAGGCCTGGACCATCCTGGACGCGGTGCGCGGACTGGCGCCCGCGGGGGTCTCCGACCCCTGGGCCGACCCCGGGACCATCACGGCCGCCGTGAACATCGGCCTGATCGACGCGGCCCAGTTGCGCAACAACCCGGAGGCGCGGGGGGAGGTGGCGGTGCGCATCATCGGGGGGGCCTGCCGCTCCGTCGATCCCGACACCGGGCGGCCCATCACCGAGCGGCAGCGCGTGGCCCGAGTGCTGGACCGCGCCGCGCGCCGGGGGGCCGGGCTGGCCGCGGCCGCGGGCTGACCGCCCCACGCAACGGAGGCGGGGGGCCGGGCTGGCCGCGGCCGCGGGCTGACCGCCCCACGCA
>Ga0307374_10011941_pt1 | contig 12258 bp, 10 predicted proteins | sample OX3MG_FD_202532 | JGI IMG/M metagenome (GOLD analysis project Ga0307374, IMG submission 202532) | Soil microbial communities from Risofladan, Vaasa, Finland - OX-3 | ecosystem: Environmental > Terrestrial > Soil > Coastal area > Acid sulfate soil | place: Finland: Risofladan, Vaasa | collected...
CTCCTCGATCTTGAACGCCGCGCGCGACGGAAGTCCGCGCTCGCGCGCCTTGCGATAATACTTGTCGCGCGGCTCGTAGGTGGCCATCGTGAATTATCTGGCGGCGGAAAAATGATCGCGCGGTTTGATCCGCGCGCACGAGCCGGTATTCTGGGGGGCTCTGCGAATTGGTTTCATCGAAGTAAGCGCGATGCCGTCCATCAATCTTGAAGACCTTAATCCTGAACAGCGCGCCGCCGTGATCGCCGAGCCCGGCCCGATTCTGATTCTGGCCGGCGCCGGATCGGGAAAAACCCGCGTGCTCACTTACCGTATCGCCCACCTGATGGGCGAGCGCAAGGCTGCGCCCGAAGGCGTTCTCGCGGTGACGTTCACCAACAAGGCGGCGGCCGAGATGCGCGAGCGGGTGGCCGCGCTGATCGGCGAAGACGCGCGCGCGCCGTGGGTGAGCACCTTCCATTCCGCGTGCGCGCGAATCCTTCGCGTCGAGGGCCACGCGCTCGGTTTCGATCGCAACTTTTCGATCCTCGACGAAGGCGATTCGTCGGCCGTGATGCGCCGCGTGCTCGAGGACGCGATGCTCACCGACGCGCCGCCGGTGGAAGTCCTGCGCGCGCGAATCGAGCAGGCCAAGAATGAGGCGATTTCGCCCGCCGCGATGGCCGAGATAGTCGAAAGCGATCGCGACAAGCGAATCGCCGAGCTATACGCGCTCTATCAGAAGCGGCTCATCGCGATGAACGCGATGGATTTCTCGGACCTGCAGATGCACGTCTGGACCCTGTTCGAGCAGGATCCCGAGGTCCTCGAGCGCTGGCAGCGGCGCGCCGCGCATCTGCTGGTCGATGAATACCAGGACACCAATCGCGTGCAGTACCTGCTGGTGCGCGCGCTTGCCGAACGCTCCGCCAGCCTGTGCGTGGTCGGCGATGAGGACCAGTCGATCTACCGATGGCGCGGCGCCGATATCCGCAACATCCTCGATTTCGAGCGCGACTACCCCGAGGCGCAGATCTTCAAGCTCGAGCAGAACTATCGCTCGACCAAGACCATCCTTGCCGTGGCGGGCGGCGTGATCCGCAACAACACCGAGCGCAAGGAAAAAACCCTGTGGACCGAAAACGAAGCCGGCGAGCCGGTGGTCTATTTCACCGGAATGACCGAGCGCGAGGAAGGCGACTTTATCGCGCGCGAGATCGCGCGGCTGGTCGAAGGCGGCGGCCTGCGTCCGCTGGACTTCGTGGTGTTCTACCGGACCAACGCGCAGTCGCGGGTTATCGAAGAAGCGCTGGTGCGCCGGCGAATCCCGTATTACATCGTCGGCGGAGTGCGCTTTTACGATCAGCGCGACGTAAAGGATTTACTGTCCTACCTGCGCGTGCTCGCAAACCCCGCCGACGCGGTCAGCCTGGAGCGGATGGTCGCCACGCCGGCGCGCGGAATCGGCGCCAAAACTGTCGAGGCGATTAACGAGATCGCCGCGCGCGAAAAGATTACCGCGTTCGAGGCGCTGGGCCGGCTCGAAACCGTGTCCAACGTCGCGCTCAGGATCGCGAAGGCGGCGGGCGCTTTGTACTCCTGGATGCGCGATCTGGCGGCGCGCGCTCCGGCGACCGCTGTGCGCGAAATAGTCGCCGAGGTCGTGCGCCATTCCGGCTTCGAGCCCTATCTCGACGGCCTTGCCGACGCCGCCGCGCGCAAGCAGAACCTGGCCGAGCTGCTGACGGCGGCGGGCGCCTTCGACGCCGAAAATTCCGGCGGCGGACTTGCCGAGTTCTTAGAACGCGTCGCGCTCGTCAACGACGCCGACCAGCTCGCCGGAGCCGCCGGGCGCGCGGCGCTGATGACGCTGCATACCTCCAAGGGTCTTGAATATCCCGTCGTCTTTATCGCCGGGATGGAAGAAGGACTGTTCCCACATAGCCGCTCGGCCGACAGTCCCGACGAAATCGAGGAGGAGCGCAGGCTGTGCTACGTCGGAATGACGCGCGCACGCCGGATGCTCTACCTGACCAACACGCTCTCGCGCGAGCTATACGGAAGACGCGACGAGCCGCGCCCCTCGCGCTTTCTGGCCGAAATCGACGGCGGGTTGCTGCGCAGAATCGCACCCGAGCGCGAGCGCCCTATCCTGCGCGCGCCGGAGCCGAACCGTCCGTACGTCGATTACAGCGACAGCCAGCTTTCCGAAGACGAAGCCGGCGACGGCAGCCTGGCGATAGGCGCGCGCGTGATTCATCCGACCTTCGGCCGGGGCGTGATCCGCCGCCGCGAAGGCCGCGGCGACGGCGCGAAGGCGTGGGTGAATTTCGATCGGGCCGGAGTCAAGTTGCTGGTCCTGAAATTTGCCAATCTAAAGGCGATTGCCGACTAGGCGTTCATCCCTTACAATTTTGTTACGGCCCGGACTTAACAAGCGAGGCCGGCGCTAATGCGCAGCCGCGTGATTTTATTGAGATCGCATAGACACAATTGGCTCCGATGGATCGCCACGGCGTTATGCGTCGTCGTGGCGGCATGGTCGGCGCCGCGCCTCGCGCATGGCTGGACCGACGCGGAATTTGAAAAGCGTCCGCTCTACGCCTATCCGCTGCCGCGCGGCCGCGACAATATCATCGGCAATCTGATCACTTACCGGCTGCAAAAAGGCGACACGCTGCTCGATGTCGGCCGATGGTTCGGCGTTACGGCCACCGAAATATCGGCCTCCAACGGGAAGATCGACTGGTGGACGCCCCCGGCCGGCAAGGACATTATCCTGCCCGACGAGCATATTCTGCCCGATACCCCGCGCGTCGGAATTATTCTGAATATCCCCGAGATGCGGATTTACTATTACTTTCCGTCGCCGACCGGGCCGATCCTCGGCAAGCACAAAATCAAGAAGGCCGCCTTCAAGGAAGGAAAATCCCCGGCACATTCCGGAATTCATCCGGATGTCGTGTACACCTTTCCAGTCGGCCTGGGCCGCTTCGATTGGAAAACCCCGATCGCCGCCTTCACCGTGCGCGGCAAGACCAGGGAACCAACCTGGGTCCTGCCCGAGGATATTTACGAAGAGCATCTCGAACGCGACGGCGAAGCCGATCACGAGGTTCCCGGCGGCGATCCCGATAATCCCCTCGGCCATTACCGGCTCGAGCTTACGATTCCCGAGTACGCCCTGCACGGCACCAACGTTCCGTGGGGAGTCGGGATGGAAGTCAGCCACGGATGCGTGCGGCTCTATCCGGAAGATATCGAGCGCCTGTTCAACAAGGTCAAGGTCGGCACGCCGGGCGAGTTCGTCTATCAGCCGATCAAGTTCGGATGGCGCGGCGACGCGCTGTATGTCGAGGTGCATGACGATCTGTACGGCGTCTATCCGGGCTTGTGGGCGCACGCGCAGGACGAGATCAAACGCCTCGGCATCGAGGATCAGGTCGATCTGCAAAAGCTCGAGAAGGCGGTCGAAGCCAAAACCGGCATCCCGACCTACGTGATGCCCGGCCCTCCTCCCGCCGGCACCGCCGGCTGACGGCGCGATATCTCCGTAGCAAAGCGCGGCGGAGGTAGCCCGCCTTGCTACGCTTTTGACCTATCCCTTATACTTCTTCAGGCGCTGATAAATGACGCCGATATGCAGCGCGCGGCGCGGCGCATCTCTCATCATCACGTTTCGCGACTCAAGAGATATTGAATGCGACAGGTAGCTTTTCATCGCCCCGCCATCGGTCCCGAAGAAGAGCGCGAGGTGCTCGACACCCTGCGCTCCGGATGGATCACAACCGGCCCCAAGGCGAAGCGTTTCGAGAAGGAATTCGCCGCGTATGTCGGCGCGCGCAACGCGCTGGCTGTAGCACACTGCACCGGCGCGCTTCATCTTTCGCTGTGGGCGATGGGCCTCAAGCCGGGCGACGAAGTTATCACGACGCCGTTTACCTTCACCGCGACCGCCGAGGTGATGGGGTACCTGGGCGTGCGGCCGGTCTTCTGCGACGTCGATCCCGGTACATTCAATCTTAATCCCGCGCGCGTCGAAGAAGCGCTCGAGGGCGCAGGCCATCCTCGCGTCAAGGCGATCCTGCCGGTGCACTTCGCCGGTCATCCGTGCGACATGGACCGGCTGATGAAGATCGCGCGCGACTACAATCTCAAGACGATCGAAGACGCCGCTCACGCCGCCGGCGCCGCGCGCCACATGGATGGACGCGGGATGGCGAAGATCGGCACGATCGGCGACCTGACCTGCTTCAGCTTTTACGCGACCAAGAACTTCACCACCGCCGAAGGCGGGATGATCACGACCGCCGACGACGCGATGGCCGAAAAGATCGCGGTCGCGAGCCTGCACGGGATGAACAAGGACGCGTGGAAGCGCTACGACAAGAGCGGCTCGTGGTTTTACGAAATTCACGACCTGGGCTTCAAGTACAACCTGTCCGACGTTCACGCCGCAATCGGAGTGGCGCAGCTAAAACGCGCCGACGATTTCATGCACCGCCGCACCGAGATCGCGCGCCGCTACAACGACGCGTTCAAGGCTATCGAGGCGCTGCAAACGCCCTACTCCGAAGGCGGAATCGAGCACGCGTGGCATCTCTATGTGCTCCGCCTGAAACCCGCGCAGATGCGGATCGGGCGCGCGCAATTCGTCGAGGCGCTGCGCGAGCGCGGAGTCGGCGTGTCCGTCCACTGCATCCCGCTGCACACGATGCACTATTACCAGCAGGCATACGGCTACCAGACCGGAGATTTTCCGGTTGCCGAGGATATCTACAGCCGCTGCCTGTCGCTGCCGATTTACGCGTCGATGAGCGACGCGGACATCGACTACGTAATCGACACCGTAATCGCGATCGAGCGCGAAAACCGCCGCTGACGCGCGGCGCGAACAGCGAAGGAGTTTCAATTTGCGGGCACTGGTCACCGGCGGCGCGGGTTTCCTCGGCTCTCATCTGTGCGAACGGCTGCTCAAAGACGGCAACGAAGTCATTTGCCTTGACAACTACTTCAGCGGCAAACGCGCCAACGTCGCCCACCTGCTCGACAACCGCAACTTCGAGCTGATCCGACACGACACCGTCGAGCCGATCCTGCTCGAAGTCGATCGCATCTTTCATCTCGCCTGTCCCGCCTCTCCGGTTCACTACCAGTACAATCCGGTGAAGACGATCAAAACCAGCGTGATGGGCACGATCAACATGCTCGGGCTGGCCAAGCGGGTCCGCGCGCGAATCCTGCTCACCTCGACCAGCGAGGTTTACGGCGACCCGGAACAGCATCCGCAGACCGAGAGCTACTGGGGACACGTCAACCCGATCGGCGTGCGCGCCTGCTACGACGAAGGCAAGCGCGTCGCCGAGGCGCTGATGATGGATTACCATCGCCAGAACAAGGTCGATACCCGCATCGTGCGCATCTTCAACACCTACGGCCCGCGGATGGCGATCAACGACGGACGCGTGGTCTCGAACTTCTGCGTCGCCGCGCTGCGCGGAGAAGACCTCGAACTCTATGGCGACGGGCAGCAGACGCGCTCGTTCGCCTACGTTGACGATATTATCGACGCGATCGTGCGCATGATGAATCAGGAGGAACATATCGGGCCGATCAATATCGGCAACCCCGATGAATTCACGATCTCCGAGCTGGCCGCACTCGCGATCGAGCTGACTCGCAGCTCCTCGAAGCTGAAAATCATGCCGATGCGTCCGGATGATCCGGTGCGCCGCAAACCCGATATCACGCTGGCCCGGAAAGTCCTCAAATGGGAACCGCGCATCGCGCTGCGCGACGGCCTGCGCAAAACGATCGAGGCGATACGCACCGAACTCGGGATTACCAGCGCGTGACTACCGCGCTTATCACCGGCGCCTCGAGTGGTTTGGGCGAGGAGTTCGCGATTCAGCTCGCGCGCGAAAAATTCGATCTCGTCCTCGTCGCGCGCCGCGAGGACAAGCTCAAGTCGGTGGCCGAACGCGCGCGCGGACTCGGCGCCGCGCGGGTCTCGATCGTCGCCGCCGATCTGTCGCATCCGGGAGCCGCCGCCGACGTCCATCGCCGCGCCGTGGCCGAGGTCGGCGAGATCGGCTACCTCGTCAACAACGCCGGCTTCGGCACCCACGGACGTTTTGACTCGCTGCCGCTCGAGCGCGAAATCGAGGAAATCGCGCTCAACGTCACTGCGCTGATGGCCCTTACGCGGATGTGCGTACCCGCGATGCTCGAACGCAGACGCGGCGTCGTGATCAACGTCGCCTCGACCGCGGCGTTTCAGGCGATCCCGTCGATGGCGACGTACGGCGCGACCAAGGCGTTCGTGCTGAGCTTTTCCGAGGCGCTCGCCGAGGAATTTCGCGGCACCGGAGTGACCGTTACGGCGCTTTGTCCGGGTCCGACGCGCACCGGGTTTCAGGCCGTCGCGGACACCGCCAGCGCGCGCATGCCCGCGTCTTCATACATGGACGCGGCAACCGTAGTCCGCCAGGCGCTCGCGGCGTCACGCGCCGGCAAGGCGGTCAAGATCAACGGCGCGATGAATCTGGTGATGGCGGAGTCCACGCGGTTTGTCCCGCGCGCGCTGGCGCGCAGAATCGCAGGCGCGATGTTCAAGAATCACTAGCCGCCGTTAGTCTCGCGGCACGCACGGCTCTTGCCATCGCGGCCGCGCCGCGCAAAAATCGATTTGTCTCTCCCGGCACGATTCGCGTCACAATGGATTCGCGTTTACTCATCGCTGGAGTTTTGGCGTTTGCGCTTTGCGCCGCCTTTGCCGCCGGATGCTCGACTCCGCAAACTCCCACGCCCGCCGTCGCCCCCGCGCCGATTCCCGTTGTGACCGTCGCTCCGGCCAAGCCCGCGCCCGATCCTCTGATGCAGGAGTGGAATATCTTTCCCGATCCGACCTCCGGCAAGGTCGAGGTCTATCACAAGGGCGCGTATGTCGGCGCGGTAACCGGCGATGAACCCGTCGATCAGGATCCGCCCGTGCCCCACCAGACCAACGAGTAGCCGCACCCGCGCGGCGCGTTATTCGCGCAACAGGTTGCGCGCGATTACGACGCGCTGAATCTGCGAGGTGCCCTCGTAGATCTGCAACAGCTTGGCGTCGCGCATCAGCTTCTGCACCGGGTACTCGTCCATGTAGCCATAGCCGCCGAAGATCTGCACCGCGTCGGTCGTGATCTTCATGCAGGCGTCGGCGCAAAACGCCTTGGCGTAACTCGAGTTCACATTCGGCGGCGCCTTGTGATCGACCATCCACGCGGCCTTGTACGTCAAAAGGCGCATCGCCTCGATCTCGATCGCCATGTCGGCCATCATGAACTGCAGCGCCTGGAAGTTCGCGATCGGCTGGCCGAACGCGTTGCGCTGACGCGAGTATTTCACGCATTCGTCGAGCGCGCGCTGCGCGATTCCGATTCCGATCGCCGCGGTTTCGGGACGGCTATGGTCGAACGTCGCCATCGCGTACTTGAAGCCTTCGCCCTCGCGCCCGACCATCGCGCTCGCCCCGATACGCAGGTCTTCATAAACGATCTCGCCGGTGTCGGCCGCGCGCTGGCCGAGCTTGCCGTGCATCCGCCGCCGCGTGATTCCCGGCAGGTTCGCGGGAAACACGAAACACGATATACCCTTGTGCCGCAGCCGCTTGTCGCTCGTCGCGAAAGTCACGATCCAGTCGGCGACCGATCCGTTCGAAATGAAATGCTTGGTCCCGTTGAGCACGAACTCGTCGCCCTCGCGCCGATAGGTCGTGCTCATCGAGGCGACGTCGGAGCCCGCGCCCGGCTCGGTGATCGCAAAGGCGCAGAAGCTGAGCTTCTCGAGCAGGCCGCCAAGGAAGATGCGCTTTTGCTCGTCGTTGCCCGCGATCAAAAGCGGCAGCGTGGCGAGATCGTTGGCCGTAATCGAATTGGTGATTCCGGCGCATCCGTAGCACAGCTCTTCGGTGATAAGCGAGCTGTCGAGCACGCCGAGTCCGGCGCCGCCAAGTTCCTTCGGCACGGCGAAATTCATCAATCCCGCCGCGAATGCTTTTTCGCATACGTCGCGCGCGAAGGTTTCCTTGATGTCGTATTCGCGCGCGAGCGGAATCATCTCCTGCTCGGCGAACTTACGCGCCAGCGACTTGAGCTCGGTCTGTTCTTCGGTCAGGTCAAATCCAAACATCGGCGGTCTCCATTGCACGCGCGGCCGGTGGAAACGGACGCACAGAATTGTGTTATCTGGCGACGCGCGCCATTGAAAGAGCCGCCTCCGCTTGCGGCTTGCCTTGAAAATCGGCGCCGCGGCGGATATGACGCAGAGGTTGAGGCACGCTCTCGGGCGCGGGCGAGATCCCTCCCGTCCGGAGCAATTTAACCGGACAAGGAGATTTCCGATGGCGATCACGGTAATTGCGAAACTCAAAGTGAAGGCCGGCAGCGAAGCCGCATTCGAGGCCGCCGGCCGCGAAATGATTTCCAAAGTCGGCGCCGAAGCCGGCACCCAGACCTACATCCTGCACAAAGACGTGCGCGACCCCAGCACCTTCATCTACTACGAGGTGTACCAGGATCAGGCCGCGCTCGACGCGCACGGCAAGACCGATCACATGAAGGCGTTCGGCGGCAAGATCGGCGCGCTGCTCGAAGGCCGTCCGGAAATCCACGTGCTGGCCGAACTCGCGCACAAGTAACTCCTCGCAAAACTCCGCGGCGGGCGGCGATCATTCGCCGCCCGCTTTCTTTTGCCCGGTTTCGTCTGCGAACCGGGCGCGCTATAGATCGATGCGATGGCTTCACGGCTCGCAATCCTTGGCGGCCCGGCGATTCGCACGAGCGCGTTCACGCGCTGGCCGGTCTTCGACGATCGCGAACGCGCGCAACTCGAAGACGTTCTCAGCTCCGCCAATTGGGGCGGCTTTCCCTCTCCGAACCGAAAGGCCGCCGAACTCGAGACGCGCTTCGCCGCGATGCAGGGTGCGCGCTTCGCGATCGCTACCACTTCCGGCACCTCGGCGCTCGAAGTGGCTCTCAAAGCGCTCGCGATCGGGCCCGGCGACGAAGTAATCGTTCCCGCAATCACGTTTGCAGCGACCGCGTACGCGCCCGTTGCCTGCATGGCGCGCCCGGTCTTCGCCGACGTCGATCCTGCTACCGCCTGTATCGATCCCGCGTCGGTGGCGCGGCTGATAACGCGCCGCACCAAGGCGATCATCCCGGTGCATTATGGCGCCAGCGCCGCCGACCTGGACGCGCTGACCGCGATCGCGCGCGAGCATTCGATCCCGATCGTCGAGGATTGCGCGCACGTTCCCGGAGCGCGATGGCGCGAGCGCGGGCTCGGCGCGTGGGGCGGTATCGGATGCTTCAGCTTTCAGTCGAGTAAGCCGATGACCGCCGGCGAGGGCGGCATGATCATCACCGACGATCCGGAGCTCGAAGAACGCTGCCAATCGCTCGTCAACTGCGGACGGCGCCGCCCCGGCGACACGTTCGAAACTCCGCTGCTCGGCGCGAATTACCGGATGACGGAGTGGCAGTGCGGCGTGCTGCTGGCGCAGCTCGAACGGATTCCCGAACAGATCGAGCGCAAGAGCCGCAATGCCGAGCGGCTGCGCGCGGGACTGAACGCGATCGCGGGTTTGCACGCCGTCGCGCGCGACCCGCGCCTGACGCGCGAAGTGATTTACGCGTTCATCTTCATGGTCGATGAAGCCGCGCTCGGCGTGTCGCGCAACCGGTTCGTGCGCGCGATGCGCGCCGAGGGAATCCCGTGCGGAGTCGGCAACGATCCGGTTTACCGCTCCGCGCTGTTTCCCGCCGAGTCCGCGCCCTACCTTGCCGCGTGCGAGATGGCCGGCGCGCCAAAGCCGCCCCCGCCCGACTGCCCGGTGGCGGAGAGAATTTTCGAACATGCGATGGCGGCGATACCGCACGAGGTGCTGCTCGGCGACGAGCGCGACGTTGACGACGTGATCGCGGCCGCGCGCAAGATCGCGGACCATGCCGAAGAACTGCGCACCGCAAAGCTCGAGCGCGCGCCGCAATGACGATGCTTAAGGCGGGAGCCGCGCGCGTCCGGCTCGAACCTCCACTGGGGCTTGCGATGCTCGGTTACGGCTCGCGGGTGGGCTGCGCCGCGGGCGTGCATGACGACCTGGCGGCGCAGGCGCTTGTCATCACCGACGGTACGCGCAAGCTTGTTCTGTGCGGAGTCGATCTGCTCGCGATCGGAAAACGGATCGCCGATGAGATTTGCGCGGCCGTGGCGGCGCAGAGCGATATCGCCGCCGACGAGATTCTGATCGGCGCGACGCACACCCATTCCGCCCCCGCGTTCAATATCTTTGCGACCCCGCGCGAAGACGCGAAGCTGACGGCGGACCGCAGCCTCGAATGGGAACGCGCGATGCCCGAAAAGGTCGCGGCCGCAATCCTGGCGGCCAATCGCGCGCTCGAACCCGCCGTGCTGAAGACCGCCCAGGCGCGGTTCACGCTCGGCACCAATCGGCGCCTGCGCCGCGCCGACGGCAAAATCCAGCTCGCCGCAAATTACGCCGGCGTCGCCGACGCCGACGCGATCGCGATTGGCGCCTACCGCAAAGGCGGCGGCGCGATCGGCGTGCTACTCAACTACCCGTGCCACGGCGTCGTGCTGTGCGAGGATAACCTGCTCTACTCGCGCGACTGGATGGGCTTCGCGATCGACGAGCTCGAACGCGGCGCGCCGCGCGGCGCCGGCGCGGCGCCAATCGCAATCTTCATGCAGGGCGCGACCGGTAATATCGATCCGCGCAGCCGCGGCAGCTTCGCGGTCGCCGCCGATTACGGCCGCGCCGCGGGCAGCACGCTCGCGGCGGCGCTGGCATCCGCGCCAACTCTCGACGCTTCGGAAATTCAGGGCCGCCGCATCGAGCTGAAACTCAAGCTCAAGCCGACCGGCGACGCGCTCGCCGCGGCGCGCGACTGCGCCGCGCAGACCGAAGCCTCGCTCGCGAACCATCGCGGCGGCGACGGCTATCAGCTAAAGCGCCTGCGCGACCATCATCAGCAATCGCTCGACGCGCTGCGCACGCTCGAAGCGCTGGAAGAAATCAACCGGCGCGACAAGCGCGTCGATCTGGCGCGCGGCGAGATGACGACGAGCATGAGCGTGTTCACGCTCGGCGAGCTTGCGATCGTCGGCCTTCCCGGCGAAGCGTTCGTCGAGTTCGGCCTCGCGCTGCGCGCGAATCCCTACTTCGCGCACACGATCGTCGCCTGCTACTGCAACGATCTGATCGGCTATCTCCCCACGCGCGAGGCGTATCCGCAGGGCGGCTACGAAGTCGAGACCGCGCGGGTCGCCTGTGGCGCCGGCGAGGCTATAGTCGCCGCCGCGCTCGGCGTGATGCGCGAGTTGCGCGGCGCGCGCTAAACCGGAGACGGCCACGATGCCGCGGACGATCCTGATGGGCGACCCGGCGCACTTCTCGGTGCGCGGCGGCGCGAATCCGCACACGCGCAACGCGTTCGGAATCCGCAAGCGCGTCGATGCGGACCGGGCGCGCGCACAGTGGCACGCGCTCGCGCGCGAGCTGGTCGCGCACGGCGCCGAGGTTTGCGTGCTCCCGCCCGACGCGCATCGCACGGGTCTCGTCTATCCGGCCAATGCGGGATTTCTGTTTCCGCTCGAAGGCGGTGGCGAGAAAATTTTCTATCTCTCGCATTTGCTGCCGACGCGCGCCGCCGAGATCGAGGTCTATCGCCCTTTCCTCCGCGCGATGGGCTATCAGACGCGCGACATCGCCGCGCCCTTCGAGGGCGAGGCCGATTTCTTTCCGGCCGGGCGCTTCATGATTTTCACCCACGGCCGCGTCGAGCGGCAGCGCTTCGTCGCGCGCGTCGGCCTTCCGCCGTGGCGGCGCGTGTACGGATTCCGCTCGACTATCGGCGCGCTGAAGGAGCTCGAAGCCGCGGCGCGCGGACGGCAGATTTTGCCGCTCGAACTCACCCTCGAGGCGCACTATCACGGCGACACCGTCGTGTGTTCATTCGGGCCCGAGCGCCAGTATCTGCTCGCGTATATGGACGGGCTCGCCAAAGCGTCGCGCGCGCGGCTCGAAGCGGAATTCGGCGGCAACTTGATCGCGCTCGGCGCTGGCGACGCGGCGCTTTACGCGGCGAATTCATTCCAGAGCGAACTTAATGCGATACTTTACCTTTTCATGCCGCGCGGGGTCAGCGCCGGACTGCTCGCCGCCGTCCGCGAGCGCGGCGTCGAGCCGGTCCTGTGCGACGCCAGCGAGTT
>Ga0307374_10011949_pt1 | contig 12256 bp, 9 predicted proteins | sample OX3MG_FD_202532 | JGI IMG/M metagenome (GOLD analysis project Ga0307374, IMG submission 202532) | Soil microbial communities from Risofladan, Vaasa, Finland - OX-3 | ecosystem: Environmental > Terrestrial > Soil > Coastal area > Acid sulfate soil | place: Finland: Risofladan, Vaasa | collected...
GTGTCGATGTCGAACGCGCTGCAACGGGTCGGAGCCGTCGCCGTGCCGGCACCCACGGCACCCGGCGCTGCGGCGGCGCCACCGGTGGCCGTCGCCGCGCCGGCCGCGCCGGCGCCCCCGCCGCCCCCGCCGCCGACCGATGCCACGAGCACGGCCACTGCCGACTGGCAGTGCATCAGGATCCACGAGTCCGGCGACGTGTACAACGACCCGGCTCGTCCCTCTGGCGCCTACGGCATCCTGGTTTCGACGTGGCACTCCTATGGTCTCAGCGGTTGGCCGTACGAGGCGCCCGCCGCGAGCCAGGACGACCTGGCGCTCACCTTGTACCACCGGTACGGATGGGCACCGTGGTCGACGCGCTACATCTGCGGGTTGGGGTGACGGGTGACGGGTGACGGGTGACGGGTGACGGGTGACGGGTGACGGGTGACGGGTGACGGGTGACGGGTGACGGGTGACGGGTGACGGGTGACGGGTGACGGGTGACGGGTGACGGGTGACAAGATGACCCGGTGACAAGCCGGCCCGTTGCCGCCGCTCCCTCGGGCGCAACGGCCGTTCCCAGGGCGCCGAGCCCGAACGACGTTCCCCTCCCCCCGGGCACGAGGCTCCGTCGCGACGCCGACACGGTGCTGCTCGACGAAGGTCGGGCGATGGTCGGGGGCAACCCCGTCCGGCTGCTGCGCTTCCGGCGTCGGGCGGTCGACGTCGTCCGCCGCTGGGTCGGCGGATCTCCGGTCTCCGACCGGCGAGACGAGCAGATGCTGGCGCGGCGGCTCGTGTGGCTGGGCCTGTTCCATTCGAGTCCACCGGGCACCACCATGTCGGTGGACGACGTCACCGTCGTCGTGCCGGTGCGAGACCGGCCCGACGAGCTCCGGCGACTTCTTGCCTCGCTCGACGGCGTGCGGACGGTGGTGGTGGACGACGGTTCACGGGACCCGGTTGCCGTCGGGGCCACCGCCCGCGCCTACGGGTCGACGTTGGTCACCCTGCCACGTAATCTCGGACCGGCCGCGGCCCGCAACGCGGGCCTCGCCCATGCCCGTTCGGCATTGGTGGCGTTCGTCGATTCCGACTGCGCCCCCTCCGCCGGATGGCTCCCTCCGTTGCTCGACCACTTCGACGACGCGCTCGTCGGGGCGGCGGCGCCCCGGATCGTGGCCGGCGGGCCCCGAGCCGGGAACTGGATCGCGACCTATGAGCACGCTCGGGCGTCGCTCGACCGGGGGGACCGCGAGGGGCTGGTCCGACCCCGTACCCGCCTCCCGTTCGTGCCGACCGCAGCGCTCGTGGTGCGGCGCGAGCTGGCAGGAACCGGCTGCTTCGACGAGTCGCTGCGCTCAGGGGAGGACGTCGACTTCGTGTGGCGGTTGATCGAGTCCGGTTGGACCGTTCGCTACGACCCGTCGAGCACGGTGGCCCACCTTCCTCGCGAGAGCATCGGGCCGTGGTTGCGCCAGCGGGCCGGCTACGGAGCCTCGGCCGCCCCGCTGGCCCGCCGGTACCCGGGCAACCTGGCGCCGGCATCTGTATCGGTGACGGACGCGATGATCCTGGCCCTTGCGGCGTCCCGTCGCCCGCTCCTCGCCTGCGCGGCCGGCGGCGTGGCCACCGCACTCGCGGCGCAACGACTGGCCGGCGCCGTGGAGCACCCGGGCCGCCTGGCCGCGCGGCTCGTCACCCGGGGGACGATCAGGGCCTCGGTGCCGGCCGTCCGCGGCTTGGCCCGGGCCTGGGGCCCGGGGCTCCTGGCGGCGCTGGCCTTCCCCAAGCTGCGCAAGGGCGCTGGTGCGATGCTCGTGATGCCCGCCCTCTTCGACTGGGCCCTCACCCGGCCCCGGATCGACCCGGCCCGTTACGTCGCCGCTCACGTGGTCGACGACGTCGCCTACGGCGCCGGGGTCTGGGCCGGCTGCGTGCGGGAGCGGACGGCTCGACCGCTGATCCCCGTGCTGACCCTCCGCAGCGCCCGCTCCGACGGCCCTGCACCCTCGGCGGATCAGCGAGGCCCGAACCGGACCACGCCTCGGATGTTCCGGCCGGCCCGTAGGTCGTCGTAGCCCTCCTGAACCGAAGCCAGGTCGTACTCCCGGGTGATCAGCTCGTCCACGTGGAGCAGACCCTGCGAGTGGAGCGACAGCAGCCGGGGCGTCTGCACCCGGGGGCTGACGGAACCGAAGACCGTGCCCAGGATCGACTGGTTCCACATCGCCACGTTGAACAGGTTGAGCTTCACGTCCACCTGGTTGAACGGCGCGAGAGCGGTGACCACGATCCGTCCGTCCTTGGAGGCGATCGAACAGGCCGGGAGCAGGAGCTCGCCGGTGAGGGTCCCGGGGGTGAGGACCACCACGTCGGCCATGCGTCCCTCGGTCAGGCCGGCGACCACGGGTACCGCTTCCTCGAGCGTGGCGGCCGAGTGCGTGGCCCCGATCCTCATCGCGCTCACCCGCTTGAAATGGAGGGGGTCGACCGCGACGATTGAACGGGCCCCGGCCAGCCGGGCCCCCTGAACAGCCCCCGAGCCCACTCCTCCGCAGCCGGCGACGACGACCACCTCTCCTGGCCGGACCCGACCCCGCTCGACCGCAGCGCCGAACCCGGTGGCGATCCCGCAGCTGATGAGCGCCGCAGCCCGCAGATCGGCTGCCGGGTCGATCTTGACGAGGGACGCCTCGTGACACACCACCCACTCGGCGAACGTCCCGAGCTGGCACATCCGGTTGAGGTTCCGACCTTCGAGGTGGTAACGCCAGGTGCCATCGCTGATCATGGGCCCGCACAACGTCGTGATGCCTAGATCACAGAGGTTCTGGCGACCCGAGGCGCACCAGAAGCACGTGCCGCAGGCGGGAATGAAGGCCACCGCGACGTGATCGCCGACGGCAACCTGCGTCACCTCGGGGCCGACTGCGGTCACCACGCCCGCGCCTTCGTGCCCACCCACGACGGGGAACATCGAGGATACGCCGAGCATCTCGAGCACCTCAGGGGGCGGGGTGAGGTTGCCCTCGCGCAGGTGCTCGTCGGAGTGGCACATGCCGGCGTAGGCCATCTGCACCTGCACTTCGCGAGCGGCGGGCGGGTCGATCTCGATCTCCTCCACCTTCCACATCTCGCCGGTACCCGAACAAACCGCTGCTCTCGTCCTCATCGGTCTCCCCCGTGCGAGCTCCCGACCAGTATCGCGGTAGGGGCCGGGCGCCACAACGCCCGGACAGGTCCGGCGGCTCCGGAGTGGGTTCTGGTGGCAGTGGCCCTCCGCCGACCATGATGCGGGGTGGGAAGCCCCCGGCACCACGAGGAGTCCGAGGGGCATCGAACCGTCCGAGCCGAGCCACGGGAACGAAGGGGAGACGGAGATCCGACCGACATGAGAGCCCGCACCCTGACCGGAATGGTCGAGGACGCCTTCGACCGATCGCCCACGAGGCCGTTCCTGACCTCTCCCGAGGGTGATCGGGTCACGTACGCGGACGCCCGTGACCGGTCCTCGCAGCTCGCCCGGGTCCTGGCGGGGCACGGGGTCGGTCCCGGCGACCGGGTCGCCGTGCAGGTCGAGAAGAGCCCGCAGTCGATGTTCCTCTACCTGGCCTGCCTGCGGGTGGGCGCGGTGTTCGTGCCGGTCAACACCGCCTATACCGAGCCCGAGGTCGACTACCTCGTCCGTGACGTCGATCCCTCCCTTGTCGTGCGGGATCCTTCGCGTCCGCCCATGGGAGCCGGTCGTCCTGTGCTGACCCTCGACGAGCACGGTGGCGGAACCCTCGCCGGAGCCGCCGCGGGCGAGGCGGTCGACTTCGATGCCGCCGGTCCGGGGCCCGAAGACACCGCGGCCATCCTCTACACCAGCGGAACGACCGGGCGACCCAAGGGAGCGGTCCTGTCGCAGGCCAACCTGGGCTCCAACGCCGCCGCGCTGTGCGAGACGTGGGCGTTCCGATCCGACGACGTGCTCCTGCATGCCCTGCCCCTGTTCCACACCCACGGGCTCTTCGTCGCCACGAATTGCGTGATCGGGTCCCACGCCTCGCTCATCCTCCTCCCTCGGTTCGACCTCACCGAGGTGATGCGCCATCTGGCGGAGAGCAGCGTGTTCATGGGCATCCCGACCTTCTACACCCGCCTGCTGGCGGACGACCGGTTCAACCGGTCACTCTGCGCGAACATGCGGCTGTTCACCTCGGGTTCGGCACCGCTCCCGGCTTCCGTGCATGCCGAGTTCACGGCGCGCACCGGACAGGCCATCGTCGAGCGGTACGGCTTGACGGAGACGTCCATCCTCACGTCCAACCCCATCGGCCGCGAGAAGGCGGGGACGGTCGGCCTCCCGCTTCCGGGCGTCGACCTTCGAATCGTGGACCCCGAGCCCTCGACCGGGGACCGGTCGACCGGGTCCATAGAGGTGCGGGGCCCGAACGTGTTCAGCGGGTACTGGCGACGGCCCGACACGACCCGCTCCGAGTTCGCCTCCGGCGGCTACTTCAAGACCGGGGACCTCGGGAGCATCGATCCGGAGGGCTACCTCACCATCGTCGGACGGTCCAAGGACGTGATCATCACGGGGGGCTACAACGTCTACCCCAAGGAAGTGGAGGACGTGCTCGGCGCGCTCGAAGGGGTACAGGAGAGCGCGGTCGTCGGCTTGGCGGACGACGACCTCGGCGAACGGGTGGTCGCCGTCGTCGTCGCCCGTCCCGGCACCCGCGTCGACGAGCAGCTCGTCCGCTCGGGTGCCCGTCGGGTGTTGGCGGGCTACAAGGTCCCCAAGTCCGTGTACTTCCTTGACGCACTCCCCCGCAACGCCATGGGCAAAGTGGAGAAAGCCAAGATCCGCGACCGCCTCACGGAAGGTCAGCGGCCGTATTCGTAAAATCCCCGCCCGCTCTTTCGGCCCAGCAGGCCGGCCTCGACCATGCGGGCCAGGAGCGGCGGAGGGACGTATGCGCGATCCTTGAACTCGTCGTACAGCGAGTCGGCGACGTGCAGGACCGTGTCGAGGCCCACCAGATCGCAGACGGCCAACGGCCCCATCGGGTGGGCGCACCCGTTCACCATCCCCGTGTCGATGTCCTCGGCGGTGGCGAAACCCGACTCCACCATCCTGATCGCCGACAGGAGGTAGGGGACCAGCAAGGCGTTCACCACGAAGCCCGCACGGTCCTGGGCCCGGACCACTCGCTTGCCGAGAACGTCGGCGGCGAAGCGGGCGGCCGCCTCTGTCGTGGCCTCGCTGGTCAGCAACGAGGGAACGATCTCCACCAGGGGAAGGACCTGCGCCGGCTGAAAGAAATGCATGCCCACCACGTTGGCCGGGCGGGTCGTCGCCATCCCCAACTTCATGATGGGGATCGACGACGTGTTGGAGGCCAGGACGGCGTCGTCCGAATCGACCGCTTTGTCCATCATGGCGAACACGGCCAGCTTCTCCGCCTCGGACTCGATGACCGCCTCGATCACCAGCTGCCGATCGGCGAGGACGCCGGGCTCGGTGGAGAAGGTCAGCCGGCTGATGGCGGCATCGGCGCCCGCCTGGTCGAGCTTCCCGTCCTTGACCGCCCGCTGCAGGGAGGACTCGAGTCGACTCCGCCCGGCGACGAGCGACCGTTGGTCGAGCTCGACCACGGCGACATCGCGACCGGCGCGCGCACAGATCTCGGCGATACCTGCACCCATCAGCCCGCAACCGACCACACCAACCCTGGTGAGCTCACACTGGTCCATGCACCATGCTCCTTTGAGGGGACCCCAGATGCTGCCACACCGCTGGTGGGCGGCACGACGTGGGAGGGCCCCTGCTGGTATCTCTCTTTAACGTCAACGTTAGCATTGAGCATACCGGCGGGTCCTCCCACCTGGTCGCCGCACCCTTCGGCAAGGGGCTGAAGGAGGCGTTGGACTTCGCCGCCGTCGCCTGCACGGTGCGGGAGTCCCGTCACTCCTGCGGGGGGGGAAGTACCATTGCCCCGACACACCGGAGGAGCCCACCCAGCAGGAGCTGGCGGAGTCCGATCCGGTGCTCGTCGACCAGGAACGTGACCCCCCCACCCGACCCCGTCTCCGATCCGGCACCGGCCTCGGCACCCGAGGGAGAGGTCGCGGCCACCCCCGACCCGCGGACCCAGGACCTCGGCACCATCACCTCGTCGGGGACCGAGGCCACGATGCGCATCAGCGATGCCGCCGACCGGGTCGGGGTCTCATCCCGGACGCTCCGTTTTTACGAGGAGCTGGGCCTGGTCAGCCCGTCCGGGCACACGGCCGGCGGCGCCCGCCGGTACGCCCCCGAGGATCTGGCCAGGATCGAGCGCATCCAGGAGCTGAAGGACATCCTCGGGCTCGGGCTCGACGAGATCAAAGAGGTACTCGACACCGAGACCCGGATGGAGGAGCTGCGAAGGGCCTACCGGGAGAACGCCCGGACACCCACGGCCGCCGCACGGTCGAAGCAGAAGGCCATCCTGCAGGAGGCGCTGCAACGGCGCGAGGCGATCGCCGAGCAGCTCGACCGGAAGATGGACCGCATGGCCTCGTTCCGGGCGAAGCTCCTCGCCGAGTCGGCTCGGACCCGCGAGCTGCTCGAGCAGTTCGAATCCTGAGCCGCCGCGCTCCCCGAAGGCCCCCACCGGGACCGGGCGCGCTCCGGCAATTACATAGATAGGCTAACTGTGTGGAGCTCGAATCAAATGCCGGCGCCCCGCCACCGCACATCGGCCGGGCCGCCGCATGGCTGGCCAAGCACGTGGAGCTGGCGCTCGGCGAGGTGGGGCTCTCCCTCTCCCAGTACCGGGTGCTCGGCCTGCTCTCCGAGGGATCGGCCATCTCCTCGGCGGTGGCCGAGCGGCTGGCCGTCCGCCCCCCGAGCGTCAGCGCCATGGTGGACGGACTGGTCGGCCGGGGGCTCATGGAGCGGCGCCACAACGACGACGACCGCCGCACCGTCTCGCTCGTGCTCACCCCTGCCGGGCACCGCCTGCTCGCGGAGGCCGACCGGGCGGTGGACGCCCGGCTGACCGACCTCTCCGGTTGCCTCCCCGACGAGCAGCTCCGACAACAGGCATTCGGGGATCTCCGGCTGTGGCAGCAGGCCATGGTGGCGTACCGGCAACGACGCCTGGCGAAGCGGTGAGGGCCCGCCAGCGAGCTTTCCGCTCGCCGGAGGGCGAGACCGACCGGTCGCCGTTCGTCCCGATGGCCGTGGTGGGACGCTACGAAGCCCCTGCGGCAACCATCGACCCTGACCGCTCCAAGTCATGGCTACGACGGGCGATCCCGATCGTGGGGGCGCACAAGGGCACGTTCGTCACCTCGTTGGTGCTCTCCTTCGTCGGTCTCGTCCTGCAGGTGCAGATCCCCGAGCTCCTGAACCGGGCCATCGGCAATTCCATCGAGGTGCAGGCCGTGCCGCTCGGCCACTATGTCTGGTGGGTCGTCGCGCTGGGCGTCGTCGGGGGGGCCGCCGGCTACGTCTCCCGGCTCTTCCTCTTTCAGACGGCGTACGGCATCGAGTACGACCTGCGCAACATCATCTACCAGCACCTGACCCGCATGTCCTTCACGTTTTACGACCGGGTGCAGTCGGGCCAGCTGATCTCGCGCGCCAACTCCGACATCCGCTCGGTGCAGATGTACCTGACCTTCGCGCCGTCCATCCTCGTGCAGTGCAGCATCGCCGCGGTCGCCTTCGCGTACATGCTGTCCATCGACGTGGTGCTCGCGTTCGTCGCCATGGCGACCATGCCCCTCGTCTATCTCGTCGGCATCCGCATGCGGCGCTCGATGTTCCCGGTGTCGTGGCTGATCCAATCGCGGCTGGCCGACGTGGCCACCATCGTCGACGAGAACGTGAACGGGGTGCGGGTCGTGCGCTCGTTCGCCGCCGAGGGCGAGCAGGTCCGCTCACTGGCCAAAGCGGCCGACCGGGTCCAGTGGAGCTACATCAAGGACGCCGACATCCGGGCGAGGTGGACCCCGACCATACAGAACCTTCCCCAGCTCGGCCTGGTCCTGGTGCTCCTTTTCGGTGGGTACATGGTGATCCACGGCACTCTCGGCGTCGGTGCCATCCTCGCCTTCAACGCCTACCTGCTCATGCTGCAGGCGCCGTTCATGATGCTCGGGATGCTCATCATGATGGGCCAGCGGGCGGCCGCCTCCGCCGGGCGCATTTACGAGATCCTCGACGAGGTCCCGACCATCACGGACCGGCCCGGTGCCGTCGACCTGGTCGACTGCCGCGGCGACGTCCGCTTCGACTCGGTGGACTTCGCCTACGGGATCGCCGAGGAGGGCGGCGGGGAAGGAGCGGGGGGCGAGGAGCCGGGACGGCCGGCGCCTGCGGTGCTCCGTGACTTCGACCTCCACCTGCACGCGGGCGAGACCGTCGCGCTGGTCGGTCGCACGGGATCGGGCAAGTCCACCGCCGCCCGCCTCCTGGCCCGGTTTTACGACGTGACGGGGGGCTCGGTCCGGATCGACGGGCGCGACGTCCGCGACGTCACCCTGGCCAGCCTCCGGGCGCAGGTCGGCATCGTGCTCGACGAGCCGTTCCTCTTCTCCGTCTCCATCCGCGACAACATCGCCTACGGCCGCCCGACCGCCGACATCGGCGAGGTGGAGGCGGCGGCCAGGGCGGCCGGGGCGGCCGGCTTCATCCGTCACCTGCCCGACGGCTACGACACGATCGTCGGCGAGCGGGGGTACACCTTGTCCGGAGGGCAGCGCCAGCGCATCGCCATCGCCCGGACCCTCCTGCTCAACCCCCCCGTCCTCATCCTCGACGACGCCACCAGCGCCATCGACGTGCAGGTGGAGCAGCAGATCCATTCGTCGCTCGAGGTGTTGATGGAGGACCGGACCACCCTCATCATCGCCCACCGCCTGTCGACCATCAGCCTGGCCGACCGGGTGGTCCTCCTCGACAAGGGCCACATCGTCGCCGACGGGACCCACCGGGAGCTGTTGGCCACCGTGCCCCTTTACGCCGAGGTTCTCGCCCAGGCCGAGGTGCAGGACGATCCGGAGGGCGGCGTCACCACCGGACCGTTCGGCGGGCCGGGACCGAAGGGGACCGCCTGATGGCCTGGGGTGGAATGGGCGGTGCGCCGGTCGGCGGTGGTGTCCCGGCCGGGCGCCCGGGTAACGGGCTCCCCTTCGGCGGCATCCCCTCCGAATTGCAGGGAGGGGTCGATCGGCTCCTTGCCGAGGAGCCCGAGCACGACGAGCCCACGATCGAATTCCGTCAGAGGCCCAGCGCCGAGGAGCGACGGCCGCTCACCCTGTGGCGCCTCCTCACCCAGTACCCCCTCATGCTGGTGTTCGCCGGATCGTCGGTGCTCATCGTCGGGCTGGCACAGCAGGCCGGTCCGCTCCTGACCGGTCTCGCGGTCAACCACGGGATGGTCCCGGGCCACCGCGACTTCGGCGTGGTGGTACTGGTGGCCGCCCTCTACCTGCTCTGCACCGGAATCGCCGCGGTCGGGCAGCGATGGCAGGCCAGGGTCACCGGGCGGCTCGCCGCCTGGGTCATGAACGATCTCCGTGTGAAGGTCTTCGTCCACCTGCAGCGGCTCTCGCTCGACTTCTTCACCGAGGAGAAGGCCGGCGTGATCATGAGCCGGATGACCAGCGACATCGAGAACCTCCAGCAGCTGATGCAGGACGGGCTCGCCCAGTTCGCCCTGCAGGGCCTCACCATGGTCGTCATCACCATCATCCTCTTCGTCATGAACGTCCGGTTGGCGCTGATCACCGTCGTCCTGGTCGTCCCGATCACGACCATCCTCACCCTGTGGTTCCGGCGCGAGTCCGAGCACGGCTACGAACGGGTCCGCGACGGGATCGCCAACGTTCTCGCCGACCTTTCCGAAAGCCTCCACGGGGTGCGGATCGTCACCGGCCACAACCGGCAACGGCACAACACCGTGCACCACCGCAACGTGGTCGGCGACTACCGCGCCGCCAACAACTTCACCGCCCAGATAAACGCCGTGTACGGGCCGAGCACGCAGATGATCGGCGTCCTCGGCCAAGCGGCCCTGTTGGCCATCGGGGGGGAGATGGTGGTGAACCACACCCTGACCATCGGCGCCCTGATCGCCTTCTTCCTCTACCTCAACCGGTTCTTTCAGCCGATTCAGCTCCTCGTACAGCAGTACAACAGCTTCCAGCAGGGCCAGGCGTCGATCACGAAGCTGCGCACCCTCCTCACCACCGAGCCGTCGGTCACCGAGTCCGCCGACGCCGTGGAGCTCCCGCCCATCGACGGGGAGATCGTCTTCGACGACCTCAGTTTCGGTTACCTGCCCGGCGTGCCGGTGATCCATGACGTCAACCTCAGGATCGCCCCCGGGGAGACGGTCGCCTTCGTCGGCCCCACCGGGGCCGGCAAATCGACGCTGGCGAAACTGGTCACCCGCTTTTACGACCCGCTGGAGGGGAGCGTGCTCATCGACGGGCACGACCTGCGCTCGGTCACGACGGCGTCCCTGCGGCGCCAGCTGGGCGTCGTCCCCCAGGAGCCGTTCCTCTTCGCCGGCTCCATCCGCGACAACGTCGCCTTCGCCCGCCCCGGAGCACCCGACGAGGAGGTCAGGGAGGCGTTGCGCTCGGTCGGCCTGCTCGACGTCGTCGAACGCCTTCCCGACGGGATCCACACGGTGGTCCACGAGCGCGGGCAGTCCCTTTCGTCCGGGGAGCGCCAGCTCATCGCCCTGGCCCGGGCGTTCGTGGCCCGGCCCCGGGTCCTGGTGCTCGACGAGGCCACGTCCAACCTCGACCTTCAGTCCGAGACCAGGATCGAGTCCGCCCTGGACGCGCTCCTGCAGGACCGCACGGCGGTGCTGATCGCCCACCGGCTCTCGACGGCCATGCGGGCGGACCGGATCGTGGTCGTCGACGAAGGCCGGGTGGCCGAGGTCGGGACACCGGCGGAGCTGGTGGGCAGCGGCGGCCGTTTCGCCGAGATGTACGCCACCTGGATGAGCCAGACGGGCTGACCGACCGCGCCCCCGGCAATCCGCGGTGCCCGGAGACTCAGGACGTGGTCATCCCCGCATCCGCGGGCAGGGCGGCCCCGGTGATCGCGCTCGAGGCGGGGGTGCAGAGCCAGGCGACGAGCGCGGCGGGTTCCTCGGGAGCCAGCAGGCGCTCGAGCAACTGCTGACCGGCGAAGTCCTCCGCGGATGCCAGGCCGTAGATCCGTGCCGACGCGTCGAGGATGGCGGTCCGGGTGGAGCCCGGGCACACGGCGTTGGCCGTGATCCCGGTGCCGGCCAGGTCGGCCGCCAGCCCCTTCACCAACCCGATCACCGCATGCTTGGAGGCCCCGTACGCGGTGAGCCGGCGCAGCCCCAGCAGGCCGGCCGCCGAGGCCACCGCGACGAAGCGGCCCGACCGCGGAGCCGGAGCGTCGAGCAGGACCGGAACCGCCGCGACGGCCAGGCGCCGGACTCCCGTGACGTTGACGTCGAACATCAGGTCCCAGTGGGCGTCGTCGAGCTCCCACAACGGCTCCCCGCCATGGATCACGCCGGCGACGGCGACGGCGGCGTCGATCCGGCCGAACTCGTCGGTCGCGCACGCGACCGCACGTCGGACGTCGGACTGCACCCGCACGTCCCCGACGGAGGGGAGCACGCGGTCGCCGTGCCGGGCGACCAGGTTCGACAGGTCCTCGGGGCCGGCCAACGCGTAGCCGAGCAGGGGATCGTCGGCACACCGGTCCATCGCCACCACGCGCCAACCTCCGGCGACCAGGAGGTCGACCGTGGCCGCTCCGATACCCCTCGCCGCTCCGGTGACCACCGCCACCGGGCCGGACGTGCTCATCGTCGCCCCTCCGGTGCCCACCACCGCTCCACCGTCATGACCAACCGCTCGGTGGCCGCCGCCAGGAACCTCCGCCCTTCGGGCGCGTTGGCGCCGGTCGGGTCCCCGAGGACGCCGTTGGGCGACATCGCCCGGATGCCCAGTTCCCGCAGCTCGGGGAGCAGCCGCTGCAACGGCTCCGTCCGGCCCGGTGCGGCTGCGGGCATCCGGACGGCGCAGGCGTCGATCGCCAGCATCATCGAGGTCTCGGTCCTGCCGGCGTGGGCATCGCCACCCGCCAGGCCGGCGCCGCTCACGAGGACCCGGTCACCGTCGCTCCGGCACCGGGCCACCGCACCTCGGAGCGCCTCGGCATTGCCGCCATGTCCCGACACGAGCACGACGGCGGAGAACGAGGAGCGGGCCGAGCGGACCAGCTCCA
>Ga0307374_10011950_pt1 | contig 12256 bp, 4 predicted proteins | sample OX3MG_FD_202532 | JGI IMG/M metagenome (GOLD analysis project Ga0307374, IMG submission 202532) | Soil microbial communities from Risofladan, Vaasa, Finland - OX-3 | ecosystem: Environmental > Terrestrial > Soil > Coastal area > Acid sulfate soil | place: Finland: Risofladan, Vaasa | collected...
AATCGCGGATCAGCCCGTCGATCTCCGGCACCGCCTTCTGCAGATCGGGAATGCGGTAGTACGCGATCGCCCGCGCATAACGCGCCATTTCGGATCGATCGGTCGGCGGATAGGCCGCCAGCGTCTTTGAGGGCGGGTCGAGGAAGGCATGCAGCTTGACCTGGATATGGCGCAGCAGCTCGGCCGAGCCCGGCCGGTCGGGCGCATTCGAGCAGCGGGCGTGCGCGACATGGTCGCGGACATAGTCGATCCGTTCGGCGGTCAGCGGGTGGGTGCGGGTCCACTGATCCTCGCTGTCGCCGTTCAGCATTTCGTTGCTCTGCAGAATCTCGAAAAAGCGCAGCAAACCGCGAGCCGACAGGCAGGCGCGGTCGAGGTAGTTGAGCGCGGCGTGATCCGCGGTCGCCTCCTGGGCGATCGAGAATTGCAGGAAGTGGCGCTCGCCGACCCCCAGCGCACCGAGCATCGGCGCGCCGCTGTGTCCGGCGACCGAGGCCGCCGCACCGAGCACCATCGCGATGATGGTTTCGATGCTGGCGTTGTGCATCTCCTGTTCCGCCCGCAGGATGTGCCCGCCGGCGATGTGTCCGGTCTCGTGCGCGATGACGCCGATCAGCTGGTCCGGGTTTTCCACCGCCAGCAGCAGCCCGGTGTTGAGGAAGATCGCCTGACCGCCGGCGACGAACGAATTGATCTGATTGTCCTCGACCATATAGACCCCGACATCGCTCGGTTCGAGCCCGGCGGCGCGCCAGATCGGGCTCGCCAGGGTGCGAATGTCGTTCTCGATCTCGGTGTCGCGCAGCCCGACCGGAGCGCCCGCCGGAGCGCCCGCCGCCGGCGGCGCGCCGCTCACCAGCACCGACAGCAGGGCGATCATGACGGCCCCGCGCGCCAACCACACCGACACCGCCGCTCTCACAATCTGCCTGCCTGCTCCGGGCGATTGCCGGGCCAATCCCGCTATCCGGTGGCGCGATAGGACCCAATTGCGGCAATCGCACGGCGATCGGCGCGCCCGGCACGGCGAGCGGGCGCGATCACGCGGGTGCAATCGCGCGGGTGCATCACGATTGGATGAGTCGCTGCCACCAGCCCCGCCGCGGGTTTGCCGGCTTTTCCGTTATCGTACGGACGTCGTCATCGGCCGTCGGCAGCGCGGCGTCCGGATCTTCCCGGTGCGCCGGTGCGACGTCCGCCGCAGTCTCCTCCAGCACGCGCACCTCCTCGCCGGCCGTCGATGGCGCGGCGTTCGGATCTTCCCACGCCGGTGCGCCTTCCGCCGCAGTCTCCTCGAGCACGCGCTCGACCTCGCTGGCAAACGGAATCCCCGGCTCGCTCTCGGCGGTCGGCAGCGGGACGGTCGGTAGCGGGACGGTCGGTAGCGGGGCGGTCGCAGCCTCCGGCGCGTCGTCTTGTGCCGGTGGCGGCGGCAATGCGGCGCGATCGCCGTCGCCGGCGAGCGGCGCCAGGCTGGCGGCTTCGAGGCCCGATTCGGCGGGCCAGCTCGCGAAGTCGGGCGGCGTCTCGAGCGAGTCCCGATTGTCGTCGGCCGCCGCCGCCGCGACGATCTCGATCGTCTCGGCGGCAATCGGCAACGGCGCGGCACCCTCCGTCGTCTCGTCGCGCCGCACCCGGGCGCGGCCGCCGCGCCGGCCGCGGCGCCGGCGGCGGCGCTCGGCCTCGCGTTCCGCTTCGCCTGCGTCTCCGGCCTCGAGCGCGGCCGGTTCCTCAGCCGGCGCCGCGGCCGGCCGCGTCTCACGCGGCTCCTTGGTCCGGCGACGACGACGCGGCCGCCGCCGCCGCCCGCGCTCCTCCTCGCCGGCTTCTTCCGCCCCAGCTTCGACCGGCCCAGCGTCGACCAACCGGGGCTCGACCGACCGGGGCTCGACCGACCGGGCCGCGACAGCGACCGGCGCCTCGTTGTCGTCTTCGTCTTCGTCTTCGTCCTCCTCCTCGCGCTCGTCCTCCAGGCCCGGCATCAGGCTCGGCGCCTGGATCGCGCGCAGCGGCGGCGCCTCGCCGGGCACGTGCGAGCGCAGCCGCTCGAGGCGGAAGTTCGGCGGGATCAGCGTATCGTCGCTCGCCACCGTGACCTTGACACCATAGCGGATCTCGATCTGGGCCAGCGAATCGCGCTTCTGGTTGAGGATGTAGAGCGCCACATTGGTCGGCACATAGATGCAGATCTCGGCCGAGCGGCGGCGGATTCCCTCCTCCTCGATCGAGCGCAGCACGTAGAGCGCGGTCGATTCGACCGACCGGATAAAGCCGGTGCCGCCGCAATGCGGACAGGGCTGGGTCGAGGCTTCGGCCAAGGACGGGCGCAGCCGCTGCCGCGACATCTCCAGCAGCCCGAACGGGCTGATGCGGCCCACCTGGATGCGCGCGCGGTCGTTCTTCAGCGCCTCCTTCAGCCGGCGCTCGACCGCCCCCTGGTTGCGGTGCTCCTCCATATCGATGAAATCGATGACGATCAGCCCGGCGAGGTCGCGCAACCGCAATTGCCGCGCGATCTCGTCGGCGGCCTCGAGGTTGGTGCGCAGCGCGGTTTCCTCGATATTGCGCTCGCGCGTCGAGCGGCCGGAATTGACGTCGATCGAAACCAGCGCCTCGGTCTGGTTGATGACGATGTAGCCGCCCGAGCGCAATTGCGCGACCGGCGAATGGATCGCGTCGATCTGGCTCTCAATCTGGAAGCGCTGAAACAGCGGCACCTGCGGATCGCGATAGGGCTGCACGCGCTTCGCGTGGCTCGGCATCAGGGTGCGCATGAACGCCTTGGCGGTCTTGTAGCCCTCCTCGCCTTCGACCAGCACCTCGTCGAGGTCGCGCGTGTAGTGATCGCGAATCGACCGCTTGATCAGATTGCCTTCCTCGTAGATCAGCGCCGGCGCCGACGATTTGAGCGTCAGATCGCGGATTTCGTTCCACAGGCGCAGCAGGTACTCGTAATCGCGCTTGATCTCAGGCTTCGAGCGTTCGGCGCCGGCGGTGCGGACGATGACCCCCATGCCTTCCGGGATCTCAAGATCTTCCAGGATGTCCTTCAACCGGCGGCGATCGGCGATGCTGGTGATCTTGCGCGACACGCCGCCGCCGCGGTTGGTGTTCGGCATCAGGACGCAATAGCGGCCGGCCAATGACAGGTAGGTGGTCAGCGCCGCCCCCTTGTTGCCGCGCTCCTCCTTGGCGACCTGCACCAGCATGATCTGGCGCCGCTTGACGACCTCCTGGATCTTGTAATGCCGCATCGGATGGGCGCGACGCCGCGCGGCGTCGGCCTCCTCGACTTCGTCGACCTCGTCGCCGCCCAGCGTCTCGACGCTTTCCGATTCGCCGTTCGCCACCGCGATGTCGCCGTCGCCCTGGCCGATGCCCTGGCCGATGCCCTGGCCGATGCCCTCGTTCAGCAGGTCGACCGCCGCACTCGCCGCGATCACCCGCGGCTCCTCGGTCAGTGTCTCGCCGAAGGCCGATGCCGCGACGGCAAAACCTACCGCCTCGCGACCGGGCTCGCCCGGGCCCGCCGCCGCATCGTCGGACGCGGCCGGGGATGCGGCCGGGGATGCGGCCGGGGATGCGGCCGGGGATGCGGCCGGGGATGCGGCCGGGGACGCGGCCGGTGCGGAACCTTCGGCCGTGGTCCAGGCGGCCTCGAAAAAGGACGGTTCGGCCGGCTGCGACGCGGCCTCGGCGGCGCGCGGCGGGACGAATTCGTCGGGCTCGGGATCGCGCCACGGTGCCGCATCGACGGCACCGCGGTCGTCCTCGCCGTCCCCGGGGGCCTCGTCATCGGGGGCCGCGTCCCCGCGGGCCTCGTCCCCGGGGGCCTCGTCCCCGGGGGCCTCGTCATCGGGGGCCTCGTCCTCGGCGGCGGCGCTTTCGCCCACCATCACCGTCTCGGGCAGCACCGAGGCGAGCGGCGCTCCCTCGGATTCGCTGTCATCAGCGGCCGGCACGTAGCCGTTGCCGGTCGTCGTCTCGACCTCCTCACGCTCCCGATCGCTCATCGGGATTCGGTAGTAATCGGGATGAATCTCGCTAAACGCCAGAAATCCGTGCCGATTGCCGCCGTAGTCGACAAACGCGGCCTGCAACGAAGGCTCGACCCGTGTCACCTTCGCTAGATAAATGTTGCCCTTGACCTGCTTTTTGGTGGACGACTCGACGTCGAATTCTTCGAGGCGATTACCGTTACTTACCACCACCCGAGTTTCTTCGGGGTGGGCGGCATCAATAAGCATGCGCTTTGCCATTCGGACGGAACTCCCAGGCGCGCGGCTGCAGCAGCCTTTAAGGCTGCCGGCGACGCGCTGCTGTGCGAAAGAAGGTGGTCGGGAAGCAAGCCGAAAGCGTTTGAGATCATGGCGTCGCGAAAATTGTTCATCAGCGTCGCATCAAAACACGCTCGGCTTCGGGTTCATTCAATGCATAGACCGGTGCTGCGACCCGGCGCGGCGGCAACCGAGTTGCCGATCATGCGGATGTGCGTCGCAGCCCCGCCGGGCGACGTGCCCGGTCGGCGGATTCGCATTCAGTAATCTACGTTGTAAATGCCGCCGCCACAATGCTTTCCTCGCCGCGCGCCCGGCGCGGCCCGCACAACCGCCTTGGACACAACCGCCTTGGACACAACCGCCTTGGAATAGCCACAGGGGTGGCGCATAAGGTGCGCCGCCCGCGGGGGCGGCTGCGCCAGCGCTTCGCCCCAGCCACAGGAACCCGCGCCGTCGCGCCTCATGGTCAAGCTTGTTCGCTTTTTCTTTGTCTCTACGGTGCTGGTGGCGCTCGCCGGCGGCGTCTTCGCCGGGCTGACGATCTGGTATTTCGGTCGCGACCTGCCCGACTACCAGGCGCTCGCGTATTACCAGCCGCCGATCACGACGCGCGTGCAAGCAGGCGACGGCCGGCTGCTCGCCGAATATGCCACCGAGCGCCGGGTGTTTGTCCCGATCGCGGCGATCCCGAAGCGCGTCATCCGGGCGTTCATCTCGGCCGAGGACAAGAATTTTTACAGCCATCACGGCGTCGATCCGATGTCGATCCTGCGGGCCGCGGTGACCGATATCGGCCGCTGGCGCAGCAACCGCCGCCCGATCGGCGCGTCGACGATCACCCAGCAGGTCGCCAAGAACATGCTGCTGTCGAACGAATTGTCGATCAGCCGCAAGATCAAGGAGATCCTGCTCGCCACCCGGATCGACGAGGCGCTGCCGAAGGACCGCATCCTCGAGCTTTACCTCAACGAGATCTATCTCGGCTCGGGGGCGTACGGGGTGGCGGCGGCGGCGATGACCTATTTCGACAAGTCGCTCGATCAGCTGAGCCTCGGCGAGGCGGCGTTTCTCGGCGGCCTGCCGAAGGCCCCCAACAACTACAACCCGGTACGCTTCCCGCAGGCGGCCAAGGCGCGCCGCGACTGGGTGCTCGACCGCATGGCAGAAGACGGCTACGCGAGCCCCGCAGAGGTCGCAGCGGCCAGGGCCGAGCCGCTGGTGACGCACCACCGCGAGGAGGCCGAGACCGTCAACGCGCCCTATTTCGCCGAGGAAGTGCGGCGCGAACTGCTGGCCCGCTATGGCGAGAAGATGCTCTACGAGGGCGGGCTATCGGTGCGCACCAGCCTCGATCCGGCGATGCAGGCGGCCGCCGACAAGACGCTGCGCGACGGGCTCATCGCCTATGACCGCGGCCATGGCGGCTGGCGCGGCGCCGTCGGGCATATCGATCCCGGCGCCGGCTGGCCGCACCGGCTCGCCGAGCAACCGCTGCCGGCCGGCGCCGATGCGGTCGGCTGGCGGCTCGCGGTGGTGCTGCACACCGAAAGTGACGGCGCGAGGATCGGCCTGAAGGGCGGCGAGACCGGCAGGATCCCGTTTGCCGAAATGCGCTGGGCGCGGCCGCTGCGCGCCAACGGCACGCGCGGCCCCGCGCCGCGCCGCGCCGCCGACGTGGTCAAGCCGGGCGACCTCGTGCTGGTCGAACGGCTGGCGGCCCATACCGGCAAGCAAGAGGCGCGGCATGGCAGGGCACCGGCGCCAGCGGTCGTGCCGGCCGATCTGTTCAACCTGTGCCAGATCCCCGATGTTTCCGGCGCGCTCGTTGCGATCGACCCGCATACCGGGCGGGTGCTGGCGATGACCGGCGGCTTCAGCTACGAATTGAGCCAGTTCGACCGCGCCACCCAGGCGAAGCGGCAGGAGGGATCGTCGATCAAGCCGTTCGTCTATCTGACGGCGCTGGAGCACGGCTTCACCCCGTCGACCCTGATCCTCGACGCGCCGATCGCGCTCAGTCAGGGTCCGGGGCTGCCGTTGTGGCGGCCGCACAATTACGAGGACCGCTATCTCGGACCGACGACGATGCTGGTCGGCCTCGAACATTCGATCAACGTCATGGCGGCGCGCACCGCGGCGATCATCGGCCTGGATGCGTTCGGCAATACGGTCGAGAAATTCGGCATCATGGACCACATGCCGCACGAGTACTCGATGTCGCTGGGCGCCGGCGAGACCACGCCCATGCGTCTGACTGCCGCCTATGCAATGCTGGTCAACGGCGGCAAGCGCATCACCCCGAGCCTCATCGACCGGGTGCAGGACCGCAACGGCAAGACGATCTACCGCGCCGACAACCGGCCGTGCGAGGGTTGCCGCGACGTCGAATGGCAGCACCAGAAAGTGCCGGTGATTCCCGATACGCGCGAGCAGATCGCCGACCCGGCCTCGGCCTTTCAGGTCGTCCAGATGATGGAAGGGGTCGTGCAGCGCGGCACCGGCCGCGCGGTGGCGGCCGTGGGCCGGCCGATCGCCGGCAAGACCGGCACAAGCAGCGATTGGGCGGACGCCTGGTTCGAGGGCTTCACCCCCGATCTCGCTGCCGGCGTGTTCGTCGGCTACGACGAACGGGTGTCGCTCGGCAGCGGCGAACAGGCCGCCGTCGTGGCGGCGCCGATCTTTCGCGATTTCATGATCGCCGCGTTGCGGGATCGGCCGGCGACCGAGTTCCGCATTCCGCCCGGGGTGCAGCTCTACCGCGTCAGCCCGACGACCGGCCTGCCGCCGGGGCGCGGCGGGCCGGCGATCTGGCAAGCGTTCAAGACCGGCACCAACCCGACCACCAACCGCGATCTCGGGCTCCAGCGGTCGCCGAGCGGCCCGGCGACCGCGCCAGAAGCGACAACCGACGCGAACACAATTGACGCTGGAACGACAGACGCGGACACATCCGACGCGAGCGCACCCGATGCCGCGACACCCGATGCCGCGACACCCGATGCCGCGACACCCGATGCCGCGACACCCGATGCGACACCCGACGCGACACTCGACTCGCCAACAACCGATGCCGCGACACCCGCCGCGGCGCCGCCGGCCACGCCGCCGGCCGGGGCGACCCCGGCGAGCGGCACCGGCGGGCTCTATTGATTTTGAGGCCCTAACGAAACGGGGATGACCCATGCGCGCCGAAACACAGGCAGTCGTCGACGACATCAGAAAGTCGTTGGCGCTGCTGAGGAGGCATCTTTGACTGGGAGGCCGCCAACCGGCGCCTCGCCGAGCTGAACGCCAAGGCGGAAGATCCCAAGCTGTGGGACGATCCCGCCGCGGCCCAGGCGGTGCTGCGCGAACGCACCCGCCTCGAGCGGGCAATCGACAGCTACCGCCGGATCGAACGCGAGGTCGACGAAGCGGTCGAGCTGATCGGCCTGGGCGACGCCGACGGCGACACCGCGATCGTCGCCGAAGCGGAGGCGGGTCTCGCGGCGCTGCGCCAGGAAGCGCAGCGGCGCGAGGTCGAGAGCCTCCTATCGGGCGAAGCCGACGGCAATGACTGCTATCTCGAAGTCCACGCCGGCGCCGGCGGCACCGAGGCGCAGGACTGGGCCGAGATGCTGTTGCGCATGTATGTCCGCTGGGCCGAGGATCACGGCTGCAAGGTCGAGTGGATCGAGGAGAGCGCCGGCGAAGAGGCCGGCCTCAAATCGGCGACGGTGCGGATCAGCGGCCCCGACGCCTATGGCTGGCTGAAGACCGAGAGCGGGGTGCATCGCCTGGTGCGCATCTCGCCGTTCGATTCCGCCGCGCGGCGCCACACCAGCTTCGCCTCGGCGTGGGTCTATCCGGTGGTCGACGACAAGATCGAGGTCGAGATCAACGACAAGGATCTGCGCATCGACACCTATCGTTCCTCGGGGGCCGGCGGGCAGCACGTCAACAAGACCGACAGCGCGGTTCGCATCACCCACCTGCCGACCAACATCGTCGTGCAATGCCAGAGCGAGCGCTCGCAGCACCAGAACCGGGCGCACGCCTTCGCGATGCTGCGCGCCCGGCTTTACGAGCTCGAATTGCAGAAGCGCGAGGATGCGACCGCGGCGATGAATGCCACCAAGACCGATATCGGCTGGGGCCACCAGATCCGCTCCTACGTGTTGCAGCCCTACCAGATGGTCAAGGATTTGCGCACCGGGGTCGAAACCGGCAATCCCGCTTCCGTGCTCGACGGCGATATCGATCGCTTTCTCGCCGCCGCGCTGGCGCAGCGCATCGCGGGCGCCGACGCAATCACCAGCACGGGCTAACCGGCCAAGGGGCGGGTATGGCGGGGGGCGAGGCAGACTGCGTGAAAATGCCACGGAGTGCCAAAAAACCGCGTGACCCGGTGAGACGATTTGCGTACTATCGCAGCACAAGCAAATCGACAGGGCGTAGAAAGCTAGGCCCGAGTTTAGGGAGGTTCGCGAGTGCCGGCCGAAAACGGCAGTTTTCGGCGGTAAAGAAATCGCAAGAATGAGCTGGCAGGGCATACGCCCTGCCTTCTTTTTGGGCACCCGGCACCGGCCATGACCGGCGGACAGCGCTACGCCGCAGCCGGACCGCCTGCATCACGCCCGCTGCAAACGGATTCCTGGATTCCTGATGAGCGCTCCAATCGAGGATTACGGTATCATCGGCAATGCCCACACTGCCGCGCTGGTGTCGCGCGGCGGCTCGATCGACTGGCTGTGCCTGCCGCGCTTTGATTCGGAGTCGGTGTTTGCGGCGTTGCTTGGCGACGCCGGCAACGGCCGCTGGCTGCTGGCGCCGCAGGGCCCGATCGAGAGCTCCTCGCGCTGCTATCGCGGCGAGACCGGTATCCTGGAGACGCGGTTCGAGACCGCGGAGGGCGCCGTCACGGTCATCGACTTCATGCCGCTGGCGGAAGAGGGCGAGAACCAGGTCGATCTGATCCGGTTGGTGCGCGGCGAGCGCGGCTGCGTCACGATGCTTACCGAGATCATCTTGCGCTTCGATTACGGCCGCGGCGTCCCGTGGGTGCGGCAGCATTTCGGCGGCCCGGTGGCGATCGCCGGGCCCAACGCGGTTCAGTTCATCGCGCCGGTGGCATTGCGCGGTACCTCCGAGATGACGACGGTCGGCGAATTCACCGTCAGCGCCGGCGAGACGGTGCCGTTTACGATGAGCTGGTATCCCTCGCACCACAAAGGCTTCCGCTATCGCGACCCGGAGGAGATTTTGCGGGCGACCGAGACCCGGTGGCACGATTGGTCGAGCCAGTGTTCCCTGCGCGGGCGCTGGCGCGACGCCGTCATCCGCTCGCTGATCACCCTGAAGATGCTGACCTATCAGCCGACCGGCGGGATCGTCGCGGCGGCCACGACCTCATTGCCGGAGTGGCTCGGCGGGGTGCGCAACTGGGACTATCGGTTCTGCTGGATCCGCGACGCGACCCTGACGCTCTATGCGCTGCTGACCGCGGGCTACCGCGGCGAGGCGCGGGCCTGGCGGGAATGGCTGCTGCGCGCCGCGGCCGGCCATCCCTCCGAGATGCAGATCATGTACGGCCTGGCCGGCGAGCGCCGCCTGAGCGAATACGAGATCCCGTGGCTCGCCGGCTACGCCGACAGTCGCCCGGTGCGTATCGGCAATGCCGCGCACGAACAGCTGCAGCTCGACGTCTATGGCGAGCTGATGGATGCGCTGTACGCCTGTCACCGCTACGGCCTCGAAAGCAGCCCCTTTGCCTGGGACCTGCAGACGAAGCTGCTGGAGTATCTGGAGACGATCTGGGAGCAGCCGGACCAGGGCATCTGGGAGGTGCGCGGCGAACCGCGCCACTTCACTTTTTCCAAGGTCATGTGCTGGGTCGCCTTTGACCGCGGCGTCAAATCGATCGAGCAGTTCGGCCTCGAAGGACCACGCGCGCATTGGGACGAGGTGCGGCAAAAAATCGCGGAGCAGGTCCTCGAGAACGCCTATGATCCCAAGCGCAACACCCTCGTCCAATATTATGGCGCGCCCGATCTCGATGCCTCGCTGCTGCTGATCCCGCAGCTCGGCTTTCTGCCGCTCGACGACCCGCGGATCCGCGGTACGATCGCGGCGGTCGAGCGCGAACTGGTGCGCGACGGGTTGGTCTACCGTTATCCGACGCAGCCTGAGACGGACGGGCTGCCGGCCGGCGAAGGCGCGTTTCTGCCGTGCAGTTTCTGGCTGGCCAACAGCATGGCCTTGACCGGCCGGCGCGACGAGGCGGTCGCGTTATTCGAACGGCTGCTCGTGCTCGGTAACGATCTCGGCCTGATGGCCGAGGAATACGACCCGCAGGAGCGTCGCCTGCTCGGCAATTTCCCGCAGGCCTTCTCGCACACCGGAATCATCAACACGGCCGCGCATCTGGCCGAACTCGACAGCGCTTCGGTCGCCCGCGGCGCCGGCCATCGGCGGCGCACGCCCAGGCAGCCCGCCCGGTAGCAGCCGCCAGCCCCGGCGAATCCAGCCCCGGCGAATCGATTGCCGCTGGCGATCGCCCATGGCATCGCCGTCGCGCCTGCATCAGGCCGGTTTCGGCGCCCGCAACGGCAAGGCTGTCATCAGCCGGGCGGCGTGCCATTCTGGCTCCAGAACCAATGCGGGGACCGATGCCGCTCGCCGATTTTGTCCATTTGCGCACCCACTCGGCCTATTCGCTGTCGGCCGGGGCGATCAAGGTCAAGGAGCTGGTCGGGCTGTGCCGCGGCGAGGCGATGCCGGCGGTGGCGATCACCGACAGCGGCAACCTGTTCGGCGCCCTGGAATTCGCCACCGTCTGCGCCGATGCCGGGATCCAGCCGATCATCGGCGTCGAGATCGCGCTGGTCAGCGAACCGGCCGTTGGCGAGCGGGCTGTCGGCGAGCGGACACCGGCTCATAACGCCGAGCCCGAGCGCATCGTGCTCTTGGTGCAGAACGAGGCGGGCTACCGCAACCTGATGCAACTCACCAGCCGCGCCTTTCTCGACGGCGAGGCCGGCGCCGAGCCGGCGGTGTCGCTCGCCGCGCTCGCCGCCGCCAGCGAGGGGTTGCTCTGCCTCGCGGGCGGCGCCGGCGGCCCGCTCGGGCATCTCGTGGCGGAGGGGCAGGGCGAGGCGGCCGCGGCGCTTCTCGCCCGGTTCAAGACGCTGTTTCCCGGCCGGCTCTACATCGAATTGCAGCGCCACGGCCTGCCCGAGGAGGCGCGCAGCGAAGCGGGGCTTATCGAGCTCGCCTACGCCCACGATCTGCCGCTCGTCGCCACCAACAACGCCTTCTTCCCCGATCGCGAGTTCTATGAGGCGCATGACGCGCTGCTCTGCGTCGCGCAGGGCAACGCGGTCGCCGACGACGACAGGAAGCGGCTGACGCCGCACCACTATTTCCGCCCGGCCGGCGAGATGCGCGCGCTCTTCGCCGACCTGCCGGAAGCCTGCGACAACACGCTTGTCATCGCCCGGCGCTGCGCCTTCATCCCGCAATCGCACCGGCCGATCCTGCCGCCGTTTGCCACCGGCGACGGCGCCGACGAAGCCGGTGCGCTGCGCCGCGACGCGCGCGCCGGGCTGGCGGCCCGGCTCGCCGCCGCCGGCATCGACGAGACGGCGGCGCCGGCCTATCGCGAACGCCTCGAATTCGAACTCGACATGATCGTCGCAACCGGCTTTGCCGGGTATTTCCTGATCGTCGCCGACTTCATCCAGTGGGCCAAGCGCCAGGGCATCCCGGTCGGGCCGGGGCGCGGCTCGGGGGCCGGCTCGGTGGTTGCCTGGTCATTGACGATCACCGATCTCGACCCCTTGCGGTTCGGCCTCCTGTTCGAGCGCTTCCTCAACCCCGAGCGCGTGTCGATGCCCGATTTCGACATCGATTTCTGCCAGGACCGGCGCGACGAGGTGATCCGCTACGTCCAGGGGAAATACGGCCGCGACCGGGTGGCCCAGATCATCACCTTCGGG
>Ga0307374_10011953_pt1 | contig 12254 bp, 12 predicted proteins | sample OX3MG_FD_202532 | JGI IMG/M metagenome (GOLD analysis project Ga0307374, IMG submission 202532) | Soil microbial communities from Risofladan, Vaasa, Finland - OX-3 | ecosystem: Environmental > Terrestrial > Soil > Coastal area > Acid sulfate soil | place: Finland: Risofladan, Vaasa | collected...
CCTTTTCCGGAGATGGGACCGTGTCGCGCGCGGTCCCCGACGTCGCTCATTGTGCGAATCATAACCCGGCCAGCAACGCAAATTGGGATTTGCGTGAGGTCGACTAGCCCCACGCGGGAAGGAGGGTAACCATCCACACATATCGACCGCGCCAAATCACCAGTGCCGGTAATTGTGCGTCGTCGATATGTGCGTTGTTACCGGCTACCACGAATGACTGCTAGGCGGACGGCGGATCGTTCGGGTTCGTCACCGGAGTTGTCGTCGCAGCAGTCACCGCGTTGGCCGCTGAGTTCGTCGTAGGCTCCGGCTCTTCGTTCACTTCTTGCACCGAACTGCGGAACTCCCGTATCGATTTCCCGAGCGTCCGACCAAGATCAGGCAGCTTGCCGGGTCCGAAGATGATCAGGACGGCAACGAGGATGATGATCAGTTCTGGGGCACCTATATCTGGCACGTTCTGCCTCCTCTAAACCAGCTGGTCGCGCCGCGCGGCCAGCGGAACCGAACTACGAATCAGGCGTCGAAGGTGGACCGCCATCGCTGCGCTCGGCGCTGAGCTTCGCGGTGGCTTCCGCCCTGGTCCGAACCTGCAATTTCCGCAGGATGTGCTCGACATGTTTCTTCACCGTTGCCGGCGAAATTAAGAGTTGATGGGCAATCTCCTTATCGCGTAGTCCCGCTGCCAGCAATGTGAGGATTTCTCGCTCACGTTCGCTGAGCAATGCGAGCGATTCCGGCGTTGCCGGAGGCCGAAGCTGGCGAAAATGTGCAAGGACCCGGCTCGCCATCGCCGGAGTCAGCGGAAGCGCGCCGTCCCGGCCGGCGCGAATGGCGGCGACGATCTCGTCGCGCCGCGCGTTTTTGGTCATATAGCCGGATGCACCGGCCCGCAGCGACTCGAAGAGATCCTCCTGGGCGGAAGAGACGGTCAGCATGATGATGCAGATTTGCGGCAGCCAACGTACGATCTCGCGCGTCGCTTCGATGCCGGAAGACTCGGGCAAGTCAATATCCATCAAGATGACGTCGGGGCGCGAGGAGAGTGCCCGGTCGACCGCCGTCTGCCCGTCGGGCGCCTCAGCCACGAGGTGCATATCTTCTTCGGAGCTAATAATCTCGCGTAGCGTGCGGCGCATCAGCGAGTGATCCTCCACCAGCATGACGCGGATCATCGTGACACGCCCACTTCGGAGATCGGCAACCGCGCGCGGACCGTCGTCCCATGGCCCGGTTCGCTCTGCACCGTCAATGTGCCGTTGAGGAGCGCCGCCCGCTCAGCCATGCTGCACAGGCCAAACGCACCGGCGCGAACCGGCCGCGACGTCTCGAAGCCAACTCCGTCGTCTGTCACCTCGACCTCGACGACATCGCCAACTTGCCGCAGGCGCAGCGAGATCTGGCTGGGGTTGCCATGCTTCCCCGCGTTCGTAATCGCCTCACGACTAATCCGCAGGATCGCCACCTGGGCCGAGGCCGGGATCGTCGCAATCGTAGCCTCCCGCTCCACGATAACCGGACAGCCAAAGCGATCGGCCAGATCATCAGATTGGCGACGCAACGCCTCGAAAAAGTCATCCGCCGCGGCTGTCTGCCCGCGCAAGATCGTGATCGCGTAGCGCGCTTCGGAGAGAGCCCGGTCGGCAAGCCCGTGCTCGTAGCGCCCGTCGTGCTCCCCACTCAAACGCAGACGCAGCACCGCGAGGTCCTGGGCGAGGCCGTCGTGCAGTTCGCGTGCCAGCTGGGCACGCTCATCGCGCACCGCGCCGTCCGCCAGTTCGTCATAGAGTTCGATCGCGCGCAGCAGATTCGCTGACTGGTTCGCCACGATGCGGAGATACTCTTCGGCGTCTTGCTCCAGCGTTTGGCCCTCATCCAACCGGACATCGAGCGAGCCGTAGCGCACGCCATCGAGTTGCACCGGTATCGTGACGTGATGGTCCGCCGTTCCGGCCATCTGGTTCAGCTGACCGTCGAATTGAACGCTGACCGTCGCGTGCGGCCCAACGACCTGTGCCGCGCGGCGAGCGGCGTTCAAGACGAGCACCGGATCGCGATTGATCACCGGCGTCTGGCTCAGCGCCAGCAGCGCGCTGGTGCGCTCCTGCTGGCGCCGCATCCCACCGGCGGCAAAGACGTACTGATGTCCAAGGTAGGCGAGCAGCAAAAGATACGAGACGAGCCAGAGCAGATCGGAGGTCGTCACCGCTGGATGGAAAGGCGCCGGATAGAAGATGAACTGAAACTGTGCGATTGCCGCCGTGATCAGCGCGAGCGCCAGCCAGGTATCCTCGCCCTGGCGCACCGCCAGGGTCAGACGATAGGCGAGCCAGAAGTAGAGGACCGCCAGCAGCGACTCAAGAATGATCCCGAGCAGCGTCTGCCCGGCCAGCACACGGGTGGTGATGTTGCCCGGGAGATCGAACAGATCCCAGGCTGCGGCGCCGAGCAGCCGTGGCAGCGAATCGTTCCAAAACCAGAAGGCGAAATCAGCGAGCGCTACTCCGAGAACGACGAGAGCGATGCGGCCACCTGCCTGTGCCAGACGTTCGCGGCCACGCGGCCAGGCCTGTAGCCCCAGCAGCAGCAGGACTCCCGCAACGGCACGGGTGAGCAACCAGCCCCACATCGGCGCGTCGGCGACCGATTGAAAAGTCCACCCGCTGAACGGCAAAATCAGGCCGAACCAGACCTCGGTAACCGCGATGGCGCCAAACGCCGCGGCGATCGCCAGATCGAACGGCCGTCGCTCGAAAACGTAGCGCGCCAGACCGACGAAGCTCACCATCGTCGCCACGAGCGCATTAAAGGTCTCAAGGGTGAAGCTGAGCGTCTCATGGCGGAACGTGACACGGAGACCGGGCACCAACACGATGAGTAACGTAAAAAAGCCGAGCAGCAGCCACCAGAGGTGAACCATCCGCACCGGCTGACTAAGCGTCTCGACCTCGTCGCGCGGCGGGCGCCGCGCTAAGTTTTGCATCGTGACCATCATCGTTATCCGGCCGTCGCTAGATAGAGAATTATACGCCGTGGAAACCGGGTCGGCTGGCAGACCGAGCGCGGCCGCGTTCAACTCAGGTTGCCCACTTGAACTATTACGGCAGCGGGCCCCGCCGGTCGATACCCTCTTTGGCGTATTCACACGGTCCGTCGCGATCTGAACACTTCGACGGGTCCGTTCAGTGCACACCGCCCGCTGGCCCAGGGCTAACGTGACCCCACGTCGAACGGCGGAGTGATACGAGCGTACGGCCGCCGGGTCAGTATGGATCGTGAGAAGAAATGACAATACGGCAAGTCCTCGGTAGGCTTGCACGTCAGGGTTTGGGTGCCGTCGCTTCAGACCGTGACGATGATTCGGATAAATGGAGCGAGGAATCGAACTGATGTTGTTTCGACGGCGATCATTTCACGCGTTCAGCTCAACACCAAGACAAATCGCCGCGTCGCTTGTCGTGCTGGTCGGAATATTCGATGTCGTCTCGGTACTCGGCAACACCGCGGTCGCGCAAATCGTATCCTGGGATTCCGCGTTGCCCTTTTCCATGGCGCACGGTACGCGTACCTTCGTGGTGCTCGCCGGGATCTTTCTTATCCTCCTCGGTCGAGGTCTACTCCATGGCCGTCGCACCGCCTGGTGGGCCTCACTGCTGCTTTTGAGCGTCTCGCTCATCTCATCCATCATACAGGGGATCGATCTCGACACGCTGGCGGTGAAGATTGCCCTCATCGGCATCCTTATCTGGCGCCAGCAAGATTTTCGCGCGCGACCTGACGTGCTCACAATGCAACGCGCGATTCGCGCCGCGCTCTTCGCCCTCGCCTTACTCCCTTTTTATGCGATCCTCGGCTTCACGCTTATGCGCAACTGGTTTGTTGAACCGGTCACATTCACAAAGGTGGTGAACGTAACACTGGCGCGCGCCGTCTTCATGACAAGCGGAGGCTTGCACGGTGACCGGCTCAGTTCGCGCTGGTTTCTCGATTCGATCAGCTTCGCCTGGGGCGCGATGCTCGTCTATGCAGTCGTGATGCTGCTCCGACCGGTCCTGAGGCCAACCGTCGAGTCGTCGCGCGATCGACGCGTGGCGATCGACTTGCTGCGGCGGTTCGGGGACACCGGCACGTCGTACATCACGACCTGGCCGGGCAATACGATTTTGGTCAATGGCGAACACGACGCGTACCTCGCCTACCGCCTGATCGGCAGCGTCGCCATCGTGCTGGGCGACCCGATCGGCACGACCGAAGGCTGTACGCGCGTCATCGACGAATTTCTCGACGTCGCCGCGGTGAACGGTTGGACACCCTGCTTCTATGGCGCAACCAATCGCCATCTCAACGAATTCGAGCAGCACGGCCTCGCCTGGTTGCAAGTCGGTGAGGACGCCGTGATCGACCTCCCCAAGCTCAACTTTCGCGGCAAAGCCTGGCAGGATATCCGCACGGCACGCAATCACGCACAGCGCGACGGCATCTCGTTCCGGATGATCGATCAGGCGACGGCCGATCCGGCAATCGTCGCGCAGCTCTGGGAGATTTCTAATGACTGGGTCGGAAAACGTTCGCTTCCCGAGATGAATTTCACCCTGGGACAGCTGACCGACCCACCCGATCCGGAAATCCGCACCGGCGTCGCCATCGACCAGAACGAGCAGATTCACGGCTTCGTCACCTGGTTGCCCGTCTATGCGCGCAACGGCTGGGTGATCGATCTGATGCGCCGACGCGGCGACGCGTTTCGCGGGGTAATGGAGTTCCTGATAGCCGAGTCAGCCCTCGCGTTCCAGGCCGAGGGCTGTTCCTATGTCAGTCTCTCCGCCGCACCGCTGGCGCACGTTCCGCGCGAGGAACACCACCAGGGGACAATCGAACGCGCCCTCGGCTACTTCGCCGAGCGGCTCGACACGCTCTACCATTTCGCGTCGTTGGTCGAGTTCAAACGCAAGTTTATCCCCAGATGGGAACCGATCTTTCTCGCCTATGCCGGTCCGGCCAACCTGCCGCGAATCGGCTATGCCCTGTTGCGCGCCTATCTGCCCGGACTGAGCCCGCGCGACATCCGCAAACTCATCAGTGGCATCAGCGACGGTGGCGTATCCGACAGCAGCTTGACGCCCGATAATGGCCGGGCGCCGGAGCGAGCTGCGAAAAATCGGACACCGGCCAAAAGCGCTACCGAACCGACGCCGGAAGCCGCGCGAGATAGCGCGCGAACGCGTTTAACGTCTGTCGAGGAATGGGCAGGAGAGCGGGCGTGACGATCAATCAGGAACCACCGGCAACGCTCGAAACTGCCCTTGAGTCGCACGATGCGCAGGCGGCAGCGGCCGCGCTACGCGAGCTTACCCAGTCCGGCGAACTAACCGACCGGATGACGCGCTTGACGCTGGTCGAGGCGCGCAGACTCGCCGAAGTGCTTGGCGACGAGGCGCTCGGCGATCTGCTGGGAGAGCTCGAACCGGGCGATGCAGCGGCCATCCTCAATCAACTCGCCGCAGTTGACGCCGCCGACGTACTCGAATCGATGGAGCCGGACGAGGCCGCCGACGTCGTCGGCGCGATCGGACGCGACCGCGCCGACGAGATCCTTTTTGAAATGGAGCCGATCGAGGCTGAAGAGTTACGCGGCCTGCTCCTCTATCCCCCCGATACGGCCGGTGGCCGCATGACCCCCGCCTTCGTCTCGGTCGCGCCCGATCTAACCGCACGGCAAACGATCCTCGCGCTGCAACGGCTATCGGAGCAAGCCGAGACAATCTCGTACGTTTACGTCACCGATGGGGACGATCACCTGCTCGGCGTCCTATCACTCCGTGTGTTGGTGCTCAGCCCACCGGAGAAGCCGATCGCCCAACTGCTCAACCCCGATGTCGTACGGGTGCCCGTGCTCGCCGACCAGGAAGATGCGGCTCACATCCTGACGGAGCGCGGACTCCTCGCCGTCCCGGTGGTCGACGATGAGAACCACCTGCTCGGGATTATCACCGTTGATGATGTGGCCGACATCTTGAGACAGGAGACGACCGAAGACATCGAGCGTCTCGGTGGTTCCGAGCCGCTGGACGAACCGTATTTGCGCGCCAGCCCAATTCTCCTCTGGCGCAAACGCGTCGGTTGGCTCCTCGCGCTCTTCCTGGCCGAGGCGTATACCGGCACGGTCCTACGACACTATCAGGGCGAAGTTGAGGCGGTGGTCGCCCTTTCGTTCTTTATCCCGTTGCTGATCGGCACCGGCGGCAATGTCGGGTCGCAGGTCGTCACGACGATCGTGCGCGCCATGGCCGTCGGCGATGTTCGCTTCAGCGACGTCTTTCGCATCGTACGCAAAGAGTTGCTCACCGGCATTATGCTCGGCGCAGTGATGGCCGCCGCAACGTTCGTGCGCGCCATGACCCTGAGCGTCGGTATCGATGTCGGACTGACGGTCGCAATTGCCGTTTCCGCCATCGTCATTTGGGCGGCAGTAGTCGGAGCAGTCCTGCCGTTGATACTGCGCAAATTGCGCGTCGACCCGGCGGTCGTCTCGGCGCCGTTCATTTCGACGCTGGTCGATGGCACCGGGCTGATGATCTATTTTACGGTCGCGCGCATCGTGCTCCATCTCGGCTAGAATTGACAATGAGCCTGAAGTTCTCCGACACGGATGCTTTCGGATCGATCCGGTAAACTCTGGCTGAGCGGCGCGCGACCGGGAGTCGACGGCCCCAATCGACGACCGTTTGGCGCCGGGAACAGGATGTGCATGAGGCACACGAGTGTCGCCGGATTTCTCATTATCATGACGATCTATACCGTGGCACTGATCAGTTGGCTGCTCTTCGACGGAGGGGCAATCCTCGATGTCGTCCTCTTCTACGCACTGGGGATTCCAGTCGTCGCGGTCGTCGTCTGGTGGAGTGGTCGGACGCGGCAGCGACGCCGCTAAACGTGACGCGACCATGCGAAGAGGATCGGTCTACGGGTTGCCGGTTACGGTGAGTGTGCCCTTCATACCGAGCGCCTCATGTCCCGGAACCGCGCAATAAAACGTGTAGTCGCCCGGCACACTGATCGTCACGCTGAAGGGGATCGACTTCCCTGGTTGCACATCGGAGGACGTGAATACTTTGCCAGCCACGTCGACGGCGAAGCTATGAACGATCGTTCCGTCGTTGTTAATAGTGAAGTCGATTCTGCCGGTCGTGGCCGTCGCAGTCGCCGGTGTGATCGAAAACTCTTTCTCGCTCAGTGTGAGCTTCGAATTGCTCACCAACGGCGTCCCTTTGATCGACGCGCTCTGCTCAGCGTTCCCTGAAGAACTTGGGGGAGTGAGACCGGCCGACGTCGAGCTGCCACACGCCGCCAGGATGAACAACAATCCGGTCATCAAGACGACCAGTGCAATCGGTGATTCACGTCGAATCCGAACCATATCACTCCCTTTCGATCAATGCGCAAGAACTCACTGGAGGCGGAAACCCGACCCCGACCGCGGGTACCCGATGTGCCAGGTGCAAGCGTTGTGCCACAGTCAAGCGCACCAACTTGGACACGCTCCTGGACCGGTTGAGCGTCTGGATCACGGAGGCCGCAACAGGTATTCAAAGACGGGAATCGGGCGGGAGAGACGAGAGTTGAAACGTGGAGACACAGAGGGGGCTCGTTCTAAGACGGCGTCTCGCAACCGGTTGTTGCATCGGACGGATTGTGCAATCGGTTCTCTTGCAGATATTCGACGACACGAATCGACTGCTCCAGCAGGCGCATGGTGTCGCCGACCTGCTCGCTCAAGCGATCGATGCGGCTTCGGAGGCCGAAGATCTCCATCTCGATTTCATTGACACGTTCGAGCAAGTACTCGATTCGCAACGACTCGTTGCTTTCGTGCCGCTCGTGCTCCATCAGGGGAACCTGCCTTTCGACGCGCCAACGACCAAGAAGGGCAACACGGGCATCAGATCGATAGACTGTGCACATGTTCGAGCGATTCGAACCAGCCAGAACGATTGACACGATCTAACAACGAGCTACCCACCATTAGTCCGAGATCGTGATTCTCGAAATTCAATTACGGAATGGTTCAACTCGACGAGACGATCCGTGGGAACCGCAGAGTTCTCGTGCCAGAACACCACTATCGCGTCATCTCTCAGCACGTTATTCGTGCGTTCGCGAATCTCCTCTCCGGGATCGGAGCCGGTTATTCCGAAACTATGTCAAATGCGATGCTCGAGTTAATGAAGATCGGCCACGGCAAGGATGACAAGGCATACATGCTGGGCAGCCTCATCGATACGGCCGGGTATTCGCATCGGACTCGACGTTGGCGCGCGAAAACTGCACACTCTATTCCCAGTCGAGGTGACGCGCTCATCCAGTCACCCCTTTCACCTGAGTGCGTGCCGGTCGTAACCTGTGGACCGGCGGATGAAGATGGCAGTCCTCGGCATCCTGGACGCAATGCGTCCAACCGAGACGTTCAAATTGGGATTTCGACAAACAGCTAGGAGCTGGAGGCAACGGATAATGAATCGACGACGAAGGATCTGGGCGACGATCGTCATCACCACCATTCTTGTGCTCGCCCTCGCAAGCGCGTCATTCACCGCCGGGTTTGTGGTTGGGCATTCCAATACGAACTCGACCGCATCGGCGGAGCAACCGACGGCAACGGTGCCGAACTTCGATGTCTTCTGGCAAGCCTGGAATCTGGTGCAGAAAAACTATGTTGACCAGAAGGCGGTCAACAACACCGCGCTCACGTACGGTGCGATCAGCGGGATGGTCAACGCGCTCGGCGATGTCGGCCACTCCCGCTTTCTGACTCCTTCGGAGCTGAAAGATGAGCAGCAGTCGCTCTCCGGGACACTGGAAGGCATCGGTGCCGAGATATCGACCCGTGACGGCCAAGCGGTCATCGTTGCGCCGATCGCGGGCTCTCCCGCGCAGAAGGCCGGCATTCGACCCGGCGACGTCATCTTGAAAGTCGATGGCAAAGATGTCACCAGCATGTCGCTGGACGACATCGTCAAGCTCGTGCGCGGCCCGGCCGGAACCTCCGTAACCTTAACGGTTATGCATACCGGGGACTCGGCACAGCAAGACATCACGATCGTGCGCGCTAAAATCACGGTGCCGAGCGTTACCTGGGCACTACTTCCCGGCACCCATATCGCCCATATCCTCGTCAGCCAATTCGCCACCAACGCCACCGCCGATCTCATTTCGGCGATTGACAATTCCCGCCAGGCAGGGGCGACGTCGATCGTGCTCGACCTACGCAACGACCCGGGCGGACTCCTCGACGAGTCGGTCGGCGTGACCAGTCAGTTCGTGAAGCAAGGGAACGTCTTGCTAGTGCAGGACGCGCAGGGCAAACGCACCCCCGTTACGGTGCGCAGTGGTGGGAATGCCACCAATATCCCGATGGTCGTCCTGGTCAACAGCGGTACCGCGAGCGCGGCGGAGATCGTCGCGGGTGCGCTGCAAGATCACCAGCGAGCCAAGCTGATCGGCGAGAAGACGTTTGGCACCGGCACGGTCTTGTCAACCTATCATCTGAGCGATGGATCAGCCATCTTGCTCGGTACCGAAGAGTGGCTCACGCCGAACGGTCGAGAGATCTGGCACAACGGCATCACACCCGATATCGCGGTAGCCCTACCGGCGAACGTCTCGCCACTCACGCCTGAGCAAGAGACGAATATGACGCCGGATCAACTGCAAAAAAGCCAGGATACGCAACTCCTGCGCGGAATCCAGGAACTCACCAACCCCGGTACCGTAACGGCGACGCCCACCCCGTAGCGACCCACGTCCGAGCATGGCCGTTCGCCGGCCATGCTCGGACGCACCACAGCGAAATGAACCGCCGATCACTGCAGATCGAAGGTGAGCTGGTTTCCGTGGTTGAAGAGGCTCAGCAGAAAGCTCGGGTTGAACAGAAGCTGAAACCCGTGGGCGCTCGTCGGCACCTGAAACGCGATTTCTCCGTGGATCGCCCCCTCGGCGGGGATCGTGTTCGGCAGGCTGGACGTCGTCAGATCGGTCGTCGGCGTTACGTCGCCATCCATATCGTATTCAGCGCCGGTACTATCCTTCACGACTAATTGCGCCGCCGGTGACATGCGCACGTTATTGGTGTCAATATTTTGAATCGTCAGGTCCAAAACAAGGAAGATCATCCCCGATGCCGGGGCGACGCCCTGCACGTCGGTCTGATTGAGCACACGGTTCACGGTCAAAATGTACGTCCCAATTTGCGCCTGCTCACCGATCGCGTAGTGCCCATTCGAGCCAGGCGTGGCGATCCCGGTCGGTACCGGCCCAGTCGGGTCGCCGCATGCCACGAGCGCCGTCGTAAGCAGCAGCGATAGCACGCTCGGTAGAAGCAAATGCCTCATCCGCACTCTTTCAACTCCATTCGATCCGTCTACCGCCCAACGTACTGCCGCGTGGCGGTTCCGTTTGGGATTAAACCAGCGATCCGATATCGCAGACCGAACCGCGTCGGTATTGTACTGGCCTGTGCCAGTCCGACGTGTACAACGTAGCGACGGCGGCGAAGTCTCATGAAACCCCACCCTTCATCGTTCACGGGCAACGCGCGGTTGAACTGAGCTGTCCCGACAACTGTACGGAAGAACAGGCAGCCAACCGGCATCTTGATCACTGGTAGAAAGTCGATCGGCTGACTATGCTTGTCACGATAACCGCATCCGGATCGCCGGACTGCGCGATACAAATCCAACATGGAGCCGAGCGATCGAACAGCTAGTTACACAGTATGGTGTCTACATTGTTGCCCTGTTGATCTTCGTTGGGGAGCTTGGTGTGCCCACCGGTATCCCGGCAGAGATCGCGCTACTCATTGCCGGCAGCTACGGCGTCCACTCACTTTCCGGACTCATTTTTGCCATCGGGTTGGTCACTGTGGCCGATGTTGCCGGAACAACAACCCTGCATCTGGTTTCCCGCACTGGCGGCTCGCGACTGCTCAATCGCGTGCTCGAACGTTTCGGTAAGCGCAGCGAGGAGACAATCGGGAAGTGGCGCGGCCGACTCGGCGGCCAGGATGTCGTCGTCGTCTCGGTCGGCCGCATGTTGCCGCTCGTGCGCATGTACATCTCGATCGGCGCCGGTCTGCTGCAAATTCGCTTTCGCGACTTCGTCGGAGGAGCGTTTGTCGGAGCACTGGTCTGGGGAGGGACGCCGATCGCCATCGGCTATTTCTTTCGCGGGGACGTTCAGCAGTTCACCAAAAACTACGCTACCATCTCGCATCTCATCTTCGTCATTCTCCCGGCGTTGACCCTCTCGGTCCTCGTGATGTGGTGGGTGCGGCGTGGCCCCACGCGCTGGCTGAAACTCCGTCGCGGTCGGTCGGCGACCGGCATCATCACGGCATCGATCGCGGTGGTGATCCTCATCCGTGCGCTGATCCTGAACACCGATATCGTCTCGAGCGGGCTCGCGGCACTGCATTATTCGATCCTGACCACCTGGTCGATCGGCCTGGCCGCGGTCGCGTTCGCGCTCTTGAGCGTCTCATTCAACGATCTGCGCATCGCTTTTCGCCAACGCAATCGGCAGCAAGGCGCCACCCATGAAGCAGCGCAGGAGTTGACGACCACGGTCATTTGGCTGGCGCTCGTGATCGGCGCCGTCGCGTTCATTTTCTTGATCACGAGTCACTACACGCTGTTCTAAGCGGTGACATCGACCAGACCAGGATAGGAGCGGGGAACATGCGCGTCGACCCGGTAAATGTCGGTGACGTCGACGACGTTATTCGTGCGGTGTTCGATGCGCAGGCGCGGAAATGGGGTGCTCCGCTGCTCAATCACCGGCTCTACGCGCGGCGGCCGGCAATCTTTCGCGGGGCGCGTGGCATGTGGCGCGGACTGGACGCCTCCGGGTTAATCGATCCGATATTGGCGACGCTGGTCAACGTGCGCGTCGCCACCATCAACGGTTGCGTCTTCTGACAGGATATCAACACCGCCGTGGGCGGGGAACTTGGCGTGCCGGAGGAGAAATTCGCCGCACTGGCCGACTATCGCGACAGCGAATTTTTCGACGACCGCGAACGAACCGCACTGGATTACGCCGAGGGCATGACCATCACCGGTCGCGAAGTTGACGATGAACTTTTCGCGCGTCTCGGCGAGTGGTTCGATCAGAACGCGATCGTCGAATTGACCGCGATCATCGCCTGGGAGAACGCCTCGAGCAAATTCAATCGCGCGCTGCGTGTCCCATCGCAGCAA
>Ga0307374_10011954_pt1 | contig 12254 bp, 11 predicted proteins | sample OX3MG_FD_202532 | JGI IMG/M metagenome (GOLD analysis project Ga0307374, IMG submission 202532) | Soil microbial communities from Risofladan, Vaasa, Finland - OX-3 | ecosystem: Environmental > Terrestrial > Soil > Coastal area > Acid sulfate soil | place: Finland: Risofladan, Vaasa | collected...
GGACGCATCGTGGTCGGCTTCACCCCCGACGGGGACCCGGTCACCGCCGAGGAGCTCCGGGCGGCCGGCGCCATGGCGGTGATCATGCGCGAGGCCATCGGCCCGAACCTGTTGCAGACCCTGGAGAACACGCCGGTGCTCGTGCACGCCGGACCATTCGGGAACATCGCCCACGGCAACTCCTCGGTCCTCGCCGACCTCGTCGGCATTCACACCGGCGACTACCTCATCACCGAGGCCGGGTTCGGCGCCGACATGGGTGCCGAGCGATTCTTCAACATCAAGTGCCGGGTATCGGACCTGGTGCCGGATGCAGCCGTGGTGGTCACGACGGTTCGGGCCATGAAGGCCCACTCGGGAGAGCATCGGATCATCGCCGGACGGCCACTGCCGCCGGGGCTGCTGGAAGAACGTCCCGACGAGGTGATCGCCGGCGGGGCCAACCTCCGCAAGCAGATCGAGAACGTGCTGCTGCATGGCGTGACCCCGGTCGTGGCCATCAACGCCTTTCCGCAGGACTTCGAGTCCGAGTACGACGCCATCCGTTCGATCGCCGACTCGATGGGCGTGCGTTCGGCCGTCTCCACCCACTTCCAGGACGGCGGGGCCGGCGCCACCGATCTGGCGGCGGCCGTGGTGGAGGCGGCGGAGGAGCCGGGCTCGTTCCGTTTCCTCTATCCGGCCGAGGCCACCCTCCGCCAGAAGATCGAGACCATCGCCACCGAGGTCTACGGCGCCGACGGCGCCGACTACCGACCCGCAGCGGCCCGGAGCCTCGACCTGTTCGAGACCAACGGGCTCGGGGACCTTCCCGTCTGCATCGCCAAGACCCACCTCTCCCTGTCCTCCGACCCGACCCTCAAGGGTGCGCCCACCGGTTGGCGCCTCCCGGTCCGGGAGGTCCGGGCCTCGGCCGGTGCCGGGTTCATCTACGCCATCTGTGGCGACATGCGCACCATGCCCGGGCTCAGTCGGCACCCGGCGGCGGAGCACATCGACATCGACGAGAACGGCGATGTGATCGGGCTTTCGTAACTGCCCATCGGTGGGCGCGGCCAGCCCCGAGTGCGTGCCTGATATCGTCCGCCGGCAGGCATGCTCCCGCGCCCGACCTTCGTTCATGAGAGGACCATGACCATCGCCCCACGGACGCCCGGCCGCCCAGGGTATGGACACCCGGCGTGAGACTGCACCGGGCGCACCACGTGCCGAACGGGACACTCCGGATCCTGATCGGCCTGGGCCTGACCGCAGCAAGCCTGGCGGCGTGCGCCTCGACCAACCCGCAGAACACCTCGTCGACCGATCCACCACAGACCGTCCCACCGACGGAGCGGGCCCGGGCGGCGCTGACCCGGGCGGTGGCCACGACCAGCTCGCTCACCAGCTCGTTCGAGATGACGTTCACCCGTCCGTCGGCATCGGGCGTGTCATCGACTCCGTTGGCGGCCCACGGAGCAGCCGACTTCCGCGCTCCGACCAGCACCGTCATCCTCGAGCTGCCCGGGGGCTCGTCGGCGACCGAGCAGATGATCTTCCTGCCGGCAACGGTCTTCATCAAACCGCCGTCGTCGAGCCTTCCGCTCCAGCCCGGACGGCCGTGGATCTTCGCCAACTTCGTGGACATCGCCAAGTACAACGTCAACTTTCCGCCCTACATCGTCCAAACCGAGAGCGTGAACCCGGCGCTGGCCGTCTCCGAGCTCACCTGGGGGACCACGGCAGTCTCCTCGTATGGCCCCGACACGTTCCACGGGCTGTCGACCACCCACTACCTGGCGACGGTGGACCTGAGACAGGCGCTCTCCCGGGCCTCTGGTCCGGCCGGTTCGGTGTTCGCGGCAACCATCTCGTCCGAGATCGCCGCGCTGGGCGGGAGCGTCACCTCCACGCCGGTCTCGACCCATCTGGACGCGTGGGTGGATGGCAATGGGCGTCTGACCGGAGTCCGGTTCACGCCGGCGGGAGCGGGGATCGGCACCCTCACCCTCACGCTCGACCGGTTCGGTGCCACGGTCCACGCCGGCAAGCCGCCCCGGGCCAAGGTGGTCGACATCGCCGCCATGATCCCCGGGGGGGAACGGGAGGCACTCAATGGGGGTGACTCGGATGGAGCCTGATCCCGACGGCGGCGCAGCCCCGATCCGGCCCGCGCCGGCGGTGCAGATCGACCATCTGACCAAACGGCTGCGCAGCGGGGTGACCGCGGTCGACGATCTCAACCTGACCGTGGACGAGGGCCAGATCCTCGGCCTGGTGGGCCCGAACGGGTCGGGCAAGACCATCACGCTGAAGATCCTGCTCGGACTGGTCCGGCCCACAGCGGGCCGGGTCTCGCTCTTCGGCGACGAGGTGAGTCCCGGCGCTACAGTGCTCGGACGGGTGGGGGCGCTGGTCGACGGGCCGGGCTTCGTGCCCCACCTCTCCGGACGGCGCAACCTCGATCTGGCCTGCCGTCAGATACGGCTGGCGGGCGGGCCCGCCGATCTCGACGGGGCAATCGATTCGACCGGCCTCGGGAGCGCCATCGATCGGCGGTTCTCCGACTACTCCCATGGCATGCGCTACCGGCTGGCCATGGCCCAGGCGTTACTGGGACGGCCCGACCTGCTGCTCCTCGACGAGCCCACCACCGGCATGGACCCGGCCCAGTCCCACGAGGTGCGAATCGCCATCGCCGAGCGCGCCTCGGCGGGCGCCACCGTGGTGGTCTCCAGCCATCAACTGTCCGAGATCGAGTTGGTCTGCACCCACGCAGCGATCATGCGCCAGGGTCGCCTGGTGGCATCGGGTCCGGTGCCTGATCTGGTGGGAAGGCACCCGTTGGTGCGGGTGGATCTCGATGACGCCGGGCGCGGCGTCGGGGTCCTCGGCATCATGCCCGGCGTGACCCGGGTGGTGCAGGCCGGGCCCACGGCGGTGGTGGTCGAAGGCCGGTCGTTGCGTCCCGTCGACCTGGTCGACGGCCTGCACGCCGCCGGGCTCACCGTCACAGGCTTTCGGAGCCGCACCTTCGAGGACTCCTATCTGGCCCTGTTCGAGGAGTCTGTCGGATCGCCGCCGCGGTCACCCCGTCCCGAACCGTGATCGCCATCGAGTGGGTCAAGCAGTTCCACCGGCCGAAGGCCTACGCCACCCTCGGCATCGTGGCCAGCTTCTCGCTCGTGCTGACGGTGGCGCTGGCGTTGACCGGCTCCGGGCAGACGGAGTTCGTCGGGGATCTCCCCCTGCAGATGGTCCCGAGGGCATCGGGGTACAGCGTGCCGATCATCGCCCTGTCGAGCACCATGAAGTTCTTCCTCCCCCTGGCCGTGGCGCTGTTCGCCGGCGAGTCCGTGGCCGGCGAGGCCGGCTGGGGGAGCCTCCGTTACGTGATGACCCGGCCGGTGTCGCGCACCCGGGTCCTGTGGTCGAAGGCCGCCGTCGCCGGCGTGCTGTCGTTGGTGTCGGTCATGATCATCACTGTGGTCTCGCTCGTCGTCGGGGCGATGGCGTTCGGCCTCCATCCGCTCCCTATCGTCGACGGGCGGGCCTCGGCCCCGGACCACGTGGTCAGTGCCACCATCTCCGGCGGTGCCATGCTCGGCTCGCTGGCCCTCTCCACCCTGTACGTCACCGCCGGCATGGCCAGCATCTTCGCCGCGGCGTTCTTCCTGTCCACCACGACCCGCCGACCCCTGGTGGCTGTGGCCGGCGGTGTCGGCCTCACCATCATCTCGAGGATCTTCAACGGCGACTATCTCCCTGGCGTGTCGGTCGTGAACAAGTACATGCCCAACAACGACATCGACCTGTGGCAGCATCTGTTCCTCCGTCCGGCCGCCACCGACGGCTTCGTGCACTTCCTCCTCCTGCAGCTGGTCTATTTCGTCGTCCTGATGGGGCTCGCCCAGTGGTGGTTCACCCGCAAGGACCTCCTTCATTGATCGTTGTCGAGTGCATCAAGCAGGTGCGGCGACCCCGCGCCTGGATCGTGTTCGCCGTGCTGATGGGCGTCACGACCGTCGTCACCCTGATCATCCGCCTGACCAGCGCCGCCACTCCGGAACGCGTGGGGAACTGGGGCTCGGTGATCCCCAACGCATCGGGTCTCACCATGCCACTGGTCGGCCTGAACGCGCTGCTCCTGTTCCTCATCCCCCTGGCCGTTGCCATCTTCGCCGGCGAGTCCGTGGCCGGCGAGGCATCGTGGGGAAGCCTCCGCTATCTGTTGGCCCGCCCCGTGTCGCGAGAGCGGGTCCTGACCGCCAAGGCCGTGGTGGCCGCGCTGTTCTCGTTCGGCGCCATCGCCGTGGTCGTGCTGGCCGGAACGGTCTCCGGCGTGGTGGCGTTCGGTTGGCACCCGCTGTCGGTCCTCGACCTCCAGCACACCTCCCCGTTCTTCACCGGGGCGACCACCTTCTCGCCGGTCGGGGCCCTCGGCCGGATCGGGTTGGCCACGGTGGTCGTAGCCGGAACCATGCTCAGCACGTTCGCCTTCTCCTTTCTGTGCTCGACCCTCACCGATCGACCGTTCAGCGCGGTGGCCGGCGGCGTGCTCTTCGGCCTGGTCTCGCGGTCCCTCGACAACATTCCCGGGCTCCACGCCCTGACCCCGTGGTTGCCTTTGACCGACAAGGGGACCGACGTGTGGACGGGACTCTTCTTCCCGCCGGACGATCTGGTCGGCCTTCCCCACCTGGCCTTGGTGCAGGGGGCCTACGCCGCCGTCTTCCTCACCGCGGCATGGGTCTGCTTCCACCGGCGTGACATCCTGTGCTGAACTGAGCGATCCAGGGACGAGGAGACAACCCCGGCTCAGGTGGCCATGGGCTCGTTGGCGTTCTCGACCTCGATGACCCGGAGCGTCTGGCGATCCAACGCTTCGGCCGGCTGCCCCTTCAGGAGGACCATGGCCACCACCGCGCCGACGCCGACGCAGATGGCCCCGATCAGAAACGAGAGTCGATAGCCACCGCTGAGGGCGTCCGGTATCGAGTGGCCCGACGCCTCGAGCGTCCGGGTGTGATTGGCGGCAATGGTACCGAGTACGGCCAGACCGAAGGCCGCGGCCATCTGCATCGACACGTTGACGATCCCCGAGCCCAGTCCGGCGTCGGCACTCGGGACATCGTGCATGGCGATGGACAGCAGGGGCATGAACGACACCCCGGCGCCCAGTCCGATCAGCAGGAACGCCGGGAGGATCACGGTCACGTAGTTGGTGTGCGGGTTGATGGTGGCCAGCAACAGGAGCCCGACCATGGCGGCGAACATCCCCGGCACGAGCACGGGCTTGTTGCCGAACCGGAGGACCAGGCGGGCCGTGATGCCGGCCGAGAGGACCCCCATGCTGAGCGAGATGGGCAGGAAGGCCAGCCCGGTTCGGATCGGGCTGTACCCCAGCACCTTCTCGAAGTACAGGGCGGCGAGGAAGAACGTCGTGAACGCCCCCGCGGCCAGAAATCCCCGGACGACGCTCGAGTTGGTCAACGTTGAGATCCGGAGGATGCGCAGCGGCATGATCGGCTTGGCCAGCCGGGCCTCCAGCACGAAGAACGCCGCCAACAGCACCGCCGCGGCTCCGCCGTAGCCGAGCGTGTGCACCGACAGCCATCCGTACTGGTTGGCCTCGATAATGGCGTAGATGGCCAGCATCAGGGCCAGGGTCACCAGCACCGACCCGGTGATGTCCACCCCGTTGCGGATGCCGAGGCCCTCGTTCTCGTCGATGAGGGCCCTCCCGAGGAAGAAGGTCACCACGCCGATGGGCAGATTGATGAAGAAGATCCAATGCCAACTGAGGGTCTGGGTGAGGACGCCTCCCACCAACAGCCCGAGTGCTCCCCCGCTCACCGTCACCATGATGTAGGCGCTCATGGCCCTGGACCGGTCGACCGATTCGGGGAACTCGGTGACGATGATGGCGATGATCACCGACGCCGAGAAGGCGCCGCCCATCCCCTGGGCGAATCGACCCGCGATCAACATGGCCGGGGTGGTGGCCACACCGCAGGCCACCGACGCCACGGTGAACAGTGCGATTCCCCCGAGGAACACCGACTTGCGACCCACCAGGTCGCCGAGCCGACCGGCCATCAAGAGGAAGCTGGCGAAGGTGATGGTGAAGGCATCGACCACCCAGATCAGGTTGGACTGGCTGAAGTGCAGCTCCCGTTGGATCTGCGGAAGCGCGACATTGACGATCGACCCGTCGAGGGAGTTCATGAACATGCCCAGGCACACCACGACCAGTGCCCACCAGCGGGTACGGCTCCTGGGTGACGCCACCGGAGCCTCCGTGCCACGGGTCATCGACCAGGTAGTAGTTCGGCCGCGGAGGATCATCAAATCCGCCGGCGTTTCCGCTGGTCGGATCGATGGGGTCGCAACGGCGGATTGATTCGCCGACGACCGGATGCCACACTTCGTCGGTGCACGGCAAGAGGCGGGGGGCCATCGGGACGCTGGCAGCGCCGCTCGCCCTCGTGGCGGTGCTCCTCGCCGGATGGTCCGTCTCGGCCGGCGCTGACAGCAGTTCCTCGTCGACGGGTTCCGCTCCCACCACCGGCTCGACGACCTGCCATCGCCCCCACAGCGGCGCCCCCGCCGCCACCGCGGTGCCATCGGTGCCGAGCGACTGGGACATCACCTCCTTCGACGGCACCCGCATCCGGGCCCACTGGTTCCCGCTCCCCCGGTCCGGGGGTGCAACGGCGCCGACGGTCTTGATGGGCCCCGGATGGAGCCTTTCCGGTGACACCGATACCGAAGGAACGGGGATCCTCGGTGCCGTCCCCATCAAGGACCTGCGGGCGGCCGGCTACAACGTCCTCACCTGGGACCCGCGAGGCTTCGGCCGCTCCGGCGGGGTGGCCGAGGTCGACAGTCCCGCGTTCGAGGCGCGGGATGTGAGCGCCCTGATCAGCTGGGTGGCCACCCAACCGGGTGTCCGACTCGATGCCCCGGGCGACCCCCGTATGGGCATGGTCGGGGGGAGCTACGGCGGCGGTATCCAGCTGGTCACTGCGGCCACCGACTGCCGGGTGGACGCCATCGTTCCGACCATCGCCTGGCACTCGCTGGTCACCAGTCTGGACAAGGCCGACACGGTCAAGTCCGGGTGGTCCGGCATCCTGTCGGGGCTCAGCGCCAGCGACCACGTCGACCCGCAGGTGACCCAATCCGGTGCGGCGGGCCGGCAGAGCGGCATGATCACCCCTGCCGAGCAGCGCTGGTTCGCGGCCAGGGGCCCCGGCGCCCTGGTGAGCCAGATCCACGTCCCCACCTTGATCGTCCAGGGCACCGTCGACACCCTGTTCACGCTGCAGGAGGGCGTGGACAACGAGCAGATGCTGAAGAAGAGCCACGTCCCGACATCGATGCTCTGGTTCTGCGGTGGCCACGGTGCCTGCCTGACCCCCGCCGGCGACCAGCAGCTGCCGGTCGACGCCACGATCGCCTGGCTGGACCGCTACGTGAAGCGGGATCCGTCCGTCGGCACCGGCCCCGGCTTCCGGTTCGTCGATCAGAACGGCGCCGGCTACTCGGCACCGGGATGGCCGGTGCCCACCGCGGCCCCGGTGACAGCCACCGGGAGCGGGACCCTCGCCCTCCAGGCCACCGGCGGCTCCGGGCCCGCCACCATCTCCGGCAGCGGCCAGGTGCTGGCCGGACTGGTCGCACCCATCACGCCGGCCCGCGCATCCGACGCCGTCAACGTCACGATCCCGTTCGGTGGCCGCTCCGTCGTCGTGCTCGGTGCCCCCCGCATGACCGTGACGTACCGGGGGACCGCCCCGTCCGGTCCGCGGCCGACCCGGGTCTTCGCCCAGTTGGTCGACCCGGCCACCGGTCTGGTGCTGGGCAACCAGATCACACCGGTCGACGTCACCCTCGACGGTCACACCCACACCGTCTCGGTGCCTCTGGAGATGGTGGCGTTCACCGGCAAGCCCCGGGGCTCGGTGGACCTCCAGCTGGTGGCCACCACCGTGGCCTATGCCGTACCCCGCCTGGGGGGACGCGTGGACTTCGTCCACATCGGGGTCGCCCTGCCGGTGGCCTCGGGCATCACCCCCTCGTAGCTACCTCGCTACTGGCGGTATCCCTCGACGGTGCCCTCCCCGCGGACTTCTGCCCCGTCGGGACTCCGGCCGGCATTGCGCAACGCCCGCCGTTGGCGAAGGAGGTCCCACAACTGGTCGAGGGTCACCTCGATGGCCCGCATGCGGGCCTCCTCATCGGCGGAGAGGCCCATGCCCACGTGCAGCTCCTCGAGGCGCTGCTCCTCGTTGGCCAGGTCCCCGATCTGGGTGATGATCGATTGATCGTCCACGGTGGGCTCCTTCGGTCAGCGGACCCTGCGGCCCGACCTCCGTCAGCGTAGAGGGATGCGCACCGCGATGATCGCCGGTTACCGGGGAGCCCGCGGCATCCCCAGACCCACCATGGCGATGATGTCGCGTTGGACCTCGTTGGTGCCGCCGCCGAAGGTGAAGATGGTCTGGCTCCGCGCCTGTTGCTCGAGCCGGCCGCGGAGCGCCGCGCCGGGCGATCCCGCCGGCAGGTAGCCGGCCTGGCCCACGATCTCGAGGAGCAGGCGATACGCCTCGAGGGCGAACTCCGTCCCGAATACCTTGGTGGCCGAGGCGTCAGCCGGGTTGAGCCCCTTGTCGGCGGCCCATGCCACCTTCCAGTTGAGGAGCTTGAGGAACTCGGCTCTCGCCAGTACCCGGGCCAGATGGACCTGGACCCACTGCCGGTCGATCACCCGGCGACCATCGGCCAACGTCTCCCCCCGGGCCCAGGTCTCGACGTCGGCGATGCTGCGCAGGATCCCCGATACCGGGCAGATGGCCACCCGTTCGTGATTGAGCTGGTTGGTGATCAACTTCCACCCCTGGTTCTCCTCGCCGACCAGGTTGGCGGCCGGCACCCGGACCCCGTCGTAGAAGGTGGAGCTGGTGAACTCGCCGGCCACCGTGCGCAGCGGCGTCCAATGGAACCCGGGGGCATCGGTGGGAACGATGAACACGGAGAGCCCCTTGTGCTTGGGGGCGTCGGGGTCGGTACGGGCCGCCAGCCACACGAAGTCTGCGTACTGGATGGCGCTGGTGTAGAGCTTCTCCCCCGTGATCACATACTCGTCCCCGTCTCGCACCGCCCGTGTCCGCAGCGATGCCAGATCGGTGCCCGCGGTGGGCTCGGTGTACCCGATGGAGAAGTGGACCTCACCGCGGAGGATGCCCGGAAGGATGCGCTGCTTCTGCTCGGCGGTGCCGAGGCTCATCAGCGTCGGGCCCACGCTGTTGAGGGTGAGGAGCGGCAGGGGCACGCCGGCCCAGTGCGACTCCTCGACGAAGATCATCTGGTCGATCGGGCCGCGCCCCTGGCCTCCGTACTCCACGGGCCAGCCCAATCCGAGCCACCCGTCGTCACCCATCCTCCGAATCGCCCGCGTGTAGCTCGATCCATCCGACTGGGTGGCCTCCATCTCGCCCGCCAGCCGCTCGAAGTACGCCCGCAACTGCTCCTTCAGCTCCTGCTGACTCTCCGTCAATGCCAAACGCATCCGAACGCTCCCGTCGACGCCTGCACGTTAACAAGACCCCGCGGGGAGACGAGTGCGGTACCGTCACTTCCGATGAGTGATCAAGCACCCACCCCGCCCGACCAACTGTTCGCCGTGGCCGGCAAGACCGTCGTGGTCACCGGAGGGACCCGGGGCATCGGTCGGATGATCGCCGGGGGCTTCGTGGCCGCCGGGGCCACCGTGATCGTGGCCTCCCGAAAATCCGACGCCGTCGAGCAGGCGGTCGCCGACCTGTCCCGCTACGGGACCTGCTCCGGCATGACGGCCGACCTGTCCACCGAGGACGGTGCGCGCCGGTTGGCGGACGACGTGGGAGCCGACCACGACCGGGTCGACGTTCTCGTCAACAACGCCGGTGCCACCTGGGGGGCTCCCCTGGCCGATCACGACACCGCGTCGTGGGACCGGGTGTTGAACCTCAATGTGGCGGGGATCTTCCACACCACGAAGTTCTTCCTTCCACTGCTCGAAGCCGGTGCGGCGGCGGACGGACCCTCCCGGGTCATCAACATCGGCTCGATCGACGGCATCCACGTGCCCGTCCTCGAGTCCTACTCCTACTCGGCATCGAAGGCCGCCGTGCACCAGCTCACCCGACACCTGGCCAAGCGGCTGGCCCCCACCATCACCGTGAACGCCGTCGCTCCCGGCCCCTTCGAGTCCAAGATGATGGCCGCCACGCTCGAGGCCTTCGGCGACCAGATCGCCGCATCCGCCCCCCTCAGGCGCATCGGCCGGCCGGACGACATGGCCGGCGTGGCCCTCTTCCTGGCGTCGAGGGCGGGCGCCTACCTGACCGGTGCCATCATTCCCGTCGACGGCGGCATCGCCACCACCGCGTGAAGGGCACGGACGGCCTGCGCTCGGGGGCTAGGGCGCCTGGTCCTTCGGGGACCGCTCGGTGACCAGCGCGTCGAGCCGGGCCAGCGTCCGCTCCATGTCGCGGCGGGTCTTCCCCGAGTAGATGTCGCCCAGCTTCAGGAGCACCCGCTGGTGGTCCGGCGTGATGTCCCAGCTCTCGCGCACCCGGGTTCCGTCGTCGACCGGTTGGAGCTCGTAGCGCCAGACCCTTCCCGCCAGTACCCGTTCGAGGGGCCCCTTCGGACCGGTCTGCCAGGCGATGCACCGGTTCTCCTCGAACTCGACCACCGTGTTGACCGTCGAGTACCGCACCACCATCTTCATGCCCATTCCGAAGGTGTCACCGAGCGACAGTCGTTGTGGACCGTCCTTCCGTGCCCCCTGCAGCAGGCCTGACCCGTCGATCAGGGTGTGTTGGGAGGCGTCCGACAGCACATCGAAGATGGCCTCGGGCGAGGCGGCGATGACCCGTTCGACGGTGAGGACGTAGCCCTGCACGCTCAGTGGCTCCGGGTGTCCGACACGGTGGGCGCGCCCAGGCGGTCGCCCACGAACGATCCCACCGCGGCGATGCTCTGGTCGGCTTCGGGAATCAGTTCGCCGGGGAAGGCCTGAAAGACGTGGATGAGCTCCGGCCATACGGTGAAGGCCACTCGTCCACCGGCCTCCTGCAGCCGGTCGGCCAGACGCGTGGCATCGTCCAGCAGCACCTCACACGCACCGACCTCGATCATGACCGGCGGGAGCCCGATCAGGTCCGCGGCGAACAGCGGGGAGGCCAGCTCGGTGCGCGGGTCGACGTCTCCGAGGTAGGCCTGGGCCATCAGGTCGAGCCCGTCCTTCGTGACCATCGGATCGCGGTCGGCGAGGGTGTCGTAGGACGGGGCCGACTGGGTCAGATCGACCCACGGTGACAGGCACACCACCGCACCGGGCAGCGAGGCACCGGCATCACGCAGCGCAAGCACCGCCGCCATGGCGAGCCCTCCCCCGGCCGAGTCACCGGCGATGGCGATGCGATCAGCTCGGACCCCGAGTGCCACCAGGTCCGCATAGGCGGAAGTGGCGTCGGTCACCGCGTCGGGGAACCGGTGCTCGGGGGCCAATCGGTAGTCGAGGACCGCCACGGTGCACCCGGACGCGACGGCGATCCGGGCGCCCAACATCCGGTGGCTGTCGAGGGATCCGGTGCAGTAGCCGCCTCCGTGCAGGTAGAGCACCACCGCGTCGGCATCGACGCCGTCGGACGTGATCCACTCGGCCGGACGCCCGCCCAACGACACCCCTTCGACCCGGAAGCCCTCGGGTGCGGGCGACGACGCCAGGGTCCGGCCCATGGCATCCCGCTGTTCGCTGATGGTGCCGGTGGCCAGGCCGGAATCGGCGAGGAAGCCACTGATGATCTCGACGCCGGGATGACTCACCGCGGGCGGCTCCTCTGCTCGGTCCCTCTGGTCCGACGGGAACGTTAGCGGTCGCTCGGGTCCCTCCCCGCCCCGGTTGCCCAGCGACACTCGGAGCGGCGTCGTTCCACCCCTTGCCTCATCTTCACTGTGCGTGGGATAATAACCACATAGAGCGTTTCCGGCCGACACGGAGCGACACGAAGGGGCGTGACATGAGGCATCCATGGGGCCGGCGGCTGCTGTCCTGCGCGGCAAGCGTAGCGATCGTGGGGGGAGCGGCGGCAGCTCTGCCTGCGCCCCCGAGCGGGGCGGCCAGGGCCCCGGCCGGGCACACCGGGCTGCAGTCGCCCACGGACAGCTTCTGGCTCACGACCCCGGCCGGGGCCATGTACGGCTTCGGTGTGCCCTCGTAC
>Ga0307374_10011957_pt1 | contig 12251 bp, 10 predicted proteins | sample OX3MG_FD_202532 | JGI IMG/M metagenome (GOLD analysis project Ga0307374, IMG submission 202532) | Soil microbial communities from Risofladan, Vaasa, Finland - OX-3 | ecosystem: Environmental > Terrestrial > Soil > Coastal area > Acid sulfate soil | place: Finland: Risofladan, Vaasa | collected...
CAAGATGGATAAGCGCGCCGACTACATGAAATACCAGAAAGGCGCCGATCCACGTGAAAAAAAGCACAAGGGCGATTCCGAGCAGTGCATAGCGCATGAGGGTTCCCCCGTACGGAAATATTAGCATGGCGGTCAGCCTGCCGGTATTGCCAGGAACATTCTCATTGATGGTGATCGAGCGTACTCCAACCTAGCGCTGACGCGGAACGATCGCCCGCGATTTTTTCCGGGAGCCAATCCCGGGCAACTTGGATGTTCCTTCGCCGGCACTGGTGGAAAATTTCGCCATAAATCCTTGCCATCGCGCTCCCACTGATATATATATTCCTCATGGGAAACCTATTGGATATTCTGGACTTCGTTGTCCTTTTGCTGATAGTAGTTCTCGCTCTGCGCACAGTGTGGAATAAGCAAACAAGCGGCTCTGGGTCGCTGGCTTTGTCGATCTGCACCTTGGTGGTGGCTGCCATTTTTGCGATTGTCTCGTACTCGGCCTACATGGGGATTGTCGAGGTATCGTCATCCATGACACGGGGATTCTTTCTCGTGGTCCTGCTGATTCTGGCAGCGCTTCTCCGCATCTCCTGGTCAGACAAGTCAGTCGCTTGAGCTGAGCAAGTCATCTCGCATGCGAGATCAACCTGTCGACGCAACACCATCGAATCGGTTGATCACACAATACTTCTCATAGAGAACCTAACGTATAGTGTCCTTAGTGCGGTCCTCATTCCAACCTAAACAGGCTAGTCTTCCGTTTGCCTCAACGCCCGCGAACGATTTGCGCTTTTGAGGCTCCTGCAGGCTGACTTCGAACGAGTGTTGCCTCCATCTCATGAGATGAGACCGCCGCGTTGATCGGGAAAAATACAGCAGCAGAGGTCAATTGAAAGCGGGAAACATTGGCAGTACCCTCAGGTGAGTGTCCCGAACATGCATTTTGCAGGTAACGACATCCGGAGTGGCTGCGTCTAATTTGAGCGGGTGCGAAGCCTGCGGCGCGCGGTCAAAATTTAAATCTCCAGAGGTGTCCAGATGAAAACCAGGATCGTTTCTCTCCTCGCGGCGGTTAGCATTTCCCTGGTGCTTGCCGGACCGGCATTTGCCCACCACTCGATGTCGATGTACGACCGCGGCCACGACACCACGCTCAAGGCGACCATCACGGCGTTCAAATGGGAAAATCCACACTCGCATATCCTCTTCACCGTCACCGACGAACAAGGCAACACCGTGCAATGGGATGCGGAAGGCGGCTCTCCGCACCGGCTGACGGATCGCGGCTGGAGCAAAGACTCGCTCAAGCCGGGCGAGCAGGTAACGATCATTGGTAATCGCAACAAAAATGGCTCGCCCACCATGCGGTTTGAGCAGGTGATCTTTCCGGACGGCCAGGCGTTGGGAACGCGCCGGCACCACATTTTCTAGATGTCGTCTCCTAAATGTGCTTTGTGGGTCGCGGCTTCAGCCGCGACATTAAAATCGCAAGAAAAGCTGGGCTTTAGCCCCTGAGGCGCGGAGCAAGCACAACCGGCGGGTATTTCTGAGATCGCTTCTAGTGAAGTCAAGACGCCCGAATGCATCGGGAAATCCGTTCAGCGCTTGATGATGGACTTAAAACCGCTGGCTTCCAGCGAGCGGCGCCCGGCTGCGGCGGCCTTGGCGTTGAGGTACGGCCCCACCTGCACGCGATAAAATTTGTCCGCGCCCGGCAGGATGACAAACGCGGGAAATTTCTTCTGTTGCAGCGCTTGCGCCAGCGCCAACGCGTCCCCCTCCCGCTGCAGGGCAGCCACTTGCAGCATGATGGCCCCCTTGGGAATGAGCGACCCGCTTACCGGAGTGGAAGACTTCCCCAATCTCGCGAGTTTCGCGCGGGAGGCCGGGGCCACGTGTTTGCGCGGGGCCGGGCGCTTCGCGGCAGCCACGGGCTTCGGTGGCGGCTGCAGATGGTCTTCGGCCGATCGTGAGTCGGCGGAGTGATAGAAATCCCAATCGGAATTCTGTGGCGCGGGCAGCGCAGCGCTGCTTTCCTGCTTCTTTTCAGCCTTGCTGGCTTGGGCGGGAACGGGCGGCGAAGCAGCATCCCGATTGCTGCCGGCCGCGGCGCGCAGGATGGTGTCGTACTGGCTTCGCCCGAGCAGATACCCGAGCGTGAAAACGATGGCAAAGGTCACGACCAGCATCAGGAACAAGCCCACCAGATGCCGGCTCTCCAACACAAAATCCCTGCTGCCGTTTCTCTCTCGGGATGCCATCTAAGCTTTCGGGGACAGCTTTCTGACCCATTCGTTGATGATATCAATCGGCAGGGGGAACACGATGGTCGTGTTTTTCTCGACGCCGATTTCGGTTAGTGTCTGCAGATACCGGAGTTGAATGGCGGCGGGCTGCGTTTCCAGGACCTGGGCGGCCTCGGCCAGTTTTGCGGAAGCTTGCGCTTCGCCTTCCGCGTGAATCACCTTGGCGCGGCGCTCGCGTTCGGCCTCCGCCTGTCGCCCAATGGCGCGCTGCATCTGCTCCGGAATATCGACCTGCTTGACTTCCACCTTCGTTATCTTAATACCCCAGGGCTCGGTATCCTGGTCAAGGATGATTTGCAATTTACTGTTAACTTTTTCGCGCTCGGCGAGGATCTCGTCGAGTTCAAACTGGCCGACGATGCTGCGCAAGGTGGTTTGCGCCTTTTGCGAGGTGGCATAGAGATAGTTCTGCACCTGCGACAGCGCCAGATTCGCATCCACCACGCGGAAGTACGCCACCGCATTGACCTTCACCGAGACGTTGTCGCGCGTGATGATGTCCTGTGAAGGCACATCGAGCGTTTCGATCCGCAACGAGATGCGATACAACGTTTCGATCGGCCAGAAGACGACGCGCAATCCGGCGCCCTTGGCGTCCGGCTGCATGCGCCCCAGGCGCAGCACCACGCCCCGCTCCCACTCCTTGATCACGTACAGCGAGTTCCAGAACCAGATCAGGAAAATGAACACGGCGATCATCAATCCGTACAGCGAGATATCCATCTCTTCCTCCCCAAGCAGCCGGAGAACGATACGATTTCGCCCTTCGCCGCATTTTTCCAAGCGTTTCTGAAACTTTTTACCGGCCCGCTTCGCGATGTTCCACCGGCGAGACATGCAGCGTCAATCCCGTAATGCGCGTGACCCGGACGTGCGCGCCGGCCGGAATCGCCTCTCGCGCCACGGCGCGCCACAACTCGCCGTGCATCCTCACCATCCCCTGAAATTCCTCGCCCTCCGCCTGCCGCTCGAGCGGTACCGTCACTTCCGCGGACGCGTTCACGAGTTGCTCGAGGCCGGTCGACTGCTTCCACGCGCGCGACTTGAGCACCAATCGCATCAGCATTATCGTGATCAGCGCGAACGGCAACGTCGCCCCCAGCGCAACGCCCAGGCTCACGCCCGCATGCGTCAGAGGCGACCGGATCAGCATCATTGCGCCCAGCAGCATGGAAATAATGCCGCCGAACGCCAGCACGCCATGGCTGGTGTATTGCGCCTCCAGAATAAACAGTCCGAGCGCCAGAAAAATCAAAACCACGCCCGTGGGGGCCACCGGTAGAATATGCATCGCGTATAGCGCCAACACCAGGGAAATCCCGCCGATTACGCCGGGCGCGATCATGCCCGGATGCGTAAACTCGGCGTACAGCCCCAGCACGCCAACGATGAGTAGTATGAAAAAAGCGTCCGGCTGCACGATCCGCGAAAGGAATCGCTCGCGAAACGACATGGAAAACGGCACGAGTACCGGATGGTCAAGCGAAAGCTGCGTCGTCGAGCCGTCAAAGCGCTTGATCGTGCGGCCATTCAGCTTCGTCAGCAGATCCTCGGGAGAGTTTGCAATCAAGTCGATCAGCTTGCCGTTAAGCGCTTCCGTCTCGGTCCACGCTTTACCGTCTGTCACGGCGGTTTCCGCAAGTTCCACGTTGCGGCCGCGCTTGGCGGCATAGCTGCGCAGGAACGCCGTCGCGTCATTCAAAATCTTGTTCTTGAGCGTCTTATCCACCTGCAGCGGGATTCCGCCAATGGCCAGCAGAGGCGACGCCGCCCCGGTATGCGTTCCGGGCGCCATCGCCGCAACGTCCGCGGATAGCAGGATAAAAAATCCGGCGGAGGCGCCGCGCGACCCCGTGGGAGAAACATAGATGGCCACCGGCACGGGAGAATCCAGGATGTGCCGGATGATGTCCTCCATGGACGTGGAGAGTCCTCCAGGAGTGTCCATGGTAATCAGAATCAGGTGGGCATGAATGCGCTCGGCTTCCGCAATGCCGTTATCCACGTACTCCGCCAATACCGGCTCGATCTCATCGCCAATTCTGATTTCGACGACTTGCGCGGCATTTGTGGAAACGCCGGAAGCGGGGGCACTCCCCTGCCCCTGCGCGCGCGTGGTTCCCAGGGCGAACAGGATCGCGGCAAACACAACAGCCGCGGTCAAAGCAGCGCCACGCCTTACAGCAGAAAGCCGTGTTCCGCCAACCCTGCCGGTATCGCTCATTTTGGATCTCCCATCGAGTCCCGCGCGCGCGGTGGCGGCGCGGATCGCGGCGATGCGGATCGCGGCCGCGCCGCCGCATCTTCGCCGTTGGTTCGCAGCAGCGTGCGATCAAAATGCTCGGACACGCGCGCCATGCGCGCTAGCGCCACGGGATCTTGCAGAACAGCCTGCGTAATGGCCCCAACGGGGTGTCCGCCAATTTCTCCCGCATCGTCGCGAACCGCTGCGGCATCGGTATTGCGCCCCATCGATTCCAGCGCCGAAATCAAAAGCGCGCTCGTATCCTTGTCGTCAGGATCAAGCTTCCTGGCCCGTTCGAAGGCCGTGACTGCCGCGGCCGTCTGTTTTCCAGACAACCTGGCAATGCCGAGATTGACCAGATAATCGCGTTCGTCCGGGTCCAGCGCCGCGGCGCGCTCAAATTCCGTCACCGCTGCGTTCCAGTTCCCTAGGCGCAACCGTGAGACCCCCAGATTATTGTGCGCCTCGGGAAGTTCGGGTATGCGTACCTGGGGGTCCGTGCTCCGCGCACGCGCGGTGAGGCCGGAAAATGCCGCTTCCGCGCGCGCCGGATCATTGCGCAGCAAGTGGCACACACCGGCATCAAAGCTGGCCTCGGGACCGTTGGGACGGTTGGGAGGCACGCGCGAAAACCAGGGCAGTGCCGATTCGCAGTCATGCCGCCCGAAATAGATCAGGCCGAGTTCAAACGGCGGGCGATCCCAGGCAGGCTCCAGCCGCGATGCCTCACGCAGCAACGGCAGACGCGTTTCGTCATCCGAACCGGTCAGGCCCTGGACAAAATCTTTGAGTGCATCCATCCGCAAGGAAGGCGGCGGGTCCGAAAAGCTAGTCTCATCCCGATTCGCTCCCTGCGCTGGGCAACGTCCCGGATCCACCGTACACACAATCTGCCAGGTCAATCGAGCCTGGGCGCGAAGCAGATCCTGCATGGTGCTGGTTTGCTTCATGGGCGGCGAAAGCGAGGGCGGACTGATGCGCAGCACCCACGCTTGCATCGTCACCGTCTTGCCATCGGAGGCGTATTGTCCGTAGACCACGGCGTCGGCATCGGCTTCGATCGCAATCTTTATGATGGTGGCGTGCGAAAACCGCGCCGAGTCCGGCAGGCCCATTTTTTCCAGCGTTGCCAAACGATCCTGCCGCGTGAGCATGGGCACGCCGCGGTCCTGCAGGCGCTCGATCGTGAGTTCGGACAGCGCATCGCCGAGCCAATCTAGGCTGGCATTGCGACTCGCATTTTCAAAGGGAAACACCAGAAGCGTTTCGGGATGAGATTCACCGGAAGCGAATTGGGATGACGCTCCCGCCTGCGCGAACAATGCGGGTGCAAACAATCCCACGCACGTCATGAAAAGCCCAATTCGAAAAATTCGCCAGGGCATCGTGCGCATATTGTAACAGAGCCTGCGCGGCGCGCGTCCCGCGTTGTAAAGCCACTCTTGCAATCTACGCGCCGGGCGATGCGGCGGCGGACTTTTGCACTGCGGGGACTGTCCGGGCAAGCACGGCTTGCATCGGAAGGATCACGAAACATGCCAGTCCGGGCTAAACCCAGGAAAAAATTCGAGAAATGATTCGATTCATGGTGAGCGCCCCCGTATTACGTTGACGCCGCGTCAGTGGGGCCGTTCCGGCGCTTGCTACTGTGGCTTATCGGAGTCCTTCTTGCCTCCAAAAATTCCAAAAATGCGCCTCAGAATGCTTTTTTTGTTTTCCTGTGCTTCCGGCGGCGGGTTGCTCGCGGGCGCGGAAACAGCCGGTTGCCTGCTCGCCACGGCCCCGGTACTTCCCTCGGAAGCAGGTGGAGGCGCCTCCGGACCCTTTATCTTCATTTTGGCGCCGCCAAAGACCCGGGAAAGCCAGGAAGCGGGCGGGGCATCGCTGGCCATGTGTCCGCCATGCAAGGTGCAGAATTCCGTAGGTTCCGTGCCACGAATGAATACTTCCTGGCGCGTGATGGGACACTCGGGAGTTGCCAGTTCATTGGTTTCCGGGTCGATGGTGACTTGCGTGACCCCTTCCGGCATATCGAACGGCTGGACGTTGCGATAGTCGGGCAACGCGACTGCGCGCTTCATGAATTCGGCCCAGATGGGCGCGGGAGCCATCGCTCCGGATAGGTCCAGGTCGCGATTATCGTCAAACCCTACCCAAACAACGGCGAGCAGGTTGGAGGTATATCCGGCAAACCAGCCATCGCGCGAAGTTCCGGTCTTCCCGGCGGCGGGCGCGGTGAAGCCGAGCGCGCGAACGGTCTCTCCGGTGCCGTGGTTGATGACGTCCTCCATCATGCTCGTCACCAGATACGTGACGCGCGGATCGAGCGCCCGCCTGGACCGGATCGCGTTTTTTTCCAGGGATTCGCCGCTCGCATTGACCACGCTGCGGATGAACATCGGCTCGACTCGAACGCCTTCATTGGCGAAAATCGTGTATCCCGCGGCGACTTCGAGCGGCGTCATTTCATAGGCGCCCAGGGCCATCGAGGGCGTCGGCTGGATGGATGGGGCCAGCCCGAATTCATGCGCCATGTCGGTGACGCGTGTATAGCCCACCATCTGCGCTATTTTCACTGTGGCTACATTCAGCGAGTCCGTCAGCGCTTCACGGACGGTAACCAGGCCGTGAAATTTTGCTCCGTAATTGTTGGGAGTGTATTCCTTGCCGTCAAAATCAAACGTCGTCGGCTCATCCATTACGGTCGTCGCCGGAGTCACGATGGGCGGCACGCCGTCTACCGCGCTCTCGAACGCCGCCGCGTACACGAAGGGCTTGAACACCGAACCCGGCTGCCGCCGCGCCAACACATGGTTCAGCTGGCTCTGCCCATAATTGCGCCCGCCGATCAGCGCCTTGATCTCTCCGGTGTGCGGGTCCAGAACCAGTATGGCGACCTGCGCCAGGGGCGCGGGCTTGCCCTGCTTGCGCCAGCGCGAGTAGCGCCGCGCCAACTGCCTGTCAATGTTCTTGATTCCTATATTGACGGCTTCGGAGGCGGCATGCTGCAGCGCCGGATCGAGCGTGGTATAAACGCGAAAACTCTGGGACAGCAGGTCCGACTCGGAGAAGCGGTCGAGCAGATGCTGCTTCACCATGTCCACAAAATAGGGAGCGGAACTTCCTTCCACCCCCGCGCCGACAATCTTCAAGGGAGCTCGTTTTGCTTCGCGGACCTGCGCGGCCGTGAGCATCCCGTTCTCGGACATCGCCAGCAGGCCGCGGTCCCGCGCTTCGACGGCGCGCTCAGGGCGCCGCTCGGCGGTCGAATAACGGTTGGGCGCGTGGATGATGCCGGCGAGGAAGGCGGCTTCGGGCAAGGTGATATCGCGGATGTCCTTATTGAAGTAGGCCAGGGAAGCCTCGCCAAACCCGTGAATGGCGAAGCTTCCGCGATTTCCGAGGTAAATTTCGTTGGCGTACAGCTCAAAAATATGCTGCTTGGTGAAGCGATGTTCCAGCTCGAGCGCCACCATGGTTTCGGCCAGCTTGCGCCGGAACGTGCGCTTTGAGCTGAAAAAGAAGCTGCGCGCCAGCTGCATCGAAATCGTGCTGCCGCCCTGAATGCGCGCCCCGTGACGCAAGTCCGCCCAGGCGGCCCCGAAAATTCGAATGGGGTCAAAGCCGGGATGTTCGAAAAATCGCCGGTCCTCGACGGAAAGCACGGCGTCGCGCAAAACTTTCGGAACATCGCCAAAGCGCACGGGGCGGCGCTTTTCGCGGGAACTGTCGAACAGGCTGGTCAGCAGTTCGGGCTCGACTTCCGCCGAATCCAGAGCCACCCCGGTCTTCAACGAACGGATCTTCTGTATCTGCGATCCGCTGAAATCCACCACGATCGGGTTCTGGTCGCCAAAATACGATTCACTCGACGGAAGAATCTCAATCTCATTACCGCGCAAAACGTAGCGCCCAGGGGTTCCCGAAACGTCCAACTCGCTATAGCCTGCCCGCTGCAAATGGTTGGCCAGCTCGCCGACCGTGAGCGTCTCACCCGTGGAAATGCGCATCGGGGCGGAGTAGATCCGCGCGGTGGTCTGATCGACGTGACCGGCAAGACGCAGGTCAATCATCCGACCATAGGAAATCCAGTAATGCGTTCCTATTCCGATGACAATTAATAGAAGTAAAAGGGTTGTTCCAAGCAGAGCCAGGCCAAGCCTCGAGGTCCAACCCCCCCGGCCAATCCGAATTCGCAAGATGCTTCTCCGTTCCGCCGCGAAAAAGACCCTGGGTGGCCTCCCGTACGCTGATGACTTAGATGCACCGCCCACACAATTGTACCTGCTGGCACGATGAATTCCGAATCCTCAAATCAAGTGGGGAAAAATCATCGCCGGCAGGGAGAGCGAATTAGGGACATTCAGGTTCAGGCCGAATGCGAGCGCATACCCCCACTTGACTTCGCTCGCTAAACCAATGCGGTGTTATTGGCTTCCGGATGAAAATTCAACGTCCATTGGTACACCACCAAATCCACCGTCACCGAAAAGTTCACCTGAATGTTAACGTTTCCGGAAATCGCTACCACTTTAATATCTTCGGGAAGAACCGGCAAATTATCACTTGCCGCTTCCTTCAGGACGGCCTGGCGAATTTGGTCAATCGGCTGGCCGTTGACGCTGGCGAAGCGCGCAATGGTTTGCATTTCATCCTGCAGTTCGTACTCGCTCAGCAAGACCGGCATCACTTTAATTGCCACGAAGACAAGCGCAGCCAGCACCAAGGTCCATAGAATCGCTTTGAGTCTTCCCGCACCCCTCTGCGTGTTCCGTGTGGCGGACCTCGTGCCCGCTAAACCGAAGTGAACCACACGCGCTTGCAAACCAGAACTGTCCCTATTTTTTGTTGCCGATGCCGGGCTGGGAAAAAGCCACATGCACAAAATGCTAGCATCGGCCGGGAGGCGTGTCGAGAGTGAGTCGTTGCGTAGTTGCCATGCCGTCACGCCCGGCAATCAGCTGAATTCAGGTGCTTTATGCGGCATCCGGTATGCGGAAACAGGCCCTGATAGGCCCTGACGCGCGGCGGACTCAGTGACCCTTCCGTCTTAGTAGGCCTTGCCGAAGATGGCCACTTCCTTGGAAAGCTTGCCGCAGAAAATGCACGGCCCGGTTCCGCCCGGCTGTTCGGTGGGGATGCAGCGAAGTGTGGCTTTTGTTGTTTCCTTAATCTGATCCTCGCACTTACTGTCGCCGCACCAGTAACAACGCGCAAAACCCTGCTCGATCCCGGCGGTGAACTCCTCAAGGTTTTTGGGTTCCACCGTGTGCTCGTTGCGAAAGGCCAGGGCGCGGTCGAACAGGGCCTTCTGAATCTCGACGAGCAACTGCTGGACGGATGCGGCGATGCCATCCTGGGAAACGAACGCTTTCCCTTCCCTGCCCGGCTTGTCGCGGCGCGCCAGGACCACGCTGCCTTTGGCCACGTCCTTCGGCCCGATTTCCATGCGCAGCGGCACGCCGCGCATCTCCCAATCATTGAACTTGAATCCAGGGCTTTGGCCTTCCCGCTCGTCCAGTTTCACGCGCACGTCGGCGCGAACCAGTTGCTCGCGGATTTTTTTCGCGGCTTCGAAGACCAGCGCCTTTTCTTCATCGTTCTTGAAAATGGGTACGATGACCACCTGGTAGGGCGCCAGCCTCGGCGGAAGAATCAGTCCCTGGTCGTCGCCGTGCACCATGATGATGGCGCCGATGAACCGCGTCGAGAGGCCCCACGACGTGGTCCAGCAGTGCTGCAAGGCGCCGGCCTGATCGAGATAGCGGATTTCGAACGCCTTGGCAAAATTCTGGCCCAGGTTGTGGGACGTTCCCGCCTGCAGCGCCTTGCCGTCGCCCATCATCGCTTCGATCGAATACGTGGCGTCGGCTCCGGCGAACCGTTCGGACGGGGACTTCTTTCCCGGGATCACGGGTATCGCGGCTTCATTGACGGCAAAATCGGTGTAGATATCGAGCATCTGGCGCGTTTCGGCCTCGGCTTCCTCCAGCGTCGCGTGCGCCGTGTGGCCTTCCTGCCAGAAAAATTCGAGCGTGCGCAAAAAAAGTTTCGTGCGCAGTTCCCAGCGCACCACGCTGTTCCACTGATTGATCAGTAGCGGCAAATCGCGGTACGACTGAATCCACTTTGCGTAGGCCCAGCCGATGATCGTTTCTGAAGTCGGGCGGATCACCAGCGGCTCTTCCAGTTTTTCTCCGCCGCCGTGCGTCACCACGGCCAGCTCCGGCGAAAATCCGGCAACGTGCGATTGTTCCTTGCTGATAAAACTCTGGGGAATCAGCAGCGGAAATGCCGCGTTCACGTGCCCGGTGGCCTTGAAGCGCCGATCCAGCTGCGCGGTGATGTTTTCCCACAGCGACCAACCGTACGGACGCACGATCATGCAGCCGCGCACCGGCGCGTAATCCGCCAGTTCGGCCCGCAGCACGAGCTGGTTATACCACTCCGAGAAATCTTCAGAGCGAGAAGGAAGCTTCAAATCCGCCATGCGCGATGATCCTTTGTGCTGATGGAGAGTGAAACGCCACGATTCAAGAAAAATGAGCGTATCCGACGATGCCGGGAGTGTCAACCGAAGCGGGTATTTGCGGGCAAGCCGGCTTCAGATCATTGTTTCATTGTCTCATTCATTCATTTCTTCTTTGCTCGCTTGCCGGCCTGCGGGGAATTGCTCCCGCGGCGTTTTGTTTTTCGCGGACGGATCGTGCGAACCGGGAAGAATTGCTTCCGGATAGGATCGTAGGTGGTCACTATTCCCCGGCCGATATGGTACACCCAGCCGTGAAGATTTAAATCTCTCTGCTCCAGCCTCGCTTTGACGGACGGGTGCGAACGAAGATTTTTCAGCTGCTCGATCACATTCTGCTCGGTGAGCGCCAGCAGGAATTTGGCTTCGCTCATTTGTCCACGAAGTTTCGCCACACCGCGCCGCGCAGGCTGGGCATGGTTTAGCCAGACGCTCACATTCGCAAGCGGCTTCAGCGCGCCGGGATTCAAAACGCCCTTCATCACTCCGCAATCGGTGTGCCCGCACACGATGACGTCGGGGACGCCCAAAACTCCAACCGCGTACTCGATGGTCGCGGATACGCCGCCAATCGTCTTGGGATACGGAGGCACAATGTTGCCGATCACTCGGGAAAGGAAAAGGTCGCCCGGCTTGGTTTGGGTCAGCAGGCACGGATCGATGCGGGAATCGGAACAGGTGATGAATAGCGCCGCCGGCCGCTGTCCCAGAGCCAGTTTTTGAAATAAATCGCGGTGCTTGGGATAGACATGCTTCTGAAAACGCTTCAGTCCTCGCAGTATTCTCTCAACAGGCATAGGCGTCTATTCTGCAACAGTTCGAACTTGCGGTTCCAGACGAAAAGCAGCGCGCTCGGGATCGCCAAGTGTGCTATGCTCCGGCACCCTCGAACAAGAGCGGGCAGCGGGGCGCGCACACAGCCCTCGAAAGCGCACCGCTGGTTTCATGGCCTGCCTGGACGAAGTCACAAGGTCACTATTGAGGACCAATCTTTGGTGCAGGAATTTCGAAATCATGAGATAATGGCTCTTGAAGCTTATAGGTACGTGTATGTTCGAAATAGGTTTCAAGGGAGTTTGGCAGGGCCTCTGTAGTACCCTTTTTCGTTAAGTTCCGTCTAATGGGGATGAGCCTGGGCATTGAGAAGGTAGGGGCGGCGATCTCAAGGCTTGCGCAG
>Ga0307374_10011959_pt1 | contig 12249 bp, 8 predicted proteins | sample OX3MG_FD_202532 | JGI IMG/M metagenome (GOLD analysis project Ga0307374, IMG submission 202532) | Soil microbial communities from Risofladan, Vaasa, Finland - OX-3 | ecosystem: Environmental > Terrestrial > Soil > Coastal area > Acid sulfate soil | place: Finland: Risofladan, Vaasa | collected...
CCTTTGACTCAGTTCGCTCCGTAGAACGGAGCCCCGAAGCTGTAGACGCTCCCGTCTGCGCCCACCATCCAGTAACCGCCGGTGCTGTCGTTGCTGGCCATCCCGACGATGGGAGCACTCAGGGGTGTGCCTCCCAGCGAGCCGTGGAAGCTGGCGTCGCCGAAGGCGAAGATGCCCCCGTCGGATGCCACGAACCAGTACCCCTGACCGCTTCCCGTCGGAGCCATCGACAGAATGGGCTGATTCAAGTGGATGTTCCCCGTCGATCCGAAGAAGGGCGCTCCGAAGGCGAAGATTCCCCCATCGTTCGCTACCTCCCAGTAGCCACCGGTTTGCCCATCCGGGGCAATACCGACGACCGGCTGGTTCAAGTGCTGGCCACCCATCGAACCGTGGAACGTGGCATCCCCGAAGGCGAAGATGCCGCCGTCTGAGGCGACCAGCCAGTAGCCCCTACCGTCGGGAGTGGGGGCAATGTCCACCACCGGTGCGTTCAGAGGCTGGCCGCCCATGGAGCCGTAGAAGCCCGCGTCACCGAAGGCGAACGTTCCTCCGTCGCCCGCCACCAGCCAGTAGCCCTTGCCGTCGGGAGTCGAGACGATATGTGCAATGGGCGAGTTCAGCGGCTTGCCGAACATCGAGCCGTAGTTGACGGCACTGCCATGGGTGGAGACTCCTCCCGCCGCATCGGCCAACCAGAAGCTGGTTTGGCTCCGACACCAACAGACGCAGCGGCTACGGCCGCCAAGAGAACGACGAGGACAAGGATGCGCCGCACGTGAATTGATCGAATCGAGGTATGCACTGTCCGCCTCCAGTTCCCCCGGCCGTCCGCACGACCAACAGTCGCGGAACAGTAGCAACGTGCAATGTGGGGCTGCACGGGCGAGGGTAGGGATCCCCGATGCCGGTGGCGGATCGACCGCACGGAGTGGCAGAATTCTCGAATTCGGACGTTCTGCGCGTCCCTATCACCTATCCCTGGGAATGTCGGAGGTGCGGGAGAGGTGATCCGTCCGTGCCGAACGTCCGGAATCTCCATGTTGGCATTGCTCACTCGTGTGACCTGGCACCCCGACGCAAGGTCCGGTCAAGTGCACGGAATGGCGGTCGCCAGGTCGAGTCGACGACGCCGGAGGCGGACATTTGGGATACGGCCATGCGAAAGCCGGGGAGTGCGCGCCTGCCGCCGCAGCCTTGACTGGCCGCGAGGACACGGTGACGCCACGATCACAGTGGTTCGAGCACTCCTCGCGACGGATCAACGTCGTCGGTCTCGATCGGCACCCGGTTCACCCTGCGTCGACCCAGCTCATCGCGGAGGATCGGTAAGGACGCGATCGCTCCCAGGACCAGACAGAGTTCGGCGGGCGTGGCGAAGTCCGACCAGTAGAGCGGCGAGGTGTACCCGGAATCCCCCGAGGCTGCCGCGAATACCGCCAATGTGCCCATGCCGATCAATGTCGAAACCAGGAAGAGCAGCGAAGGAGTCGCCGCTCGCCAGTCGACCCCGCGTCCGGCCCTGTGGCGTCGGCGTATCCGACGGAGCAGCCACGTCAGTGGCCCGAGCAACAGGAGGACGAACAACGCGAGATTTCCGATCCCGAACAACTTGGTCATCATCCGGACGACTGCGTCAGTCCACCGGTGCGTTGTTGCGGCGGCAGTTGAACCGGAACTGGGGGACATCCCCGGGACTACTGAAGCCCAGTAGGCATAGGTGACCGGGTCCGGTGCGGCAACGGGAGCTTTCGGAGGTCCGACGGACACATCGGCGCTGACCATCTGCCAGAGTCCGGACACTGCGTAGTCGAGCAATGCTCCCCGGGGAATCCGGTCGAGTGTAGGTAGCCCCGGCGCGAGTACGGGAATCGAAGAACACCGCAGGCGCTTCGACGCACACGCCGTGGTGATCTCGTCGGCCAACCGGCTGAAGTAGGTCTGCACATCTTTGACGGAATGGACGGCACCCGCGGAAACGGCAGCGTATTGGAGGTCCCATTCGAACCAGGGTCCCGAATCGTTGCAGACGTTGAGGGATGAACAGTCCTGCCTCTTCCACTTGTCCGTAGGGGACTCGAGGTAGGGCCGCAATCGGGAAGCGGCCGGGCTCACGCGGTAGACGGCCATGCGCATGTCCCTGGTGATCACTACGTGGGGCTCCGGTGGTCCGGCCTCGACACTGGCCCAGGCCTTCCAAGCCCGGGCGAATGCCCCCGCCGACAGATCCTCCACCAAGGCGACGTGGTAAGTCCTCTGGTTCATCGCAATCGTGGTGGCAACGACGCCGTATGCGCCCGAGACGGCGAGCACTCCGGCTACGCATGCTCTGACGATGATGGATCGTTGCCAGTGCCACTGGCGCATCTTCTGGATCAAAGGGAAGGCGACTGGCGCGATGACCGCGATGACCAGCCACTGCCAGGTCGGCTTCGTGATCATCACCACGCCGATGAGTACCCCGACGAGCAATGCGAGCAGATAGAGCAGAATGATGCGCATCCGGCCGGCCCAATGCCTCCACAGCGAGCGAACTCCGGAGGGATGATCAGGGAGACCTGGAGGCGTGACTCGGGACGGTGACGTGCGCATCTGTGCGGCGATGACGAACGAGAGCCCGATGGCGATGGTGGCAACGGACTCGATGAAGCTGTCCCGGTAGATCCGCTGGCTCCCCGTGGCGAAAATGACGGGTTGGAACACCAGCACGGCGAGGATCACCGTCGACTGTGCACGAGATCCGGCAATCAGCCACCAACTCCATGCAATCAGCACCGCGCCGATCAGGTAGAGGAGGTAGGCGGTCAGCACGGGCGACCACGGCAGGAAATGAGCGGAAGTCAGAAAGAGCGGATAGCCGACGGGCTTCACCAGGGTCGCAACACCGGTCGTGGCCCAGTTGCTGGACCAGTGACCATCGAGGAATCCCTTGGCCATCTGGACCATCAATTGGTCGTCATCCGAGGAGATGTAGAAGTACTGGGGTGCCAGCTCGGCTTTGAGCACGATCCCGATTCCCAGAATGCAGGTCCACACGGGCCAGTTCGCGCCCCACGACGAAGGGCGGAGTCGGACCGCCAATGACGACAGCCAGAGACGGGTGTCGCGGCGAGGTTGCGACGGTGTCGCCAGCACTGTCATCGGGCGACCCTACCAAAGGCAGTCGGTACGTCCTTGAGCCATTTCCGGGCGCCTTCTTCCTCGGATCCCGGGCCATTGATCATGTTCGGACCGAGGCATTCCAGGTGCACGAGCCTGGGGCGAACGCCGTCGGCGACCACCCTCGGTGGACCGCCAGAACGTCCTGCGCCACACAGTGTTCACGCAGCGTGGCCTCATTGCGATCGCCGCTGACGTAACGGTTGTTGATCCGGAGCTTCGCTTCTGCGGGCGGGCGCGGCTCCTCACGGTGGGGGATTCCGCTCCGAACGTCATCGGCGGGAGATCGAGGGGACGCGAGAGGTACCTCGAGGCATCCCGATAGCGGAGTCCCGCTCCAGCGGTCGAACCGCTCGAACGGGGCGGATCGGCGGAACAAGCGGGGGCTGATGCGGCGGACGAACGACACATCCGCGGGCGGCGTCGCGCCTGTGACGACCTCCGGCCCGAGGCCGGGGGTGGAGATGGCGGCCAACCTCGGGAGACCATCACCAACGAACGTATGCGGCTGCTTGCCGAACGGGAAGCCATCCGCGGCGGACATCACACAAAGGAATGAACATGCAAGGGAATTGGAAGGTAAGGGTGGCAGCGATGACTGCCACAGTGGCGCTCCTTGGGGGGAACGGCATTCGTTGCCTCCGGCGCGACGGGCGCATACTTCAGTGACACCCAGCCGGGGACGATCAGCGGGACGATCGGCTGCATCCTGGTGACAGCGTCCGGAAGAACGGCAAACGGCCACGGAAGTGGGCAGGACTTCGCGTTCTCCAACTTGCTGCCGGGTGCAGCTCAGACCATCACCGTGAACTACCAGAACACGTGCCCGACCAATGCGGAAGACGTGTGGATCACCTTCCCCAACGCCACGGCGTTGAGCGCGCTCAACAACCTGGGGAAGTACGGAACCGTCCACGTCACCTCGGCCGGGGCCGGAGCGGTCGGTGACGTGTTCGATTCGGCGAACCTGAACGACCGGGTGGCCACGTGCGGGACACTGTCCCAGACGGGCTGCTGGCCGTTGCCCGGTCAGTTGAAGGTTGCGAACAACGTCGGACCGACGCAGAGCGGATCCGTGACGTTCTCGTTCATGTACGCGAGCGCACTGAGCACGCAACCCCCTCCCGGCACGGGGGTCTGGAACAGCTACCCGGTCCCGGCGGGGCAGTATTCGCCGACGAACCCGGATGGTCAGACGACGGTCAACGTCAGTGATGGAACGGGTGCCGGACTGCCGTACGCGGTTGTGGCCACCCAGCTCGGGATCAGCCCGGATGCGGTGGGCACCAAGCCGTAGCCACCCAGGCGAAAGAGACAACGTGTGAAGCCACTGAAGGTCGTGCTCGTGCTGCTCGTGCCGCTCCTGGCATCGGCGGCGTTCGTCGTGGCCGCGTCGGGGGTGCTGCCGTACCGGGTGTACGTGGTGCACACCGGTTCGATGACTCCTACGATTCCCTCGAAGAGCGCAGTCATCGTCCGCGACGACGAGTATCACGTGGGACAGGTCGTCACCTTCACCGAGCACGGCTTGACGGTGACGCACCGGCTCATCGCAATCGGTCCCGATGGGCTGATCACCACCAAGGGTGACGCCAACCCGACCGCCGACCCCTGGCACGTCCCCAAGAGCCAGATCATCGGCGGCGTCGTGGCGGCTCCACGCCAGGTGGGCTACTGGCTCGAGTATGCGAAGAACCCCGCCGGCCTCGCCTCGATCCTGCTGGCCTTCTTGGTCTGCTGGCAGATCTGGTCGCTCGCCGGTGGAGGGTTGACCGCCCCGGCCCGTCGGGTGCGGCACGTACCCCGCCACCGCATCGGATCCCATGGTGGCGCAGACCTGGCGCCGAGCCCGGTTCCTTCCTCGATGTGAAGCCCACCCGCCGGCAAGCCCCTCGGCGCCGAGAGCGGGCGGATCAGGCCCCGATGGGCCCACCGGCAAGGCGGGGGCCGGGATGCGACGGCATCCACCCGGGCATCACAGCACCCGGCGCTCGGCGGCCCAATTGGTCAGCTGGTAGCGGTTGGCCAGCTGCAGCTTGCGGAGCACGGCCGACACGTGGCTCTCGACCGTCTTCGCCGAGATGCCCAGTTCCCGTGCGATCTCCTTGTAGGCGTAGCCCCGGGCGATGAGGCGCAGGACCTGCCGCTCCCGGGGGGTCAGCTGGTCGAACTCGGGATCGAAACTCGGAGCCGGGGAGGTCGCCTGCGCCCCGTCGGCGAAGGCGTCCAGGACGAAGCCCGCCAGGCGGGGGGAGAAGACGGCGTCGCCCTCGGCGATCCCCCGGACGGCGTCGACCAGGTCGGGACCCGAGATGTGTTTGGTCACGTAGCCCCTCGCCCCGGCCCGGATGACGTCGATGACGTCCTCGGCCGCATCGGACGTCGACAGGGCCAGGAACGAGATCGCCGGCGCCTTCTGGAGCACCTGCTCCAGGACGGCCCTGCCCCCGCCCCCCGGCATGTGCACGTCGAGGAGCACGACGTCCGGAATGCGTTCCAGGATCATCTCGACCGCGGCTCCCACCTCGTCGGCCTCGCCCACCACGTCCACGGCATCACCCAGCTCGGCCCGGATGCCGGACCGTACCAACGCGTGGTCGTCCACCACGAACACCCGGAGGCGTGCGGGGCCCGTCACTTCGCCGACGTGGAGCGCGGCAGGACCAGCTCCACCTCCGTGCCCGAACCCGGAGCGCTGTGCACGGTGACGCTGCCACCCGCGCGCCATCCGTTCGACGATCGAACAGGCGATCCCCTGACGGTCGTCCGGCACCAGCGCAGGCTCGAACCCGACGCCCAGGTCCCGGACGTACGCCGAAGCGGTGCCGTGCTCGACCTCGACGAACACGGCCACCTCGGCGCAGCCCGACCACTTGGCGGCGTTGACGGTGGCCTCACGGCAGGCGCCGACGAGTGCGGCCACACCGTCGTCCATCGGGCAGTCCCCCACGACGATGAGTTCGACCCCGACGCCGTAGCTGTCTTCGACCTCCCGCTCGATGGCGGCGACCGCATCGACCACCGTCTCGGGTCGCTGGCCGTGGCGGCCCAGGCGCTCCGGGTCGAAGAGCCAGTGACGGAGTTCCCGCTCCTCGCTCCGGGCCAGGCGCACCACCTCACGCGGGTCACCCGCCGCCTTCTGGATGAGCGACAGGGTCTGGAGCACCGAGTCGTGGACGTGGGCGGCCATGTCGGCCCGCTCCTGGGCCCGGACCCGCTCCCGACGCTCGGTGGAGAGGTCGCGCAGGGTCCGGACCCACCACGGTGCGAACAGGACGAGGAATCCGCCGACGAACAGCACGGTGCCCACCAGTACCCCGAGCGCCGCGCCGGAGAAGCTGCCCGTCCGCGACAGCTCGCCGACACCCACCAGGATCAGGACGATCCCCGCTCCGGTGCGCACGGCCATGTGTCGCCAACCGGAGGGCGCACCGGCCAGACCCGGCGCCGCATTGAGGCGTTCCCGCAGCCGGACCGACTCGGCGACCGACGCGCCGCGCCAGACGACGAGCGCGCCCACAGCCCCGGCGATCAGGGTGAGCGTCGGCACGCCCAGGTCGGACACTCCGAGCGAACGGGTGACCAGCAGGACGGCGAACAGTGCCGAGGAGAGGGCGAGGACGATCTGCAGCTCGCGTCGGTCGGCCAGGACGCGGGACGCGATCGACTCGTCCTCGCCGGAGACGGGCACGAGCACCCACATCGCCACGTACGCGAGGATGCCGACGCCACCGAGGAAGATCGACACCACGGCGGCCACCCGGACGGCGGTCGTCCCCACCGCCAGCCGTGCGGCGAGTCCGGCGCAGACGCCTCCGAGGATGCTGTCGTCGGGGGAGCGTCGGAACGGACGGAGCGGGCGTCGCCGGGACGGTGCTGCCGCCGCGGCGGGCCCGACGGGCACCGACGGGGCGGACACGGTGTCGGCGGATGGGGACGGTCGTCTGCGTGCGATGCCCCAATTGTCGCACGGGACTTCCGGCGAAGCGATGGGGGACAACCCGGACCCCACCCGGCGGACCCGCTCCCTACCGGGGGATGTACCGGATTGTCGATGGACGGCACGCGGCGCACAGTGCCTGCATGACCGTCACCGATGAACTGCCGACCGGACCGCCGAGCGAAGGGCCATCCGGGACGCCCGGCGAGGCGACACCCGGGTCGTCGGAGCCGTTGCCACTGCGCCGCAGTACGACGAAATGCCTGGTCGCAGGGGTTTGCGGCGGCATCGCCGAGCGATTCGAGGTCGACGCCACGATCGTGCGCGTCGCCTTCGTCGTGGCGGCCTGCCTGTGGGGGTTCGGCGTCGTGGCCTACCTGGCACTGTGGGCGCTCGTCCCGGCGGGCGCCGACACCGATCGGGCCGCGGACCCGCTCGCCCCCGTGGAACCGCCCGGGCCGCCCTGGATGTCGTACGTCCTGCTGACCGCGGCGCTCTTCCTCGGGCTCGTCCTCAGTACGTCCTGGTGGGGCGGCCCACAGTGGGGTGGCGGTCTGGGCCTGGCCTGGCTGGTCGTCCTGTTCGCCGTCGTCGTGGTGGCGCTACGGCGGCCCGTGCGACGGCCCACGATCGGGCGGGCGCTGCTCGCCCTGGCACTGATCGTCCTGAGCCTGGTCATTCTCGTCACCGCGGCGTTCTTCGGCGCGGTGGCCATGACCGGGGTGCCGTTCACCGGTGGGATCGGCCAACGCGTGGTCCAACCGACCTCACGCGCGGAGTTGCGGCCGTCCTATCGGATGGCCGCCGGGAGCCTGACCGTCGACCTGACCCACGTCCCACTCGGCACCGGCACCCGCACCGTCACCGCGTCGGTCGCCGTGGGTCAGCTCGTCGTCGACGTCCCCCGGGGCGTGGTGGTCGACGTCAACGCCCAGAGCGGCATCGGCACGGTCACCTACGGCTCGTCCGGGCCGGAGGCGTTCGCCGCCCCTTGACGGCGTTCGGCCCGGCCCGTCCGCAGCTCGTCGTCGACGCCCAGGTGGGGATCGGCCGTGTCGAACTCGAGCGGGGCGGGTCCTGACGGTCACGACGGTTACGACGGTCACGGGTGGCGAAGGGATCGGACTCCCGCGAGGAGCGAGTCCGGTCCTCACCCTCCTCGATGCGATCCGTCGGGCCACGAGCTTCCCGACCTCGGCAGACTCGAAGTCGACCACCTTGAGCAAGCTGCGGTTCCGGAGGTCGAACTTCGATGTCTCCCCGCATTCGTGTCGTTCAGAACGCGGGCTCTCGTTCGAGGGGGCAGGTCATGCAGTGGGAGCCCCCGCGCCCGCGGCCGAGCTCGAAGCCCTCGACGGTGATGACCTCGATCCCGGCCTTGCGCAGTGCCGTGTTGGTGCCCGTGTTGCGCTCGTAGGCGACGACGACGCCGGGCTCGAGAGCCACGACGTTGTTGCCGTCGTCCCACTGCTCCCGCTCGGCCTCGAAGTGGTCTCCGCCGGTGGGGACGACGCGCAGCTGACCGACGCCGAGCGCCTCGGCCATGGCGTCCACGAGCGAGCCGGTGAGCTCCTCGACCACGAGATCGTCCGGGGACGTGCCCGGCCGGATCCGCCACGTCCGGGCACCGCCGACGACCTCCGGAAAGACGGTGACGAGGTCCCGGTCGCACATCGTGATCACCGTGTCGAGGTGCATGTAGCTGCGCGACTTCGGCAGGTGCACCGCCAGCACCTGGGTCGCAGAGCCCGCCCGGAACAGGGCCCGGGCGATGTAGAGGACGGCCTGGGGCGTGGTGCGCTCTCCCATGCCGATCATCACCGTCCCGTTGCCGATCGGCTGGACGTCCCCACCTTCGACATGGCACTGGCCCCAGTCCTCGTCGGCGCCACCGAGCCAGATCGGGAACTCCGTGGAGGTGAACATCGGGTGGAAGCGGTAGATCGCCTCGACGATCATCGACTCCGGCTTGCGAGCCGGCTTGGTCATGGGGTTGATGGTGACGCCGTCGAAGATCCAGCAGGAAGGGTCGCGCTGGAACAAGAAGTTCGGCAGCGGGGGCAGGAGCATGGCGTTCGGGTCGGCAGCCGACCAGATCAGCCCGAGGTCGCCCTCGACCTCCTCGCGGATGATCCCGCCGATGAGGAACTCCGCCACCAGGGTCGGGTCGGACTCGGTCGCCCAGCGCTGGGCCCGCTCGGCGGCTGCGATGCCCACCTGGCGCTCGGTCAGGATGTGGGAACTCACCCACGCCTTGGCTGCCTCGTCCGCGAGCGCTTCGGCCAGGAGCGTCTCGGCCTCGAAGACCTGGATTCCACGTTCGCGCAGCACCTCGCAGAAGGCGTCGTGCTCGCGCTTGGCCTGGCTCACCCACAGCACGTCGTCGAAGAGCAGGTCCTCGGCGTTGGACGGGGTCAGCCGGGTGTGCTCGAGGCCCGGCCGGTGGACCATCACCTTCCGCAACGGCCCCACCTCGGAATGTACGCCCAGTGTCATGTCAGTTCTCCTTCGTCGAATTGCCCGGCTCCAGCTGGATGCCGACGACATCGGTCGCGATCCGGGTTCCCGCCGTGCCGGCCACGAGGGACTCGATGTCCGACAGCCGCCCGATGACCGCGGGCCGACCGGTCGAACGGGCGAAGTCGACGGCTGCGGTGACCTTCGGGAGCATCGAACCCACGGCGAACTCCCCGTGGTGCTCGGCCAGCAGGACGTCGGGCTCGGCGGCCCGGACGGCCTGTTGCCGGTCGGTCCCGAACCCGAGGAACGCGGCGGGCGCGTCGGTCGCCAGGACGAACACGTCGACGTCGAGATCGCCGGCCAGCAGGGCGCTCGCCGCGTCCTTGTCGATCACGGCCTCCACCCCGGCGAGTCGCCGGTCCGGCCCGTAGGCGGTCGGGATCCCACCGCCCCCGGCGCAGATGACCACGCAGCCCGCCTCGAGGAGCCAGGCGATCTGTCGACGTTCGAAGATCCGCAGCGGGGTCGGCGACGGCACCACTCGGCGCAGGCTGTCGCCGTCCGGACGGAAGGTCCAGCCACGCTCCCGTTCGAGCGCGGCCGCCTCGTCGGGCCGGCAGCGCGGTCCGATGGGCTTGGTCGGCTCGCCGAATGCCGGATCCTCGGGGTCTACCTCGATCATCGTGAGCAGGGTGGCCACGGGTCGCTCGAGTGGCAGGCGGTTGCCGAGCTCCTGCTCGATGAGGTAGCCGATCATCCCCTGGGTCTCCGCCCCGAGCACGTCCAGGGGGTAGGTCGGGACGGGCTCGTAGGCGGCACCCTCGAGGGCCAGGAGGCCGATCTGGGGACCGTTGCCGTGGCTGATCACCAGCTCGTGGGCGACGGCGACCGGCGCGAGATGTCCGCAGGCCAGGGCCACGTTGGCCCGTTGACGCTCCACCGTCATCGGCTCGCCCCGGCGCAGCAGTGCGTTGCCGCCGAGGGCGACCAGGATCCTCACCGCACCACTCGCCGGCGGACCGGTGCGGTCGGGGTCATCGGTCGTCCGGGACGGGGTCGGGCACGGTCCTGCGCCCCCGGTCGGCGAGCGGGACGGCCAGTGCCAGTGCCGTCGCCGTCGTGACGCCGAACCCCCGGGGATTCGGCGGGGGACCGTCCGCGTCCGACGCTGGCTGGACCTGGACCACGGCAACCTCCGAACGACTCGTCCTCCACCACCCTCGGTGGAGGAGGCGCCGACCCAGGGCCCCGCCCTGCGCACGCCGATTCCTGCACCCTCATTGTGGGAGTGGCCCCCCACCCCCGGCAGGGCCATTGGTCCCAACGCGGGACGCGCCGGTCACCGGTCTCCGTCGTGCGGACGCATCGACAACCGTGCCGACCGGTGCGAGGATCGTCGTCATGCCAACGCGTCCGCACCTCGTCGCTCTCACCCCCGGAGCGGATCGCCTCGCAGTGCAGGACGACTGAGGGACCGCCGGAACGTGCGCTCGATGGCGGCAATCGGGCGACGGGGCACGGGTTCGTGACGATCGAGCCCGAGCCGACCGGTCGAGCTCTCGGCCTGCGGCGCTGGGTCCCCGGCACACGGGTGGCGAACGAGTACCGGCGCGACTGGCTGCGGTTCGACCTGGTGGCTGGCCTGGTCCTCGCAACCATCCTGGTGCCGCAGGGGATGGCCTACGCCGAGCTCGCCGGGCTCCCACCGGTGACCGGGCTCTACACGACCATCGCCTGCCTTGTCGGGTACGCCATCTTCGGACCGTCCCGGATCCTCGTCCTCGGGCCGGACTCCTCGGTGTCGCCACTGATCCTCGCTGCCATCGCACCGCTGTTCGTGTCCGGGGGCGACCCCGGCAAGGCGATCGTGCTGGCCGGCATGCTGGCCGTGCTGGTCGGACTCATCGAGATCGGCCTCGGGCTCGGCAGGCTCGGTGTTGTCGCCGATCTCCTGTCGAAGGAGGTCCAGGTCGGCTACATGAACGGTCTCGGAATCACCATCATCGTGGGGCAGCTCCCCAAGCTCTTCGGGTTCTCGACGTCGGGGAGCGGGTTCGTCGACGACATCCGCCAGTTCTTCGCGAACCTGGACAAGACGAACGGGACGACGCTCGTCGTCGGATTGGCCGTCCTCGCCGTCCTCCTCGTCCTGCCGAGGTTCACGACCACGATCCCCGCCGTCCTGATCGCAGTTGTCGGCGCGACGACGATGTCGGCGCTGCTCGACCTCGCGGCCCGGGGCGTGTCCGTGATCGGGCCGCTACCCCACGGCGTCCCGTCGCCGAGCGTGCCGTGGACGAGCCTGTCGGACATCGGGCCGCTGTTCGTCGCCGCGCTCGGGATCACGTTGGTGTCCCTGACCGACACCATCGCCACGGCCACGAGCTTCGCGGCGCGTCGGGGCGACGAGATCGATCCCGACCACGAGATGATCGGGATGGGCGTGTCCAACATCGCGGCGGGACTCTTCCAGGGATTCGCCATCTCCACCAGCGCGTCGCGCACGGCGGTCGCGGAGCAGGCAGGTGCGAAGTCCCAGGTCACCGGCCTGGTGGGGGCCGGGCTCGTCGCGCTCCTGCTGCTCGCCTTCAACTCGCTCCTGGCCGATCTGCCGCAGACGGCGCTGGCGGCGATCGTCATCACCGCCGCGCTGTCGCTCATCGATCTCCCGGCGCTCCGGCACTATGCGC
>Ga0307374_10011961_pt1 | contig 12247 bp, 13 predicted proteins | sample OX3MG_FD_202532 | JGI IMG/M metagenome (GOLD analysis project Ga0307374, IMG submission 202532) | Soil microbial communities from Risofladan, Vaasa, Finland - OX-3 | ecosystem: Environmental > Terrestrial > Soil > Coastal area > Acid sulfate soil | place: Finland: Risofladan, Vaasa | collected...
CGCAAGCATGAGCAGCTTGCCGCGCGCTGGCAGGGCCGCGCCGAGATGGCTCTTCGCCGCGGCGAGCAAGCGTTGGCCGGCGAAGCGCTCCAACGCCAGGCCGCGGATACCCGCCTAGCCGAGGACTACCAGGCTCAGTACGCTGCCCAGGCCCAAGCCATCCAACGCGCCAAACAAGCACTACCGACCCGGCCAATCAGCTCGCCGCCCCAGTCGGCCGAGACTCGACTCAATCAACTCGCACGCGAGGACCGCCTGAAGTGCGACCTCGATGCGCTGAAGGCTCAGCTCGGAACGCCCCCTACTGACTCTGGTCTACCGTCTGCACCGTCATAGGAGCGCCCTCGCTCGCAGTTGCGCTTCGTTGAGGATCGTGAAGTGCCCACCCTCTTTCGACAGCCAGCCGCGGCTCTGGTAATACGCCAGGGCACGGTTGACATTCTCACGGCGTGCCCCGATCATGCTGGCTAGGTCCTGCTGCGTGAGCCGCAGGGTGATCTTGGTGCCGTGCGGCGTCTTTTCGCCATGCCCTTCCGCCAGATCGAGCAGCCGCTTCGCCAAGCGCGATGGAATGTCGAGGAACGCGGCGTCCTGCAGCAGTTCGTCGGTTGCCCGCAAACGCTGCCCCAGCACTTTCAACAGCTGCGTGATGGCCATCTTCGGCCGCTTCTCCAGCAGCCGGAGCAGATCTTCGCGCTGGACCGTCTGCACCTCCGTCGGCTGAATCGCCTCGGCGTCGGCCGATCGCGGCATGTCGTCGAACAGCGCCATCTCGCCGAAGAACTGGCCCTTTGTCAGGATGGCCAAAATGATCTCGTCGCCCTCGCTGGACGAAACCGAAATCTTGACCGCTCCGGTCACAATGACGTAGAGCGTGTAGCCCGGGTCGTCCTTGTGGAAGATGATGTCCCCACGCTCGTACGTCCGGGAGCGCGTTGCCAGCGCCAACTCCTGCAAATCGTCCGGGTGCAGCACCCCGAATAGAGGTGTTTTTGCGAGGAGATCAACGGTCTTCGACCCCACCCGACCAACCGCCAATTCCGACATCCGCTACGCCGGGAGGATACCGCTTTGGAACATGGCGAGCAAGCCTCGAAAACCGGAGCCTGGCCGCCCTGGTCCCGCTATACCCCTAGACGAACAGCGCCGCCAGGCGCGCGTACCACGGCAGCGGCCGTTTTTGTGCCAGCTCCTTACTCTCCAGGTGCTTGGCTTCGATCTCTCGGACACGTCGCCAATCGATCAACTCATCGGAGCGGAAGCCATGCGCCAGCCGGTATAGGATGAAATAGCCCATCGGCCGCAGCTCGTTGACCAAGTGGTCTGCCAGCACGTGGCTGGACATAGCCGCTGTAGCAGCCACGGCCCATTTTCGGCCCTTTAGCGCCTGCCACACCAGGAACACCAGCGGTAGGTACTCGAACGCGTGGAAGAAGATGAATATCCGCCCGCTCTTCTGCCAGTAACGGGTCCTCAGGAACGTGTGAAGGTCAAAGCACACCCGGCCTTCGGAGTACCAGTAGTCGATGAAATGGTCGAGATCCACCAGCGCGCCGAAAACGAGCGACAGCACCATCGTCCACGGATCGCGGGACTTCGCCCAGAACACCGCCCCCAGCCCTGCAGACGCAACCAGGTGGCCCTGCGGCCTCAAGAGTGAGGAGCAGTTCGGAGGGGAATCACCTCTTACATTTTACGCCTATCTGCGTCTACCATTGGCTTCGTGCCCACCGCCCGCTCGGCTGCCAGGAAGCCCACGGCAGTCAAATTCGCTCGCGAATCGGCCAAGGCTCGGCGGGCGCGAACCGCGGAGATTGACCTCAAGCTGCGTGAGGCCTACCCGGACGCCAAGTGCGCCCTCAATCACCACAGCCCTTTCCAGCTGTTGGTCGCGACAATCCTGTCAGCTCAATCCACCGATGTGGGCGTCAACAAGGTAACCCCCGTCCTGTTTCAGCGCTACCCTACCCCGCACGATCTGGCCGAAGCGCCACCGGATGACGTCAAAGTAATCATCAAGACCACCGGCTTCTTCAACAACAAGGCCAAGTCCATCCAGGGCGCCGCGCGCAAGTTGGACCTCGAGTTCGATGGCCAGGTCCCTGAAACCATGCCGGAGCTCTTGACGCTGCCCGGCGTGGCTCGCAAGACTGCCAATGTAGTGCTCGGCACGGCCTTCGGCAGGAACGAGGGGGTGGTCGTTGACACCCATGTGGCCCGGCTGTCCAAGCGCCTGGGCCTCACCGCCCAAACTGATCCCGTCAAGATCGAGCAGGATCTGATGGTCCTCGTCCCGCGCGACAACTGGACCATGTTCTCCCATCTGCTCATCTTCCACGGCCGCTTGTGCTGCTTCGCGCAACGGCCACAATGCGCCCGCTGCCCGACGAACGAGCTGTGCCCCTCGGCGTTTAAGGTCTGAGCGGCTAGCGGTTCAGCAGCTGAAGGTCCTCGCCCTGGAGGCGGATCTCATATTTGGCGCAGTTGCCGATCGGCGGATCCAGCGTACGACCCGTAGTGAAGTCGAACCGAAAGTTGTGCCACGGGCACGTAACCAGCGTCCCCTCGAGCTCGCCTTCGGCAATCGGCCCGCCCTGGTGCGGGCACTCGCCGGCAAGTGCATAAAAAGTACCGCCCAGGTTGGCTATGGCTATCGGCTTCCCATCGAGGTCCACCTCCAGCATCTCGCCTTCGCTCACATCGCTGGCTTTGGCCACATTGACCCACTCTTCCGCCAACAGCTGCCTCCTGAAATCGTTTCCTAGGTTTCCTAGATTGTAGGCCGCTGCAAGTGGAGGATTCCCCACACTAGCCCGACCCTCACTCGGACACGCCAAGGGGCAGATGCACCGAAAAGCGCGCTCCGCGGCCGAGCTCGCTCGACACCTCGACACGCCCCTCCAGTCGCTCGACCATGGTCTTCGCCAGCGCCAGCCCCAGCCCCGTACCGCGCACGCTTCGCACTTCCTCACTGCCGCTTCGGAAGAACTTGGTGAACAACCGAGCCTGGTCCTCGTTGGACATGCCAATGCCGTTGTCCTCGACCTCGATCAGCAACTCCTCCGACTCTGCCCGCAACCGGACTACCACTCGGCCCCCCTCGCGCGAGTACTTGATCGCATTGGAGAGGAGGTTCTCGGCGATTTCCCGCACCATCCACTCCGAGCTGTGCATCCTCGGCAGGCCAGCGGCCACCTCCAAGTCCAGCTCGATCCCCCGCTGTTCAGCTTGCACGCGCGCATCCTCCGCCAGGTGGCGAACCACGGCCGCCACATCGAGGGAAGCCCGCTCGATCTCGCCGCCTTCGTCCAGCCTGTGCAGGTCCAGCAACTTGTCCGCCAGACTCAGAATGCGGCGGCCGTTGCCCTCAATCGAATCGACGTAGCGCCGCTGTTTCTCTGAGTCGGGCTCCGGCTTGGCCAGGCTCGCCCGCAGCAGCTCGGCATAGCCCATCACGCTGGTAAGCGGTCCGCGCAAGTCGTGGCTCACCACCTGCGACATCTCACGGTTTGTCCGGAGTACGCCCTCCAGCCGGCGCTCCTGCTCCGACAGCCGGTTGTAGGTCTGCTCGAGCTCGCCATGAAGCGTCGCCAGGTTTACGTAAGCTCGCACCATGATCAGCAGCAGCGCCAGCGCCAGTGAGGACAGCAGCAAACCGTTGACGCTCGTGCGCTCGTAGACCACGCCCAGCGCCAAGGGCAACGGCATGAGGAGCACGTTGGTGAGCCCGTCCACCGAAGCATGCTCGGCCGGTTTCCCGACAATGGCCTGTTCGAGCCGGCCAAGACCCCACGCCACGGTGGTGTACATGGCCATGTAGACCGCGATGACGGCCCCGCCGTGGACCGACAACTCGAGCCGCGGCCCGCCGAACAGAACCTGTTCCAGGCCTACCGCCGCGGCGGCCGCCACAGCCAGCTGCGGTCCGTGGAACAACGCCGAACGCAGCCTCTGGCTGCGAAGCAAGCCAGCGCAGATGCCGGCCGCGCCAGCCACCAAAACGCCGGCCCGTGGATCGACCACCACGGAGGCCACAAGCGGGAAGATGTAGCTGCCCGAAACGCGCTTCCGATCCGGAAAGTCGACGGTGAACACCTCCGCCGCCAGGGTTGCGGCGGCGAGTACCGCCAGCGTGAACTCGGCCGTCCCGCCCAGCGACGTGAACGGCCAAGTCGCCAGCGCCAACCCGGCGCCTGCGAACAGCACTCCAACATACGCAACCCAGATCGAAACCTTCGGCCGCGGCAATAGGTGCGCAGGTTTCGGAAGCACAACCTTCATAGGCAACCGGTGCCCGCGAGCGTAGCGACACCCGGTGCCACACCACTGTAACGTCCAGCAGTCGCTCTGGGTGCTGATCCGGCACGCACCGGGTCGTTCACTCGTGCTGCCAGGAAAGCGGAGAGGGTGGGATTCGAACCCACGAGAGCTTGCACTCTACGGCATTTCCAGTGCCGCGCCCTAGGCCAACTAGGCGACCTCTCCAGCGGAGAGGGTGGGATTCGAACCCACGGAGCTTGCGCTCACCGCTTTTCGAGAGCGGCACCTTCAACCACTCGGACACCTCTCCGGCGGAGGAAGCATAACAACCGAAGTTCCTCTGCCATGCTTAGGGCAATGACCTCCCAGCGCGTGAAGGAGCTGGCCCTGGAAGCCGGTTTCGATATCGCCGGCATCGCCTCCGTCGAGCCCTTCGAGCGCGAGCGCCAAGCGCTGGACGAGCGCATCGGCGCTGGCTTGTTTTCCGGCCTGCCGTGGTTCACCCCGGAGCGCGCCCAGGTTGCCGGCGATCCGCGCGCGCTGCTGCCCGAGGCTCGCTCCATCATCTGCCTCGGCCTGTCGTACGACACCGGCAAGGGCCCGGGCGGGGTGGTGGCCCGCTACGCCTGGGGCCAGGACTACCACGAGGTTATTCGGGCCCGCCTCAAAACCCTCCAGCACCGGCTGGCGGAGGAGCTGGGCGAGTTCGAGTTCCGTACGTTCGTCGACACCGGCCGCATCGTGGACCGAGCCGCGGCCGCGCGCGCCGGCCTGGGCTGGTACGGCAAGAACACCAACATCTTGAACACCAAGCTGGGCAGCTGGCTGTTCCTGGCCGAGTTGGTAACGACGCTGGAACTTGAGCCCGATGAGCCGGTCCGCCAGCACTGCGGACAATGCCACGCCTGCCTCGACGTGTGTCCAACCGGCGCCATAATCGCCCCCTATGTCGTCGACAGCAATCGTTGCATCTCGTTCCTGACCATCGAGCTGCGCGGTCCCATCCCGCGCGAGCTGCGCCCCTTGATGGGTGGCTACATCTTTGGCTGCGACCTCTGCCAGGACGTCTGCCCCGTGAACGCCCAGGCGCAACCGGTGTACCACTCCGAGTTTGCCTGGCGACCCCAAGACTCCCCTCTCCCGCCGCGGCGGGAGTGGGCCAGGAAACCCGGTCTTGGCCTAGGCTTCCTGAGCGAGCTGCTGCAACTGAGCGAGGACCAGTTCCGCCGACGTTTCCGCCATAGCCCCATTATGCGGGCCAAACGGCGCGGCCTGCTCCGGAACGTGTGCGTCGCGCTTGGCAATTCCAACGATCCCGCCGCGATTTCGGCACTCGTGGGCGCCCTGCAGGATGTCGAACCGCTGGTGCGCGGCCATGCCGCCTGGGCGCTCGGCCGCCTCGGCGCCCGCGAGCCGCTGGCTCGCTCTCAAGAAACCGAATCCGACCCCTACGTTCGAGAGGAGATCGAGCTTGCCCTCACAGCCCAGTAAACAGCTGGACACCTTCCCCAACCCCCACCCCAACCGCGACTACGAGATAGAGCATGTGTGTCCCGAGTACACCGCCCTCTGCCCCATCACCGGCCAGCCCGACTTTGGGACCATCCGCGTTCGCTACGTACCCGACCAGAAGTGCGTCGAGCTCAAGTCGCTCAAGCTGTACATCTGGTCCTTCCGCAACGAAGGCCACTTCTTCGAGGACGTGACCAACCTCATCCTGAACGACCTCGTAGCCGCCCTGGACCCTCGTTCCGCCACCATCGTAGGCGAATTCAACGTCCGTGGCGGTATCACCAGCACGGTCACCGCCACGCACACGAAGGGACGCCAGGCCGGATCATCATAATTCGCTGAATGGCCAAAATCGCGCTTATCGGCGCCGGCAGCGTCGTCTTCACACAGAACCTGATCACCGACATATTCCTCTTCCCTGAACTGCGCGACAGCCGGATCGCGCTGATGGACGTCGACGCCGAGCGCCTCAAGGTGGCCGAGCACATCGTCCGCCAGGTCGTCCGCGAGAAGGGCGGCGACGAAGGCCAGGTCATGGCTACTCTGGATCGGCGGGAGGCTATCCGCGGCGCGCGCTACGTCGTGAACACCGTGCAGGTTGGCGGCTTCGAAGCCACGCTCACTGACTTCAACGTGCCGAAGAAGTTCCGTTTCCAGCAGACCATCGCCGATACGACCGGCATCGGCGGCATCATGCGCTGCCTCCGGACCATGCCTGTCCTCGAAGGCATCCTGCACGACATGGAGGAGCTGGCGCCCGACGCCTGGCTGCTGAACTACACCAACCCGATGGCTATGCTCGTATGGGGCGCCTCGCGACTTTCGAGCGTCAAAGCCGTGGGCCTGTGCCACAGCATCCCCAACACGGCCGGGCAGATCTCGAGCTACCTGGACGTGCCCTTCGAGGAGCTGCGCTACCGGGCCGCCGGCATCAACCATTTCGCCTTTTTCCTGGAGCTGCGCCGCAAAAGCGAGGACCTCTATCCCCGCCTGCGGCAGGCCATGGAGGATCCCGAAATTCGGGCCAAGGACCCAGTGCGCTTCGAGGGCCTGCGGCGCTTTGGTTACTTCGTTTCCGAATCCAGCGAGCACTTCTCGGAATACCTGCCCTACTTCATCCGGAAGGACCATCCCGAGCTCATCGAGCAGTACCACATCCCCATCGACGAATACATCCGCCGCTGTGAGTCGTACAACGCCTGGTGGGACGCCTTCCACAAGGACATGGCCAACGGCGGCAGGGTGGACGTTTCCGGCAGTCTCAGCGGCGAGTTTGGGCCGCTGATCGTCCACTCCATCGAGACCAACACCCCCCGCGTGGTCTACGGCAACCTGGCTAACCACGGCCTTATCGACAACCTGCCGCCAGGCTGCGCCGTCGAGCTGCCGTGCGCTGTCGACGGACTGGGCCTCGCGCCGACGGCCATCGGCAATCTCCCGCCCCAGTTGGCCGCGTTGATGCGAACCAATGTCAACGTGCAGGAGCTCGCCGTCGAAGCCGCCCTCACCCACCGCCGGGATCATGTCTACCAGGCAGCCTTTCTGGACCCTCACGCCTCCTCCGAGCTGACCCTGGACGAGATCGCCGCCATGGTCGACGACCTCCTGGCCGAGCACGGCAACCTCGTGCCGCCGCTGCATTGAGCGCGATGCATCAGCCCACCCCTGGCAGTTCGTCCTACAATGCCGCCCACGGGCAAACGCAACGCGTTTGAAAACGCTGGCCCAGTCGGATGCCCAAGCTGAAAGCGTCACCGAAAGACCAACCGACCTGTCGCTGCTGGCCACCATCGCCATCGGCAAGCTGAGCGTTCTCCTCCTGGTTTTCCTCGCTTACAACCTCCTGCCCTTCTTCCAGGCCAACTTCGAAATCAACTTCGTGGACCCTCTCCACCCCGGCGTCACGCTGGCCTCCGCCTTCAGCACCTGGGACGCGCAGCACTATCTCTATCTCAGCGAGAACGGCTACCACGCTGGCCAGGTGTCCGACGCCTTCTTCCCGCTGTTTCCACTGCTGATCCACCTGGCGACGCCGCTGTTCCACAACAGCCTCATCGCCGGCCTGGCCGTCTCCAACGTCGCCTCGCTGATCGGGCTGTACGTCCTGTTCAAGCTGGTGGCCGAGCTGTACGGCCGCGCCACCGCGCGCAGCACGCTGCTGCTGTATCTCGCCTTTCCAACCGCCTTCTTCTTTTCATTGATTTACACCGAATCGCTGTTCCTGCTGCTTGTCGCCACCTTCTTCTATCTGCTGTTCACGCGCCGCCTCGCCTGGGCAGCGCTGCCGGCCGCGCTCCTCCCGTTGGCACGCCCCGAAGGTGTGCTTATCATGCTGCCCTTCGCCCTCTACTACGCCGTGGAAGTGCTCGGCTTAGGCCGGCGGGCCGCGGAGAGGCCCCTCAACAGCCTGGTGGCCGCCGATGGGTTTCCGGCCGCACTCCTAGCCCGAGTTCGGGTCGTCGAGCTCGCGCCGGTCTTTTCGCCGCTCCTGGGCGCCGCGGCCTACCTGCTCTTCATGCGCGCCGCCACCGGCAACGCCTTCGAGATGTTTCAAGCCATGAAGAGCTACGTCTCTGCCCACTCGATCACCTACGTCCTGCATCCGTTGCAATTGGCCCATGCCCTGGCCGAGTGGCCGCTGGCGATTCACGGCTTCACCAACTCCGCCATCGATCGCGCCCTGTTCCTGGTGTTCCTGCTGCTGCTGGTCCCCATGTTCCGGCGCGTCCATCCCGCGCTGGCCGTCTTCGCCCTGGCTGTCGGCATCCTGAACGTCGCCAGCGGCACGTTCATGTCCTACTCCCGCTACCTGCTGCTGGCCTTCCCCATATTCATCGCCGCGGCGATGCTCCTGCAGCGGCCGAACCTCCGCGTGCTGCGCCTGCCGCTGGCCTACTGCATGGTCATGGTTCAAGGCCTGTTCCTCGTGATGCATGCCCTCAGCTATTGGGTTGCCTAAAGGATCCAAACGGCTTGCTTGGCAGGGCACAGATCGTGCTAACCTACAGGCGGCTCCCAGGAAACACGAAGGAGTGTTGCCCGCCATATGAGTGTGATGCGCGAAATGGTCGTTGGTCCGCATCTCGGCCAAACTACCACCAAGGAGCCGGCCAGCTCCGATCTCTCGGAGGACGACCTTCGCCGGACATACCGGCTCATGGCCCTCACCCGAGCAATCGACGAGAAGGCCTGGAACCTCAACCGCCAGGGCCGCTTGCCCTTTGTCGCGTCCTGCCGCGGCCACGAGGCCGCCCAGGTAGGCAGCGCCCTGGCCCTTCGCGCCGGACACGACATCGTGTTCACCTACTACCGCGACATCGGCGTTGCGCTGACGCTCGGCATGGAGCCGCGCGACCTGTTTTTCAGCTCCTTCGCCAAGCCGAGCCCGGTCAACGGCAACAGCCGCCATCTGCCCTGGCACCTCATCCACGACAAGCTCAAGCTCATGCCCGTCACCAGCGTGGTAGGCACGCAGATCCCTCAGGCCGCGGGTGCCGCGCTGGCTTCCAAGATCAAGCGCGAGGATGCCGTCACCATCGTGTATTTTGGCGACGGCGCCACCAGCGAAGGCGATTTCCACGAGGGCATGAACTGGGCTGGCGTCCACAAGTTGCCGCTCATCTTCTTCTGCGAGAACAACGGCTACGCCATCTCCATACCGGTGGCGCGGCAGATGCCCGTGGTTAACGTGGCCGACCGCGCCCAGGCTTATGGCTTCGAAGGCGTAACCATCGACGGAACCGATCCGGAGGCCGTGTTCCGAGCGACACGCCTTGCCGCTGAGAAGGCGCGCAGTGGTGGCGGCCCCACGCTGATCGAGGCCAAGGTGCGCCGGCTGCGGCCCCATTCCAGCGACGACGACGACCGCCGCTACTTGTCCGAGCAGGAACGCGAAGCACTCCAGCGGCACGACCCGATGGATGCCTTCCGCCAGTGCCTGCTGCGCCGCCACGTGCTGGACGGCGCAGCCCTGGCCGCTGTCGACGCCGAGATGAAGGACGCCGCGGATCAGGCGGCCAGGGAGGCCGAGCTCGCCCCGGACGCCAGGGTCGAGGACATCCTCAAGCACGTCTTCGCGGAGAGCTAGCCATGCCGACCTTCATCGAGGCCATCCGAGAAGGTCTGTACCAGGAGATGGAGCGCGATCCATCGGTGATCGTGCTCGGCGAAGACGTGGGCGAAGGCGGCGTGTTCCGAGCCACCGAAGGTTTCGTCGACAAGTTTGGGCGTGAGCGCGTCATCGATTCGCCGCTTGCCGAGTCCAGTATCGTGGGCGTCAGCATCGGCGCCTCCATGAACGGTCTGCGGCCGGTCGCCGAAATCCAGTTTGCCGACTACATCCACCCGGCCATGAACCAGCTCATCAACGAGGCCGCCAAGATCCGCTACCTCACCGAGGGCATGTTCGAGTGCCCCATCACCGTCCGCGCGCCGTTTGGCGGCGGCGTCCACGGCGGTCCCTTCCACTCACAGTCCGTCGAGGCGCTGTTCTTCCACATTCCCGGCCTGAAGATCGCCACGCCGGCCACGGCGGAGGACGCCAAGGGCCTGCTGCTGACGGCCATCCGCGACCCCGATCCAGTGCTCTTTTTCGAGCATAAATACCTCTACCGCCGCCAAAAGGCCGAGTCGCTATCCGACGATCCAGTGCCCTTTGGCGTGGCTGCCGTGCGCCGTCAGGGCAAGCACCTGACCATCGTCACCTACGGCGCCATGGTCCACAAAGCGCTGGAGGCGGCCGATCTGGCCAGCAAAGAAGGCGTGTCCGTCGAAGTCCTGGACCTGCGCACACTGTGTCCGCTGGACCGCCAGGCAATCCTTGAGTCCGTGAAGAAAACGAGCAAGTGTCTCGTCCTTCACGAAGACAACAAGACCGGCGGCATCGGCGCCGAAGTCTCGGCCCTCCTCAGCGAGGAAGCCTTCGACTACCTCGACGGCCCCATCCTGCGCATCGCCGGCCCGGACGTCCACTTCAGCTTCAGCTCCGTCCTGGAGCACGAGTACCTACCCTCCACCGAGCGCATCCTGGCAGGCATCCGCAAGCTGGCCGCCTATTAGTTTGCGCCCGCGGCAGGCAAGCCGGAAGATGCGCGCCTGAGCAGTTACATCAGCGCCGCGAGGCTCTCCGCCGCGGCGACCAGCTGGTGAGTCTTAGGCTGGAGCGGAGTGGGGATGGTCTTGGCATGGCAGGGGTTGAACTTACCCGGATGGCCGTAGTCGGTCTGATCGACCACGGCCGTTCCGCTGGCCAGCTCGAAGGTGAACAGCCGCGACACCACGGGATGCGGCGTACCGTGCAGATAGTGGTGCGGCGGCAGCGACGTCTGCGTGACGATCACCTGGACAGCATTCAACGGGCGGAACCTCCTGCCGGGTTGTCGATCGGCGCCCCAATGACGCTGCCCCACTCAGTCCAGGAGCCGTCATAGTTGCGGACCTTGCCGTAGCCCAGCAGCTCCTTGAGCACGAACCAGGTGTGCGACGATCTCTCGCCGATCCGGCAATACGCCACGATGTCCTTGTCGGAAGTCACGCCCTTGCCCTCGTACAGCGCCTTTAGCTCGTCGGCCGACTTGAAGGTGCCATCCTCATTGGCTGCCTGGCCCCATGGAATGTTGGCGGCGCCCGGGATGTGGCCGCAGCGCTGAGCGGTCTCCGGCAGGCCGGGTGGGGCGACGATCTCGCCGCTGAACTCCGCGGGTGAGCGCACGTCCACCAACGCCGTGCCCGAGGGAGTGCCGACGTAGTTGCGCACGTCGGCGTACAGCGCGCGGAAGGCCGGGTCGAGGTCCCTGGACGTGTAGCTGGTGGCCGCGGCGCTGGCTGCGTCCTTCGTCATCGGCCGGTTCTCGAGCTCCCACTTCTTGCGGCCGCCGTTCATCAGCACCACGTCCTGGTGGCCATACATCTTGGCGATCCAATAAGCGAAGGCTGCGAACCAGTTGTTGTTGTCACCGTAGAACACGATCTTGGTGTCGGCAGAGACACCTGCCCGGCTCAGCAGCTTCTCCCAGTTTTCCTTGGTTGGGATGTCGCGCCGGATGGTGTCCTCCAACTCTGTGCTCCAGTTGACGCCGACCGCGCCGGGAATGTGGCCCTGCTCGTAGGCCGACGTATCGACGTCCACCTCGATCAGGCGTACCTTGGGATCGTTCAGATGTCCTGTCACCCATTCCGTGGACACGAGCGCTGCCGGGTTTGCGTATTCAGCCATGTGCTGTGACTCCTTTCAACTTGTCGCTGCTAGCTCCAATCTCGAATCTCGCCGTCGTCGATGCATCCGCCGCCGCCGAAGCGCATGAGCAGGAAATTGCGGCTGGCCGGAGGACCGGAGATGTGTCGCGACCAGTGGTCGCGCTCGGCTTCCGGCAGACGCTGGCTCAGGTCTGCGACGCTGGCATGGATCAAGCGATCGTTGTCGCTGATGCCAAAGTCCAGGCTCCAAGCTTGGCTGCGAACCCGGCCAGCGCTGTCG
>Ga0307374_10011963_pt1 | contig 12246 bp, 16 predicted proteins | sample OX3MG_FD_202532 | JGI IMG/M metagenome (GOLD analysis project Ga0307374, IMG submission 202532) | Soil microbial communities from Risofladan, Vaasa, Finland - OX-3 | ecosystem: Environmental > Terrestrial > Soil > Coastal area > Acid sulfate soil | place: Finland: Risofladan, Vaasa | collected...
CCCAGGCGGCCTGGAGCGTCTCGGTCGGCACCATCGAGCGCAGCTGCGGTGAGAACAGGTCGCGGATCTCCGCGAAGCGTCCCGCTCGTGCCATCTCGAGGACAGTCAGGGCCGCCGGAACGGGCGCACTCAGCATCATGAGCTCAAGCTCCTCTTGGTTCGAGTTCGCGGCCTCGCGGTGCTCGGCCGCGCGCCTGCTGCTCCGTGCGGCTGCTCCGGCGCCGGCAGGAAGACCGTGTACACCATGCGCCGCTTGCGCCCCTTGCCTGGGGCGTTGGCGAGGCGCGGCTGGGCGACCGCCGCGAGGTCCCGCAGGAACTCGGCGAACTCGGCGTCGGTCAGCCACATGGCACCGACGCGATAGTCGGCGCCATCGCGCACCGGATCGGGCTGGCCGGCGGCGAGGTAGCGGTCGGCGTCGGCGAGCATTCCGGCCACGTAGGCCATGAAGGCTTGGGCATGCTCTGCGGCGGTCATCGCAGCGGCTTCGTCCGTTCCGACTCGGGCGGCGAACAGCCGGAGCGTGTAGGTGCGCTCGACGGCGCCGCGGACGCGGCGCTCGGCGACGACCTGGAGCACCCCTTCCCTGGCGAGCAGCGCCACGTGACGGTAGAGACTGCCGGCAGGCACGTCGTCGAGCTCGGCGGCGAGCTGCGCGGTTGTCAGCGCGCGGTCGCCGAGAAACGCCTTGACGATGCGCAACCGCACCGGATGCAGCAGGAGATTCGCACTGGCCATACCCGGATCTTACCGCTACCGTTCGTAGAACTGCTAACATTCACAAAGATGCGAGCATTCACGGGCGCGCTGCGCGGTTCGGTGGGCGGATGCCCGCGGTCGTAATCGCCGAGTCGCTGACCAAGCGCTTCGGCAACGTGCTCGCCGTCGACGACTTGTCGTTCGAGCTGGAGGCGGGCACGATCACCGGGTTTCTCGGCCCGAACGGCGCCGGCAAGACGACGACCCTGCGCATCCTGCTCGGCCTCGCGAGCCCGACCAGCGGGCGGGCGCTCATGTTCGACCGCCCGTATGCACAGCTCGACCAGCCAGCACTTCGGATCGGCGCCGTACTCGAGGCGACTGACTTCCACCCGGGCCGCTCGGGGCGCGACCACCTCCGGACGCTCGCAACCGCGGTCGGCGTGCCCGACGCACGCGTCAACGAGGTGCTGACGCTGGTCGAGCTCCAGGACGCGGCAAAGCGCCGCGTCAAGGGCTACTCCCTGGGTATGCGCCAGCGACTCGGCCTTGCCGCGGCACTGCTCGGTGAGCCAGAGCTGCTCGTCCTCGACGAGCCGGCCAACGGACTCGACCCGGAGGGAGTGCGCTGGCTCCGCGACTTCCTACGCGCCTTCGCCTCCGAGGGCCGCACGGTCCTCATCTCGAGCCACGTGCTGGCCGAGGTTGCGCAAACGGTCGAGCGGGTGCTGATCATCAGCCGCGGCCGCCTTGTCATCGAATCTTCGCTGAGCGATCTGACCGCGCGCGTCGGCGGCGCAATCCGCGTGCGCAGTGCCGACCCCGTGAAGCTACAGACGGCACTGGCCCAGGAGAACCTCGACACGACGGCGAGCGGCGACCAGGTGCTCTTCGTGCACGGCACCACGAGCGAACATGTCGGCGATATCGCCTTCGCCGCGGGCGTCCCGGTCCACGAACTCGTCGCCGAAGGCTCGTCGCTCGAGGAGATCTTCCTCGAGCTGACCGCGCAGACGGAGACGGACCCGTGATCCGGCAAGTCAGGGCCGAACTGCTCAAGGTCCGCTCGACGCGCACGACGATCGGCCTCCTGCTCGGCATGGTCGCGTTGATCCTGCTGTTTGTGCTGCTCACCGGACTGCTCGCCAGCGCCCCCTCGCTCTCCACGACCGAGGACCAGCGGACCTTCCTCGGCCTCGCCGACCTCGCCGGTGTCTTCTCCGCGCTCGCCGGAGTGATGCTCGTCGCCAGCGAGTACCGGTACGGAACGATGCGCCCGACGATCCTGTTCACACCACATCGCTCACGCGTCCTCGCCGCAAAGGTCATCGCCGGCATCCTCGCCGGCATCGCGTTCGCCGTAGTCGGCGAAGCCATCGGGTGGGGGCTCGGATACGCGATCATCAGCGGACGAGGCATCCCCTTCGCGCTGAGCAGCGGCGATAGCGTGCAACTGGCGCTCGGCGGCCTCGGCAGCGTCGCCCTCTGGGGAGCCATAGGCGTTGGGCTCGGCGCAGTGCTTCGCAACCAGGTCGCCGCGGTGATCACGCTGCTGGCATGGGCGTTCGTCGTCAGTCCGCTGCTATTCGGCCTGGTCCCATCAGTGGGACGGTTCATGCCAACCTACGCGGGCGACGGACTGGTCGGCCTCACGACCCGTCACATTCTGCCCGCAGTCGCTGGCGGCGTCGTGCTCGTCGGCTGGACCGCACTACTCGTAGCCATCGGCATCGCGCTGACAGCGCGCCGCGACGTCACGTAGACAGAGCCTCGACGCCCGGACCACGCCCTTTCCCGGCGAGCGATGCACGAGCACTATCGACGTTGGCGACCGCAGCCGTTTGTCGTCTGACTCGGGCGTGTCGCTGGCTATGCGGGGCATGCCGCCTTTCCGCGCGAGGCAGGTCTTCGCAGCCGCTGGTAAGACACGCGTCGCGCACAGGAGGCGGGTGTCGGGACCGGTGATTCGCAGTGGTGAGCCGCTCGCGTGACGGGGCCTAAGCCCCGGTCATACATGTTGCTCGGTGAAAGATCGTGACTGTTTCGTGGGCGTATTTGTCGATGTCGAACTCTGGGTCGGTTAGCCGGCTCGGTGCGACGTCGATGACCGCGCGGATCGCGATCGCCATCGCTTTCGGATCGAAGTCGGGGCGGAAATCGCCGTCGGCCTGGAAACGCGTGAGCAGTTCGGCGAGGATCTGCGAGGCCACATCGCGGTTGCCGCCAGTAAACGGGCTCGTGGCGCCGGCGAACGTGGCGCGCACGATTTCAACGATGGCTCTGAGTTGATTGGGGTTGTCGCGGATGAATTCGAGGTTGGACTCGATGTAGGCGCGCAGCATCTGGGGGCCGGTTGTTTGCGCTTCGATGCGGGGCTGCATGTAGGCCCTCGCCTGTTGGAGCACCTGGCTGACGATTTCGGCGATCAGGTCGTCTTTGCCGGCGAAGTGGTAGCTGATCACGCCCTTGCTGATGCCGAGCCGTACCGCGATGCGCGAGAGCGAGGCGTCCGCGTAGCCAACTTCGGCTACCGTTTCGATCGCAGCCTCAACGATCTGCGCTCGTCTGGCGTTGCTCACGAACGTGCGATTGTCGCCCCCGTTCGTTGACCGCATGGCCAAAAATTAGCACGCAACGCAGTTCTTATGGCCGGGCGGCCAAGCCGATGCTAGCGTGGGCGAAGTGGGTTCGGGTCAGTCTGCGACAAGGAGACCAGAGACGCGATCCGGTTCCGCGGCCGATTCGCTCGCCCCGGCGCAGGGCGATCACGCCCTCACGGTTGAGCGTCTGGGCAAGCGCTTTGGCGATCGCATTGCTTTTGATGACGTCTCGTTCGAGGTCGGGTACGGCGAGGTGTTCGGATTTCTCGGCCCTAACGGGGCGGGCAAGACGACGACCGTACGCACGCTGGGCACGCTGATCGCGCCGACCTCGGGGTCGGCGACGGTCGCTGGCGTTGCGTTGAGTGCGGAGAATGGGCAGGCGATCCGCGCGCGGATCTCGATCATGCCGGAGTCGCCGGGTCTGTATCTGCGTCTGACGGTGATGGAGAATCTGCGGTGCTTCGCCGGGCTCTACGAGCTCGATGATGTCCGTGGGCGGATCGAGCGTGCGTTGCGGGCGGTCAACCTTCTGGACCGTGCGGGAGACCCGTGCGGGTCGCTGTCGAAGGGCTTGCGCCAGCGCGTCGCGCTCGCGCGAGCGCTGCTCAACGATCCGGCGGTGCTGTTCCTGGATGAGCCGACGTCGGGGTTGGACCCGGTCGCGACGCGCGAGGTCCATGACCTGATCGGCTCGCTTCGCGAGCGCGGGGTGACGATCTTCCTCACCACGCACCGGCTCGAGGAGGCCGAACGCCTGTGCGATCGGGTGGCGATCCTGAGCACGACGTTGCGCCTGATCGGCCGGCCCGACGAGCTACGTCAGCGGCTGTTCCGGCGCTCTCTGGACGTGCGGGTCCGAGCGCCGCTCGAGGACCACAAGGCGGTGTTCGGCGCTCTGCCCGAGGTCGAAGGCTGGGAGCAGACTCCCTCTGGCTACACGCTGAACGTCTCGGACCCCGACCTCGCAGCTCCAGCCATCGCGCGAGCACTCGTCGCAGCCGACGCCGACATCCTGTCGATCTCCGAGTCTCGCCATTCGCTGGAGGACGTCTACCTCGAGCTGATCGACGAGGACGTGGAGGCGAAGCGACCGTGACCTTCAGTAGGCGACGCGTCGCGGCGATCATCGTCAAGGAGCTGCAGGACTACCGGCACAACCGCTTCGTGATCGGCACGATGGCGTTCCTGCCGGTGCTCTTCATCGCGCTGCCGATCGTGCAGCTGCTCATCACCCCGGCGGCGGAGGCCAGCTCCAAGCTCGACGCAAGGGTCGGCCTATCGCTGCTCTACATGCTGCTGATCCCCGCGTTCGTCCCCTCAACCCTGGCGGCCTACTCCGTGGCCGGAGAGCGTGAGCAGGGCACCCTCGAGCCGGTCCTGATCACGCCGATCCGCCGCGAGGAGTTCCTCATCGGAAAGGCGCTCGCGGTAGCCGCCCCCACGCTCACGATCTCCTACGCAATCTTCGGGATCTTCCTCGCAGTTGCCAAACTGTTCGCCCACCCCGGCATCGCCTCGGCGATATTCGCGGGCTCACACGTCCTCGTCCAGCTCCTGTTCACGCCACTGCTCGCCGGCTGGTCGATCTGGGTCGGGATCGCGATCTCCGCCCGCTCGAGCGATATCCGCGCAGCTCAACAGCTCAGCATCTTCGCCAGCATGCCCCCGCTCGCGATCATCGCCCTGATCCAATTCAAAGTGATCACCCCATCGACCGGCCTCGCACTCGCACTCGCCGCAGCACTGCTGATCATCGACGCGCTCGGCTGGCGCGCCGTAGCCGCGATCTTCGACCGCGAACGGCTGATCACGGGATCCCGGCGATGACACGCGGCCGCGGCGCTGTTGGAAGCGTCGCGAGCACGCGAGAGGCCCCGCAACAAAAAGGAGAGCAACGATGTCGGCAACGCTCATGTTGAAACGGGAGGGAGTAGGCATCGAGCTGCGACGGGGACGATTCGAGGTCGGCGTCGACGGCAGAACCGTCGGATCAATCGACTGGCACCAGACGATCGAGGTGCCCGTCGAGCCCGGCAGCCACATCCTCCAGATCCGCAACGGCAGATACTCCAGCCGCAGCGAGGCCTTCGATGTGCCCGACGGCGAGGCTGTGAGGTTCCGGTGCCACGGGGCGATGGTCTGGCCACGATATGTCGCCTCGATCTTCGCGCCCAGCCTCGGGATCTCCCTTACGCGCGCGTAATACCCGCCGTCGGCTCAAAGATCCGCACGCGAGACCGCCGATTGCGGACTGGCCGGCTCCGCCCGGAGAACCGCGCTGACACGGAAGCAGGCACCCAGCCACCGATCGGGCGGCTGCTGCCCCTCGCCAGCCGAAGGTGCGACCGGGCGCGCAAGGGTCGGCCGCGTCCGCGGCCGACCCGGTGGCGGCTTCGCTTATCGCGTGATCGTGATGCCGGCGCTGGCGGAGATCATCGGTGACGGTCGTCTGTGAACGGTGTCGATGGTCTCGGCGCTATCGATCCCCTGGAGGTAGACGCGGTGATGCCGAGGTTCGCGTGGCCGAGTTGGCGCTGGACGACAACCAGCGGGACACCTTCGTGCGCCATTTCGACGGCGTGGGCGTGGCGCAGCTGATGCGGCGCGAATCGCCGACGGATGCCGGCTGCCGCGGCGGCGTGGTGCAGTTGCTTGGAGCCGACCGGGAGCCCGCGCCGGATCTCCAGCCACGGGTCGAGCTGTGCCCACGCCCATCGGTCCATACCTACCTCGCGGCGCTTGCCTCCCTTCCCGCGTCGGACAAGGACCGCCCCGCGAGCACGGTCGAGGTCGCCCTCATGAAGCGCGAGCGCCTCGCTGATTCGTAGACCGGCACGCCAGAGCAGCACGATGAGCGCGCGGAGTCGGCGTCCGTCAGCGCGATCGCCGACGGTTCGCATCACTGCGACGATCTCTTCGACGGTCGGCGGGTCCGCCGGGTATTGCTCGCCTTTGTTTCGCGGCGGACGCCCGCGGTGGTAGCCGGGCATCGTCGCCGGCGACCGGCGGTGGCCTGCGACGTCGAGCATGATGGATTCCATGACTTCCTCCCTTTGGGGTAGAGGGCTTGACAATGCACTCCTGTACTGCCATTGTGAGTACATGTCAACGATCAAGGAAGAACGCCTCCAGATCCGCGTCGGCCCGGCAGACAAGGCGCTGCTTGAACGCGCGGCGGCCGCGTCGCACCTCAACGTCTCCGCGTTCGTGGTCGCGGCCGCGGCGTCAAGAGCGGAGGAGGTGCTGGCTGAGCGCTCGAGCATCCGCCTCTCGGGTGATGCGGCGATCGCGTTCACCGAGGCACTCGAGCGACCGGCTCAGGTCAACGACCGGCTCGCGAGCGCGCTTCGTCGCAAGCGCAAGTTCAGCTGGCTTGACTAAGCTGCAGCGGCCGGCACTGCTTGACCCGCGCCGACACGACCGCGACCAGTTCGACAGTGGCGAGCCGGTACTGGACGAGTGGCTGCGACGCTACGCCGGCCAGAACCGGCGACGCGACACGGCCGCCACGTGGGTCGTCACCGACGCTCAGGACGTGGTCGTCGCGTACGCGAGCGTCTCGATGACCGGGATCGACCGGTCGGCCGCGCCCGAGGTCGTCGCAACGGGCGCGCCCGACCCCGTCCCAGCACTTCTGCTCGGCCGGCTGGCCGTCGATCGCAAGTATGCCGGCCTGGGCATCGGAACCACCCTCACGGCCCATGTTCTCGCGACAGCCGTTGAACTGAACGAGAAGGCAGCGTGTCGCGCCGTGGTCGTCACCGCCCTGAATACCAACGCCCGATCGTGGTGGGAGCGGCTCGGGTTCCATGCGTTCGACGCGTCCGACCCGGACCAGCTCGATCTCTACCTGCTGACGGCAGAGATCGACGCAACGCTGCGGAAGAGCTGATCGGGCCAGCCGACTCAGCCCCGCGACTCCTGACACAGCAAACCGCCGACACAGACTCGCGTCCGCGGATTCCATGCGGGGCGAGCTCGTTGGCGAGGCCTTTGCTGTAGATCGTCAGCGCGGCCTTGGCGGCGGCGTAGGCCAGTGTCGCGTCGTACAACGGCATTTTGCGCTGGATCGACGTCACGTGGACGATCGCTCCTGCGCCGGCGTCGATCATCGCGGGGACGAGTCCGCGATCGAGGCGTACCGTCCCCAGGAGATTGAGCTCCAGCGTCCGGCGCCACAGCTCCGGGGTGAGCATCGCGAACCCGCCCGACGGGGCGGGCCCACCGCCAGCGACGTGGACGATGATGTCCACGCCTCCGTCTTGGGTGATCTGCTCGATCACGGCGGTGGTCCCTTCGGCAGTTGTGATGTCGGCAGCGATGAACTCATCCGCCGCCAGCTCCTCGGGTCATGCCGCCCGGTTGCCGTCACATATGCCCCGGCGATGCGTAAGCGTGCGCTGATCGCCGCGCCTGTCCCGCTCGTACCCCCGCTAATCAGGGCGCGCTTGCCGGCGAGGTCACGAACGGTCTGTGTCGGCGAGGGAGTGCTCATGGCGCGATGATCAGCTGGTTGATTTGGTCGCCGGCGAGCGTGAAGTCCCACTTCAGCTCGGCGGTACCGCCTGGAAAGTTGCCGGTGAGGCGGCCCGCGATGATGTACCGGTTCGCGGCGAGCGCGTCGGCGCCAAGGACCTCCGTCGCGTAGGTGTACTTCGACGCTGGCCCGTCCTGCCACGCGCGGATCTGGGCTGTCCCGTGGCGCGTCTCGCCCTCGTCGATAACCGTCGCGTCATCGGTGAACAGGGCCATGATCGAGTCGATCGCCCGGTCGGCGTCGAGCGCGAAGTAGTTGCGGATCACCGCGGGAAGATCAGCGGGGACGATGTCCTCGTAGGCAGGGGCGCTGCGGATCACGATCAGGCTGGCGATCTTTCCGGCGAGCACGATGAAGTAATTGGTCAGGATCAGCTCGTCAGGGAGGCCAGTCTTGTCGTACTCGCCGTCGTAGCGGCCGCGGACGATCGTCTGGGCGTGGTGGTTGATCACCTCGATCACGTCAATCGTGACGCGGTCAGCGACCATGTCCGTGGCGACCCAGCGCCGGATCGCGTCCTTGCCCCAGAACTCGCGGCGGGCGTCGTTGACAAGCGCGTCGTCAGCGAACGTGGCGACGATTGCGTCGGTGTCGAACGCGTTCACGGCCGCAACGTGCGCGCCGACGATCCCCTCAAGGCTGGTGGCGGTGCTCATCGAAGGCCTCCTTGGTTGTCGCGTGAGTCGCCAGCCAAAGCGGCGACGACCTCAAGCGTGCGGCCTCCGTCCACGGGAGAGTCAAGAGGCGGGGTTGGGCTTGACCCTCCAGGAGGGGGAGGGTCGATACTGCGTCCATGAGAACCCGCGTGACGATCGGCGACTTCTCCCGCGCGTCGCACCTCAGCATCAAGACGCTGCGCCACTACCACGAGGTCGGGCTGCTCGAGCCCACCGAGGTTGATCCCCAGAACGGCTATCGGTACTACTCCGAGGACCAGATCCCCGTCGCCCAAGTGATCCGGCGACTCCGCGGCCTGCAGATGCCCGTCGCAACGGTCAAGTTCGTCATCGCCGCAGCTGACTCCGACACGCGCAACCAGCTCATCGTCGAGCATCTCCAACGGCTCGAACTCGAGCTCGCCCAGACGCGCTCAGCGGTCGAGGAGCTGCGCAACCTGCTCGAGCGCCCCGAAACGGCTGACCCGATAGAGCATCGAACCGTTCCGCCGACCCCTGCCGTCGGCATTCAGCAGACCGTCGATCGGGACGACGTCCTCGGCTGGTGGCAGGGAGCCCTCGGCGAGCTCAAGGCCACCGTCCGCGCTCAGCGGCTCCAAACGAACGGCACGAGCGGAGGCGTCTACGCGAGCGAGCTCTTCCAACACGGCCGCGGCGACGCCACCGTGTTCATCCCGGTCGAGGGATCCGCCCGCGAGGTTGGACGAGTCGTCCCGCTGACCATTCCCGCAGCGGAGCTCGCGGTCGCGCGCCACCACGGCTCACCCACCAACATCGACCTCACCTACGGACGCCTCGGCGCCCACGCGATGAAACACGCAATCAGCGTCGACGGCCCAGTCCGCGAGTACTACCTCGTCGGCCTCCTCGACACAAACGACGAGGACAACTGGGAGACCGAGATCGGATGGCCCATCTTCCGCTCCGACCCTCCAGCCAGATCAAACAACGACAACTAAGAAAGAGCGAGCCAGCGAACCCGGGCACGAGCTACAACAGGACCGTAACCCGGATCTCCACGCCAACGCGCGATCGACCGCGCGCCGAGGTGATAGCGAGCGTCTCGTTTCCGCGCATACGGGGAGAGCGTGCGGCGCCGGGGACATGCCTGGCGGCCGGTCGAAGCAGGTCTCGTTCGCTTCGGGCGCTGCGCCGGCGTGGGCGGATCAGCGGGCGTGGCGGTGGTTGTAGAGGTGTCTGGCCCAGAGGTAGGAGGCGAGAGCGATGCCGACGCTCCATGCGATCGCGGCGATGGCGTTCGCGCCGATCGGCGTGCCGGTGAGCAGCGCTCGCACGGTTTCGATGACGGGGGTGAAGGGCTGGTAGGTGGCGAACTGTCGTAGCCCGGCGGGCATCGTGGCGGTGGGGACGAAGCCGCTGCTGAGAAACGGCAGCAGGGTCAGGATCATCGGAGTGTTGCTGGCCGTCTCGACGCTCTTCGCGGCCAGCCCGAGGGCGGTAGCGAGCCAAATCAGAGCCAGTGTGAACAGCAGCAGCACGCCGATCGCGGCCACCCAGTCGGCCGGATCGGCGGTGGGACGAAAGCCGAGGGCGATTGCTACGCCGAGGACGATGGCGATGCTGGCCACGGCCTGGATGACGCTTGCCAGCACGTGGCCAGTGAGCACGCTGGCTCGCGCGATGGCCATCGTGCGGAACCGGTCGATGATGCCCCCGGTCATGTCCATGGCGACGACGATCGCCGTGCCCTGGACGGCCGCGGCCACGGTCATGAGCAGGATCCCGGGCGTTATGTAGTTGAGGTAGCCGGCACGGCCGGCGTGGCCGCCGGCGAGCTCACGGCCGAGCCCGGCGCTGAGTTGGCCGCCGAAGACGTAGACAAACAGCAGCAGGAACACGATCGGCATGCCAACCAAGAGCAGCGTCATGGATGGGTAGTGCAGCAGCCGCCGCAGGTTGCGACGCAGCATGGTGGCAGAATCGGTGACGGTGTAGGTCAGGGCGCTCATTGCACGGCGGCGTTGTCTGCGGCGGGGTGGCCGGTGACGGCGAAGAACACGTCGTCGAGGTCCGGGGTGTGGATGGACAGCTGCGCAGTCTCGATGCCGGCATCGTCGAGCCGATCGAGCAGGCGGCGCAACGCGGCAACGCTGCCATCGTTGGGGACCTGCAGGAAGAGGTTGTCCTCGTCGCGTACGGCGGTGTCGAGCGCCCGCCCTGCGGCATGCAGGGCGTCCGGGGCGGCGAACTGAAGGCGAATATGGCCGCCGGGGATGCGTCGCTTGAGATCGGCAGGCGCGCCCTCGGCGACGATCCGGCCACGGTCGAGTACCGCGATCCTGTCAGCGAGCTGGTCGGCCTCCTCCAGATACTGCGTGGTCAGGAAGATCGTCACGCCGTCGGCGTTCAGCTCACGGATGGCATCCCACATCGTGTGCCGACCCCGCGGGTCAAGGCCCGCCGTGGGCTCGTCGAGGAAGATGACTCTCGGGGACCCAACCAGCGTCATCGCCAGATCGAGCCGGCGCCGCATTCCCCCGGAGTACGTCGACACCGCCTTGCCCGCCGCCTCGGACAGCTCGAACGCGGCGAGCAACTGAGCAACCCGCCCCCGGCCAGCCGTGCGGCCGAGATGATTCAGATCAGCCATCAGCCGAAGGTTCTGCTCGCCGGTCAGCAAGTCGTCGACGGCTGAGAACTGTCCGGTCACGCCGATCGCTGACCGCACACCATTCGGGTCGGTGGCGAGGTCACACCCGGCGACGCGAACCTGCCCCGAGTCTGCCGCGATCAACGTCGAGAGGATCCGCACCATCGTCGTCTTCCCCGCCCCGTTGGGGCCGAGCAGCCCGAAGGTCGTGCCCTCCGCGACGGCCAGATCAACGCTGTCGAGCACCATCGTCTCCCCGAAAGACTTGCTTACGCCGGACGCCACGATCGCCACCCCGCACGCGTAATTCATGATCGGTCCGCCCCGGGGCCGTGAGCCGTGTCCGGAAACGCCCCGGCAGCGACCAGCGCCGCGCGGCGCTCCGCCCAATCCTGCTGCAGCATCGGAATGCGCTCCAGCAGAAAATCGGCGAACGCGGAGATCTCCAGCAGCACGGCCCGCCGCTCCACCGGAGCGTCGCGTACCACGTCAAGGCCCTCGCGAGCCAGCTCGCTCAACTCCTCATACTCGGAGATATCCATACCCAGCGACCGTGGCGAGCTCAGATCGATCCGCACGCGGTCCATCCGCTCGCCCGCCATCCGGTAGCGGCGGACAAGATGCATCGTCTCCAGAGCATTGACCGCCTGCGCGATCGCGCTTCGAGAAGCGAGCAGCGCCTCGGCCAGCTCCGCGATGGTCTGGTCCGGTGGATCGCAGACCGCGAGATAGCCGTGCAGGCGGCCAACCATCGGCGGAAACGCGTAACGGCGCGCATAGAAGCGCCCCATGTGATCGGCAAAAGTGATCTCAGCATCGCTCGGCACACCAGGCACCCTACACAGATGCCTGAGATAACGCAAATCTGTGTCAACTCAGGCGGATGCTCGGGTACACGACCCCTCGAACCGAGTCCCGCCACCCACGAACCGTTGACTCGGCGCTTGATGCGGACGCGCGGTGACACAAGACCAGGAATCGCGGATCTGCCGGACCGGCGTCTCGCACCTCGCCAAACTCGCGTCTGAGCCGGCGCTCGCTTTGAGGCGGAACGCGAGCACCCTCGTCTCCGCGCACAGCAAGACAGCCAGCCGCAGCATCGGTCGGCGCGTCCCACCG
>Ga0307374_10011964_pt1 | contig 12245 bp, 9 predicted proteins | sample OX3MG_FD_202532 | JGI IMG/M metagenome (GOLD analysis project Ga0307374, IMG submission 202532) | Soil microbial communities from Risofladan, Vaasa, Finland - OX-3 | ecosystem: Environmental > Terrestrial > Soil > Coastal area > Acid sulfate soil | place: Finland: Risofladan, Vaasa | collected...
GCTCGGCGGCTGGCCCATGGAATTCGTTTACGATGCGGACGCCGTGAAATTCTGCGAAGGCCTGGGGTTCCAGCTTAAAAAGATGCTGACTGGCGAAGCCAACACGGAATTCGTGTTTTTGAGAAAACCCTGAATCCAGCCACTGTCATTGACAGATATCAGTACGATGTCCGTGCAGGTGCTCAAGGCCCCACAGCATGAAGGGCTATAAAAATCCATACATCATGGTGGTGCCGTGGGCGAATACCTTGCTCTTGTCCGGAAGGCGATAAAGCAAAGAAGTTATCGGAAAATCATGCTGTCGCTGCCGGAGTTTTTGGCCGTACGCTGCCTGCTCTGGCTGCGGTGGCAGGAACACTCGGTATCAAAGAACCGGTATTGGCAGGTTCTGGCTCGGCTACCGTGCGCGGTCCTCCAGGAGTTTCTCCACTGGCGCGAGCGCTCATATCGGCTGCGTTTTCGGAACTTTGGATCAGCCCTCGCTGACTTGCGAATTGGTAGCCAGTCGTCTCAAGGCGTACTGCTCATGGTGGGCACGTTGGGCCCCGGTGGTGCCGAACGGCAAGCAGTGATCACACTGCTCGGTCTGGCGCAACGGGGAGTGCATCCGTTGGCAATGACTGCCATGTATCTGGGATCAGATATTGAGCGATTTTTCCTGCCAAGACTTGAAGCAGCCGGCTTATCCATCACCGAACTGGACCGCGATGCGACTCGCGAGACTACGCCTAGTCTGCGATCACTGAAGAATGCTATGGGGGAATTGCCACACCGGCTGGCAGAAGTGAGAAGTTTCGCGCGCACGCTGCTAAAGTACAGCCCCGAGGTTGCACATTTGTGGCTCGACGAAGTGAACGTTAAGGGCGGATTGGCAGCTGTGGCTACCGGCGTGCCCCATATAGTGTTGCATGTGCGCAGCCTGCCGCCATACAACTTTGCTTTATATAAGAGCTACATGCTGGAAGCATACCGCTGGCTGGCTGCGCAATCCACGGTCAGGTTGGTGGCCAATAGCCTGGCGGGCGCATGCGCCTATGAAGAATGGATCGGATTGCCACGTGGATGTATACACGTGATACACAATGGCTTTGATTTCGATGAGGACCTGTCACCGGTCCATGTCAAGCAACGATCCAGCTACCGTGAGAGACATGCTATACCTCCCGATGCGACCGTCGTGGGTACGGTGCTGCGTTTCAGTGCAGAGAAGCGACCCAGGCTGTGGGCTGAAATTGCCGAACGTATCGCCCGTGCCTTGCCGGATGCGCATTTCCTCATGGTGGGCGATGGGTTTCTGCGTCCAGGGATTGCGCGCAGGGCGCGCGGTGAACTGGCGGGCCGTTTGCACGTGGTTGGATATGAAATGCAGGCCCTGGCGGCCATTGCTTCCATGGATCTTTTCCTGCTGACGTCGCGTGTGGAGGGGTTGCCGAACGTACTGATCGAAGCCCAGGCGTTGGGCGTGCCCGTGGTCACGACAGCTGCGGGCGGTGCTGTGGAAACCCTCGCACACGGACGTACCGGCTGGATTCTGGCAGATGACAATCCCGTGGCAGCTGCCGAGACCATCGTGCGACTGCTGGACGACAAAGCCTGGCTGCAGCGGGCCAGCGCAGAGGCACCAGAATTTGTGCGTGAACGGTTCAGTGTCGAGCGCATGCTGGATGAAACATTGCGTGTTTACGATCATGAGTCTGGTGCTTCGCAACAGGGATGAAGATCCTGCATATCATCAGTGGGCTTGATACCGGCGGGACTGAGTTGTTTCTCGAGCGGTTGGTGCAGAGCCTTGATCGGGACGAGTTCAGTCATGCGGTCGTGGCCCTGCGCAATCCGGGTTCCGTGGGTCCGCGGCTGATGCAGGCCAGCATACCCGTGTACGCGTTGCGTGCAGGCATGAACACTGCCGGATTGAGGGCCGTGCCTGCCTTGCGCGGGATTGTCCGGGAGCATGCGCCTGATCTCATCCAGGGCTGGATGTATCACGGCAATCTCGGCGCCAGCCTGGCGCGGTGGCTGGCGGGTGCTTCGTGTCCCGTGGTCTGGAATATCCGACATTCCCTGGACGGCTGGCACCGTGAGCGCGCCGGATTGCGGGCAATGATACGGCTCGGTGGCCGCTTCTCGGAATCCGCCGTGCGCATCCTGTTCAACTCTGTGGCGGCGGCACGCCAGCATGAACGCTTCGGCTATCCTCGTTCCAAGTCGATAGTCATCCCTAATGGTTTTGTATGCCAGCGGTTCCGTCCGGATACGGATGCGCGGCTGACCACACGGCGGGAATTAGGGTTCGGGGACGACACCGTCATCATCGGCATGGTGGCCCGGTATCACCCAGTGAAAGATCATGCGACGTTCCTGCAGGCGGCAAAGGTCCTATCCGAGCAGACGCCCCAGGCCCGCTTTCTGCTGGTGGGCAGACATACCGGGCGAGACAATCCTGTTCTGCGCCGCTTGCTGGAAAAACACGGACTTGCCGGACGGGTACTGGCGCTCGGAGAGCGTGAAGACATCCCTGCGCTAATGAATGCCATGGATATTTGTGTGTCCTCATCCCGGGCCGAGGGCTTTCCCAATGCCGTGGGTGAAGCCATGGCCTGCGGTGTGCCCTGCGTGGTTACGGAGGTGGGCGCATCAGCCGAACTGGTGGGTGATACAGGCCGCACTGTGCCGTCACATGCGCCGGAGCCGTTGGCCGCGGCGCTCTTGGAACTGGTGCATGCCGGCAATGCGCAGCGTAGACAGCTAGGGATGGCGGCCCGCGAGCGTATCCTGCGTCATTATGAATGGAGTACGGTCCTACATCGCTATGCGGATTGTTATAAGGATGTTCTGGCGCAGTCCTGATCCGGCAGGCGATGATCCAACAGCCGCAACTGCATCACGGACTACCCGGTGTTCCACCGCTGGCACGCCTATGAATGGCACTCCGCTGATCCTGTTCTTCGAGAACAAATTGGCCTATGTTGTCTCTCACCACCTGTAACGGGTTGTTGCCCCAGGAGACCAATATATGTGCCAGGGCCTCTAAACGAACCGCTTAAAATGCGGTTTGGTGTGCCCATCGATGGAAGGCTGCGCAATCCGCGACACGACAGGGCCGAATTATGGTTCGCTGTCGAACAGTCACGCCACGGAAACTTTTCTGCCCCACAACTGCTTAAAGAACAATGGTGGGATCCTCTTTCGAGGACCACCGGCTATATAAAAACCTGTGGGATATGCTGATGTTACAATCCGGGTTCGAAAGCGAGCGTGACGGTGGCGTTGGATCTGACCCGTGTGCCGCGCGAGTGAGCCTGTGATGACCACTTCCCCTGATAACAACAAACAAACAAAACCGCGCGTTCTGCTGATTGCCAATACCGCCTGGTATCTGCGCAACTTTCGTGCGCGTATGGTGCAACGTCTGGAAGCAAGCGGGTTCATGGTTATCCTCGCGTCACCCACCGATCCGATAACCAGCACCGCATTCTTCCGTCGGCGGCATTTTGAGCCGTTGCGCTTATCACGCAAGGGGCGTAATCCAATGGTCGAACTTGTGGCGATCATCGGGTTCATTCGCCTGTTCCGACGTGTGCGCCCGGATATCGTCTTGACCTGGACCCCTAAACCCAACATCTATGGTGCGATTGCCGCAAGGTTGCTGCATATACCCGCGATTCCGAACGTATCCGGCCTGGGGGCAGTGTTCATTCGTGGCGGCGCTTTTCCTCGGCTGATAGGCCGGCTTTATCGCTTTGCCTTTTCACGCGCGCCTGTCGTTTTTTTTCAGAATGAGGAGGATAGGAACGCTTTTATTGCGGCCGGATGGGTGCGTGCGGAGAGGACCGAGCGGTTGCCGGGGTCGGGCGTTGATCTGGAACACTTCAGGCCGCAGCCTCTGCCGGCGTTGGGGCCATTCGTGTTCCTGTTCATCGGACGGCTGCTTGCGGATAAGGGCCTGCGTGAATTGGTGGCGGCCGCAGAACACCTGCGTAGCGAGGGGCATCGTTTCGTCCTTCGCATGGCGGGCTATCTCGACCCCGGCAATCCATCCGGCATAGGCCCGCAGGAACTCGAACGTTGGGTAAAGACGCGGAACGTCGAGTATTTGGGGTCGCTCGAGGACGTACGTCCCGCGCTGAATGCGGCGCACTGCGTGGTCCTGCCCTCATATGGCGAAGGTGTTCCGAAGAGCCTGCTGGAAGCCGCGGCGACCAGCCGTCCGGTGATCACCACGGATGTGCCGGGCTGCCGCGACACCCTGATTTCCGAAGTTAGTGGTTTCCTGTGTACGCCAAGGGAGATGCTTTCTTTGGCAGCGTGCATGGCGAGAATGCTTGACCTTACCCCGCGGCAACTGGCGGACATGGGATACGCCGGGCGCGTGCATGTCGAGGAGAAATTTTCGGAGGAACTCGTGCTTGAGGCGTATAGGCTTCGATGCCTAACCCTACAGAACCGTACTCTGCGGGTAGAGCATCCTCTATCGGATCGGTGAAGATTTGCACGAAGAACTGTTCTATCCACTCTTAGGAGCGGCGTAGCACAGTACATCCGAAGTTTTACTCAACGGCTGTGAGGCGAGCTTTTCCACCGGGCATGTCAACGCCTGGAACCTGTTTGTATTCCGAACCTCGGTCGAGTCAACCGGATCATAGAAGCGTGTGTTTCCGCGGTGGCATTGAGTAACTTGGTTTTTGGGAATATATTCAATAGCAAGAGGTCATTGTAATATTCAGTGCATGTGCAATATCTTCCATAAAGCAATGCGACTGACAGCAAGTGTGGTCGGAATGCTTGCCAGCTGCTGTTCGAGTACGCTACTTGCGAATCCTGTTGGCTCAGTTTTTGGTCCGGCCATGACCTATGCGGTAGGGATTAATCCTGTCGGGATGACAGTGGTTGACCTAGGCAATGGCCATCCTGACATTGTTGTTGCTAATACAGGTGATAATACGATTACAGGTGATAATACGATCGGCGTTTTACTCGGCAACGGCGATGGCACCTTTCAGCCCCAAGTTGTCTACACTGTGCCAACCGCCGGCCAATTAGATGTAACCTTTGATATAACCGATCTTGGTAATGGCCACTTGGATATCGTAGTGAACGACGGATCCGCCGTGAGCGTTTTGCTTGGCAAAGGCGATGGCACTTTTCAACCACCGGTGAATTATTCCCTGACCAGCGGGCTGACAAGCCTTACCGTCACCGATTTAGGGAACGGTCACCCTGATATTGTGGGGTTTGCGGGTTCAGGCGCGGGTGTATTGATTGGCAATGGCGATGGCACATTTCAATCAGAAGTGACTTATGCGGATACACCGGGGTATTCGAATTTTAACCCAATAGGCGTGGCGGATCTCGGCAATGGCCATCCCGATTTGGTTGCAACTGAGGCCAATAACTGTGTGGCAAACTTCAACGGTCAGACCACTTGTGCAGATTATGTGGTGGTATTTCTCGGTAACGGCGATGGCACGTTCCAGCCGCCGGCACTAGGAAGTCAAATACCTTGCAGCGGAGGTTTTCTTGCCGACCTCGGCAATGGTTATCCGGGTATCATTTGCGAGAGCACAGGGTTTAATCCGAATACCCAGTCTCCGAATCCAAATTTCGCGATCATAGTTACCCTGGCTGGAAACGGTGACGGATCATTTCAGCCAGCGGTAGCACCTTATTCTGAGACGGGTGCGACTGACGTGACAGTGGCGGATCTGGGTAACGGGCATCCCGATTTGGTGCTCATCGGGACAACCTGTCCATATTCGGGGCCCGGAGCATGCAGCACCGGTATCACTGCTGTGCTCGGTAATGGGGACGGGAGTTTTCAGACACCCCTACCAACCAATTCTGTGATTGGGACACCCGCTGGATTCGCAATTGCGGACTTTGGAAATGGTCATCCAGATGTCGCAGTCAATAGTTTCGATATCTCTGGAGGGGATACTTATCTGAATATCCTGCTCGGTAACGGTGACGGTTCATTCCAGCCAGTGATCGTCTCGTCGACAATTCAAGGCACGTATCCTGCGATAAACATCACGGAGAGCGAAGCAGCTGATTTTAACGGCGATGGTTTGCCCGATATAGGGCTATTGAATGCTCCTCCGAATGCGGTTGGCAGTGTCGTCGTAATGTTGAATGAAGGTTCCATGGCCTCGAGTGGTGGAACAACCGCTTCAGGTGGAGGTATGCATTCAGGAGGGATTGACTCACTCAGCCTGTTACTGTTAGCAGTAATTGCCATGCTTAAATCACGCTGTGACAGTGGGAAATCATGGCAAAAGACCTGTGACATACACGCCCACAGCCGGCATAATCGAGCCACATGGTTTAGAATGCGCATCTTTATCTGATCGGGGCGGTTTCCACCCCCGTAAAAAAACAAGCATGGAATCCAGGATGCGTAAAATTGCGGTCATAGGCTTGGGGTATGTGGGACTGCCGGTGGCGGTCGCCTTCGGCAGGCAGGCGCGCGTTATCGGATTCGATGTCAATGAACAGCGTCTCAACGAGTTGCGGAATGGCTATGACCGCACCGGGGAGATAGCGGCGACCGACCTCAAAGCTGCCGATATCGCATTCACCAATGAGATTGATGTGTTGCGCGAGGCGGATTTTCACATCGTGGCGGTGCCCACGCCGGTGGATGACGCCAACAAGCCTGATCTCTCGCCCGTGCTGCGGGCCTCCGAAACCGTCGGTAGGGCGCTCAAACGCGGCGCCATCGTAGTGTACGAGTCCACGGTCTATCCCGGTGCCACCGAGGAAGATTGTGCGCCAGTACTGGAGCGGGTATCCGGGCTCAAGTGCGGCAAGGATTTTTTCCTGGGGTACAGCCCGGAGCGCATCAATCCAGGTGACAAACAGCATACCTTCACCAAGATCAGGAAGGTGGTCTCGGGCCAGACGCCCGAAGTGCTGGAAATTGTGGCCTCGGTGTATGGCAGCGTGGTGGAGGCTGGCATACACAAGGCACCCAGCATCAAGGTGGCGGAAGCCGCCAAGGTCATCGAGAACACCCAGCGCGATCTTAACATCGCGCTCATGAATGAGCTGGCACTGATCTTTGACCGCATGGGAATTGATACCCTGGCGGTTCTGGAGGCGGCCGGCACCAAGTGGAATTTCCTGCCGTTCAGGCCTGGCCTGGTAGGCGGCCATTGCATCGGTGTAGACCCGTATTATCTGACCCATAAAGCCGAGAAGGTCGGCTATATCCCGCAAGTGATTCTCTCCGGCCGGCGCATCAACGATAGCATGGGGCGCTTCATCGCTCAGCGTACCGTCAAGGAAATGATCCGCGCCGGTCACGAGGTGCGCGGCGCTACGGTTACGGTCCTGGGACTTACCTTCAAGGAGGATTGCCCGGATCTGCGCAACTCCAAAGTGATAGACATCATCCGGGAACTGCGCGACTTCGGAGTGACTCTGCAGATCGCCGACCCGTTCGCCGATGCAGAAGAGGCACTGCATGAATACGGCGTGACGCTGGTGCCGTTTGCACAACTCAAGCCAGCCGACGCGTTGGTGGCCGCGGTGGCGCATGCCCACTATCGAAAGTTGGATACGGCTGGACTCCGCCACCTGCTCAAGGACCCACCCCTGGTGATGGATGTGAAATGCATGTTCCCGCGTGCCGCGCTGGAGGCGGCGGGCATCCACCTGTGGCGCCTGTAATCTGGGGCATGCATGGATATCAGGGCTTGTGAAACAGAGCTGAAAGCTGATCCTCGCAAATGGCTGATAACAGGCGTCGCGGGTTTTATAGGTTCAAACCTGCTTGAGCGTTTGCTGTGCCTGAACCAGAACGTGACTGGGCTCGATAACCTGAGCACCGGACATCGCCGCAACCTGGAGGCGGTGAGCCGCCTTGTGACGCCGGTGCAATGGGCGCGTTTTCGATTCATCGAAGGCGATATCCGCGATCTCACTGCATGTAAGGCCGCTGTTCTGGGGGCGGATTACGTGCTCCACCAAGCCGCATTGGGCTCGGTGCCGCGTTCGCTGCGGGAACCCATCGAGACACATGAAACCAACGTCAACGGCTTTCTTAACATGTTGGTAGCGGCGCGGGATGCGCATGTAAGTCGCTTTGTATATGCCTCATCGAGTTCCGTGTATGGGGATGATCCCGGCCTGCCCAAGGTTGAGGATCAGATTGGCAAGCTGCTTTCGCCCTATGCTGCGACCAAGTATTTCAACGAGGTCTATGCGGATTTATTCTCCCGTTGTTATGGCATGCAGACGGTGGGCTTGAGGTATTTCAATGTGTTCGGACCACGGCAGGACCCGGAAGGCGCCTATGCCGCGGTCATTCCCCTGTGGTTCAAGGCGCTCATCCGGCAGGAATCGGCCTATATCAACGGCGATGGCGATACCAGCCGCGACTTCTGCTTCGTGAACAATGCCGTGCAGGCCAACCTTCTGTCCGCAATGATACAGGATAAAGCGGCAATCAATCAGGTCTACAACATTGCTTTGGGTGAGCGCATCACGCTCAACCGGCTCTATGAACTCATCAGTGCCGAGGTGACGCAGCGAATGAAGGTAGCTGCACACGCGCCCGTGTATCAGGATTTTAGGGATGGAGATATTCGGCACTCGCTTGCCGATGTCGCAAAGGCGCGGCGTATGTTGGGATACGATCCCACGCACCGGGTTCAGACAGGTCTGCGAGAAGCGGCCGCCTATTATTTTTCGCTGTTCGCAGCTTAAAATCCTAAGATTACACGTATTTACCTTATAATCTTGTCTTGGTATCCACGCGCCAAGTCTGTCAGCGATGGGATGTGTTGAGACACGGCGATGGACTGCCTGACTATTCAACACGACCTGCGCAAGAGTACGGGATAGGAATTAGGGACTGTTATGCTGACTTTGCTTTTGAGTTTTTTGGTAGCAGCAGTTTGTAACCTGTTGATCATCAGATATTCCCATATACCAGGACCCCTTGTCACCGACAGCATCGATGGTCCACAGAAGATGCATTTGGGCGTCGTTCCAAGAATCGGTGGGTTGGGGACATTCGTGGGGTTTCTGGCTGCGGGACTCGCGTTGTTTTTGATCCATAAACCGGTTGATCCGGGGATCCTGCTCCTCATGGGCATCGTGGTATTGCCGGTGTTTGCAGCCGGATTGGCAGAAGATCTGACCAAACGCATCCCGTCTTGGGTGCGCCTGATCTTTGCCTTGGTTTCAGCGGTTCTTGGGGTTTTGATTCTCGGCGCAGTGGTTCAGCGTACAGGCGTTCCAACGCTTGATGCTGTCTTGAGCTTATGGCCGTTAGCGGTTGTGTTTACCATCTTCGCGGTCGCTGGCATGGTGCATGCGATCAACATCATCGACGGTTTCAATGGCCTGTCGGCTGGAGTGTCGCTTTTATGTTTGTTGGCAATTGCATACGTTGCCTTCAAGGTACACGACCTCGCCGTCTTTCATCTGTGTCTTGGAGCGGCGGGGGCAATTCTCGGTTTCCTCATCTGGAATTATCCAGCGGGCTTGATATTTTTGGGTGACAGCGGCGCCTACCTGATGGGGTTTGTCACCGCCGAGTGCGCGGTATTATTGGTTGCGCATAACCCGCAGGTCTCCCCGTGGTTTCCGCTGTTGGTGTTGATTTACCCGATCATCGAGACCCTGTTTTCAATCTATCGCCGTACATTTTTGCGCAGTGGTACGCCCGATACCCCGGATGCGCTGCATCTGCATTCATTGATCTATCGCCGCCTCCTGGGCTGGATACTAGTCTCAAGACTCGAAGCCCGCGAACTTACGAAACGCAATGCCATGACGGCGCCATATCTGTGGGGGCTCACCATTTTTTGCATCATTCCAGCGGTGCTTCTCTACCGATACACCGTCTGGTTGATGGTAGGCGTTTTCGTATTTATAAGTTTCTATGTCTGGCTTTACACCTGTATTGTCAAATTCAAAACACCCGTATGGCTGAGACGTTTGTTCCTGATCAGACAGCCGCATCGCCTGCCTTCCGAATGATTCGGTACAATTGATAGATGAAGGGCTGCATTTAGTCGTAATCTGTGAACGCGCACAGATCGGGGCTTGCAGTGATCAGCGGCCTTAAGTCCGGCCTTGTCAAGATAATCGACGTGTAAATATTCCCGGTCGGGAAAAATAAGGGGTGACCATCGACGGACAGTAGTCAGTAGATGGGGCAGTGACCGGTGCGGCTCACCCCCCCCGCCTGCGCCAATGGCTGCGGCGCTACATTCCCCCGCCGGCCCGTGAGCCGCCGGGTGTGTCTTGGCGTAAACCTTTTTCAGGGACTCGGTGGCAATGGGTGTACATCGGGTGGTGCTGATGTCCGCGAGACCCAGCATTTTCTAGACGTGCCTTATGTCGGCGCCGCCCTCCAGCATCCGGGTCGTGGTGGAATGGTGGTACAGGTTGCACGCGCCCCGCTTGATCACGACGGTGCGGGTGACGTGCTGCTTTACCGGCCGGCGTCGGGCCAGCCAATTTTTGGCTATACCTGCAATAAATTTTGGAGGAGGAGTGGTAAGGAGATTTGGCAAGATTTAGGGAAACTCTGATTAATTCACGTTGTCATAGCGTACATCAATTTATTTCATTGTGTGGGAGAGAATGATGCGCGAGCAACAGGCGACGTTTGCACAAGCGGGATTTGAACAGTACCGCAAAACCACACGGCGTGAACAGTTTCTGGCGGAGATGGAACGGGTGGTGCCATGGAAAGAGTTGTGTGCGGTGATTGAGCCGTATTACCCGAAGGTGGACGGCGCGGGCCGACCGCCGGTGGGATTGGAGCGCATGCTGCGCCTCTACTTTCTGCAGCAATGGTTCAACCTGTCGGACCCGGCGGTGGAAGAAGCGGTGTACGACTCGGCCTCGATGCGAGCATTTGTGGGCATTGATCTGGGGCGGGAGCCGGCCCCGGACGAGACCACGGTGTGCAAGTTCCGGCACCTGCTGGAGAAGCGCGCGCTGGGGAAGAAGTTGTTCCAGGCAGTGAACGCTCACCTTCAGAAGCGCGGATTGAAGGTAAACAGCGGCACCATCGTGGATGCCACGATTATTGGGGCGCCATCCTCGACTAAGAACCAAGAGGGGAAACGGGATCCCGAGATGTGTCAGACCAAGAAAGGCAACCAGTGGTATTTCGGCATGAAAGCCCATATCGGTGTGGACAGTAAAACCAAGCTGATCCATTCCGTCCTCGCCACCCCGGCCAACACCCGCGACTCCCAAGCGTTACCCTACCTGTTGCATGGGAAAGAGACCCGGGTCTGGGGTGACAGCGCCTATACCGGGCAGACCGAAGTAATCCGCGAACACGCACCCTGTGCCCAGGACTTCACCCATCACAAAGGCAACCGTCACTATTCACTGACCGAGCAGGACAAGGCCCAGAACCGTACCAAGTCCAAAGTCCGTGCCAAGGTGGAGCATCCGTTCCGGGTGATGAAATGCGTGTTCGGCTTCGTCAAGGTCCGCTACCGAGGTTTGATGAAGAATGCCACCCGGGTATTCACGACATGCGCACTCATCAACTTGTATATGGCGCGACGACAGCTACTGCGGATGCAGCCGGCGTAGCGCGTCAAACGATGAAATCCGATCAATTGCACGCTTGAATGCTGAAATCCGCGAGTGGATACTCAGCGGATAGGCAATCAAAGCGTCTCAATACCACTTTGCATCACCCATCCACTAAAATTACTCAATTGATCAGACCTTCCTTAATTAGGACCACGGTGGGAGCGCTGTCATACAGCGCGACGGATCGTGGTCGCGGCAACTGCTCCCTGTGTTGCTCTAACTCCTGCGTCCGTGCAGTCGGCGATGAATGCCATCGCTCCCACAGGCTCTATGCGTAATGGGTCCACAAACGCAGGACCTTGACTGCGTGTTCTGATTCCAGCACTTCATGGACGAGGCGATGCTGGATGTTGATGCGCCGAGAATAAGCGCCGGCGAGATCACCCATCAGCTTTTCGTTACCAGCACCAGTTGGTGTGACTTCGCGACCTCATGTATAAGCCGATACAGCGTGGTTCGCGCCCCACTGGCGGTAATCGCGGACATGGCATCACTCCCATCACGATAGGCGGGTCTTGTACGCGATTGCGTACGTATTGGCGATGGTTTACAGCAATTCGGCGCTAAGCCCCAGTGTGGTCGCCGCCGCCGCCATCACTTGATCCAGCGTAATCAAGTGCGCGCCACGATGAGAGACGATGCCCAAATGCAAAGCATCTCCTGAGTGCAGGCCG
>Ga0307374_10011965_pt1 | contig 12244 bp, 8 predicted proteins | sample OX3MG_FD_202532 | JGI IMG/M metagenome (GOLD analysis project Ga0307374, IMG submission 202532) | Soil microbial communities from Risofladan, Vaasa, Finland - OX-3 | ecosystem: Environmental > Terrestrial > Soil > Coastal area > Acid sulfate soil | place: Finland: Risofladan, Vaasa | collected...
GCAAGACGGCATTCGTGCCGGGCGTATCGACAATACTGATATCACGCAAAAATTCGGCGGGATACTGCATCTCAAGCTGCGCGTTTTCTTTTGGCCCTCTCTGTTCTTGCTCGCCATAGCGCAGCACCGTCACCTTAGTAGTGGTGGGAATAACGCCTTCTTCCATCACATCGGCATGGAGCAGCGCGTTGATGCAGGCGGATTTGCCCGCGTTAAATTCGCCGACAATCACCAGCAGGAAAAGTTCATCGAGCGCCAGGGTAATTTGCCGCAGCGTGGCCGCGTGGGCGTCCGCGCCCTCAAAGCCTGCCAGGCATGCCTGCACTTCCTGCGCCAGTCGGCGTTCGTGCTGTAACAGCGCGCGCTGTTGTTCCTGCAAAACGACTCGTGTTCGTGGCATCGTCTAATAACTCCCTCGTAAACATGATCCCGCAACATGAATGGCATCTATTCCATTATACGGCAAACGCGCGATCAAGGTCACGCACAACCGGTTGCGTAGGGGCCGATTTATCGCGCCCGCCAGATAGTGTGGGAAACCGTGCGTGCCGATGTGATGCGTATTGTCCAATCGCCACAGGGCGCGATAAATCGGCCCCTACGGGTCCAGGCGACAGACGAATGCAACCCAACGTCTGCTGAGACGTAACTATGAATGATAGCTTGCATATCTTTATATATCAGGATACGAGAGACAAGGAGAAACCTGTGATGTCGCAACAAATGGAGCAAAATGAGCGCGCTTCTCAACAGCAGGCAGGCTATGACGATAGCTACCAGGGTGGCTATCGCGACCCGTTTGCTACTCCCTATGTCGGAGGGCAAAAACTTTCGACGCAAGCCCCCGTGGCCCAAAGGGCCACACCAGGACAACGCCTGGCGTTAGCGATTGTCTCAGTCTCGGTGTTGGCAGGATTGGCAATCAGCCTGTTCTCTTCAACCAACTTGATCACCGCCGGAAATATTGCAATGCTCATGGGATTCTTAGTCGTCCTGGTTGTGGGTATTGTCCTGGCGATTATCAACTGGGTCTTTAATCGCAAATAATATCAAACGCGATGGCCCGGCATGTATTGAAATAATTTATTAGTAGCATGAAACTTCGCGAAACGAGAGGAGCAACCGCTCATGTCACAGCGTATGGAATACAACGAAGGCGCGTCTCAACAACAGGCAGGCTATAACGACGGCTACCAGGGCGGCTATCAAGATCCCTTTGCGCCCGCGAATGCGCCCGCGCAGAAGCTTGGAATGACGTTCCAGACGGCGACCCGTACCACGGCTTCGGCGGGGCAGCGCCTCGCCCTTGCCATCGTTTCGGTGTGTATGTTCGTGCCGCTTGCCGCCATTACGCTCGGTATAAGCACCGCTTTTGGCGGTTTTGGCTTGATCGGCGGCTTGATCATCCTCACCGTTATGTCTTGCGCCATCCTGGGTATCAACCTGGCCTTTAATCTGGCCCACCACCAATAAAAGAAAGTCTCAATCCACACGCGGCACGCGCGCTAATATTGCCGAGACCACCTCGTAGTTGCTCGTGCCGAGTTGCTCCGCGACATTCTCCGCGCTCAATACAGCGTTGCCCTGGCGTCCGATCAGCACCACTTCGTCTCCGGATCGCACGTGTGGAATGTGTGTGACATCGATCATGCACTGATCCATGCAGACGCGGCCCAGGATCGGCGCTTCCTGCCCATGAAGCAGCACCGTACCCCAATTGGCGGGCGCGCGCCGGAAGCCGTCCGCGTAGCCCACGGGCAGCGTGGCAACGACCGTCGGGCGTTCGGTAATATAGGTACAGCCATAACTGATACCTTCCCCGGCAGGTATCGTCTTCACCTGCGCGACCTGCGTCTTGAAGGAAAGCGCCGGTCGGAACCTCTCCGGCAAACGCACCTCCTCCGACGGCTCAAGTCCATAGAGCGCGACGCCGGGCCGCACCATGTCGAAGCGCGCTTCCGGCAGCGACAACATGGCCGCGCTGTTAGCGGCATGGACGAGCGGCGGGCGCAGACCATGCTGATCCAACTTTTGCAAAACCTGTTGGAAACGGGCCAATTGCATCCGTACATGCGCCTGATCGAGCGTGTCCGCCATCGCGAAATGTGTAAAGATGCCCTCGAGTTCCAGTCCCGGTAACGCGCGAATCTCTCTCACCAGGTCTACAATCTCCTCGACCTGCTCGGCGCGCATCCCTAATCTGCCCATGCCAGTATCGACTTTCACATGCACCCTGACCTGTTTCCCCAACGCCTGCGCCGCCCGCGCGAGCGCCTGCGCCGCCTCGCTGGCATAGAGCGTGATGGTCAGATCCAGGTGCGCGGCCTCGCGCATCTGCCAGGGCGGCACGTAGCCAAAAACGAGAATGGGCGCGTGTATGCCAGCCTCGCGCAAGGGCGCGGCCTCGCTCACCGTCGCCACACCGAGCATACTCGCGCCGTTATGCAGAACGGTACGCCCCACTTTGATCGCGCCATGCCCATAAGCGTCGGCCTTGAGGCTGGCAAGCACGCGCACATCCGACCCCACGATGGCTTTGACGCGCCGTGTATTATTGGCAATGGCGCTTAGATCGATCTCTACCCAGGTAGGACGGTCGGGCCGCGTCATCACGATCTGTTTCCAGCCAGGCGTTTGCCGCACCAACTGCTCCGGGGCTTGCGCGGGCTGCGCCATCAGCATCTCGCTCACGCGCTCCATGCGCGCCCCCTCGGAGCCTTTGATCAATACCGTCGCGCGCGGCAAGCCATCCGTGGACACAGCGCTGTCTCTGATCAAATGCCGCGCCGCCTGAGCCGCGTCCTCGTGCGTGGCCGTGATGATGATGCGTTCAGATGGCAGGCCAGCCTTGCGCGCCGCTTCCGCCACCAGGTCGGCCCGCGCGCCGCGCGCGATCAGGTAATCAGCGCACGAGGCCGCTTTTTGGCCGCCCAGGCGATGTGCCTCTTCCTCGTAATCGCCCAGCCGTTCCATATCGCCCAGAACAGCGATGCGCAGGTGCGCGGGCAGCGCCCGCAGCGTCTCCAACCCCGCGAGCAGGGCTTTCGGCGGCGAGTTATGCGTATCGTCCAGGATGAGCGCGCCGTCAATGCCCGCGAGCGGATTGAGCCGCCCCGGCAGCGGCCGCGCCTGAGCGAGCGCGTGCCGTATCTCCTCGTCATGCAAGCCGCAAAAACGCCCGGCATGATATGCAGCTATCATCGTCGCCACATGATGCGCGCCCAATAAATGGGAAAACAGGCGAACACTGCCTGAAGGCGCAATGAATTGCGCCTCCACACCATCCCATGTCACCCGGACGTCCATTGCCATTTCCGGAAAGAAAGCCACCACCGGCGGCGCAATGCTGTGGCGGCGCAATTCATCGCGCCCCACTGCATCGTCAGCATTGACAATGGCTAAACCATCCGGTGGCAGGCTCGTCAACAACATGCGCAATTCTTCAACCAGCCGCTCGATAGTGCCGAAATATTGCAGTTGCGCCGGGCTGGTGTCCGTCAGCACGCCGACGCGGGGCCGTGTAATGTCGCACAGGGCCGCGATCTCGCCCGGATGGTCGCAGCTCAGTTCCAGCACAGCGAATTCATGACGCGGCTCCAGGCGACCGAGCGAGAGCGGAATGCCAAGCAGATCGTTGTAGTTTTGCCAGCTACGAAACGTGGCAAAGCTGCCAGAAAGCACCTCGGCAATGGCCTCTTTCGTGCTGGTCTTGCCGACGCTGCCCGTGACGGCGATCACCGTGGGATGCCATTGTTGCAGGATGAAGCGCGCGTACTGCTGCAAAGCCTGGCGCGTATCCGGTACAGCAACGATGGCGATGCCCGCTCGCGCGAGCGTCGTTCGCTCCTCTTCGGACAGCGCAGACATCGCTCGCGCCTCGACCAGCAATCCCGCCGCGCCGCGCTGGATGGCTTCAAGCAAGTAATCATGCCCATCCCCATGCCCGCCGCGCACAGCCACAAAGAGTTCGCCCGGCAGCAACTGGCGCGTATCATGATTGAACGTCTCAAAATGCGTTTGCTTGCCCGTATAAACGAGGACGCCATGCGTCGCTTCGATCAAGTGGTGTAGATAGATCATGTCATCTCGCTAGAATATGATGTATTGGACTGACTTGTTTTGATCATACCCTGTATTTCCATCATCAGCAACATTGAGACCGGATACTATTTGAAACGCTGCCTTCCGGTTCGACGTATTGTAGAGTACATGAGATATTCACCTCTCCTGCCGAGATACTCGCTACTCACTAAAGAAGAGGGAGAATACATGAAGATGTCTATAGGAAACGCCGTTAAAAGGAAGGAAGCCACAAGGAGAAAGCAGCATGAGCAGCAACGCCATCGATTGTAGCATGATAGAACAGCGCATCAATGATCAGCATCTCTATATCAGCACAACACAAGATCAATTCAATAAGCTTGATCCTGACGATCCGGATGTGCAAAATAAACGGGATGCTCTGACGCGCAAACTGGATAACTTACACGAGCAACTGGATACCTATCAGCGCTCCCTGGAAGATTGCCGACAAGGAAAAGGAGACAATTTCCCTTCCTTTGAGATTGTTTCAGAAGGTGACACAGTCTGACAGGCAGCGCTCTCAAAAATATCACCTCGCCAGCACGTATTGCATGGGGCTCACCTGCTTAATCATCCCCTTTATTTCCATCATGAGCAGCGTCGAGGTGACGGTCATGGTGGGCAGGTGTGCCTGTATACAGTAAGGAAATGTGTTCTATCTTTTAGTATACCATCTCATCCTTTAGGATTTACATCTGTCTTTGGCTCATCCGTATGTTATGCCAATATTATATGTGAGCCTCTTCTGATTCGCGGTATTTCAACAATCTGAGACCTTCCAATCGGATTGCTTCAGGATATATTGCCTTATAGATATTACAATTCGGTGACTTCACGTCAAAGCGACCAGTCGCTTTAAAGGTGGCGAGTGCGCATCCACCGGCGCACCAGTACTTCCATTCACAGGTGCGACATCCCTCTTTCTCCTCAACCAGCATGTTCTGGATACCCTTTTTATCTGACCGTATGACTGATAAAACATCCACTTCATGAGCATCTGCAACTACTTCATTTAGATGCATCTGACACTTTGACACCCCTCCTGAGTAATTAAACACAAGATAATTATTACCCACTCCACATGTACGGTTATGTGGTCCTGACAAATCGGCGCGATCAACAATAGAAGAAAGCAGGCTGTATTTTGGCAGCTTATCCTTTATCACTTGATATGCGTTAAGCATCCCTCGAATCATTACTTCTTCGTCTAGAAGAAGCTCCTTATGCGTAAGAGAGAACTCGTTTTCTCTATAAAAGTTGATGCTAAAAGGAAGTTTCCGATCCAAAACCCAGGAAAGCAATTCAGGCAAACCAGCAACATTCTGTCCGCTGACAGTTATAGATATATGTGGCGTTAGACCGATTTCTAACACCGCATTTACTGCACGCTGTACATCCTCAAATGTTCCGTGTCCCCCGGCATAAGGCCGTTGTTGGTCATGGTATTTTCCTATCCCATCCAACGAAATCATCAGTTCAAGACCTAGCGACTGAATGGACCTGGCAATTTTTGGTGTGAGGAGGGTTCCATTAGTGAGAATCGCACCGCTAACTAAGATGCCCTTCTCTTCAGCAATCTTTAAACTGTATTCATGAAGCTCAACAATTCGAGGAAAGCAAAGTAAAGCTTCCCCTCCTGCATATTTAAGTCTAACATGGTTATAGCCATGTATCTCGGCTGAACGAAATGTCGCATCAATAGCCGCACAACCAACAGAAAAAGACATATCCTTACGTACATGAGGTAAATAACAATAGGTACAGCGCAAATTACACCTATCGGTGATATGCAACCATGCTGTAAGCGTCTTTGAGGTTTCTGTAAGCTCAAATGTGGAACCTTCTGGAACTAATACGTTGGCGGCTATCAGTTTCTGTATAGTCGCGTTAGTGTTCTCCTTACTCCATAGTTTGCTAGCTGAGTTACGAGCCTCGTTAACGGTGATCGGCTGTTTGAAAGACGAAAATATCGAATGAGCAGCCTTATTGAGAACCGTAACTGGATGAAATGGGCCAAAGCAAACAACATACTCTTCATCTAATTTCAACTGCTCCGAACCAAGCGAATATACGTATCGCATTATGTCGAACGATCTTACATCGTCATTTAGAAGCAGTTGGTTTTGCAGTTCAGGCAAACTACAGGCACAATCACCCCCAGAACAATCACAATCTTTCGGCGGTTTACCCTTGGGACCTTTTGAAAAAAGCACTACTGGTTTTGACATACTATCCTGCTTTCCGAAACTAATCTACGAGACTGCGAGAAAAGTGAATGAAAGTAACTTATCTACTACATCGAGCAAATTACTTATCGCAATGCTTAGGGCCAACTTTCTACATAGTCCCTTAGTTCTATCTAAGTCTGGTGCGAAGTTGTTCCTTCTCACACCAATGTATTAATTCGGCCCATTTCTTCCAATGATCTTGGAAATGCTTAAGCCACATATTCACTTCTGAAATTGAGAGTTTGTCGAGTTTCCGTTCCAAACGCAGAAGCTCCATCTGTGTTGAATACTTGCCATATCCACCATGTCTTTGTATTTCTGGTAGTGCGTCTGTGTAATACTTCAGCGCTTCGTCGCGTTCACTCCCATTGAAAGCGATATCCCCTAATATTCTATCCATGCGTCCAAAATAGAGTAAATGTTGCTTCTTCATTCTTCCGTACTTTACCAGTAATTCCTCTGCATATGCCGGGATGTTGCGGTAATCACCTGCGTCATAATCGAATTCAGCATTTCCCACGAGGCTGTCAATCGCATAACGAAAATTATTTCTTTGCTCGCTTTCCTTAAAAGATCTCGTATTATATTCTCTTGCAATTACTTTATAATCTTCATCTTCTAGCCAACCAAGCCACCAATATACATTACTCATTTGATGTAAAATAGCTGGGAGGAGTTCCCCTAAGCCGCGTTCCTCCGCAAGAGTTAAACAATAGTCAAAATCGTTTTTTGCCTCTAATAGCAACTCTTTATCAATAAAATTGTCTGCTTTCTTCGTTACATCCCAATTAAGGATTGCTGTCTTGTTAATTTCCTCCCACTTAAACAATTTTGCCCATGCTAAGTGGCAGTACGCCAGTCCGATAAACTCGAAGTCGTCCGACCCCGACGCCCGCACTTTTGCCTGGTCAAATAGCTTTATAGCTTCTTCATAATTCCCTCTATCTCGATTGAAAATCCCTAAACTTACATTTACTCGTCCTATCTGGCTTGTAAGGCCAACTTCATTCCAAAGATCCGCCGCTAGTAAACAGTAATTTTCTGCTACATCGTATTGCCTATGAATTCCATATACATAGCCAAGATTGTTTAATAAGCTAGCAATTAAGTCCTTATCATGCTCTTCAGCTTCCATAGCCAGTTTGAGGCCATATTTATATGTACTTTCCGCTTTCCCTAAATTACCCATTAAGCGATAGGTATACCCAAGCTGGTTAGCAACATACGGGACACTGCTAGGGTTGGTGACTTTAATAATCTCCAAGCACCTGCTAAAGTAGCGCACAGCTTTTTTCATGCTACCATATTTACGTTCGACCCTTCCCCAAATATTGTAAATAGTTGACAAGCTACCCGGCTCATTAGCATGACGCTTTTCCTGAACCTTCAAGTTCTTAATCAAATCCTCAGCTTCAGCATTTCCGGTAAAAGTTTTTTGACGCAGATCCAACCAAATATAGACATCTCGCTGATCATCGGTGAATCGATCTAAGCGAACACGTAACATTCCAAAAATACGATTCGCAAGCTCGTAGTCCTTCCCCGTTATTGCTCTATACAAAACATTAGTTGAAATATCGAATCCCAAATCGGAAATATCGAATCCCAAATCGGAACTCGCATATAGGGCGTGTTCAACCCATTGCTCTTCTAATACCTCTTGTTCGATTCTTCGCCATTCCTCAAAATACTGAGTGCTGCGAACTAGATTTTCTTCGTTCTGTTGATCATTCGCTAGATTGTCTACCCTCCTCTCAAATATGGCAACGGCTTTCCTACTATCATGGCGTCTTCTCTCTTTTGACTTATCAATGTCTTCCCAAACCAAATCGTTTACCATTCTTCGCATCTCATCATGAAGGGTGATTTTTGCTCCCGGCATGGTCTTGACAAAGACATATTTCTCCGCGTTTTCCATTAATATTTCAGCCTGTTTCCCGGATAATCCAAGCAATTCTTCGATCATCTCCATATCAACTGGATTTACTCGTGACAAAACTAATAATAAACGATCCAGCGGAGTACGAAGTTGGGTGATATGATGCACCAGTTTAGCTTGAAAGTCTTTTTGCTTTTGCTTAAATGCCTCGTCAAGCAAAAGATCCTCATCAGGTAAAGACTGTAATTCATCCAACAACCAATCCGGCGGCTGATCAATTGAGAGCCATTGGGCGGTAAGCTCAATGAGAATTGGTCTTCCATTCACCAGTTTCAACAAGGTTTCTACTCGTTCGTCTTTGATATTATGTAAAGTACGCAACTTTGCTCGTAAATACTCTCTACTGTTCTCCATGTTCAGCGGTTGAAGGTCTTCTATAGCTGCATCTTCCCCGAAGGAGGTCTTCATTAACTGTGAAATATCTACCTTTGGGCTTGCTATAAAAGGACGCCCGGCAAACAAAAAAACTCCATTCTCAAAATGAGATAATAACGAAAGCAAATTATGAAGAGTATCTTCTCCAGCCTTCTCAGTAGTATCAAAAAAGAACAAAATACGCTTATTTTCCGATAAATGATTAAATTGGTTTCTTAAAAGAGCTGTAAATTCCCGCTGTTTTTCCGACCAAAGCGGACGTAACTCTTGAATCTCTTTTGCTATTTGTTCGGCTATCCCTAGTTCCTGTGCGATTCTTATCTCTATTCCCCCGAAAATATGAAGTGATCGATCTTCGAAGTCAATAATATCTGTTGTCAGGAATTCGTCCTTATTCACGTACTTTTTATGGATTTCCTGTAACAATCTCGTTTTTCCTAAGCCCCCCTCACCGCGCACGAATACTAATGCGCGCGTTTTAGTTTCCTTAATGAGATTGTCTATTTGCGTGATTTCTTTTTCTCGCCCGATGAATTCCATTAACTCTGCCATGCTCTATTTCCTTTGTAGTGGTTAATGTGCAAACATCAACAGAAACAGCAAGCTATTCAACGATAAGCGCGAAACCTTTCTTTGTTTTCACATAGCAGGATTCACTCCTGATATTAGCTCATTACCTGGATCATCATTGTACTCAGTATCTCGTAAAAAGTAATTCACGGTAAACATAAATTCCCAGTCTTCCTTAATAGAGTCCAGTAAATACCTTCGCTGCTCTTGCTCTATCCGTCCATTATATAGCCACTGCAAAACCTTCGGCAATTCTTTCGATATAAAAATATTACGTAATGCTCGCCTTTGCTCAGCATTACCAATGAGTAAGGCATGTCGCTGAAGAAATTGAAATAAATATTCTAAAACCCACTTCTCAGGATTAGGGTTATACATATCACGCAAACGTTCTTTACAGATCGTTTGCGCTGTTTGGCATAGCTGCACAAATTCATCGTTGCTATCATTTCGTAGTCCAAGGCATACCAGCCGACGAGTTATATCATCGTGCAATAATTTATTGTTCCAACTGAGTAAAGCAGCACCTGTCAGTATATCAGATAAATGGAACTCATCAAATTCAATAGTATCCCACTCCGCAGCTATTTCAAGGATTTCAGCTAAATTTTTCAGTGCCGTGTAATCCATATACCGCAGAACATTCTTTTGCATGAGTTTGTGTACCCCTAGGGTAGTAGGAAACTCATCAGCTATAGCTTTAACTACTGGCTTTACAATCTCCTTCCATATAAAATCACTCTGTAAGTTCACAAAAGTCTCAGGGGGCATGCCACTTTTTTCATACACTTGAAGTACCTGGGCCATGCACCCAGGATGCCCCCCTGTTATATATAAAATGTGATGGGCTATCTCCTTAGTTAGCCTATCTCTCTGATTCTTTAAATAAAGACGAGCCGAGTTCTGGATGACATCATACTTAAACGGTGCGAGATATTGGAGACGCGGGATGATAGGTAATGGTTGTGTACTTAGCCGGTTATAGGATGAGCATAAATAACGTCCGGCAATGATCACCCGGAATCTATTGTCGCCTTGATCAAATGGTGCGATGCTCTTTAAACTCTCCTCAATTTGAGGAATAAACTGTTTTAGTAACTTTTCCAAAAGCTCAAAATTACTAAATTCCTTGTCAAAGTCAAAAAGCAAGACAATTCCTTCCTTAGAAGTATCCCAGGGTGTTCGCAAAGCTCTCCCTAGGCGAAATCCTGCATCTTGAGCATTATTTGAGTTTGATAGGAAGTTAGAAATACACATTTTTTCCGCTAAAGCTCTCGCCAATTCATCCAACTCGAGAGGCTTGTCTAAAATCAGATAGCCACAACACCATTTCTGTTCAGAAAATCGCTTTTGTACTTCCCCTAGCAAAGTAGACTTACCATAACCAGATGGCGCATCAAGCAAGTAGTAAGCGGGTGCTGAGGATGAAAGAATCAGTTTCAACTCATCCTCTCTATTGGTAAAAGGCACGTAGAGGGACTCAGGCAAAATCCTGCTGAGCGCTTCGATAGAAACTGCAAAGTACTGTCCCTTATCCACCATACTTAACACACCAATAACATATCCCTCTTGAATAATTGGAGCCCCGCTATAACCAGGTTCTGGAACAAAACTACCTTCGATCTTTAATGCCCACAATTTAGTTTGAAAACTTTGTCCTACGATCTGCTGATCAGTTAATTCGTCTAGCGTACCTTGAAGCTGCCTCTTTATCAAAGATTTTGCCATTCCCGCAGCCATAACTCTCTGATAGCCAATGGATGTAAATTTACTTCCCAGTCCCGCATTGACACGTCTTGATAAGGGAACACCAAATAGCTCTTTTACTCGCAATACTGCAAGATCATCAGCCTGATCGAGGGAGCCAATTGCAACCTCCTCTGCAATTACCCCATTAACTTTTACTTTTCCACTTTTACCTATGGCTTTTCTGACAACATGAGCGCATGTTAAAATATAGCTATAGCCGCCATCTTGATCAATGGTAAATCCAGTGCCAAAGGACGTATTGTCGGCATCAGCACTGGTGATGTATGCTACCGAACTTTCTAGTGACATAGGTATCCCCTTTTATCAAATTGAAGCTACGGCGTTCCACTTGTTTGGGTATCTTTGGTTTGAATATTTTTGGGCTTTAAAACAAGTCTGATCGTTATGTTCGCGGCGGCTGAAACTTTAGCAATATAGACATTTCCTTCTAAATCAAAACTCAAGCCCAACTCAGCTTCTGCTTGCTCAATGTTCATCTTCTGATTTACCTCATCCCAGGTTTCTAAGATTGGCTGAACTATGCTTATCAGAATTGGTTTAATTTTATCAATATTTGCGTGAACTTTATCTGCGAGGCTGCCCGATAGCTGCTGGGACGGTAATTCTGGATCTTCGACTTCTACAAAAACACCATCTTCCAATTGGATGAGCTTGCTAGGCATGGCTTTACCTCCTTGTATTACCCATTATGGCTACAAGCCATATAACTTCTCTCATTTGCTATTCTTGATTCAGGCTAATTTGGCTTAGATCGACCTGCGATGCGATGAGACCCTCTCACAAAAATATCGATGGAGTCGCTTCCCAGACCGACCCATCTGAAATTAGTCTAAACAAGTATGCAAAACAGACCAAGTATATAACTCGATTCAGAATGGCGATACAATAAGTTGTTCATTACTAATGAAACGCTTATCATTATACAATGTACTGTCAATATCCTATCAGACACATCTGCTCGGAGTTATACCACTTCCAACGTTCTTTTGCCCTCGGCAAGGAAAGACTTCTTCTATGAAGACGGAGGGTTCTTTTGAACAAGGTTCTATCCATCGATATGTCACCTCGCTAGCACATATTGCATCGGACTGACTTGCTTGATCATCCCCTTTATTTCCATCATCAGCAGGGTTGAGGTGACGGTCATGGTGGGCAGGTTGGAGGCGCGGATGATCTCGTCGATCTGCATTGGTTCGTGGTTGAGCAGGTTCAGCAAGACGCTCTCCTCGTCGTTGTCGGGCAGGAGAGCCTGCATCTCGATATGCTGCGGCACGAGGAA
>Ga0307374_10011967_pt1 | contig 12241 bp, 10 predicted proteins | sample OX3MG_FD_202532 | JGI IMG/M metagenome (GOLD analysis project Ga0307374, IMG submission 202532) | Soil microbial communities from Risofladan, Vaasa, Finland - OX-3 | ecosystem: Environmental > Terrestrial > Soil > Coastal area > Acid sulfate soil | place: Finland: Risofladan, Vaasa | collected...
ACGGGGTGCCGGGGCCGGTCAGGTGCCGCTGGCCGACCACCTCGTCCAGGGTGTGCGGGCGCATCCGCACCGCCAGCGGGGCGGCAGCCCGCGCCGCCTCTTCGCCGGCCGCGTCGAAGAGGCTGTCCGCCTGGCCATCGCCTGTCCGGGCCACGCCCCGACCTTATCCCGGCGGGCGGGCCAGGCATTCCGGCTGACACCCGCGCGAAGCCATGCGGGACCAGCCTCGGGGCAGGCTGCTGAGGACCAGGACCGCCGGGGCCGAGTAGCACCAGTCGGCTGCGGGACGCTCAGTCCTGCGATGCTCCAGCCGACGCGATCTCGATCACGGTCCGGTCAGCCGGGCGGACCTCGGCGGCGCCGCCCTCCCGCGAGATCACCAGCACGGGAACGCCCTCGGGAATCCCGAGCTCGCGCCGCTCGGCCGCCGACGGCATCCGGGAGGTGATGAGCGCGGACGGTTCCACGCGCACCGTCTCGGCGGCCTCCGCGCCGCGGACGTACGAGCCCAGCCGGGGGACGGTCACGATCAGCCCTTCCTTGCGCAGCTCAGCAAGGGCCAAGCGGGCTGTAGCGCGGCTGAGGCCATGGTCGCCCATCAGCTGCGTCTCGGATGGCAGCATCTGGCCCGGCCGGTACTGGCCGGACTCGATACCCGACCGCAGGATGTCGGCGAGCTGGCGGAAGACCGCGCGGTCGCTGCCGGGATCGATCGTCATGATCTTGACCGTACGAACACTCATCTACAAGAGCGCTTGTACGTACGTACGAATAAGCTCTAGACTCGGCAAACATGGCGGACAGGAACGATCCGAACGGGGCGGAAACAGACGGTGACCGCCCAGTACGGGACGCCGGGCCGGCCCCGGACGGGGTGGACGTGAGCAGGCCGAGCACGGCCCGTCTCTACGACTACTACCTGGGCGGCAGTGACAATTTCGCGGTTGACCGCGAGGTGGCCGACCGGCTCATCGCGCGGGCGCCGGACGTGCGCGACGCGGCCTGGGCGAACCGGGGGTTTCACGGCCGCGCCGCGCGCTGGATGGCCGGGCGGGGCATCCGGCAGTTCATCGATATCGGATGCGGGTTGCCGACGCGGAACAACACCCATGACACGGCCCGGCTGGCCCGCCCTGACGCCCGGGTCGCTTACGTGGACTGTGACCCGCAGGTGGCGGCGCACGCCCGCGCGATCATGGCCGGGCACGAGGATGGGATCGCGGTGGTCACGGCCGACGTCCGCGACCCCGGCGCGCTACTCGCCGATCCCGGGCTGCGGCGGCTGATCGACCTCCGGGAGCCGGCCGGGCTGCTGATGACCGCGGTCATGCACTTCGTGGCCGACGATGACGACCCGCATGGCCTCGTCGGCCGCTATGTGGACGCCTTGGCCCCGGGCAGCTACCTCGCCCTCTCCCACGGCACCACGCACAGCATGTCACCTCGCGCGGTGGCCGCCGGGATCGAGGCGTACTCCGGCGCGACCGAGCAGTTGCACCTGCGGACCCGGGCGGAGATCGAGCGGTTCTTCGACGGACTGGAGATCGTGCCGCCCTACGAGGGGGCCGAACCCGCCGTCACGCCGGTGGGCATGTGGGGCGCAGTCGACCCCGTCCTGGCCGACTCCGACGGCTCCCGGCTCCTGCTCGCCGCCGTCGCCCGCAAGCCGTAGACCGTCCCTTCGGCGAGTTCGCGGCGGAGCCGGCCCGCGCTGGCAGAACGCGGCCGGCGAGCCCGCGTACCCGGATGCCACCCCTCTGTTGATCATCGCTGCCAGCGGAAAATGTCAGTGGCTGCTGCTTACATGGATGCACGGGTTCGTCATGGCTCGTGTTTGCTTCCATGGTGACGGCGGGGATGAGCGGCATGGGCGAAGATCGGGGTGCCTATCTGGACCTGCGCGTGTGGGGGAAAGCGCATGGTCTGGCGCGGCCGTATCCGCTGGCCTGGCATCTGGCGGACACGGCGGCCGTCGCCTTGTCCCTGTGGGACGGGTACCTGACGGCCGGCCAGCGGCGAGTGGTCGCGGCCGGACTGGATGTGCCAGAGCAGCGAGCGCGCGCCCTGACCGCGTTCTGGGCCGGGTTGCACGACCTGGGAAAGGTGACGCCGGGTTTCCAGGCCCAGCACCCGGATGCGTTCGCGGCACTGGCCGCCAGCGGGGATTTCCCGCAGGCCGACGGCGGGGATCGGCTAGCCCACGCTCGCGCGTCCCAGTTGGCCGTGGTGAACCTGCTGCGCACGGCGGGTTACGCGGACGCGCCGTGGACACATGCGTCGGCGTACCGGGTCGCGCAGGTGCTGGGCGGTCATCACGGCCGGTTCCAGGAGACCTGCCGGGCCGACTGCCTGCGGGCAGACAGGCGTGTGCCGGAGCTGGGCGGGGCCGGCTGGGGAGTCCAGCGGGAACTCTTGTTCGGCGGGTTGCACAGGGCGCTGGGCGCTCCAGAACCGCCAGCCCAGGTGCGAGCGGAGGCTGCGGTGCTGGTCACGGGCCTGGTGATCCTCGCCGACTGGCTGGCCAGCCAGGAGGAGTTCATCCTCGCCCGGCAGGCCGAGGGGGACGAGCCGACCCTGGCCGCCCACCTGAAGCGCTCCGGCGAGATGGCCCCGGGCCTGCTCGCTGATGCTGGCCTGGTCCATCGTGCGCGCGGCGAGACCACCTTCGATGACCTGTTCGGATTCGCCCCCAACCCGCTGCAGCGGTCAGTGCTGGAGGAGCTTCCCAGGGTGGTCACCGGCCCCGGGCTGCTGCTGGCGACGGCAGCGACCGGGGATGGCAAGACCGAGGCCGCGCTGGTGGCGGCAAGACTCCTGCAGGATGCCGCCGGTGCGGACGGGCTGTTCTTCGCGCTGCCGACGATGGCGACGAGCAACCAGATGTATGGCCGGGTGCGGGCATGCCTGGCCCGCCAGACCGAGGGCCTTGCGCCACTGACACTTCTGCACAGCCTGGGCTGGCTGACGGAGAAGTACGCCGCGCCGGTCGGCGACGGAGACAGCCTGTCCGATGCGGTGTCGGACGATGCCGAGGCCCGCACCGCGGCGACCGCATGGCTGCGCGGGCCGAAGCGGGGACTGCTCGCCTCTCACTCGGTGGGCACGATCGATCAAGCGCTGGTTGCGGCATTAACAACGAAGCACAATGCGCTACGCCTGCTCGGCTTGGCCGGGAAGGTCGTCGTGGTGGACGAGGCGCACGCCTACGACGCGTACATGCAGGCCCTGCTCCGCAGGCTGCTGACCTGGCTGGGGGCGTTCGGCTGTCCGGTGGTGCTCCTGTCCGCAACTCTGCCCGCCTCGGTCGGCCGCAGCCTCATCGCCGCGTACCTCGAAGGCGCGGGCCATTCCGGCCCCGTGCTCATGGGCGAGATCGACTACCCGGGATGGCTGTATGTGGACGCCGCGACCGGTCAAGCCACACGGATCTCTGATCAAGCACAGGCGGCGCTGGCCGCGCATCGCCGCGTTGAGCTGACGGTCGAGTTGCGCCCCGTCCACTCGGCTGGGACAGGCGTGGAAGTGACGCTCGCCGACGCAGGCCGGGCCGACCGGCTGACGGCGATCCGTGACGCACTCATCCCGTTGGTCGACACGCACGGATGCGCGGCGGTCGTGTGCAATACGGTCGCCGACGCGCAGCGCACGTTCGTCTTTCTGCGGACCTGGTTCGGCGCGCTGGGTGAGTCCGCCCCGGCGCTGCGGCTGCTGCACTCGCGGTTCACCGCTCGCCGCCGGGACGAGATCACCCGCGAGATCACCCAAGACCTCGGCAAGGACGGCCCCCGGCCAAGACGCGCGGTCGTGGTCGCGACCCAGGTCATCGAGCAGTCACTCGACCTCGACGTCGACCTGCTGGTCAGCGACCTGGCCCCGGTCGCGCTGCTGCTGCAGCGAGCCGGCCGGTGCTGGCGGCACGAGGCGTCATGGCGCCGCTCCCCGGCCCGGTCCGGGACCAGGCGACCGCCGTGGTCCGCCGGGCCCCGCCTGGTGGTGCTCAGCGAGGTCGGCGAGGACGGCCGGGCCACCGTTCCAAGACGCTGGGGCAAGGTGTACGAGAAGTACCTGCTGACGTCCACCTACGCGGTGCTGGCAGAGCGCAAAGACCGGCCAGTCATCATCCCCGATGACGTCCAGCCGCTGGTCGAGAAGGTCTACGGCCCGGCCTCCGCCGACCCGTTCACTCTCGACCCGCAGGTCGACGGCGCCCTGGTCACCCTCCAGGCGAACGACATGGCGTCGGCCACCGCAGCCGGCCTGGTGGCGATCCCGCCACCGCGACTCCTCGCCGGACTGGAGTGCCTCAGTTCACAGGAGGTCTCGGATCTGGACGCCAGCACCCGGCTCGGCGCCGACTCGGTCCGCCTCGCCTGCTGCCACGCCGACAGCGACGGCAACCGCTATCTCGACGAGGCATGCCTGCACCCCTTGCCGGCAGGTCACCCGGGCCGCGACGGGCGCATCCGCTTCAGCGCGGCCGACGTGCGGGCGATCCTCGCCGAAAGTGTCCCGGTGCCCGCGAACTGGCTCATGGGCACTGGCCCGGAACACGACCCTCCGGAGGCGTGGCAGGACAGCCCATGGCTGCGGGACTTGAAGATCCTCGAGAGCACAGCGGCTGCCGGGGAGGCCAGCGCCGAGCCCCGTCGGCCAGGGGTCACCCTGCGGCTCGATGAAGAACTCGGTCTCGTGCGCCTGCGAGCTGAGGACGACACATGACTGACCGGGAGCCTTCGAACCTTTGTCGCCAAAGCAGACTTGATCAATCCTGGAGGCTTGATGACCGGCGATACGCCCTCTCCTCCGTCCTATGACCTGCTCGAACGGCCGTGGGTGCCGACACGGAAGGGTGCCACGACCGAGGACGTGGGCTTGCGCGAGCTGTTCGTGAACGCGTCACGCATCGACGACCTTGCCGTGCCGGTGCCGCCGGCGGCGGCGGGACTATGGCGGGTCCTTTACGCACTGACGGCTCGGATCACCGGGCTGGATGATCCCAGCTTGGGGCGGGACGTGGCGGCATGGCGGGCGCGTCAGCGGGAGGTTTTGGACACTGGCGTGTTCGATCCCGGCGCTGTCATGGAGTACTTCGACCGGCACCAGCAGCGTTTCGATCTGTTCGGACCCATGCCGTGGATGCAGGACCCACGCCTGGCGGACGAATGCCCCAAGGCAGCGGGGGTGAACAAGCTGGTGATGTCGCGGCCGGCGGGGCAAAACCAGGTCTGGTTCGGGCACTTCACCGACCTGGACCCCGAGCCGGCGCCAGCGGCGGAGGCGGCCTGGTTCCTCCTCGTCCAGCTCTACTTTGGCCCGTCGGGAAGGTGCTCCGCCAGGACCGTGTCCGGAGTGTCGGAGGCGAACACGACGGCAGGCCCGCTGCGCAGCGCGTTGTCGTACCACCCGGTTGGACGGAACCTGTTCGAGTCGCTGGTGATCGGCGTGCCGGCACCGGCCACAGCCACGACCGTCAACTTCGGCGTCCGGGACGTCTGCCCATGGGAGCGCGACGAACCCCTGAATGCGCTGGGGGTGCCGCCACCGCCAACGTGGCCGGGGGCAATGCTGACGGCACGTGCCCGTCACGCGGTACTGCTGGTCCCCGGCGCGGCCGGTGACACGGTCACCGACGCCTATATCACGTGGGCATACCGCCAGCCATCCCCCGAGTGTGTGGACCCGTACGTCATCCGCAACCGCAGCCGCGAGGGTTCCTGGTACTCCCGGCCGGCGGACGAGGACCGGGCGCTGTGGAGGGACCTGGATGCCCTATTGCTGCAGAACACGGCCACGCGTGAAGTGCGACGACCCACCGCGCTGGATGGGTTCGACGACTTGCCGGACGATGTGGCGAAGGCGGTCCGTATCCGCGCGTACGGGTTCGCCCAGGACGGGCAAACCCGGGACCGGCAGTGGTTCTCGGAGGTCACCCCGCCGATCCTGGCCTGGCTGGAGGAGCGCGATCCAGATTCCTGGCGGCGAATCGCGTGCGCCCGCCAGGACGCCGAGGATGTCGCGCATCAACTCGGCTCTGTGTGCCGAGAGGCATGGCGGCGGGCGGTCTCCCCGCCCGACATGGAGAGTTCGCGACGGCGCGAGAAGGCGCCACCTGGCCCGTGGGCACGCCGCGCGACGGCCTGGTACTGGCCTCAGGCTGAGCGGGCGTTCTGGCGACTCGTGCGTGACCAAAGCGATTCCCAGGGCGTCCGCCCGTTCGTAGCACTCGCCCGGCAAGCCATCGATCACGCGGTCGGCGAGCAGGAGCGCGACCCGAAGGTCGCACGTGCGGTGAGTTGGGCGCGCGGGGCCGTTGGCGCAAAGAACAACGCACAGAGGGAGCACTTATGACCAGCGTTACCGAGGCGGCACCGCCAGCGGCGGGCCCAGGTCGTCAAGATCGGCTCGAGCGCTACGACAGGTTCGTCGACCACATTCGGAAGCTGTGCCGAGAGGATGCCGGGCCACGGGCGGCGTTGCGCAGCGGGTTGCGTCGGCCCGTCACCCAGTCGCCGCGCATGCACGCGTTCGTCGCGCCGTGGGCTCCCTCGAACAATGAGGCGGTCGAGCGCGCCTACTATGCGATCGCCGCGATGATCGCCGCCCAGGCGAGGGACGCGCGGGACACGAACTTGAACGCGGCAACGGCTGGGAATGCCGCCCATGCCGTCGGCACGCCAGTGACGCCAGTCCCAGCGGAAACGCCACCGGGCGAGGAGGCCGCTCATCGGCCGAGTCTGGGGGAAACCCTCGGCCGGGCCGTGAGCGCGAAGCTGCTGAAGGACGACACCACTGAGAAACGGCTACACCTCGTGGTCAGACAGGGTGTCGACGGCGTCCACCGCCAGCTTCCGGGCCTCGTCCAGCACTTGCGTTCGGAGGGCGTCCCCGTGGACTGGGGCCAGTTGCTGTTCGACCTGGCCCAGTGGGAGCGCTTCCGGGACAGGGTCGCGAAGCGGTGGCTCCAGGACTACTACCGCGCCGTGTACACCCGGCGTAACGACACGTCAGACGCCCCCGTCGGCGGCACCGATCCCGGCTCCGCCACAACCCCCAGCACCGGCAAGTGATCCAAATTCAGGGAGAGGAACCACCGTGAACCACTACGTCGACATCCACCTGATCCATCCCGTACCGTACGCCAACCTGAACAGGGACGACCTGGGTTCCCCGAAGGCGGTCACCTACGGCGGCGTGTCCCGGACCCGCGTGTCCAGCCAGTGCTGGAAACGCGCGGTGCGGCTGGACCTGGAGCGGAGCCTCGGTGAGGAGGCCGCGCGGACGCGGCGGGTGCCCCATGAGGTCGCCACAAGCCTGCGCGAGGCCGGGTGGCCGCAGGAACTGGCCGACTTCGCCGGGGCACAGGTAGCCGCGTCGGCGGCGAAGGGCTTGAAGGTCGAGGACGGCGGGCGGACCTCGGTCCTGCTCTTTCTGCCCAAGTCGGCCATCGCCGACCTGGCCACGCTGTGCGAGGAACACAGGGAAACGCTGGAGACCGCATTCGGGAAGGCATCGAAGGCCAAGGCCCCCAAGGACGGCGTGCTGGCCGCGGCGGAGGTGAACGCGCTTATCACGGGCCGCACGGCGACGATCAACCTGTTCGGCCGCATGCTCGCCGAGTTGCCCACAGGCAACGTGGACGGAGCCGTGCAGGTGGCGCACGCGTTCACCACGCACGAGTCCGACACGCAGGTGGACTTCTTCACCGCGGTGGACGACTGGAACCCCGACGAGGAGACCGGCAGCGGGCACATGAACAGCGCCGAGTTCAGCGCCGGGGTGTTCTACCGGTACGCCAGCGTAAACGTCGATGATCTGGTCAGGAACCTCAACGGTGACACCGGGCAAGCGCACGAACTGGTCGCCGGTTTCCTGACGACGTTCATTGAGGCGATGCCGCAGGCGAAGAAGAACAGCACGGCCCCGTTCACCGTGCCCGAACTCGCCTACGTCGCGGTGCGCGCCGACCGTCCGCTGTCCCTGGCGGGGGCGTTCGAGATGCCTGTGCGGCCGGCCCGCGTCGGCGGGCTTGCCGAGCCCTCCCGCGACCGGCTCGCCGAGTACGCGGGCCGGATCGACCGGCTGATCGGCAGCCGGGGGCGTGCCTTCCACGGTCACGCGAGCGTCGACGACAAGGCGCTGGAGCCGTTGGGGACCCGGTTCGACGGCTACGCCGACCTGGTTTCCGCCGCAGTCGCCGCCCTGACCGCCGAGGGCGCGCGGCCGTGAGCGGCATCATCCTCAGGCTGGCCGGGCCGTTGCAGTCGTGGGGAGAACGGAGCGCCTTCGGTGAGCGGGACTCGGCGGCGTTCCCGACCCGCTCCGGGCTCATTGGCCTGTTGGAGAGCGCCCAGGGGCACCCGCGCGGGCACAAGCTGGACGACTACCGCGAGGTCGAGTTCACCATCCGCGTCGACCGGCCTGGCGTTCGCCTGGTGGACTTCCACACCATCGGAGGGGGACTGCCTACCCCCTGGACGGTGCCAACGGCGGCCGGCAAACGACGGTCGGAGGGTACCGCCACCATCGTGTCCCGGCGGCACTACCTCGCCGACGCGGCGTTCACCGTCGCCGTGACCGGTCCTCCGCCAGTGACCGGCCGACTCGCCGCGGCGCTGCGGCGGCCGGTGTGGGCACCGTACCTGGGACGCCGCTCATGCCCGCCAGACGCCCCTCTCGTCCTGTGCGAGCACATCGCCGATCCGGTCGCCGAACTCCTCACCCGCGTCCCGCTCGCGCGCCGTCGGCCGCGCGATGTCGACACCGTCGAGGTGGATGTCATCTATGAGCGACCGCCGACAAGCGAGGTCCGCGACACCGCCGTCCTGGAACTGACCGACGTCCCCGAGACGTTCGCGCCTCGCTCACGGCGGTACCTGACCCGCACGCTATGGATCCAGCCACACCGGCTGCCCGCTGACCTGTGCGCGGGCCGGGACGGGACGGATGTCCTGCTCCAGTATGTGGAAGGAGTCGCCTCGTGAACGCCCATCTGGCGCGGCTCGCCCTGGACCCACGACACGCCGCCGTCCGCCGGGACCTGGCCGATCCGGTACGGCTGCACCAGCGCGTGATGAGCCTGCTCCCGGACGGTCTCGGCCCGCAGGCGCGTCAGGCGGCCGGCGTCCTGTTCCGCCAGGAGGACAACCGCAGCGGAACGAGCCTGCTCGTCCAGGCCCTTCTCCCGTTCGACTTCTCCCGCCTGCCGGACGGCTACGCCGAGGTGGCCGTGCGGGACCTGCGGCCGATGCTGGCGGCACTGCGGGGTGGCAAGACGGTCCGCTACCGGATCGTGGCCAACACCACCAAACGGGTCTGGCAGGACGACGGCCGCCACAAGGCGGGCCAGGTCGTCCCGCTGGCCGGTGACGACGCGCTGCGGTGGTGGCGGCGGCGCGCCGAGGCGGCGGGGCTGGACCTGCGTCACGCCGACGTGCTCGCCCTGGATAGTGCCCGCAGGCCGCCGCAGGCGGACTCGCGGATGCGCCACGCGATGACCCGCTTCGATGGCGTTGCCGTCATCGGTGACCCCGACGCGGTACGGGGTGCGATCCTGGCCGGGTTGGGCAAGGGCAAGTCGTACGGGTGCGGCCTGCTCAGCTTGGCACCTGGCCCGCCGTCATGACCGGGCAGGCGCGTCGCGGGCGGGTCGGCGACGCCCGCGCGCGGCTGGCCAAGCCCACCCTGGCCATGCTGCCCCGGGTCGCCGACTCCCTGTCGTTTCTCTACATCGACGTGGTGCGGATCGTGCAGGACGACACCGGGGTATGCGCGCAAGTCGACACCGGGCACGGCACCGACACCGTCTACATCCCCACCGCCGCCATCTCCTGCGTCCTGCTCGGCCCCGGCACCTCGATCACCCATCGGGCACTGTCCACGTTCGCCCGGCACGGCACGACCGTGATGTGCGTCGGCTCCGGTGGGGTCCGCTGCTACGCCGGAATCCTGCCTGACGCGCTCACCACCACCTGGCTGGAGAAGCAGGCGCGCGCGTGGAGCGAGGACACCGGTCGGCTTCAGGTCGCCGTGCGCATGTACGAGAAACGCTTCCACACGCCGGTGCCCGAAGGCACCACGCTCGCCCAGTTGCGTGGCATGGAGGGGCAGCGCATGAAGGCGCTCTACCGGGTGCTCGCCACGCAGGGCCACGTCGCCCGATTCAAGCGCGCCTACGACCCGGACGACTGGGGCAGCCAGGACCCGGTCAACCTCGCACTGTCCGCAGCCAACGCCTGCCTCTACGGCGTCGTCCACTCGGCGATCCTCGCGCTCGGTTGTTCCCCGGCCCTCGGCTTCGTCCACGCAGGCACCCAGCACGCGTTCGTTTACGACGTGGCCGACCTGTACAAGGCTGAACTGACGCTCCCGCTGGCGTTCTCCCTCCATGCCACACCCAATCCGGAACGGGAATCTCGCCTCCGCCTGCGGGACGGCTTCCGCCTGTTCAGACTGCTCCCCCGCATCGTCAACGACATCCAGTCCCTGCTCGACCCCGAGCATGATGGCATGACATTCCAGCCCATAGACGAGATCGTCCACCTGTGGGACCCGATCGAAGGCGCCCTTCCGGCCGGTGTCAACTACGGGAGTGACACGTGACAGCGCCACATTCGCCCCGCTGCGGGCGCTCGGTCGCCGGGTAGGTGTGACGGATGCCGTCCATGGTCGTCCTCACCACCACATCTGTTCCCGACAACCTGCGTGGCGCGCTCAGCAGATGGCTGATCGAAGTCACGCCAGGAGTGTTTGTTGGCGGCGTCTCCGCCCGCGTCCGCGACGAACTGTGGGATGCCGCCTCTGCCGTCGTCGGTGACGGCGCCGCCGTACTCGTCTACCCCACCGACACAGAACAGGGCTACGCGCTCCGTACTGCGGGAGCACGGCGCCGACGGCCAGTCGACTTCGACGGCCTCACCCTCGTCCGCATGAGGGCACAGCCCCGAACCAAGCCCGAGAACGTCTCGCCTCCCTGAAAACCAGCAGGTCACCAAGTGTCCTCCCCACGCACGTGGGGGTGAGTCGACAGCCCAGACCGGAACTACGCACTCGACGAAGTCCTCCCCACGCACGTGGGGGTGAGTCGCCAGCGGACACCCCCCTTGCAGACGTCGCACAGTCCTCCCCACGCACGTGGGGGTGAGTCGCTCCGGTAGTTGCTCCGGTCGAGAGTGGTCGTGTCCTCCCCACGCACGTGGGGGTGAGTCGTCCCAGGCGACGTCGGGCAGGAACGGGATCTCGTCCTCCCCACGCACGTGGGGGTGAGTCCCAGACGTGGCCTTTGTCGTCGGGGCCGTCGAGGTCCTCCCCACGCACGTGGGGGTGAGTCGCCCGCGGCCGCGGTGGACCTGTCCGCGGCGCTGTCCTCCCCACGCACGTGGGGGTGAGTCGGCCCGCTGGCGAACCCGCCGGCCCGTGAGGTCGTCCTCCCCACGCACGTGGGGGTGAGTCGCAGGCATCGACGTGGTGCCCGGCCATGGCACGATCCTCCCCACGCACGTGGGGTGAGTCGCTCGACTGCGCCGTGTTCCTGTGGCGGGGCAAATCCTCCCCCACGCACGTGGGGGTGAGTCAGATCGGCCAGGACCGGGCCCGCCGGGTACAGGGTCCTCCCCACGCACGTGGAAGTGAGTCGATCACCAACGGGATCGGGTACGCGTACAGGACGTCCTCCCCACGCACGTGGGGGTGAGTCGGTCCAGCTCGACCAGCTGTACAAGACGACCTGGTCCTCCCCACGCACGTGGGGGTGAGTCGCCGCGCTTCCAGCCCTGGTGGGTGCCGCTGCCGTCCTCCCCACGCACGTGGGGGCGAGTCGATGGGGTCAGCGACCAGGGCGCCCCCGATGCCGTCCTCCCCACGCACGTGGGGGTGAGTCGGCCGGGCGCGTACTGCGCGGACGCCCGGCCTCCCCACGCACGTGGGCTTGAGTCGCCAATCAGAGTCACGCCTCCGTGGGGAGGGCGTTCATCGGAGGTGCCGTGCGTGCCTTCGCCCCGTCCTTCCCACGCATGTTGGGGTGCTCCCGCTGGCTGGCCTGTTGTCGATGAGATTCCCGCGTTCTCCATGGAAGGTTGAGGACGACCGGCTGGTCAGGCAGGCCGTGTCTCCGGCTTGGCGTCGATGCCTGCTTCCTTGCGCTGCGCGGAGGTGATCGGGGTGGGGGCACCGGTGAGCGGGTCCAGCCCGGAAGCCGCCTTGGGGAAGGCGATCACGTCCCGGATGGTGTCCCGGCCCGCCAGCA
>Ga0307374_10011968_pt1 | contig 12241 bp, 15 predicted proteins | sample OX3MG_FD_202532 | JGI IMG/M metagenome (GOLD analysis project Ga0307374, IMG submission 202532) | Soil microbial communities from Risofladan, Vaasa, Finland - OX-3 | ecosystem: Environmental > Terrestrial > Soil > Coastal area > Acid sulfate soil | place: Finland: Risofladan, Vaasa | collected...
CGGACCTTGCGGTCCGGCCGGGCCACCCACGCTTACGCCGGAGCCAGCTCCTCCAGCTCGCGGGCCAGCCGCTTCCGGGCCACGTGCAGCCGGCGCTTGATCGTGCCGACCGGCGAGTGGAACTCGTCGCTCATCTCGATCAAGGAGTGGCCCTTGACGTAGAACGCCACCAGCGTCTTGCGGTCGAGCGGTCCCAGCCGGCGCAGACCTGCCCGCACCTGACGCCGACGCTCGGCCGCCAGCACGTTGGCCAACGGCGTGTCGGTGTCCTGGCTGATCGCCTCCAACGTCTCGCGCTCGGCCGTGATGACCGGACCACGACGCACCTGCCGGTTGATCGCCAACCGGTTGGCGATCGCCCGCAGCCAGCCGCCGAAGCACTCCGGCTGCCGGAGTTGGCCGATCTTGCGCAGGGCCTGCACGAACACCTCTTGGGCCAGTTCCTGCGCCTCGCCCCGGTCGCGCAGCCGCCGCAGGGCCGTGCCGAACACGACCCCCTGAAACTGCTCGACCAGTTGGCCGAAGGCCTCGCGGTCGCCCTGTTGGGCGGCGCGCACCCGTGCCACCAACTCCAGCTTCTCGTTCGTCAGTTCTTCGGTCTCTTCAAGGGCGGTCATGATTCTCTCCTTTTGCTGCCGCAAACGTTGCGGCCACAGGCACACGCAAAAAAAACGGGGCAAGTCACGGTCGGCGAATGAAAGATCGCAATGGATCTCGCGCTTCGCAGCCCGGCGGCCGCCTTCCGTCCAAAATCAGTGCTGAGGGTTCGCCCGAATCGGGCGACCGCTTAGCTCCGTCTGGCGGAAGGGTGCTGGGCGGCGGGTTTCCGCTGCCAGCACCGCGGCGCTGGTCCGGTCTGCGAGCATGAACTCGCCGGGACCGTTGTCAGCGCCAGGGCCGTGGCCGGCTTGAGCAGGCGTTCGAGTGCCGCTAAAAACCTGGCCGCCGCCTGAGTGGCGTGTTGATAGAAGTCGCGCATGCACAAGAGGTTATCGCGGCGCACCTCCACCGTACCCACGACCAGGCGGTCCTGGCGAATGCCAGCAACGGTCGAATTGGTCAAGGTGTGGAGGATGTTCCGCATGGCAACCTTCTTGCGCTTATTTAGCGCGATTGGAGAGAAGTTACGCGTGGCGGGCGAATCCGTTATCGCCCGCCCTCTTACGCTTAAGCCTGTCATGCCCAGATCGCGCCGTCAAGCGCAAGGGGGCGAAATACCGTCATCGGCCGGGAAATGAACCCGGCAGATACCGTAATCGACGCACGGGCCGGCAAAAGGTTCGCGCGGAAAAACGATTTTTTAAACGGCGGTTTCGCCGCCCCAGCACGAACTGACCCCCCATTTCAGCGCCGCACAAAAGGAACCGCGAACTGCAATCCACGGCCTGCCAAGCGGTTACGAGCACCCAGTTTTTTGGTATTCTATGGGGACACGTGTTCCCGCCTGGCGTGTCGTGGTCGCACGACTGCCGGGCTTCTGCCATTTTTGGAGTGTCCTGGTGATTGCCCGCGTTCGCGTGGTTCGATTCAAGCGGTTTGCCGATCAGGTCTTCGATCTCACCGGCAATTCCATCTTACTGGCCGGACCGAACAATTCCGGCAAGACCACCCTGCTGCACGCCATCGCGGCGTGGCATCTCGCTCTGAGACGTTGGCTGGCTGAGCGAGGGGAGAGCGGCGGAAAGAGGCGGATCAGCTTGGTCCTGGACGAGTTTACCGCGCTGCCGCTCCGCGAGATGAACTTACTCTGGCTGAACCGACACACCGCCAGAAAAGTGCCCGGCAAGAAACAGCCCACGTCCGCCCCGATCTACATCGAGGTTACCGTCGGTCAAGGCCGTCGTGTGGAAGAGTCGCTGACCATCGAGTTCATGTATGCGAACGAAAAAATGGTCTACGTGCGGCCGGTCACCGCGCCGGACAACCCGACCCCCATCGAGAAGCTGCCGGAATTTGCGCAGTCTCTGAACGTCGTGCATGTGCCGGCATTCTCGGGCATCGGAACCCAGGAACCGCGTCACGCTCCCGGCATTCAGAACAAGCTCGTAGGTGAGGGAAAGCCCGGCGAGATCGTCCGTAACCTGCTGCTTGAGATCTGGGAAGCCCCCGCCGGTAAACAAGCTTGGAAAGACCTGCAGGGCGACATCGAGCGGCTCTTTCAATGCGAGTTGCTCCCGCCGGAGTTCTCCGAGGCGCGGCCCTATGTCGTATGCGAGTATCGACCCAAACCGAACCCGGCAGACAAGGCATCGCGCCCGCCCAAGCTTGACATCGCCAACGCCGGCAGCGGATTCCACCAGGTGCTGCTGCTTTTGGCTTTCTTTCACGCGCGCCGCGCAGCGGTGCTCCTGCTGGACGAGCCCGATGCCCACCTGCACTTCATTCTGCAGCGCGAGATCTTCGATCACCTTCGCCTGGTGGCCCACCGCCGGAGTTGCAAGCTGATTGTGGCGACCCATGCTGAGGTGTTGCTCAGCGGCGAGGAGCCCGAACAAATCATTTCCTTCATCGGACAATCGCCACGGCGGTTGTTGCGGCCTGAAGAAAAGCAACGCGTGCAAGAGGCCCTACGGCGATTGACGGCACTCGACCTGCTGCAGGCGGACCACGTCGGTGCGGTGTTGTATGTGGAAGACGGATCGGACCACAAGCTGCTTCATAGCTGGGCCAATGTGCTCGACCATCGGGCGGCCGATTTTCTGCGGTTTCCTTACGTCGTCCCATTGCACGGCAAAGGCAACCTGGATGACGCCAAGAAGCATTTCCAGTGTCTGCGCCTGGCCCAAGAGCGAATCAAGGGGCTGGTCATCGTCGATCGCGACGCCGTGGAGCGTTCCGGCGATTTGCGGGCCCCTGAGGGGCTCGACATGTTCCGATGGGGCAGATACGAGATCGAAAACTACCTCCTCGTGCCCGCGCTGGTCAGGCGCTACCTGCAAGATCGGCAGGATGCTCTGTTTGCACAAGCCGACGAGCAAATCGTTGACGCGGAATTCGCCTCCAATTTTCCCGCGGGCATCGACTTTCTCCGAGACATTCCGGCCCTCCGCGATCTTAAGGCCAGTGATTTTCTCACCGAGTTGCTCGGCAAGACGCACTCCCCCTTACCCAAACGCGACCTTTACATGTTGGCGCAGCTCTCGGCGGCCGACGAAATTCATGCCGACGTGCGTGACGCTTTGGACCGCATTGCCCAGATTTTGCCTGGCAGCATCCCCAGTATTGAAGCGAACTCGGCGCCGATCGATGTGAACGGCACCGACGACGCGGGCGAAGCGTCCAGCGGCCTATGAATTAATGAAAAACCCCTCTAATGCTCGATCCGTCGTTGATTGATGGATGCCAGGCGGTGGCTGACAGAGCTAGCCAAGCACTGACGGCGTGCCGAAGCGAAAAAATCTTTTCGAGAGGCCCTTGAACCCTTTGGCATCTTAGGTTTATACTCAGTCGCTTTCAATCAGGCCGATCGATCAGGAAGTTGTCAGGCTATGAAAGTACGCGCCAGCGTGAAACGCATCTGCGAAAACTGCAAGCTCGTCCGCCGACGCGGCGTGGTGTTCGTCGTCTGCAGCAATCCGCGCCATAAGCAACGCCAGGGCTGATCGGAAGGGCCGCTCCGCTGAAACGTCAGCCCCGTTGCGCCAGGCAGGGGCGAGACGATTTAAGTTCAAGGGAAACAACAAGTTATGCCACGTCTATTGGGTGTCGATATTCCGAACGACCGGCCGGCGATCATCTCGCTGCAATACCTTTACGGGGTCGGCAAGAAGGTCGCACGCGAGCTTTGCCACAAGGCGGGCATCAATCCGGCGGCCCGCGCCCGCGACCTGGCCGAAGATGAGTTGGCTAGGCTGGCGGCGCTGCTGGACAAAGACTACGTCGTCGAGGGACAGTTGCGGCGGCAACTGGCTCAGAACATCTCGCGGCTGAAAGACATCAACTGTTATCGCGGCATCCGTCATCGACGCGGGCTGCCGGTTCGCGGCCAACGCACGCGGACCAATGCCCGCACCCGCAAGGGACCCAAGAAGACGGTGGCCGGCAAGAAGGGCGTCAAAGACCTGAAATAAGAGGACTGGATTTAACCGGTGGCCAAGACCAAACGACGAAAGGTGCGCCGCAATGTCACGCTGGGCGTGGCGCACATCAAGGCGACGTTCAACAACACGACCGTAACCATCAGCGACACCAAGGGCGACACGCTCTGCTGGGCGAGTGCGGGCACGTGCGGCTTCAAAGGGAGCCGCAAGAGTACGCCCTTCGCCGGCCAATGCGCCTCGCAGCAGGCCGCCGAAAAGGCAATCAAATTCGGCGTCAAAGAAGTCGACGTGCGCGTGAAAGGGCCGGGCAGCGGACGCGAAAGCGCAATCACCGCCTTGCAGTCGGCCGGCATCACGGTGAAGAGCATCGAAGACGTCACGCCGCTGCCGCACAACGGCTGCCGGCCCCCGCGTAAACGTCGCGTCTAGCTAGTGGTTAGTAGCTAGTCGAGTGGAGATCAAGTGGCGCATTTATATCGGGCTGGCGACTGAACCCTGAACCCTGAACTCTGAACCGTACACCATGGCTCGTCATACTGGACCTGTTTGCAGACTTTGCCGCCGCGAGGGAATGAAGCTGTTCCTCAAGGGAACGCGCTGCGATACGCCGAAGTGCGGCATCGAGCGGCGCGATTCCAACCCCGGCATGCACAACCAACGCCGCGGCAAGCTGACCGACTATGGCATCCACCTTCGCGAAAAGCAGAAGGTGAAGCACTACTATGGCGTCCTCGAACGCCAGTTCCGCCGATACTTTTCCGAGGCGCAGCGGTCGAAGGGCAACACCGGGGCCACGCTGATGAGCTTGTTGGAGCGGCGGCTGGACAATGTCGTGCATCGGCTGGGCTTCGGCCAAAGCCGCGCCCAGGCCCGGCAGTTGGTGGCCCACGGGCATATCACGGTCAACGGCCAGCGGGTCAATATCCCCAGCTATTTGCTCAAGCCGGGCGACGTGGTGCGGGCCAAGAACCGGGCCAAGAGTCTGCAGGCCGTGCAGGCGAACCTGGCCGAGAATCAGCGCCAGGTGCCCGACTTCTTGACGCTGGGCGAGGGACCGATTCCGGAGGGGCGCGTGTCGCGCTTGCCTGAAGATTTCGACGTCTCGATTCCGGTCCAGACGCAATTGATCATTGAGTTGTGCTCCAAGTAAGCACTGGCTGATAGAGGTTTCAGACTCGCTCGGATCGCAGCCGAGGCGACGGTCTTTTTTCGCGGGAGGGTTCACATGCGGATTCGTTGGCGTGGGCTTGAGTTGCCCAGTCTAGTGACGTGCGATCGGTCGACGTTGACTTCCACCTACGGCAAGTTCATCGCCGAGCCGTTCGAGCGCGGCTTCGGCACGACGATCGGAAACAGCTTGCGGCGGATTTTGCTGTCGAGCTTGGAAGGCAGCTCGGTGACGCAGGTCAAGATTCACGGGGCGCAGCACGAGTTCACGACTTTGCCCGGCGTGGTCGAGGACGTGACCGACATCGTGTTGAACATCAAGGCGCTGGTGGTCAAGAACCACAGCGAGAGCACCAAGGTCATCCGCATCGAGAAGAAGGCCAAGGGCCTGGTGACGGGGGCCGACGTCAAGACCGACGACACGGTGGAGGTGATCAACAAGAGCCATGTGCTGGCCACGCTGACCGAAGACGTGCCGATCGAGATCGAGATGGTGGTGGAAAACGGCCGCGGCTACGTGCCCGCCACGGAACACAGCCCGAACGTCGAGATCGGCATTATTCCGGTCGATGCGATTTTCAGCCCGGTGGTTCGCGTGCGCTACGAAATCGAAGAGACGCGCGTCGGGCAAAAGACCAACTACGACAAACTGACTTTGGAGATTTGGACCAACGGCTCCGTCGGCCCGGAGATGGCGATGGTGGAGGCCGCCAAGATTCTCCGCAAGCATCTGAACCCGTTCATTCAGTACTCCGAGTTGGGCCCGCAGGTGTTTGGCGATGGCCGTTCGGCCGCTCCGGTGCTGTCGGAGGCGATGCTCGAAGAGAGGTTGAGCAAGCGCGTGACCGACTTGAATTTTTCGGTGCGCTGCCTGAATGCTCTGGAGCAGGAAAACATTCAGACCCTCCGGGAATTGGTGAGCCGGACGCCGGACCAACTTCTCGACATCCGCAATTTTGGCGATCAGGCGCTGTCCGAGGTGCGCGAAAAGCTGGGCGAGTTGGGACTACGGCTCGGCATGCGCGTGCCGGCGGCATCGTCGGTGTGAGGAGGGTAGGGTGGGACCAGCGAGCTTGCGAGCGCCGGCCCACCGCGTTCAAGGCGATAGGCGTTGGGCGTTAAACATAGAACTCAACACGAGGTAACCAAGCCATGCGACATCGACGAAAAGGCCGTGTTTTGGGGCGGTCGCCCAGCCATCAACGGGCACTGCTGCGCAACCTGGCCAGCGCTCTGTTTCTCACCGAGCGCGACGCCGAGCACGACGAGAACGCTCCCAAGGTCAAGGGCCGGATCATCACCACGCTTCCCAAAGCCAAGGAGCTGCGGCCCGTCGTCGAGAAGTGCATCACCATCGCCGTACGCGGTTTGCGGGCCGAAGAAGAGGCCTTGCAGTTCGGCAGCGACGCCCAGCGCGACAGCGAAGAGTGGAAGCGCTGGCGGCAGGGTCCGCAGTGGCAGAAGTGGGCCGCCGCGCGAGCGCCGGCCGTCACCGCGCGGCGCCGCGTGCTGACCATGTTGGGCGACAAGCAGGCCGTGCGCGTCTTGTTCGAGCAGGTGGCGCCGCGGTTCCTCGACCGCAACGGCGGTTACACGCGCATTTTGAAGCTGGCCACGCCGCGCTTGGGCGACGCCGGCGCGCGGGCCATGATCGAGTTCGTGGGCGTGCGCGATCGGGCCACGCAGCGGGCCCAGGCGCCGAAGTTCGAATCGGCCGCCGAAGGCCAATGACGCGGCCGAGCGCATAACCTTTGGTTCGTGAGTCGAAGAAGACTTGGCACAAGGGCACGTGTATGGCGCAAGCACCGACTTCCAACGCTCCGGCACAGTCGCGCGGCTTCGATTTCACCTATCATGTCTCTCGGCTCTGCGCCGATCTCTGCCAGCGGCTGGAGGAGATGCGGCACATCGACATGGGCCGCGTGGCCCTACGCTATTGCCAGGTGCGAAGGCCCGGCGGCTATGGTTTGCAGGCCAGCTTGACGCCGTTGCGTTTCGAGGAAGGCCGCCTGCGGACGACCCGCGGCGGACGGCACTGGACCATCCAGCGACTCTACGGTGCGCAAGGGCAGGAGATGCTCTACTTGTTGAGCTTCTACCTGCCGCGGTTCTTGAACCAGGCGTTCGAGGAAAAACTGGCGACCGTGGTACACGAACTGTGGCACATTTCGCCGCAGTTCAACGGCGACGTGCGCCGCCTGCCGGGCCGCTGCTATGCCCACGGCCACAGCGAGGAGCACTATCACGCCCAGATGCGGCGCCTCTCTCGCCAGTGGTTGGCGCTCGGTCCGCCGCCGGCCACCTACGAGTTCTTGCAATACGACTTTGCCCAGTTGCGCGGCGCCTTCGGCCCCATTTATGGCACGCGGATCAACACCCCGCGATTGATTCCGGCTGAAACGGAGCTGGCTCGCGTCGAGCGTCTATAGTTCACGCGGCCGAGAACGAGACATTTTTTCCGCGAGCAAAAGCGGTGGCTGGGGCAGAGCTTGGCCCGATACCGTCTGGCGCCCTTCAACAGCGTGGCGGCCAAGTGATGCCCCGGTTGGACGCACCGGGGCATCGCCAATGTCTCATTCTCGGCCGCGTGAAGTATAAGTTGGCCCTAGCGACACTCAGCCAGGATTCGGCGATAGGCCTCGCGGGCGGCTTCGTAGGCTTGCTTGGCCGCGTCGCGCTCGGCGCCCTCGCGGATGGCGGGCGACTTCTTCTGCCAGCAGACGTCGACCGCGTCCAAGCACCATTGGGCGCTCCGCTTGCTCGCCCGCACCGGAGCGCCGTCCAACTCGACGAACACCGGATTGGTGTGCGAGCTGGCAAAGATGCGCAAGGCAATCCAACACGAGGCCGAGGGCTGATAGTCGAACTCGATTTCGCGGATGTCGCCGTCGGCCTCGATCTCGCGCTTTGCGACCGGTTCGCCGTTGACGATCAACTCCACCGGCACGCGGCGAGTCTCGCCGGTGCGCGCCCGCTCCAAATGCCAATAGGGCTTTTGATCGAGCGGCGTCTTGCGGATGGTTTCGTTGGGCGTTTCGTCGAGAAACGCGGCCACGCGGGCGGATACCTTCAGCTTGTCGCCCTGGTTGACCGCCAGCACGCTGGCTTGGCCCCTATCGTACGAGTCACCGTCGCCCAGCTCGCCGACGCCCAGCGTGCGGTCGCCGTCGCTCACGCGGAAGTCGATCAGGTGGCTGAGCCCGTCGCCGACGTAACTGCGGCCGTCGCGGATGCCGTTGACCCAGGCGTCGTAATCGAGCGATTGTCTCGCTTGGCCGCCGAGCTTCACGTAGGAGCGGCCCAGCCCGACGCGCTCGCCGTAGATGCAGGGAAAGTCGGTCTCGCCGCTGATCCGGGCACGGTAGCCGCAGTTCAGCGTGTGATACCAGATGTTCAATTCCCAGACGATCGGCGTATCGACGGCCGAGATGAAGTCGCACACGCCGTGCGTCACATCGACGATAAATTCGTTGGCCCCGATGCCGTCGAACTTCGGCATCTCGTAGGTGGGCAGCGTCCGCGAGGCGACCTGCAGGCCCCAGCCGCTGTGCGAGAAGCCGACCACGCCGCCCTGCTCTTTGCCCCAACGCAGCACCGGCAAGTCCCAGCTCGGCCACTCTTCGATCTTCGTCGTGCCGGGGTAATCGTCTTCCGTCAGCCGCAGCAGGCAGAGGTGCCCGGCGTGCGAGCTGGGAAAGCCGGAGACTTCCACGTCGTAGCGCATCAGGTTGTGCGGGGTGGAAAGCTGACTCACGCCGCCCTCGAAGAACTGCTTTTGGTGATACCAGCACGGTCCCCAGGAGAGCACGCAGCCGACGTTCAGGTCTTCGCCGACGATGTGGCGGATCATATCGGCCGGCGTCACGCCCTCGGTGGGCGCCTCGTAATGGGCGCAGCCGGCGCTGTGAACGTGGTGGTCGCCGGAGTACCAGCCGAGATCGGCCATCTTGATCCACCGTGCGAGCTGAAACCGCTCGTGGTGCTCGCCGGCGGACGGCACGCTGATCTCGCGTTTCAGCACGCGGTATTCCGGCCCGCGGGTGTAAGTCACCTCATAGTCGCCGGGCGGCAGCAGTACGCTCTCGCCGTCGGCGCGATACACCTGGTCGTGAAAGAAGAAGTCGGGCGCCAGCCGCCGTGCCCGTGAGGGATAGATCCGGCCGCGATGATCGCGAAACACGAACTGAGCGGTGGTCGGCTGGCCGTCTTCGTCGAGCACCTCCAGCACGACCTTGACCGCGGAGCGGCAGCCGAACAGCAGGTTGACTTCGTTGCGGAAGCCGAGGTCTTGCGTCCCTTGCCCGACGTCGAAGGCCAGCTTCGCTTCGCGCTGGCCGGCGTCGCGGCTGTAAAGCTCGATGATGCGGTATTCCAGGGCCAGGCCCGAAAGGTCGGCGTTGAGCGGCTGCGAGTCGAACATGGCCACGTCGATCCAGCGATTGGCCAACTCGGCCGGCGCAATGGTGTCTTTCGCGTTCGGCTTGCCGGACGAACGAAGCACTTGCGGCGCGGCGTTCGGACTGCTGACCCGCAGCCGAGCGGTGACGCCCGCCTCATTATGCACCTTGACCAGGAACACGCGCCAGCCGTGCTCGATCAGTTCTTGCGGGGCCGGGCCGGGAGCGACTTTCACCCGGCTTTCGGCGTTGATGTTGACGGCGGCCAGGCAGAGCGGATCGAGCACCGCTTGCAGATGGGGCAAGCAGGTTGACGGCTCGACGTCGTCCATCGCCGCCGTCATCGCCGCCTGCTGCCGCTCGTCGAGCGGACTGCCGAGCAGCCCGAGGGCTTGCACCACCCGCCGCACCTGCGCCTTGAGCGGTTGCAGCTCGACCTGGCGGACGACGGGCAGCGCAGGCGGTTGGAGCTTGGCGACGTCGGCGGCCCCGGTCGTGGCGGGCACGAGGAAGAGGACCGCGAAGAAGGGTAAGTATCGTCGAGCGTTCATGGTGCAAGGATCGTAGGGTGGGGCAAGCGAGCTTGCGAGCGCCGGCCCACCATAGGGTTCAGGGTTCAGGGTTCAAGAACATCCGACTTGACGTTCGCCTGACGCCTTTTTCCACCTTACAGGATCTCCTTCGGACAGAGCAGCCTTCATTTTACCGACCCGCCAGGGAGGGCACAATTTGTGGATCTCCAATTCTTGCCCCATCAGCGAATCGCCCCAACGGAAAGCCGCCGCCTGGCAGTACCGGCCCGATGCTTCCATGGAGCAGGGCACAACCATGGCGGCGATGTTGAATTCGCTCCGGGTCTAGCTCGCCGCCCCCTGCCGGCTTGTCCGGCAGGAGCGCAGTTTGCCGGGCTAACACGCGCAGCAGTCGATCACGCCGCCCCCTGCCGGCTTGTCCGGCAGGAGCGCAAGTTTGCCGGGCTAACACACGCAGCAGTCGATCACGCCGCCCCCTGCCGGCTTGTCCGGCAGGAGCGCAAGTTTGCCGGGCTAACACACGCAGCAGTCGATCACGCCGCCCCCTGCCGGCTTGTCCGGCAGGAGCGCAAGTTTGCCACACTGAGACGGTTAGTTTGTTATAGCCCGTCAAACTTCTTCACCTGCCAGGCAAGCTGGCAGGGGTCGTCGCCCGCCACGACCCGAGCTTGCCTCGGTCGGGCGATGAACGAGCTGCGGCGGCTCGCCGCTACGGTGTCAAGAGAGCCAGGAGTTGCGGCGGAGTCACGACGCGAACAGGGCTGCCGGCAAAATCGGCCAAATTTCGCGTGACGATGAGGTCAAGCTTCGCAAGCGCGGCTGAAGCCATTTGCAGATTGTCCTCGAAGTCGTTGCCCGGCAAGGAATCGGCGTCAGTCAAAGCTTGCTTGTCGAGCGGTAAAATCTCGAACGCGGCAAGGCACCTCTGAACGTCCAGTCGGGCCTGCGCCGCGCCGACGAGTTTGCGACCGATATAAAAGAGGTTCGCGACTGTTAGCGCCGAGACGGCTAGATCAAGAACACCAGGCTGAGATCGTCGCAGGATTTCGTCGGCATCGACGTGCCATGGCGCGCGAGCCAACAGCGAGTCGAGGACGACGTTAGTGTCTAGCAGCACCCGCATCAACCGTGCTTCCGCATAAGTTCTTCTTCCAGCAAGGTTTGCGCGGCCGCGTCGCTCAGCGGGCCGGCATTACTCCACGCGCCAATGAGATCGGCGGGGCTGGTCTCCGGGGAAGGCGCCTCCCCGGCTGCGGCAAGGGAGGACAGTATTTTCGATGCCAACGACCGCCGATCGTCCGGGGGCCAATATCGCACCGTCTCCCAAATTGCGTCAAATGAACCCAAATGATTCGTCGCCATGCTTTGCACTCGCCGATCGCGTAGTTCGCGGCCCCAACGATGATTATACGCTTCGCCCGGACCCGTTAGAATGGTATCATGCACTTGCTCGTGCCTCCTGCCTACACAGCGAAGAGGCTTGTGCTCCACAGTGGCAGCCTTCCCCGATCATCGGGCGCTCTCGGCTCCCACATCGCTTCTTTCGAGGGCTCGTCAGCGGTTTCACTTGCGTTCCGGCCTGCTTGCTCGCGGAATCGCCTTATGCGATCCTTTGCATCGAAGGCTTCGACGGTTTCGTTACCTCCACCATCACTGGTGATTACTTCCGGCTGGAGCGACGAGTTGCCGGGCGGGGCTTTCACCCGCCGGAACACCAACACCTTTCGTGGCGCACCGATGATTGAACGCCAGATGCCTGCCGCGCAACAGGCCTCCTCCCTCCCTCGTCGTGCGTGCGTGCCGCCGCCGCGTCGCGGTGGCGCGCACGCGCGACGCGGCAACCGACGGGGGCGAAAAGGGCGGATCGGGGCCATTCGTCTCTGGCGTCCAATCACCGCTCCACCGGCACAAGGCCGGAATGGTGGCGGGGCGAAGCAGCCCTGTTGCGCCATGCGAGGATTCGCCTCCGCGCAGCGCGGTTCCGCGACGATCGCCACGCCGACGAGCGCGAAACGGGCGCGGCGCGCTCGCCGTGTCTTCCCCGCCACGACCCGAGCTTGCCTCGGTCGAGCGCTGATTGACCGCCAGAGGCCGGCCACGCAAC
>Ga0307374_10011969_pt1 | contig 12241 bp, 14 predicted proteins | sample OX3MG_FD_202532 | JGI IMG/M metagenome (GOLD analysis project Ga0307374, IMG submission 202532) | Soil microbial communities from Risofladan, Vaasa, Finland - OX-3 | ecosystem: Environmental > Terrestrial > Soil > Coastal area > Acid sulfate soil | place: Finland: Risofladan, Vaasa | collected...
AAGGAGAGACGTCGCCGCGAGCAACGGGTCTGTTCCGTTTGACGGGATGGAGACGATCAGCCTTGTGATCGGCAGCGTCGTTGGCGAGATACAAGCCCGATGCTGCCGCACAGAAGATCCCGAAAGCGGCGAGCGAGTGCAGAAAGCCGGACCGGTGACTGATCACGCCCGCCGCCGCCGGCGCGACGAACACGAGGACGTTCTTCGTCCACTGGTGGGGTCGCATCCCCTGGATCACGCCTATCACTCCGCCGGTCCACGCCACTGCCGGCCCTTTCGATGATTGGGCCCGGTTTTCGTCCCCTACCCTCTGTGCAGCACCGGCGATGTCCGTTGAACGGGAATTCACGGGGTCCCGGACCCGCGCGTCATCCGCCGACCGCAGCGGACATGGTGAAGAAATCGCGGGCCCACCATGACTGGAAGTATCGCGCGGGTGTCCCCGTCATCGTGGGCAGGAGCTCGGCACCGTTGAGCCCACTCGCCGGGCCCTTGGGCGTCTCCGGCTTGTAGATCGAGTAGTTCACCCAGTCCGTGTTGATGTCGAGCTCCATGCCACGAACGGCGCCCGCCCGAACCAGAAGATTGGCCAGGTCGAGCGCGTTCAAGCCAGGCCCGCCGACATAGACGAGGGCGCCGTTTGCGGTCTGGCCCAGACCCGAGCGCCAGACGAAGACCTTGCTCCCGAGTGTCTTGCCCCATTTGGTCGTGTCCGCTGCGTTAATGCCCGGAGCGGGCTGCCCGTTGTCGACGAGCAGGTCCAGGTTCTGGCGAACCGAGACCACATCGGAGGTCATAGTCGCATCACGGCCCCACTGCCCAAGTGTCACGTTTCCGTTGCGGTAGATGACCACCGACGCCGCGCCGACGCGGAGAGGGTCGATGAGACGGCCCTGGGTGAAGTAGCCACCATTGGACTCGCTCTGGATGAAGCCGGCATTGAAGGCGGCGACCAGGCTGTCGGACGCGGTCGGCTGAATCGGAGCAGTGTTCTTGAAGGGTCCGTTGCCGGGGATCTGGCTCCCCGAGTAGAGCGTCGCCTTCAAGAGCTTGGTGTCCATCCACGCCACGCCCACGACGTAGCTCGTATGGATGGCGTCGGGTCGCAGTGTCGTCACGTAGACCGCCGGGATGCCTCCGACCAGTCGACCGGCGGGTGACCACTCCCCTTCGCCCGCAATGGCAGGGCTGGCAAAAGGCTGGATCGCCGCCGGTACGGGGAGATGAGCCGGGCCGCTCGCCACCGAGGTGGAGCCGTGCGGCACGACGATCGCCCCCGCAGGAGGCTTGCCACCGACAGGTGGGGCGTGATGGGTGTACCACTCCTTCTCGACCCAGTTCACAACGCTGGCTCCCCCGTGCCCCCGGGCCCACTCGGCGAAGCGGGAACTGAAGGAACTCCCGAGCGCCGGGTTCAGCAGGGCGCCGCCGAGCGAGAACGCTGTCCAGATGAACACCACCGAAAGGACGACGGCGATAACGACCTTGACCCGCCGCCGCCTGTACATGGTCGCCCGGGAGAGGGCCTGACGACGCTGCGCGCGTGAACCACGCGGTGGAGGGCGGCGACCGTTCCCATCGTGTTTGGGCTCGCCACGGCGCCCGACCTCGGGTCGATCACGTACGAGGTCACGGTTCATTGGGATCGATTCACGGGGAGTGTTCGGGCATGCGCCTTCACGCGCCGTACAACGTGCTGCAGGTGCGTGCGTCGCATCCGGGTTGGGGACCCATCGTCCTCAACCTAAACCGGAAAAGTAACGGGAACATGACATGGTGCGTCGTCATCCCACCGTCAGGTTCGCTCCGTAGCATAGCCTCGTGAGCCTGAACTCCCACGTAGGAGGCGCGCGCGCCCGTTGCCGTACCGGACGCTCGCGCCCTGGACATTCACGCTAGAGGGGCAGGTCATGGAGAACTTTCTTGCACATTGGGGCTACCTTGCCATCTTTGCGCTCAGCTTCATATCGGCAATGGGACTACCCGTCGGCGCCGAGGTCGCCATCATTTTCGGCGGCTACCTTGCCAGCGGGCAGGACACACACGTGCATCCACTCAACCTGGTGGGGGTCATCGTCGTCGCGACGGCTGCCGAGGTCATCGGGTCGTTGGCGGGCTACCTGATCGGCGACAAAGGTGGGCGACCGCTGGTCGACAAGGTGGGCAAGTACGTCCTCCTGACCCACCATGACCTCGATACGGCTGAGACGTGGTTCGCCCGCCGCGGCGAGCCCCTGGTGCTCTTCGGTCGGTTCGTCCCGCTCCTCCGCTCTTTCGTGTCGCTCGCGGCCGGCCTGGGTGAGATGGCCATCTCGAAATTCATCCTCTACACCGTCATTGGGTGCGCCATATGGTGCAGTGCGCTTGTGGCTCTCGGGTACAGCCTGGGCAGCAGCTACCACCACGTCCTCAAGGACTTCAGCTATGCCGGCTACGTGATTGCCGCCCTCGTAATCCTCGTACTCGCCGGCGGTTTCCTGCACCGTCTCCGCACGTACCGCAAGGAGCACCAGCACTAAGCCGCTCGCCGATCAGCCCTGGCTCCCGCAGGAGGCCCTGACCAGTGGTGCCACGCTCACGGTCGACCTCGGCGCACGGCCGGATGTCCATTGGGGGACGGCTGCGTCAGCGGCGCCCTCGTCCTTCTCGCAGGAGCCACCCCGGCTGTGGGCTTCAGCAATCCCGGCGGTGCGCTGTCCGTGCGCGCCGACAGTACGGCCGCGTTGGCACTCGGTGTCCAGCAGGTGGTGGAGCCGTCGCAGCGGTTGCGCCGAGGATCGGGAGCTGTCTCGGTGCACACGGTGACGTGGCACGTGGTGCTCCCTCCCGGTGTTCTCGGGATCCATGTCTCTTCTGCGTCGGGAATGTTCAGCGTCGGAGGTCGGGCGATGACACCGCTCCAGATCGTTTCGGGCAGCCCCGGAACGTTCCCGCTGACCTTCGTAATGACCGAAGACGGGGTTGTATTGCCGAAGCTCGTGGTCGACGTGTAGGTGACGTCCTAGAGCGCGGCGCCGTGCGTCAGATGTCGTAGTAGAGCATGAACTCCCATGGATGCGGCCGGAGGCGGACGGCGTCAATCTCATTGAGCCGCTTGTAGTCGATCCACGTCTCAATGAGATCGTCGGTGAACACCCCGCCCTCTTTGAGGAACGCCTGATCCGACTCCAGGGCCTGGAGTGCCTCTTCGAGCGAGGACGGCACCGGGCCGATCTTGGCCAGTTCCTCGGCTGGCATCTCGAAGAGGTCCTCGTCGACCGGCGCGGGTGGCTCTGTCTTCTTTGCCACACCGTCAAGACCCGCCATGAGCATGGCCGCAAAGGCGATGTAGGGATTGCATGAAGGGTCGGGGCATCTGAACTCCACGCGCTTTGCCTTGGGGCTCTTGGAGTACAGCGGTATGCGACACGCCGCCGAACGGTTGCGCTGTGAGTACGCGAGGTTGACCGGTGCCTCGTTTCCCGGCACCAGCCTCCGGTACGAGTTGGTCGTCGGCGCCGCGAACGCGAGGATCGCCCTCGCGTGCGCGAGGATTCCTCCTATATACCAGCGTCCTATATCTGAGACTGATCCGTATGTGCCGTCCTGGTAGAAGAGCGGCTCGCCTCCGGTCCAGAGCGACTGGTGGACGTGCATGCCGGACCCGTTGTCCTGGAATAGCGGCTTGGGCATGAAAGTGGCCGTGTAACCGGCATTGAAGGCGACGCTCTTCACTATGTACTTGTAGAGCATCAGCTTGTCGGCCATTGTCAGCAGCGTGTCGAACCGCATGTCGATCTCGGCTTGGCCCGCCGTACCGACTTCGTGGTGCTGCACTTCTATCTCAATACCGAATCGCTCCATGGAAAGGACCATTTCGGATCGCAGATCCTGGAAATGGTCCATGGGGGGCACGGGGAAGTACCCCTCCTTGTACCGGGGCTTGTATCCCAAGTTGGGATCCTCGTCGCGCGCCGAATTCCAGATGCCCTCCACCGAATCCACCTGGTAGAAGCCCGAACGCTGATCCTGGGAGAACCGCACATCGTCGAAAATGAAGAACTCCGCCTCCGGGCCGAAGTACGCCGTGTCGGCAATACCCGTCGATTGGAGGTAATTCTCCGCCTTCAGCGCGACGTAGCGAGGATCCCGGCTGTAGTGCTCCAGCGTGATCGGGTCATGCACGAATCAATTGACGTTGAGCGTCTTATGCTCGGGAACTCGTCAATGACCGCCGTAGACGGATCCGGAAGCAGAATCATGTCGGACTCTTCAATCGACTGGAACCCTCGGATGGAGGACCCGTCGAACCCGTATCCCTCCCCGAAGGCGTCCTCCGTGAGGGCGTGCACGGGAACGGAGAAGTGCTGCATCAGTCCGGGGAGATCGCAGAACCGGAGGTCGACGATCTCAACTTCCTCCTCTGCTGCGAGCCCGACGACTTCAGCCGCACTTCGTTTCTGCATCTCTCCTCCTGTAGGTTCCGGGCACGCTGTCGGTTCCGGCCAGGTTCACGCAGGATCCTCGGCGTTGGTGAGAATGGTCAGACAGTTTCAGTCTGAAATGATTTGCTCTGACCTGCAACGAGGTAGTGCGCCGATCATGATGAACAAATGATGAATTGTCGGTCGGGGGTCGAACCGAGTATGCCGCAATGGCCACCGCTTTCGCTCGGAGAACACCCAACTCTCGCCTGCGCTCCGCTGACTGGGGGCTTCACGCCGCTGGCGGCACCGCACCATGGTGCGCCGTGCACCTGATCCGCATCCTGCTGCGGATCACCACCATCGTGATGGTGGCCGTGGCGGCCTACCTCGTGGTCTGGCAACCAAAGGCAACCGTGGCGAGTGTGAACCTCACGACGCCCATCAACGTGAGTGTGCAATGTTCAAGCCTCTGGAACCAGTGGACGCATCATGCCCAACCCGCCTCACTCAATCTGAACAACACCAGGCTCGTGCCGTTGCAGCCAGCTCAAAACGCCTGCGCGTCAGGGAGTACCAAAATCAAGGAGATCGGGACCGGGTTGGTCATCGGTGCGGTCGTGGCCATGGGCGCCTCCTTCCTCTTCCGGCGCCGCTAGCTAGCTAGCCCAGGCCCGCACTCAGGTAGACGGAGTGGTCGTCCCGCACGTCGACGTTTCGTACTGCGTGAACACCTTCCCCGCCGCCACCAATTGAGGGGTGTTGAAGGCCTTCTCGACAGCGACCTCGTATTGCGCCACGGTGTTCGAATTCTGCACGGCCTTCTTTTCCGCGGGTATGGCGCTGAGAGCAACATGGCCGGCCGCTCGCACGTTGGCCGGCGTGGATGCCAGGACGCGGGTGAACTCCTTGACCAGCTTGGCCTCTTGGACGAATTCGGAGAGGAGGAGCTTCTTGGCAGCTTTCCAGTTGTTGGCCTGGAGGTAGCCCTCAAGCTTAGGCGTGACTTTGCTGACCGACTGAGCTTCGGTTCGGTACAGCTGGCAGAAGGCTGAGTTGGAATGCTTCGTCATTGCCCGATCGGCTGCCAGGGCCTGACCAGATATACCCAGGACAAGAGCCGCCATGGCCATGGCACCAGCAGCTGCGCCCAGACTTTTCGTCATAGCGGGTGACATGTGGCGTTGGCCTCCGAGGTGTGGCGCTCATGACCGAGGCGTCGTGTGGCTGGAGGAGCCTACCGGTCACCTCCATCGCATACAAGGCTGCGGGTGCGCTCTTCATGCGGTCATGTGTCGCCCTATGGCATGCATCCTTCGTTCGACACGGGCCGAAATGGACACGATTTGAGGTCGGTTCAGGCACCGTTCGTGACAACTTTCCCATTCAACGTGCACAGTGTGCGACCTTCGGCCAGAATGTCCGCCATGAACAAGCGAGAACTGGCAAGAGCCGTAGCAGTACATGCCGACGTTGAATTCAAGACGGTCGTTGCCGTCCTCGAAGGCTTCACGGACGTGGTCACCGCAGTCGTATCCAAGGGGGAGCCGATTTCGATCCCCGGCTTCGCCAAGTTCGTCAAGGTGAATCGGGCCGCCCGCATGGGTCGCAACCCTGCCACCGGAGAGACCATTCGGATCAAGGCATCCAAGAAGGCCCGCATCACTCCGGTGAAGGCATTCAAGGACGCAGTGCTTGCACCCGCAACCGCTCCGAAGCTGAAGTCGGGCGCGTACCCGACCAGCGACGCCGCTGTCGCAGCTGCGGGCAAGACGGCTCAGGCCGCGCCGGCCAAGAAGGCCCCGGCCAAGAAGGCCCCGGCAAGGAAGGCCACCGTTGCCAAGCGGGCTCCCGCCAAGAAGGCTCCGGCCAGGCGCGCTCCGGCCAGGCGCGCTCCGGCCAAGAAGGCTCCGGCCAAGCGCGCCACCAGGAGGTAGTCCGGGGCGCTCATGCGCCCTGAGTCGGTCAAGGTGAGATCAACGCCACGTCGTGCTCGACACCACTGCACTTATGCTCTCCGGGTAGCCACAGCGCAGGGGGACGGTTGATCATGAGCGACACTTCGCAGGGACCCGGGTGGTGGTTGGCCTCCGACGGGAAGTGGTACCCGCCTGAAACGTGGACCGGCCCTACCCCGCAGGCTCCGCAGTTCCAACCGCCTCAGCCACAAGGGTACGGAGCGCCGCCCTACGCCCCGTACGGAGGTCCGCTGCCTCCGGGAATGCCGCCCACGTTCCACGGCATGCCGCTGGTGCACCGGCCGACCAACGGGCTCGCCGTGGCCTCACTGGTCTGTTCGTGCGTGGGCATCGTTCCCTTTCTGTTCGGGCTCCCGTGCCTTCTCGGGATCATCTTCGGATTCGTCGCACGAAGTCAGATCAAGAACTCTGGGGGAAACCAGGCGGGTGACGGGCTGGCTCTCGCCGGCATCATCGTCGGGTTCTCACTTATCGCGATCTTCATCATCGCGGTGATCCTGATTGCCGTCTTCAGTAATTCGAACAACTGCTTCAACGGATTCAACTCATACAATTGCTCGGCCAACTAGGTCCGGGTCGCTGACGTAGACGTAGACGTCGCGACACGGACGTCGAGACCTGAAGGGGGAGGCAATGCAGGGACTGCTCTACGGAGTGCGACCCGATCGGTGGACCCCACCGGACCCGAGCAATCACCTCCTTGTCGGTCTCTCCAGAGTGCCGATGCGGATGGAAGATCTGGACGAACCTCGGCCGCAGCGAGACGGATGGGTCATGGCCAAGACCCGCCTCACCGGCATCTGCGGCTCGGACGCCAAGCAGGTCTTCATGGACTTCGGGGACGACTACACCGACAGCGCACTCAACGGCCTGTTCACCTTCCCGACGGTTCTCGGCCATGAAGTGGTGGCGGACGTGGCCGAAGTCGGTAAGGGTGTTCGACGGCTCGAAGTTGGGCAGAGGGTTGTGTTGAACCCTTGGCTCTCGTGTGTCCCGCGCGGGATCGACCCGCCTTGCGGGTCGTGCCAGGACGGCGACTACAGCCTGTGTTGGCACTTCACCCAGGGTCCATTGGCCGCCGGTATCCACACCGGGACATCGAAGGACGCTCCGGGCGGATTCGCCGAGTTCCTTCCCGCTCACGAGTCGATGTTGATCCCGGTGCCCGACTCTCTCACCGACGAGGTCGCGGTGCTGGCTGACCCGTTTGCGGTGTCGCTCCATTCGGTGACCCGTCACCCGCCACCGTCGGGCGGCAAGGTGCTCGTCTACGGAGGCGGTGCGCTGGGCACGACGGCGACGGCCATTCTGCGCGCGCTCCACCCCGATGTCGAGGTCATGGTTGTGGCGCGCTTTCCGGCTCAGGCCGCCGTGGCCAGGCGGTTGGGGGCCACGGTCGTTGATCCCTACCCCACCGAAGAGCTCTTGGAAACGGCCGCCAAGTGGTCCGGCGGGGTGCTCCAACGGGTGGAGGGAGCGTTGCCAATGGCACACCCTGGTGGCATCGATGTGGTGTACGACACCGTCGGGACCGGCGAGACGGCCGAAATCGGCGTCCGCCTCCTCAAGGCGAGGGGCACCATGGTGAAGAGCGGTGTCCATGCGCCAGAACGTTGGGAATGGTCGCCGCTGTACTTCAAGGAGATCTCCTGGGTGGGCTCGAACGCGTTCGGGGTCGAGGAGGTCGAAGGCGTCCGCCTGCATGGCATTGAGCACTACCTGCGCCTGGCCGAAGCGGGACGGGTGGACCTGACAGGGATGCTCACCCATACCTTCCGGCTCGAGCAATGGCGCGAGGCCTTCTCAGCTCTGGCCACCCAGGGGACCAGTGGCGCCTTGAAGGTGGCCTTCGACTTCCGCTGAGACCCGGTTCGAACCCGGATCACTTGACACGGGGGATGAGGGGCGTAGCGTCAGTGCCCGGCGGACGGCCGGCGCCACGTGATCACAAGGGGGTTCCATGACCACCAACTCCACCATTGTCGAAGTGAACGGGGGGCCAGAGCCCAAATGGGGCATTGAGTCTCCGGCCACGACGATGTTCGACTTCAACTACACCGACGGGCGCGATCAGCTGCTCCGCCTGTACGACAAGGGCACGCGGCGACAGTGGATCGGCAGCGATCGGTTGGACTGGTCACAAGAGGTCGATCTCGACAATCCGGTGGGCATGCCTGACGACATCAACCCTCTGTTCGGTACCGAGTGGTGGGAGAAGATGGACGACAAGAGGCGCGGCGAGGTCCGTCGCCACTTCGAAGCGTGGCGATTCAGCCAATTCATGCACGGCGAACAGGGGGCGCTCATCTGCACCGCCAAGATCGTGCAGACAGTGCCCGACATCGACTCCAAGTTCTACGCGGCCACTCAAGTGATTGACGAAGCTCGCCACGTTGAGGTGTACAGCCGCTACCTGCACGAGAAGGTGCAGATGGTTTACCCCCTGAACCCCCACCTCAAGAGCCTCCTTGACGACGTGATTTCCGACAGCCGCTGGGACATGACCTACCTCGGTATGCAGGTGCTGATTGAAGGTCTCGCGCTGGCGGCCTTCGGGATCATCCGCAACATGGCCGAAGAGCCGCTCGCCAAGGCGCTCAATGCCTACGTGATGCAGGACGAGGCACGCCATGTCATGTTCGGTCGCCTCGCGTTGCGCGACTACTACCCGCAGCTCACCCAAGCCGAGCGGGACAACCGCGAGGAATTCTGCGTGGAGGCGTGCTACCACATGCGCGACCGGTTCCTGGGTGAGGAGGTCTGGGAGCGACTGAACCTACCTCCCGAGGTTGGCACCTACGTGGAGAACAGCGAAACGCTGCGCGTGTTCCGGGGCTATCTCTTCATGCGCATTGTGCCGATCCTCAAGGACATCGGCCTCTGGGGACCTCGCGTTCGAACGGCCTTTGATCAGATGGGCGTCCTGCCGTTCGCCGACACCGACATCGACTCGGAAATGGCCGGAGACGAAGCGGCTGCCGAGGAATTCGACAAGACCCGGATGGCGCACATCCAGGCGGTAGCTGACCAGGCTTAGGTACTCGCTCCCGGGCCCACATTGAGCCCGGCCTGAATCTGCGACATCGGCTGGTTTGTGTCGAGGTAGTCGCGCCACGAGATCACCTTCCCCTCGCCGTCAACGGCGATGACGGTCGCTCCCTGCATCTCTATCGGGACTCCCGCTGCCCCTTCCACTGGGAATGTCGCGGTACCGGTCCATTCGAACACCGCCCAGTCCTCCCCTCCCCGAATGCGGTCAACCTTCTGCTTCCAGTCGGGAAAGATCTGATCAGTGTCATTGGCGACCTTGCGGACGTCCGACGTCCACGGAGTGACCGGATCGCAGAACACCCCGCCGGGCGCGAAGAGCGCCTCGAACTCGTCGGCACCATCAATGTTCTCGAATGTCTCGGCCCAGCGCTGCCAGTCCATCACCGGTCACTCACCTTCCTCGTAGGCTCTCAGCCGCAAATGCGACGACACTGTCATCAAGGGAAAGGATCACCTCAGGCCGGATGAACTGGTGGGTCTCGGCCTCGAGACGCACCGCTGTACCCCACGCGGTGAACCCGACGGCGTGGTGGGCGAAGCTCATCGGACCCTCGGTCACCTTGACTTCGACCACACCCTGACCCCCGACTTCGAGCGCTGAGCTCTGCATGCGTTCCATGGCCGTCTCGCGGGCGGAGTACATGGCTTCGGTGAAGTTGGTGAGCTCAATGTTCTGCGTCTTCTGCTTCATCACCGCACTCGCGGTCCGCCTCGGCGCATAGACGAAGCTGGCCCCAAAGGCCAGGCCAACGGGCATCCAACCCGCGCCGATCAGCAAGGTGAAATCGCGCGCGGAAAGGTCCGAGACGAAGGGGGTGGCCGGGCTTCTGCCGCCGGAGTCCACCGGGCGGACTGCCGTCCCCACCAGCTCCACCCCGATGTGATGCGGGTGGACCTCCACGTCCACTCGTACGCCGACGACGCCGGATCCCTCCGCTTTGCGACACTCGGCGCGCAGGTGATCGGCGGCACCCTTGACCGCCTTGTTGTGGGCTTCCGAGGCGACCGAGATCTCACCCTGGCCCCAGTTCCAGACCCCATAGGGGACCGAAACCACCGTCACGCCGCAGACCAGGTCCACGGGCTCCCAACCAGCGGCGTGAATCAGCAGAGCTTCGTCAACCGACAGGTCCGAGGTCGTTCCCCGCGTCTTGGTGACGGGCGGGGCAACGGCGAGCGCCTCTGCGCCACGCAGCATTTCCGCTCGGGTGTCTGGGCCGGCCGCTGCTCCCGCCGCCGCGGAGGACAAGCTCATGAAAGCCGAACCGTCGGTCTCGGCGCGGGGACCTCGTCCCATTCCTTGAATCGCCTCATGCGGTTCCCGCGCAGGGTGCAGTCGATGACCTCGTCGCCTTGCGAAAGCTCACGCTTCACCACATCTATTCGGGCACCGTGCAGCGCATCGCCCGAGAGCGTCTGCCGGATGTGCTTGCGAGCCAGTTGGCGCACGGCCATGTGGGCTCTCGTCACCTGCTCCACCTCTGTGGCGCCCACTGGACCACCCCATGCACGGGCACCCTCCATCAGATATTCGGTCATGCAGTACGCCCATACCCGGACCGACGCCATGGCGGCCACCACCGAGACGGGCATGTACCCGGCCTCTATCGACTTGGTCAATCGCTGGCCGGCCAGGTAGGTCGACCAGGGCACTCCTCCCTCCGGTGGCGGACCGTGCTCGACGGTGACGGCGGTGCCGAGGAAGTGGAACTCCGTGGTGCTGGACTCGGCCACGTGCGTGATGCGGTCCACCACGCCGATGACCCCGTGCGCACTGAGCGCCGAGGCCTCCTCCAGCATGCGACTGAAGGCCGACCCGTAACCCTGGGCCCAGGCGGCCTCGACCCACGGCTGCTCCAGGTTCTGGCCCCACATCCGATGCTCGGCCGACACGAACCCGTGTGGGCAACGGTAGCTCTCCGAGTACGCGTCGTTGTCCCGACCGCTCATGACGAAGGGGTTCACCCCGCGCATGAAGGAGGATCCGGCGCCGTACCACCCCCACTGCATGACGCAGAATCCTTGGACGAGCCCGACCGGTTGGAGACCGAGCTGCAGGCAGGCCGCAAAATCGGGGACCGTGAGCCCGGACGAGAAGGCCGGCGAATCGAATCGTCGAACGGCGGCCTCCGGCAGGTCAGGGGGACCCGAAGCGGCCCCCATCAGTTGTCGAGTGAGATGATCGTGGTGGGCTTCGGCAGCGTGACCTCTCCCGTGGTCCTCGTCACGGCCGTGCCCAACGCGAGGAACTCAATGGTGTGCGAGCCCCACTGGTGCGACTTCTCCTCCAACCGTACGCCGACGATGCCACTGGCGTTGAGTTGGGAAGCCTCGTCCTGCATGCGGGTCATCGCCAGCTCTCGTGCCTCGTAGAGCGCCTGCGTGAAGTTGGGCAGCTCCACGTTCTGGCCGACCGAGCCAAGCGCCTGGGTCAGCTTCCGATGGGCGATGTGGTACACGCAGGTGCCCATCACCAGGCCCTGGGGAACATGACCGGTCTGCATGAGGGTCCAGAAATCCTGGCCCGAGAGGTCGGAGGTGAAGGGCTTTCCAAGCGCGTTGAGGTACGACGTCCCGTCTTCTGCCTTCACGGCTGTCCCGAACGCGATGAACTCAGCCGAGTCACTGCCCCATTCGTAGTAGTTCACGTCGAGACGCACTCCCACCACCCCGTCAGCACCGAGTTCCTGAGCCTCCTCTTCCATGCGGTTCATCGCCAACTCCCTCGCCGTGTACATGGCTTCGGTCAGTTTGGTGAGCTCCTGGCTCTCTCCCCACTTCCTCGTCTGTAAACCGATGTGGTAGATG
>Ga0307374_10011970_pt1 | contig 12241 bp, 11 predicted proteins | sample OX3MG_FD_202532 | JGI IMG/M metagenome (GOLD analysis project Ga0307374, IMG submission 202532) | Soil microbial communities from Risofladan, Vaasa, Finland - OX-3 | ecosystem: Environmental > Terrestrial > Soil > Coastal area > Acid sulfate soil | place: Finland: Risofladan, Vaasa | collected...
CGTGTAATTGCCGGCGGCGGTGTCCACCAGCGTCCGCTCGCCCAATCGAATGAGTCCGCTGTCGGGAGCGTAGAGCCCGGCGATCAGCATCAGGACGCTGGTTTTTCCACTGCCTGAGGGACCGAACAACGCGGTCACTCTTCGATCGGTGTCGAAGGCCACGTCGAGCTGAAAGCCGCCGGGATGCCGGTGCCGGCAGCGAAAACTAAGCTGACTCACGCAACGACTGCTTTCGCTCGAGGAACTCGCTGACCGCCAACGCGCCACACGCCAGCACGATCGACAAGACGACCAGTCGCCAGCAGCGTTCCACGCCTCCAGGTTGGCCCACCAGGCTGTAGATGGCCAAAGGGATCGTCTGCTGATCTTCGAGGGTGCCGAGCACCATGATCGTGGCCCCAAACTCGCCCAGGCCACGAGCGAAAGCAAGCACGCAACCGGCGACGATCCCCCGCCGCGCCAGCGGCAGGCTGATCGAAAAGAACGCGTCGATTCGTCCGGCGCCCAGGCCGCGCGCGGCCAGTTCCAGCCGCCGGTCGACGCCCTGGAACGCCAGCCGAATCGAGCGGACCATCAAGGGAAAGCTGACCACGGCCGCGGCCACCGCCGCCGCGCGCCAGGTGAATACCAGCCGAACGCCGAACCACTCGTCAAACAGCCGGCCGACCGGACCCCGCGGACCAAGGCACCCCAGCAGCAGATAGCCCGTAACCACCGGCGGCAGTACCAGCGGCATGTCGACGAGTACCTGCGCGCACCAATGCAGCGCGCGCATGTGCCAGCGAGTCGTCGTCGTGCCCCGTGCCAAGCCGTAGCCCACAGCCACCGCGACCGGCAGGCTGGCGGCGACGGCGCACAGTCCGATCTGAAAGCTCAATTGCAGGGCTGACCATTCTTCGGGCGAAAGCATGCCGATTTTCCATTTATCTAGAAAACATCCCCGTATTTCCTCCGTGCCCCCGTATTCCCTTTCACGAACGGCTCACTCTTCTGCCGGCAGAAACGTGAAGCCATGCCGTTGGAACGATTCCGCGGCTTCGCCGGATTGCAGGAATTCGAACAGTACCCTGGCGGTCGCGTCGCCGCGGGCCGCTTCGAGCAATACCAACGGGTAAACGATCGGTTCGGTCAGACTGCCGTCGAATTCGAACACCACGCGCACGCGAGTCGAGACGATCGCATCGGTCGCATAAACCACGCCCGCGTCGGCGCTGGCCGTCTCGACGAAGGCCAGCGCCTGCCGCGTGTCTTGCGCTCCCACCACCTTCGACTTCAACGGCTCCCAAAGCTCCAGCTTCGTCAGCGCTTGCTTGGCGTAGCGGCCGACCGGGACGGACTGCGGATCGCCCAGGGCAATCCGCTTTACATTGTCGTCCAACAGGTCATTTGGCGTCGTGACGACGATCTTGGAGCCCTTCGGCATGATCAGCACGAGGCGGTTTCCCAGCAGCGGTCGCGAGTCGGCGGCAAGCGCTTTTTCCGCGACGAACTGCGCCCATTTTTCGTCGGCGGAGAGGAACAAATGCGCTTCGGCGCCGGCGGCAAGTTGCTGTGCCAGCGTCGATGATGCCGAAAAGCTTGCCCGCACTTCGACGCCGGTGTGGCGCCGTTCGAACGCCGCGTTCAATTCCACAAGCGGTTCACGCGTGCTGGCCGCCGCGAAGACGACCAGGGTCTTGGCCGGCGGCGTCTCGGCCGTCGCCCGGCTTGACTCGCTCCGCCCGCCACACCCTCCTCCGAGCATGGCAGCCAGTAAGCCCGCCAATAAGATCCGACCGCGCATCTCGTCAGTCCCAAGCGAAGTGGCCCCAGTTCGTTGTATACAAGTGGATCGAGCCAGCGTCAACGGTCTGGCGCGGTTCTGTTGACCTTCCCCGCCTCCTGCAATACACTCGGGAGGCCTGCTCCGAAGCGTAATGCGATTGCCGAGTCTCTTGACCGACGCACCCAAGGGGCTACAACAACAAACCAACTATCCTGTTTGTGAAATGGCCAATGTAAAGACGTCATACAACCGCGAGCGCTGGAAACCCGCGAAAAAATCCTCCAGGCGGCGGCCCGACTGATCGCCCTCAAGGGGTACCACGACGCGAAGCTGGAAGAGGTTCTGGACACCTCACAGGTGACGAAGGGCGCGTTCTTCCACCATTTCCGCGGCCGCGAGGACTTGGCGTCGTCCAGCAGGAGACACGGTTCACCTGGCCAATGCGGTCTACCTTGAGCCGGTTTTTTGTCTCATTCGCCACCGCAAACGGTATATCGTCGATCAGCGAACGTTGGAATTCAGGCTTTAGCCTGCGCCGGTTGAGGTGGCGGGTCGGGTTGTTTCCCGGTGGTAGGCGTCGTGATCCTGCGGCCGGAACTCAAAACACGACTAGCTAGCCTGGATCCCCACAGGGCCGATTAGCACTGTGGAAATCCGGGCTAGGCGTCATGGGGCAGCAATCGCTCGCGAATTGAAGGACGTGGAACGATGGTCGTTGATTTTCACGAACTGGCTCGGCGGATGCTGGCGGATTGCGACGCCAGGACGCCGGGCCAGCGTCCAGGCATACGCTTTTCAAGCGGAGGTGGCCTGGCTGCGCGAAGAGCGCGGCACGAGCAGAACCATCCAGGCGCAGTTGGGCGTGGGTAAATTGCGTTTTGTCGGTGGCGTCACGCCCGCTCGCGGCCGCTTATCACCTTATCGTGCGGTTTAAGCGCCGGCGAGTCAAGAGTCCCTTCCGTCGGCGAGTGTGTCCCTTTCCGAACCGTGCCAACAAGCCGGGCAACGACTCACCCCCCGGCAAATCTCGCCGGCCATCGTGAAGAGACTGATCGATCGCCCCCCAAGACTCGCCCGGGGCATCGTCGATCGTGCCGGACTTTTGGGTGGGCCACGTGCCATACCGCGCGTGAAAAGCGTCGGCCCAGGCCAGGATTTGAAATTCCGTCAGTGTAGGAAGGGCCGCGTGGTTACGTACACCGCGGCGTTCGGCGAGCAATTGCGCTAGGGAAGACCCGGCTGACATGCCGCGTGCCCCGTTCCGCAATGCCGAGTTGATGCCGTTCCAGGTGTCGGTGGGCGACCCGTCGACGGCGCCGGAATTGATGTTGGGCCATCGGCCGCGGCGTGCGTGATAGGCGTCGGCCCAAGCAAGGATGAGCTCGATGTCCAGTTTTGCGTACGAGTGGCTCTTCCGAGTGCCGCGATGGCGATCGAGAAACCGCGCCAGCGATGAACCGCCAGGCAGACCGTGCGTCCCGGCTTTGAATGCCTTGTCGATCACGGCCCAAGTCACGTCCGTGAGTTCAGGGATCGGTCCTGATAAGACGGTGGGCCAGGTGCCCGAACGCTCGTGATGTGCGTCGGCCAAGGCGAGGACTTCTTGCTCGGTGAAACGCCGGAACCGGCCGGGGTGGACACCGCGCCGCTCGGCCAGCAGTTGGGCAAGGGACGAGCCGGCGCGCAAGCCGCGCAGCCCGCGAGACAACGCAATATTGACCGCGACCCAGGTTTCGCCCGCCGTGCCTTCAATCAGACCCGCGTATCTTTTCGGCCACGCTCCGTGCCGCAGGTGATACGAATCGGCCCAGCCGAGGATTTGGTCCAGCGTGAACGGTGGAAGGGCCTGGATGTTTCTGCCTTCGCGGCACAACTCGATCTGCTCGCGAGACGCGGCGGCACGAGCTTCCATCCTTCTTTTGGCGGCGACCCTTGACCACGCCCCGGCATTGGGGCCGGAGCCCAAAGCCTTCTTTCGTCCAGCATTCGAGGGCACGCTTCGCTCCCGTTTGAGCAATTGGGCCAGTGAGGAACCGCACGGCATTCCGCGTCCTCCGAGCACCAGGCAGGCATTCACGGCCGCCCAACTTTCGCCGGACGCATTGGGAATGGGTCCAGAACCGAACACCGGCCACTGTCCGGTACGTTCGTGGTGGACATCGGCCCAGCCCAAGATTAGTTCCACGCTGTGCGGCGGCAGCGCCGCCCGGTTTCGCAGACCGCGGAATTCATCGAGCATCTGCGCCAGCGACCAACCACCGGGCAAGCCGCGATCACCTCGGCGGAGATTGCCGTCGATGTTCGGCCATTTTTCGTCAGTGGCTTCGTACACCCGGCCACTGTCGACATTCGGCCATGCGCCCTCGCGGTCGAAGTGCGCATCGGCCCATCGAAGCAGTTGCGGGACGCTGAGTTCTCGCCTTCGCACGGCGCGGCTCTCTCGACAACCCTACTACCGGAATACGACCATAATCATAGCGTGTGTGCGACGCAGTTCAAGGACGTGGCCGGACAGTTCGTTCTCTCCACTAGCTCGTTCACGCACCGGCGCCTTGCGGAGTATTCCATGTCGCATTGCCCTCCACGAATTCGCGATAAAGCCCAAGCCACGGCCCGCTTCAGGTCTCCTTTTCGTCCTCGTTCGGCTGTTTGGGCTTTTTCGCCTTTTTCGCCTTGACGTAGACGATGGTGCCAAACATGTGTCCGCCGGACTTGCCGTCGCTCCAAGTACCCACGTACTGGTCGTCATCGATCAACAGTTTCGCGCTAAACGTGCCCTGCCTTCCCTTGATTCTAATGTCCGAGAAAACAATGACGGGCGTTTCCCCCGCCCAATGGACGTCGAGTGGCGGCGTCTTGAGAAGCCGGTCATCGCCGGTTCGAAACTCGAACTTCCACCGCCCGCGGTCATCGACCTTGGTCACGTCGCCCAGCGTATATTCATCGGGATTTTGACCCACGACGGAGCCGGCTCGCACCGTCGTCGCCAAACCGCGAAGCGTGGCGCCGGACATGGCTTTCGCGAATTCCTTTTCCATTTCGCTCATGTTGGCGCGCGCGGTGCCATCGGCGGCCGTCGCCTCGTCGCCACCCGCTTCGGAGGACACGCGTTCTCCGCGCAACATGGCAAGACATACCATGGCCACGAAAGTGACCGCCAGCAAGATGACCCAAGGACGCGCGCGCGACATGATGAACTCCTCCCTCGTTCGGCCCCCCCACGATCAACGACCCGCGGATTCCTTCATTCTATCGTATCGCCAGGTGCCCGCCGGACCGCTTTGGCTGGACGACCTGCGCGGCAAGGTGGTGTTGGTTCGTTGGTTCATGGATTCGTCGTGCCCAGAATGCTCGGCCACCGCGCCGGCGCTGCGCGAGTTCGACCAGCTTTATCGCGACGCGGGGCTGGCCGTCGTCGGCATGTTCCATAACTCCGAGCGGTCGCTCGACGAAGTGCGCGAAATCGTCCGACAATTCGATTACACTTTTCCGGTGGCCATCGACCGTCAAACCGCGACGCGCCGGCAATGGACCCTGGGCGGCGACGATTGTGGCTACTGCGATCCGTACCGTAGCGTCACGTTCTTGCTCGACCGGCGGGGCGTCGTGCGGCACGTGCATCGTGAGGGGCGGTACGTGAAGGGCGATACCGCCTACGAGCGAATGCGAGCGGAGATCGAGCGGTTATTGATGGACGACCCTCGCTTTGAGGAGCTCTTCTCTCGGCCCGGCGCGGATTCATTCACCGATTTCGAACGGATCGAATTGGAATCACTGGCCACGGCGAGAGAGCAAGTGTCCCTGGTCCGCGCCGCGGCCCTCGATGAGGTCATTGGGGACGGGCCGCCCGGATCGCGGACCGCCAAGTGATTGCGGCGCGCCGTCGATGCCGTGCCGAAGTCGAAGAAGACGCCCCTCGCGCGGAGCCAGGGAATCAATCGCCGCGCGGAGGGCGGCCGCTCGCTCTTGGCGCTCTTCATCTTCGATTGGGTCAGTCCATGTGGCGGCCAGGTTACGGGCCTCGCGATATTCCGGCTCGCGCCGGTCCGAGAGCGATCGCACGTTCAACGCACGCTCAAACCCCAACCATCGCTGAAAAAACTTCTCGTCGGTCAAGCAACGGCACAACCACTCCTCATTGGCCCTCGCGGGCCCCGATTGCAAAGTCATTTGCTCGAGCCGACGTTGGAAGGGAACGAACGACGCGAGCACGTTTTCGGGCAGTCGGATGAGCGCCACCGATTGACGGCCGAACCGGCGGCACGCCTCGCGCACCCAGAAATTCCCGTAGGCGGCGAACGCGACGCCGCGTTCGGGGCGGAACCGCCGCGCAGCCTCAAGCAGGCCGATCACGCCGATTTGCTCCGCCTCGTCGGGTTCGACCCCAAACTCGCGTTGCACCCATTTCGACAATTGCCGCGCCAACGGCAGGTGCTGTACGACCAATTCACGGAACGCATCAACGTCAAACACCGTCGGCGCACGCCCGCCTCCGCGCTCGTGGAGCTGATTGGCCGCCATGTCTTCTTCGCGCGCGGCGTTCAGCGCCGCCCGGACTCGTCGCCTGACATCGGCGATCGTGGCGGCAGGTCGCTCGTCAGCCGAGAACCGTAGCGCGCCCAGCAGCGACACGAACGTCGCCGGAGGCTCACATGAAAGAAACGTATGCTCGCGGCGCCTCCGGTGACCGCGCTGCGGGATCGCCCACTGCCAGAACTGTTCGGCCGGGGCGTCGCACGAATAAATCAGCACGTACTCGCGGAGCGACCCCTCGATGCGCCGTTGTACTTTCCGCAACAGCGTCCTTTTGAAAAGGCGACGGCTCACCCTGCAGTGAAATACGTGGAAGCCGCGTCGTTGAGCCACCGCCTTCAATGAAAACTGTCGCGCGCCGACGGCAATGGCCAAAGCGACGGACGCTCGGTCCCAACCGAGCTTGCCACGGAACAGCTCAGCGAAGCGGTGCGCGGCAAGACAATGAGAAACATCGGCCATTTTCGTGCGAATCCGCGAGACCTTCAGCGGCGCGCATTATAGTCCCGCGTTCTTGCCGAATCAACCAAGTCTTGAATCGGAACTCTCGCGGGACGAAAGCGGAAGTTGGTTGGGCACATCCACAACGAGTTGCCGTCGGTCGAGACGCCGACGGGGCCGCCGTCGAGCAACTGGAATACTGTTTGACGCCGCCAACCTCCGCGACGACGGCCGAAGAATAGCCGGCCCGCGGGGGCGCCTGCGCGATGGCGCTCGGCGGATTATGACGGCCGTCGCTCGCGCTGAAAAGGCGGACCGTCGTATCCACGCTACGACACCGTGAGCTGACGGGGTCAACCAGGGCGACAGTAACCCCTCGCCTGGAGGGTAAATTCCGGTCCTGGCCTTGATAGCACTCGACGGCAGGTATTTCTCGATATTTTCGGCAATGAAATCCTTTTCATTTTCCGTGCGGCCGGATAGAATAACCGGACGCTTCGACCGGCGGATGCGCCCTTCCAGATCGAATGTGAACCATGTTCTGTGGTTCTCGAAGGGTGCCGCCGAACGCGGAGTTTCATCTCAAGGATTCGTTTGAACGACACGTAACCAACGACCGTGGACCTGTCCACTGGCTTTACTCAAGCGTCGAGCCGCATGGAGCCGACGTTCCATGTCGGAAAGGACCCGCGAGGGCGGCTTTTCGCGCGTCGCGCGTCGATGGGGAACGGAAAGGAAAAGCATGATCAGTAAATCAGAGGAATTCGGCGGGTCCGTGACCTTGGACGCCACGTTGCCCGAGATCCCGGATACCGTGGTCAAAGACCTGGTCAAGGTATTCAAACTGCTTTCGGATGAAACCCGGTTGCGGATCCTGCTCTACCTGACGCGCACCGACGAACTACACGTTCGCGCCTTGTGCGATATCCTCCAGCAGAGTCAGCCCGCCGTCAGCCATCACCTGGCCCTGCTGCGCGTATCGGAATTGATCGAGTGCCGGCGCGAGGGGAAGCACAACTACTATCGCGTACTGCCCCGGCGGTTCCATGAATTGCTCGACATGCTCTTCGCCGCCGTGCCCAGGGACGAGCGCCGAATCCGGTTCGAGGATTACGTGCTGAGTTATCAGCCGGACGACGACGAATTCTAGAAGGGTCATGCCCCGTTTCGAGCAGCAGCGTCACAAGCAGCCCGCCCCGTTGAAAGTGCCGCGCGGGCTGATCGTGGCCTGCGCGCCGTTGCGGAGTAACATCAATCTTTCGCGGATCGTGCGAACGGCCGGTTGTTGCGGCGTGCGCCAGGTCATCTGTTGCGGTACGGCGAAAATTATCGAGAAAATCTCTCGCGACGCCGTGGACGAAGAGAACGAATCGGCTGTCGAGATCCGCGTCAACCGCACCCTTGCTCCGTCGCTGGCCGCTCTGCGCCGGCAGGGATACCGTCTGGTTGGGCTGGAGCAAACCACCGCCTCCGAGAACCTGCACACATTCGAGTTCGAGCGCCGCACCGTGCTGGTGGTGGGAAACGAGCGGCTGGGGCTGGCGGAGGAGATCCTGGCCCAACTCGACCATGTGGTTGAGATTCCCGTCTACGGCCTGCCGCACGCCTACAACGTGGCCACGGCCGCAGCGATGGCGCTCTACGAGTTTTGCCGGCAGTTCCCCAATGGGTAGGGTACGATGAAAAGAACCCCCTACCGGAACTCGCCGTGCGGCGAGTGCCCGGAGGGGGTTCGACGCTGGTTCCATGCTAGTTTCCGAACAGCCCTGTCGCGTACCAAATACCGTTGCCGCCGCGTTGCATGTCGTAGCCAAAGCGCGGCTGTTTCGCGCGCACCGCGCTCCAATGGCCGGATGATTGACGCCAACTGTCGACGCAATCCACGGCGGCGTCGACCAGCCCCTCGTGCGGCCAACTTTCGGCAACCACTTCCTGCGCACGCAGCCCGCGTGGCAATAGACGGCTCAATCGCGGAAACCTGCGCCCCCAATGGTGATGACCTTGCACGCGGATCTGGGCCTGGTACGTCGAATGGCTACTCGCCTCGGTAGCCAACATCGGATCGAGTTCACCTCTGGTGCTGGCCGGCGCTTCGGGATGAATTCGCACGGCGAAGACCATGGTCCGTTGCGTGAGCGTGCCCGGCGGCAAATCAAGGGCCACCGCCAGGTGTCGCGGGTGGAACCGATAGAACTTACCGGGTACGAACGACACGGCGGTCACCACATGTCCGTAATAATCGGCGTCATGATGCGCATAGTCGATGATCGCGATTCCCGGGCGTCCATTGAGTTCAGCGAAGGCCGGGTGATTGAGCAGCCTCGAAACCGCGCCGCCAACGGTGATCTCGACGTCCAACGGGAGCCGTACCGCCACGTATCGTCGGAGCAGTTCGCGAACCGTATCATCCAATTGCGTTTCGGTGTCGAACCGCCGCTGCGCCGCGTTGTCGCTCGATTGGAATTCGATGAACACCATTTTTTCCTGGGCTTGGGCAATACGGATCGCTTTACCATAATCGGTGTGCCACTCGACTGCGGCTTGTTCCGATTCGGTGGTTGGATTGGTCTCGCCGGATGGCGCTACCACCCCAGCGGCCTCTTGAGTGGTGTCCTGCGGCTCAACTTCAGTTTCGGCTGAAAGGGTCAATTGATTGCCCCCTATCCAGGTTAGTAGCTGAAAAGCGCAAAGTGATAGTAGAATGCGAAGCATGTTGAAAACCTTCCTGGTGCTCGAGTGCGATGAGCTTGTGCAGCCCTACGCATTCGGGAGGACGCGAGACGCGTCGTTGGGTGAGTGTAGCGGTTAGGTAGTCTTGACCATTTGGAGACTACCGGTTTATCAGGTAGTTTGGTCAAAATCAACAAGCTTGCCTGAATTTTCGCCCTTGGGTCCGACGATGCGACAACCGTTCGTGTCAGCTTGCCAAGCCATGCTGATTGTCTTAAACCTTTTCATGGAAATTGGTTATGGCATACAGCCGAGGTCGCCCCCGATCTATGAGTTGCCGGCCTTGGCCCGCTCCGCAAAAATGCACTTCATTGCCCGAACCCCGGCCGACCTGGCGCGGGCGAAACGGCCTTTGGTCGAAGCCCTGGGCCGGCTCGACCGATTCCTGACGCCTGCCGGGTCCAACGGCCGGGCATGGAAGCAGTTCTTGAAGTGGGACGACCTCCAGCGGGAGTTGGCCGTGCCAGGCGTTCCAGACCCTCTCGTTTTGGATTCCGTGTACCATCGTTTCCATTCCGATCATGTCGGGCTGGAGTTGCCCGTGTTTCACGATGTCGCCAAAGCGCTATGGTCGTACCGGCACCTGGCCGAACAGGTTTCGAATGATGGCTTTCGCACCGAGTTCGAGTCCAATCTTGAAGCACTTGCCCAGGGACTGGCCGACTACCAGCAAGACCCGGAAGTGCCGTTGGAGACGATCGGCGGGGCGCTCGGTTGGCTGCAACGGCACGGTCAGGCCCTAGAAATCGTGCGTGCCACTCGCGCCCATTTCTCGCAATCCAATCTCCACGCGCAGATTTCGCAAGAGTTGATCGCCGCGGGAAGCGGTCGAACGGTCGACGAGACGGCTCCCGTCCGCGATGTCATTCTCGGCACGTCGATTTCCGGCACGGGCCGGACGGTGGGCAAGGCCACCGTTCGACTTGTGCCCGATCCTCACCGGGCCGTCATTGAGACCGTATTGGACGCGACCAATTACTCCAACACCGTCGGGCGCAATCGTTCGGCAATCATTTGCAGTACGGGCGAAACGCGGATTTTGGGATCCAAGCGGCTCTTGATCGACGCGGATGGCGTGCGCGGTGGTCCGGCGGTATCCTCGGCCAGAACGCGCACCCACGTGACCGCGGTCGGATCCACCCATCGTCGTCTGCTGGGCCGCGTCGTCCGTCGTGTCGCGAAAAAGCGGATTCCCCAGCAGAAATCGGCCAGCGAGTCGGTCGCCGCGCGGCACGCCGAGCACAAGTTCAACGCGCGGCTCGAAGCCGAGGTCGGCGCGCTGTTGACCAAGGCGAACCAGGGCTTTCAACAGCGCTTCCGCAATCCGCTTATCCGCCGCGGCGAGTTTCCACGACTTTTGCGCTTCAGCACCACCGCTGAGATCGTGCGCGTCGAGGTCTTGCACGATGGCCCCTCGCGGTTGGCGGCGCCCTCGACGCCCCCCGAAATATCGGGCCGGCCCGACCTGGCCGTGCGGCTCCACGAGTCGCTGGTAAACAACTTCGCGACCGGCTTGCTCGCCGGGCGGACGATCGACAAGGACCAGGTCGAGCGGATCACGCTGGATATCCTTGGCGCGGTCCCCCCCCAACTTCAAGACGACGAAGGCCGCGAGCCGTGGGCGATCGAATTCGCCAAAGTCCAACCGATCACGTTGCATATCGAAGAAGACCACGTGACGCTTACCATTCGCGGGCAGCGGTTCAAGTCCGATCGCAGGACCTTCAGGTATTCGATGAACTCGACCGTCCGCTATCGGCTGGAAAACGCCGGGGGAGCCGTCAAAGCGGTGCGCGTGGGCGAGGTCGAGGTCTTTCCGCCCGGCTTCGTTCCAGGCCAGGGGGCGCAATTCGGCGCCGCACAACAGGCCCTGCGCACTCTTCTGAAGCGTCGCTTCGACCGAATCTTCCCGCCGGAGATCGTCTCCAAAGGCCTGGTGCTTCCCGGCCGGCTGGGCCGGGCGGGAAGACTCGACCTGACCCAGTTAGAAGCCGATCGAGGCTGGCTGACACTCGTGTGGCGACGCGGCACGACCGCTCATTCGTCCGGCGCGCAGAACGTCGACGCGGTCCCGACGGCCTCGACGATCTCCTCCAACCACGAGGCCCGAAGATGAACCGGTACGTCGATATCGTGTTCGATTGCCTGCCTTTGCGTTCGATTGGGCGGATGGACATCCCGCTCGACGCCTCGCCCAAGTACCGCGCTCGTTGCGAACGGATCAAACGCGCGCTTGAAACGCACGGTTCGCACAACACCTATTACCTCTACAACGCATCGTGTGGTTTCCACCTGACGAACCGCGCCGAGGTCGGAATGTTGCAGTTCGCTTTCGAGGGGACTGCACTGACCGATGAGACAGACCAGACAACGGTACGCTGCGACCTTGAAGTTGAACTGCTGCGGGAAACCTGCGACTGGCTGACCGAACCGGTCGTGGCCTGGTTCCAGGAGACGGTGCCGCGGAGCGTGGCCGTAGAGTTCGACCGTTACATCGCCGCGGGGGATTTATCGCAGACCGTCGAGCGCATCGCGCGGCTGCAGGCCGAGTCCGAAGGCCGGGGCGGATACCTGGGGATGTACCTGTAGGGTCATGAAGGTGGAAGATCCCAACACGAATGGATGCGTTTGTTTAAGGGGGATGGGGGGATGAGGAGGAGATGTGGGGATGAAGAGAACCTACGCCCGAGCCTTGCTTGCGCTGGGCCCTTGGGTAGCGGACCATGAACGGGGCTATCCCGGCTGACGTACTTCCGCCTTCATCCTTCCTCC